>Ga0126373_10001057_pt1 | contig 19239 bp, 12 predicted proteins | sample PanSoiMetPlot_11_FD_92545 | JGI IMG/M metagenome (GOLD analysis project Ga0126373, IMG submission 92545) | Tropical forest soil microbial communities from Panama - MetaG Plot_11 | ecosystem: Environmental > Terrestrial > Soil > Tropical forest > Bulk soil | place: Panama | collected 2016-02-17 | reverse complement strand
GTCGCAGATGCAGTCTGTGCGTTCGAGAAAACCAACCTCGGGATTGAAATTAGGACCGACCTTGCGATGCTGGCCAAAGACTTCGAGCCAGCTATTCTGATAATTCACCCCAGCCCCAAGGTTTGTTTGCCCCGAAGAGACTCCTGGCGTCCGCGTCTGCGATGCATAGCCGGCCAGCACCAGGTCCTTATGGAAGACCAGGCGAGTGTCTGCACCGCTTGTCTGGTTGAAGCTATCGAGTGGATTTCCGGAGCGCTTATCGATTCCCATTACACCGATGTAGGAACCGCCCCACAACGAACGTTTCACACGGGCTACCGCGTAGTTGGCGTACGGGTTTGGACCGCTACTTCGAGTCTCCACGTCCATTGCGCCCAATTCGAAACCATCGATCGACCCGGTGACCTTACCTCCGCCATTGATCGGGACTTCTTCGCCGGTGATCGGATCAATACCAATGTTGCGACTGAAGAAGAGAAGATCCCCGCTGTCGCTTCCGAGTGGAAAATTGAAGACGCCGGCATTCTCCAGAAAGAACTGACGCTTTTCTGGGAAGAAAAGCTTGTAGGGCGTGAGGTTGAACTGCAGAGTATCAACATCGGCATCGGCGAAGTCGGTATTAACGGTGAAGTTGGCTACTAGATTTGACCGGAGGCCGACCTTGACATCGACACCGCCGGTGTATAGCGCGCTAGTTCCGGGAGTGTACCCGGTACCAGCAGCGCTTGGCGGGAAGTGGCTGAATCCCGTCAGCCCGTATGGCTTGACGATGAATAGCCTCCCGCTACCTATGTCTGAGATACCGTGAAGTTCTCCAGCTTGGCTTATCGTGGACGATCCAAAAGCACGACGCCAACCCGACCATAGATTTTCTTCGTTTTTTCGGCGGATGAAGCGTTTGAAGTTGATACCCCAAATGATATCGCGCGACTGCATGAAATTGAGGGTAGAAAACGGAATGGCGACTGTGGCAGTCCAGCCCTCTTTCGAGATCCGAGCCTCCGATGTCCACACCCCATCCCATCCTGGGTCGCCGTCACCTGTGCTGCTGTCGGTGCGTTGCTCCTCGGTGATCAGGGCGTCGCGCTGTGTCCCCAGGGGATTGATTTGAAAAACGTACGCGTTGCGGCGATCGTGAGCAGAATCGATGATGATTTCGAAGTAGTCGTCCAGCTCTTGAGGGACATCTCTACGCAATTCTCTCGCGACAATATTGCTTGGATCAGAATCGAAGCAAACAATGCCGAAGTATACGTCGTGTTTGTCATAGAGGACACGAACTTCGGTCTTTTCCGTTGGCGTTTGTCCTTCGAATGGTTCCCGCTGCAAGAAGTTGGTGATCGGGCTCGCCCTTTGCCACTCGGGGTCATCAAGTGTGCCGTCAAGTTTCGGCGCATGCTCGACGCGAGTTGCTTTGGCAGCCCGAATCGGCTCTTGGGCCCCTGCTTGTTTTTCCCGCCGCTGCGAGCCAGACTGCTGTGCATTGAGGAGCGAAGGTCCCCAAAAGACGAATAGCAATACGAGCCAGCATGTTAGCTTTCGGAGAACTGCCCTAGAGTGATAGGTCAATGCGCCAGAAGTCCTCCACTTTCCGTGCCACTGGCTCGCGTATCAACAAGTTCGTATCAGAGGCGCAAGGTTTACAGCGACGGAACAAAGACTTGGATCGCTGCTGATTGCGAGCCTTGGCGACGGACCGCCAAAAACAGTCGGTCAAGTTCCGGCGAGAAGAAACTAGTCCGCGCCCCTTTGACCGTGGCTAAGTGCGCCAACTCCTTATAGTGATCTACGTCTTCCTGTTGAAAAACGGAAATTGCACCATCGCCCCCGCTCGCATAGATACGTTTGCGGGTTTTGTCATAGAACACATCATCGCAATCGCCTACGGCTGCCACCTTTTGAATAATCTTCCCTGTATTGGTGTCGAAAACAAGCAGGCGCGCGGGCATGCGCGTCACAACGAACAGCCTGTGGTCGTCTTCATCAAGCGACATAGGATAATTGGCGAATGCCATGTCCGTCTTCCAACTTGCCAGGACTGAGTGCTTGTCGCGATCGACGGCCACGATTTTCCGTGACTTCGGAAGATTCACGTACATCCGCGGACTGCTTTTCTCAAGTTGAAATGATTCGGGGTGCGCATCGACCTTGATCTCAGAGACTTTATTGCCGTCGCTTCCGATTTCGCCTAACGCACCACTGCCGTAGCCGACGTATATTCTTTTGTGAGCAGCATCGTAGCGCAGATTGTCGGCGTCATCGCCGTAATCTAAAGTCTTGAGGGGTGCATAAGAACTTGCATCGAAGATGCGGACACTACCGTCGTTTCCATTCGCAACATACAGGCGATTCGCTTCAGGTACATAAAGAACACCCTGCGGCTCTTTCAGCTGACCGATTGTCTTGATCCGCTTACCGGCCTTGAGGTCGATGACTTCCAAGGTGTTGTTGCCGAGTGCCGAAACAAACAGCCTTTCGCCTTTCACATCGATAGACATGTGATCGATTCGTCCTTGCACGTCCGGCAAATCGATAGTCCGTTCCAAGCGCAGAGGCTGAGCAGCTTGTCCCCATGCCAGTCCAGCAAAGGCCGTGAAGATGATAAACACTTTCATATTCGAGTCCCATTCAATGCTTTTGTGTTCCGATCGCTTCATACACGATCATTCGAGCAACAGGCTGCCCGTTCTCTTGCTGCTCTGGCGCATACACGCGGTGCGTTGCTGTGTCCACTGCAAGGCTATGTACCAGTTTCTGCACGGCAAAATCCTCCAGTTTTCGATAGTGATCCGCATCATCTTGCTGGAAAACTGAGATAAAACCGCGCGAACATGCCGCGTAGATGCGACCCAAACCGGGATCGAATTTGACGACATCCGCGCCGACCGGGATCGGCAAATGAGCAACCGCCTTGTGCGTGTCTAACGCGAAGACCGTGAGAGCTTTCGTTGCATTGCACAGAATAAATCCGCGATGGCGCTCGGAATCGATCGCCATCCCGTGGTTGTACCGACATCCTTCCACTGGATAGCTCCCCAGCACGCTGTCCGTAGCAGGATCCACCTCGGCAACTTCGTTCGTATTTCTCAGATTCACGTAAACCTTCCTGGCAACTGAATCGTACTGCGGCATTCCGGTTTCGCTCTTGAATTCGAGAGTCTTTACGATTTCATCCTTCTGTACGTCAATAACCGCCACAGCTTTTCCGAGGGTGTTCACGACGTACAGCTTGTGAAATGGTGCAGCGTACGCGCTTCCGTTCGGTTTCGCAGCTGTAGCAAGACGCTTCACTACCTTCATGGTTTGCAAATCTACAATGCCTATCTTCTCTTCGCCCCAATCCGACGTGTAAACCTTCCGCAGCCCCGGCACATATTCCAAACCTGTAATACCTGGAACGCCAGGAATGGCCTTGACCAGCTTGTCTGTTGGCACATCAATCACGTACAGGATGCCAGGACCGAGATGAGCCGAGAGTAGCCAGTGGTCCTCATCGTCCATAGCAAGATAGTCAAACCGTTCGCCCTTAGGTCCAGGCAAATCGATAGTCGCAACTTTCCTGAGCGTCTGTGCGTGCATGGAGCATACGATCAGTACAGCCATCACTAGCGCACGCCAGATCATGTTGTTAACGCACCTCATTCAGTTTCGCCACGAGCACCGCGACAAGCGACGATGGGCAACTACACAGAGCCTGTCGTTGCCTGATTGCTCAACTTCTACTCGGTCTTCGCTTTGCCCAGCTCATCCAGGGCGGCTTTGAATCCGGTCGCCAACTTGTCAGCCGGACCTCGTCCCCAATAGTGGAGAAAGATAATGACAGGTCTGGAATTGATCATGTGGTGATGAATGGCGACCACATCCAACCCGTGCGCTCGAAGTGCTTTCAGGGTCGGCTGCACCTCGGACTCCAGCATGGCGATGTCGCCGGCCACAGCAGCATCGTCGTTCGTTCCGACGAACGCGGCCCAGGTGTTCAATCCCATGCGCGAGTTAATCTTCGCTCCCATTTCTTTCACATCAAGATCATCCCGGCCAACCGTGATCTTGTAAACCGGACCGTTCTGTTCTCCAGCGTGACCCACGATCTTCGCGATCTTCTCCGCGTCAAGGGTACTTTGCTTTGGAACGGCGCTTGGTGTCTGGCCTCCCCCGGCTGGCTTCGCCTGCCCAATCAGATCGACCGCCGGTTGAAGGTCGTTGGCAAGATCGAGGGCCTTTCCGTGTCCATGAATATGCATGAAGAAGACTCGCGGTTCATCCCAAAAGAAGTGATGATGCAGGGCCGTCACCTCTAATCCGTGATCGAGCAAGGCCGACATAACCGGATTTACTTCCTCTTGTGTCAGAACCAAATCCCCCATGACGACTTCCTCACCGCCGTCCCCTTTGGCCATAGCGAACCAACCACCAAAGCCAAATGGAGTCGGAACCGAGTAACCTGCAATCTTCATGTGCAGATCATTCCGAGGGATGTTCACCTTCAGTACATTTGATTTGTAGTCGCCTTGCTTACCGACGATCTTCATTACTTGCTGATAGTCGCTCGGAACTTCCTGCGCGACCGAGATCTGGGCGAACTGTGTCATGCAGATGACGAACATCGCAACAAAAAGTGCTTTTTGCTTTACAACTGGCTTCATTGTGTCTCCTTCGTTCTCGAAGTGGCTTGGTTGTCTCGCTCGTTTACAAAGACGATGCACCTACTCAATGCGCTTGATAGATGCGAACTTCGGCGCTCTGACTGCTCTGGGCACGAACCGCAACAAACAGCTTTCCCCGCTCCGGAACAAAATGGCCGGTTTGCGAGCCTGACGGAGTCGGATAACGCTCGATCCGGTCATAGTGGTCGGGATCTTTCTGCTCAAAACCTTCGAGGTATCCTTCGGTCGTGAGCACACACACTCGGCGGCGAGCCGAATCGTAGAACAGATCGTCACTTTTGCCCGCGATTTCGACGGCGGCGACTTGCTTACCTGTACCGGTATCGAGGACCAACAACTGCGGTGGCTTCCACACGCCAATGAACAGGCGATGATCTGCTTCGTCGAGTGCCATCGGGAAGTTGCTTTCCGCTGAAACGGGCCAGCGCGCCAGGACAGAACGTTCGGCGGCATCGATGACTTGGATTTCTTTCTTTTCGGGTACATTCACGAAGGTCCGTGACCCCGACTTCTCAAGCTGGAACGACTCCGGATGTGCATCGATGATGATGTCTCCCGTCGTTTTTCCGTTTGGATCGATGAATCCGAGTCCTGCATCTCCTTCCTCACGTTTTCTTAATTGCTTGGCACCCGCATATCCAACGATCACACCCTTGCTGCGCGAGTCGTAGCGGATATCGTCGGCATCATCAGGGAACTTCACCGTTGCAAGAACTTGAAAAGACTCTCCATCAAACACCTTCGTGACACCATCCAAGCCGCAAGCCACGAACAAATGGTTCGTTGCCGGATCGTAGAAGACTCCCTGCAGCTCGGCGAGGTCGGTGATGGTGTGGACGCGCTGCCCTGATTTGAGATCGATGACTTCGGGCGAATCGTTTTCGACTGCGGCAACGAAGAGTCGCTGTCCTCTGATATCAACGCTGAAATGATCGATACGGCCCTTTCCATCTGGAAGCGGGATATGCGTATCGAGCGATAGCACCTCGGATCTTTGCGCGCTGGCGACATCAAGCGAAGCCAAAATCACTACAAAGAAACAGATTGCACGCGATGCCGACCTATGCCGTTTGCGCTGTTCGTGCTTCGGACTGAGTCTCCCTATTGCGGCAATGTCGCTCCCTTGGTCCATCTTTAAGGCCAGTAGACAGGATGCCAGATGAACCTGAATGCCCCCTGTAAGCCACCCTTCCCATTTGAAAGTGACGAAACTTAACGATCGCTAGCTTTAGGAGCTGAACGACACTTTCGGTCATACAGGTTTCATTCATGTGGCGAGCCTAAAATTAAAGGTCTGCGATGAACTCAGGAATCTGAGATTGCGCCCAACCCGTCTATCAGGAGGTTGAAAATGCTGAAGCTAGTTCGGTTGTTCGCATTGGTGCTATTCGTGTTCGCACTTGGGGCGTACGTCACGCCCGGCGCGTCCGCGCAGGAAAAGTCTGGCGGTAAAACTACCGTCATAGGTTGCTTGCAGAAGGGCGACGAGGCTGGCGAGTATTCCATCACCGGAGAGGATGGGAAAACGTATGGACTCCGCAGCCAAACTGTAAAACTGTCGCAACATGTCGGCCATAAGGTGACGATTACAGGAACCCTAAGAGCAGAATCGGCCGAGAAAGAAAAGGGCGAAGCTGAGGAACACGAGAAGAAGCAGGCAGCTGAAGCTGGCGACATTAGAGTGACCGACCTCAAAATGGTCAGTGACAAGTGCCAGTGACCGTGCTACTCCAATGAATCGCCGATGGCGCTCTGAACTCAGGGCGCCATGACTTTTGCGGCGACGAACGCGTTTCTTGGACGGTGTCATGGCCACGAAGGAGGCTATTGCTGGGCCTGGCCCACGATCAACAGCTTAGCTCGTCGCCCCTTCTCGCGCGCTGCGAGGGGTAGGAAGTGTTCATGCCAGAACTGCATTCGTTCCGGCTTCGGGAGTTGGGCCATTTCGAATAACTGAGGTTTCCTGTCTCATGACTCTGTTCAACGCCCTCGTGATATCCCGAATCTCCGACATGCTTTCCCAGTTCGTGAGACGGGGTCTCCTGTAAAGTCTTTCGACTCTCAGAAGCCTTCTGTCTCTTTCGCGAGCTTCGTTGTAAAGGTCCGTGATTCTCTGGAGATGTCGATCATAGACGTCCAGCAGAGGCGTAATCTCTGAGTATGCGCGGACGTAGTCGTTCATATCCTTCATGTCAGCCTCTCGGATCGTTGTAATCCTGGCGCCGGTATCCTGCAACTCTGAGGCGGTCTCGGTGATCTCCTCGGAAAGAGCTCGGTCCATGTGTTCCTGAACCGCAAATGTAACGGCACATATGGTAATTAGGACCAAAGCGACGGCGCCGCCGCATAGATCCACTTGGACGCGCTTGCTCGCTCATTGTTCATTATCGGTGGCTACTTCTGGCTCATTTTCCTGCGTCTTGCTGAATAGAAACAGAGGTGCCCGGCCGAAGTTCATCGGTTCCCCGAACCGCCACCGTATCGCCCTCGTGTAAATCGCCGAAGACCTCGGTCATTTTGTCCAATGTGGCTCCGGTCTTCACGTCAACCCATTCTGATTTTCCGTCGCGAATGCGGACCACAAACACTCTTTCGAGTGTGTTGGCAACCGACGATGTCGGAACAAACAGTGTGGGATAGGATCGCCGCACCGGCCATAAGACATCGGAAAAAGTGCCGGGCGATAATTCCGCCTTTACGTTCGCTACTTCCAATTCAACTGGCATGGTTCGGGTTTTTTCGTCGAGGGAGTGGGCGATGCGGGCGATGGTTCCGTTAAACGTTCGGCCAGGAAAGGCAGGTACTGTGAACTCAACCTTTGTTCCTTCTGGTACACCAGCAGCGTACGTTTCAGGAACAGGAACAACCACGCGCAAGCGCGATAGTGTCTCAACCCGTACCATCGGAACTGCAACTCCAGGAGCACCAGCAGGTCCGACGAGCGCTCCGGGATGTACGTTCCGCTCCGTCACGACCCCGTCAAAGGGCGCTCTCACCTGAAGATATGCCTCTGTCTGTGCGATCGCTTGAAGCGCTTGCTGGGCGGCGTTAACATTGTCTTGTTGAGCCTTCAACTGGGCTCGAGCTCCGTCCAAGGCCTTTTGTGCGACGAATAGGTCGTTGCCGGCCACCACGCCGGGAGTTGCCGCCGCCGCCTTGAGGTGCTCGTATGTTCCCTCATCTGACGCAACCTTTGCTTCCGCCGCGGCAAGCTGGGCTTGAGCTGCTTGAAGCTTCGATTGTGCTTCAGAACGTTGCGCGATCAATTCCGGGGCCTCAAGTTGGGCGATGAGTTCTCCCGCTTTCACATGTGAACCCCGGTCGACCGAAATCGACTTCACAAATCCGGTCACCTTGGGGAAAATCGCCACCACTTCGTACGGGTCAATTTCGCCAGGCAAATGAACTGTAATCGCGAGCTTCTGCGCGACCACTTTGGCTGCTTGAACTTTTGCTGCAGGGTCAGCTCGCGCGGCTTTCGCTGAAGTCATGTCTTGCTTTGCGCAAGAAATCAAAGGCCAGAGTCCAACACAGAGCGCGATGACTTTTGCGAACTTCATCGTCGACCCCCAATCGGGCTCTCGCCAGCGTTGCCACCGGTGGCGTAGCGACTTTCCGGATCCTCGGGATCGAGTGATGGTGAATGAGTCCCAGCCCCCTCCTGAACTAAAGAAAAGATAGAGGGCAGGATCAGAAGACTTGCAATGGTCGCAGCCAACAATCCTCCGATCACAGCCCGTCCGAGCGGCGCGCTTTGTTCTGCGCCGGTTCCCAACGCGACTGCCATTGGAATCATGCCGACGATCATTGCCATGCTGGTCATCAGGATCGGTCGCATACGGCTCTGAGCGCCATGAACGGCGGCTTCGATCGCATGAACGCCACCGCGGCGGGATTTCTCCGCGAACGTAACTAGAAGGATTGCGTTCGCGACAGCGACGCCAATGGCCATGATCGCTCCCATGAAAGACTGGATATTCAGCGTCGTGCCTGTAATCAGAAGCATGATAATTACACCCGAGAGTACGGCGGGAATGGTTGAGAGCACAACCAGCGACAGGCGCATCGACTGGAAGTTCGCCGAAAGCAGAAGAAAGATGACGAGAATCGCGAGTGCCAGTCCGATGGCAAGATTTGTCAGGGTTTCGCGCATAGGGGCGATTTGGCCTCTGACGCGTACCGTCACTCCGCGGGGCGGAGTTCCAACTCGTTCGATCGCCTTGTCCACTCGGTTTGCGACCCGCCCAAGATCTTCACCAACTATGTTGGCGGAGATCGTGATCATTCTTTGACCATTCAGCCGGTCGTATTCCCCGACCATGGTGCCGTTTCGGACCTGGGCGACGTCTCCAACCAGCGGATGGAGTGCATCACTCCTGGTGATTGGGATGTTTGCGATGTCCTGAATCGACGCAACCTGCGGTTGTGGCAATTCAACCTGGACCTGGTAGCCGATTCCAGATCGTGGGTCGGCCCAGTAGTTGGGTGTAACGAAACGGCTGGAGGAGGTTGCCGCGACAAGAGAGCGCCCGACCTGCTCGACGCTTACACCCAGCTGGCCGGCGAGCTCCCGATTCACGTTTACTTCGACGCTTGGGTAGTCGAGTGGCTGCTCGAATTGGAGATCACGTAACGCTGCGATCTTGCTGAGCTCGACAAGCAACTTTTCGGCATATCCTCGATCGTCCTGAAGGTTCGGCCCGTTGACAGCGACCTCTACCGGCGTCGGCGCACCAAAGTTCATCGTTTGGCTTACGATGTCACCGGCTTCGAAAGAGAATTCGCTTCCAGGGAACATGCCGGGCAGCTTTTCTCTTAGCTGTTGCTCAAGGTGTGCTGCGGAGATTGGAGCGTCAGGTTTAAGAGCGATTCGCAACAGAGCTTCTTGAGGTCCACTGGTCCAAAGAAAAATTGTGTTGATCGGATACGCCGGTGGTTGAGTTCCTACATATCCAAGCGTCACAGCAACATTGTTAGCGCCAGCAACTTGGTGAATTTCGTCAAGGGCGCGAAGCGCCATGGCTTCCGTGGCGCCAACCCGTGTCCCGATGGGGGCGCGCAACCTCAGCTGAAGTTGGCCTGCGCTGACTCTGGGAAAGATCTCTCGTCCCAAAAGCGGTGCCAGCAGAAGAATCACGGCAAACGTGATTCCCATATACACCGCCAATACAGTCTTGCGATGTCCCATCAGTATTCCGAGAACTCGGCCGAGTTGTTCACGCCACTCAGACATCCGCGACTTGTCCTCGCTTTCTCGATGGGCAGGTTCACGAAGAATCCAGGTTGACATAACAGGGACCAGTGAACTCGACAGGAAGTAGGATGCGGCCATCGCAAATCCCACCGAGAGCGAAAGCGGAATGAAAAGACTTCTGGCGATGCCTGTCATGAAGAATGATGGGACAAATACCGATAGAACGCAGAGCATCGCAAGCAAACGTGGGATCACCACCTCGCGGCTAGCGTCCAGAACTGCCTTAGCGTGAGGAACGCCTTGGCCGAGATGAGTATGGATGTTCTCTATCGCGACCGTCGCTTCATCGACCAAGATTCCTACCGCGAGAGCCAGGCCGCCCAGCGTCATCGTGTTGATGGTCTGGCCTGCTCCCCATAGCGCCACGACGGCGGTCAGCAATGCAAACGGGATTGTCGCAACGACAATGACAGAACTGCGCAAGTCACGCAGGAAAAGCAACACCATGAGCCCCGTGAGCACGGCGCCTAGGATGCCTTCCCGCACCAGAGAAGAAAGTGCGTTCTTCACGTATGTCGATTGGTCGAACTCATAGCTGACGTTGATGTCTTGGGGGATCAGAGATCGAAATCGTGGAATGCTAGTCTTTACCTCATTGACAACCGCGACAGTGGAAGCATCCGCTCGCTTGGTGACCGAAAGGTAGACAGCGCGCCGACCGTTCACCAAGGCGTATCCGACCAGGATGTCGCTCGTATCAATAACCGAGCCAATATCATGCAGGAAAACCGTTGGACCGGAGCCGACCCGAATGGGAAGGTCTCTGAGGTCTTGAATATTAGAGACCACTGAATTGATCGGTACCATTGGCTGGAGGTCGCCGGTACGAATATTTCCAGCGGGCATGATGATGTTGCCCGAAGTGACGGCCTTCACGACCTCCTCCGGAGACATGTGGTAGGACCGCAGACGGTCCGGGTCTACGGTGACCACGATCGTTCTCGCATTTCCACCGAAGGGTGGCGGGGCGGACACTCCTGGAAGGGTTGCAAAAAGAGGGCGAACGCGATTTAGCGCCAGATCCTGAATTTCTCCGAGGCCTCGTGTCTGACTCGAAAACACGAGAAACCCGACCGGTACACTGCCCGCGTCGAAACGCATCACGAAAGGTGGCACAGTTCCTGCCGGCATGAACGCACGTGCCCGATCCACATACGAGATTGTCTGGGCCAGGGCCTGGCTCATGTCCGTGCCTGGATGAAAGGTGAGTTTGAGGAGCCCAACGTTCTGAATCGATTTCGATTCGACACTCTCAATCCCAGTGATGTAAAGGAAGTGATACTCGTAGTAATAGACGAGGTAGCCTTCCATCTGCGCCGGCGACATTCCTCCATACGGCTGAGCTACGTAAATAACCGGAAGGTCTAGATTCGGAAAGATGTCGACTGGCATTCGCAGAAGCGCCAGCACCGACAGGAGGCCAACCGAAATCACTGCTATTAGCACGGTCAGAGGTCGCCGAAGTGCGATCCGGATCAGCCACATTTCACTGGCCTCCTGACGTACGCTTCCGGGCTAGTTCGAGGAAGGGCTGAAGATCACCCTGAGCGACTGCTTCGCCGAGCAGGGCTCTCCACACGGTGAGGCGGGCAAGATTGTCTTCAATTTCGGCTTGGAGCAGAAGCCGCTGCGCCTCTGCGACCTCGACGATCGGAGCCAGTGAAGCTTGATATCTGGCATTTGCCTGCGTCTCTCCCAATCGTGCGGCCTCCAGTTCGACTGGGGTGTTTTCACTGATTAGTACTGCACTGTCATAGGCGGCCTTGGCCCGCTCAGCCTGCGCGGTTAGCGTTTGCAAAGTTTTTTCATACTCGGCCTGCTGCGCGTGTTCGTTCGACTGCTCGATCTGTTTCTTGAAGTGGAACGACGGAAAATCAAGGACTGAAAACGTTGCTGTAAGACCCACAGCCCAGTTGTGCCTCATCAGGTCCATGCCGTCTGTTCCAGTGCCAAAGGTGCCGTCCGGGTTCGCTCCGCTTCCGCGGCCCGAGAAAGATCCCTGAAGATTAAAGCGTGGATAGTAGGATTTGCTCAGCGCTTTCTCCTTCGCTTTGGTTTCAAACAGATTCGAATTTGCGACCTGCGCCGCAGGATGATTTGTCAAGGTCGCCTGCGAAGCGTAGGGCGTTGGAGATGTCGACAAGAGTGAATCGTCGTTGATGGCAACCTTGGTGCCGGAAACCCCCAGTAATTCCGCGAATGTAGCTTCGCTCTCTCGTTCAACTCCCTGCGCTCGGATAAGTTGGATCTTAGCCGCCGCCAATTCCGCATCGGCACGAGATGCATCGGCGCCTGGGCGCAATTCTTCCTTCACGAGCACATGAACTGACGTCGAAAGTACTTGTCTTCGATCGACATCTGCCTCTGCAGCCTTGACTTGTTGTTGCGCGGCCGCCAGTCGCAGGAAGGCATCACCCACGGCTCCGGCCACATCGAGCTTCGTCAACGAAAGTTCCGCGTTAGCGCGGCCTTGCGCAGCCTTCGCCAAATCTACATTCGCGCCACGATACCCAAAGTCAAATGGTTCCCACGAAAGCAGCACTCCCGCCATGCTGCCCCAAACGCCGCGATCGGAAGTGCTCGGCAACACGGGGCCAGAGATCGGAGGTACAACCGACTGAGGCAGATAGAGGCCAAAGATGTTATTTCGAGTGGCGCGATTCGATTGCCAGAGGAGATCTGTGCGCGGAAGATATGTCGTTCGAGAAAGGCTTACGCCTTCTTTTGAGGCAAGGGCGCGTTCCATGGATGCGCGCAAAGCCGGATAATTGGCGAGAGCAAAATCAACCGCCTGATCCAGGGTCAATGGTCTCTCAGGCAGTTTGACCGGATTTTGTGCCAAAGTGATCGTCTGACTTAAAAGAGCAATCCCCAACCAAACGACGACGGGATTCTGAAGGCTCGTTGCTTGCAAGAATTTCAATTCCTTCACCTCACCCAGCAGCGGATGGTAGACGAGTTCTAGTTGCCGGCTCAAGGCAGGTCAGAGGCTATTCCCACGCATAGGCGTCCCGGGCTTGCCACCACAAAACTCCCGCTGCACTTGTTGCTCAGTCTTGTGGTACACAATCCACGCGGCGTTCACCACACAAGCATTGCACAGCAACCTGAATGTCCCATGTATGCCAACCAGGATTGGAGAGGCAGAACCGACCCGAAGTTCGCCTATCCCTGAAGAAGAGGCAGACGCACACGAAAGACCGACCCAGAGCCCGGAGTACTTTGAACCTCGACCGAACCTCGATGCGCTTCGGCAACCCATCGGGCGATCGAGAGGCCCAGCCCAACACCGCCATACTCTCGCGACCTGGCTTTGTCGGCGCGGTAGAAGCGATCAAATATATTCGGCAGATCTTCTGTGCTAATGCCAATCCCGGTATCGCAAAACTCTGCAACGGCAGAGTCATCGCTGCGCTTGAGCCCGACGGTAATTGATCCGCCTGATCGTGTATATTTCACGGCATTATCGATAAGAATGAGGAAAAGGCGCTGTAGGGCGTGAGAGTCGCCTTCAACGACCAATGTCGACAAATCGATGTTTTGGCTAAATGAAAGCTGCTTCGTCTGCGCCAATATTTGGCCGTCCTTGCACGCTTCGCGAAGGCAGTCTGCTACGTTCACCGGAAAGTGCTGCAGACTCTCAACGCCAGCATCTGCCCGAGCCAGCAACATGAGCTTTTCGATGAGAGAGGAGGTCTTTTCCAGCTCGGCCAGGACGTCTTCTTGAGCTTCTCGGTAGTCCGAAACAGTTTGTGATGTACGCAGCGACACCTCCGTAGTTGTCCGCATGAGCGCCAAAGGCGTGCGCAATTCATGGGAGGCGTCCGCAGTAAATTGCGTGATCCGGTTAAATGAAGTTTCCAACCGTGCCAGCATTGTATTCAGCGTCTCGGAAAGGCGCTGCAGTTCGTCACCAGTCCTTGGGACGTCAAGCCGTTTCGCGAGATTGCTTGAATTGATCTCCTGAGTTGCTCGCGTAATCTGGTCGACCGGAGCCAGGGCTCGTCGGCTCAACCAGTAGCCGCCCGCTGTTGCGGCGACAAGAACAAGAGGAGTGAGTAACAGAACTACCCACTTAAATCGATCAATCGCATCGTAGAAATCATCCATTGGCATCGCCACTTGAATGCGGTACGTCTGCCCGCCAGCACTCATTTCACGCATCAGAACTCGGAGGGGGAGATCAGACGACATAACGTTGTAGGCCAAGAAATTCGCCTTGGCCGGCACGCGTACGTCGTAATGTGTCATAAGCCGCGAGCGGTAAATCCAATGACCATTTTGGTCGCACACTTGCAAGAAATCGGCTTGCTCTCGCGATTCCTGATGTTCGCTCAATTCATCCTGCAATCGCGCCGGCTGTTCTTGTAATACTCTCCCCATGACCTCTTCGACCCCGTCCGCCTGGCCTGCGAGATTCTCATCGACACTTTTCTCTATCCCCTTCCTCATAGCGACGAAAGCGGCGATACCGAAGATGCTGAGGCTCGCAAGGAGGATGGCGATGTACCATGCGGTCAGCTTTACCCGAATTGAAACCCGCTTCATGTTCCCGGATTCTCTCGGATCGTATAGCCAAGTCCCCGCACTGTCTGTATAAGCTTATGCTCGTGTTCGCGGTCTATTTTGCTTCGCAATAGTCGAATGAATGTGTCGAGAGTGTTCTCTTCGACGTCGTGATCAAAATCCCAAACGGCTTCGACAATGGCGTCTCGGGGAACCACTCTGCCCGATCTCCGCATCAGCAGTTCCAATAACCGGAACTCGGTCGGGCTGAGATGAATTTCTCGGTCGCCACGGGTGACTTGGTGGCTTGCGGGATTCAAAACCAGATCGCCAACCTGGATGACAGTTGGCCTTGGCGCAGAACCGCGTCGCGCAACCGAACGCAAGCGAGCCAGGAACACTTCGAAAGAAAATGGCTTGGTCAGGTAGTCGTCAGCGCCGAGATCAAGACCCTTTACGATATCCGGGGCCGCATCGCGGGCTGTGAGCATCAGAATTGGGATCCGGTTATCATTTTTTCGCAGTCGGCGAGCTACTTCGAAACCGTCAATCACAGGTAACATCAGATCAAGCACAACAACGTCGAATTCTGTTGTGGATGCCAACTCCAGTCCGCTACGGCCGTCGAAGGCGAGGCTGACGCGATGGTTGTCAGCCTCAAGGCCCTTCTTCAGGACGGCTGCCATTTTCTTCTCATCTTCCACAATCAGGATTCGCATAAGAGGTTTATCTAACGCATGGGGCCTTGCCGAGCGCAGGTCTCTCTTTTACTTCGTCACTGCCTCATACACGACCATACGGGCTACAGGCTTTCCGTTCTCCTCTTGCTCTGGCGTATAAACGCGGTGAGTTTCCGCGTCCACCGCGAGGCTATGCACAGCATGTTGCACCTTAAAATCCTCCAGCTTCCGGTAGTGCTGCGGATCGTCTTGATGAAACACAGAAATAGCTCCGCTGTAGCAAGCTGCGTAGATACGCTGAAGTCCGGGATCAAACTTGATCACATCCGGCCCATCTGGCATCGGGAGGAACGCGATGGCCTCATGCCTATCAAGATCGAACACCGTCATCAAATTGTTTTCTTCGCATGACAGGAAGGCACGATGATGTTCCGGATCGAGCGTCATGCCATGGTTGCCTTTGCAACGTCCGACTGGATAGCGCCCTACCACCTCGTCTGATGCTGGATCAATCACGGCAAAGATGTTCTCATCCTGCAAATTCACGTATATCCTGCGGGCAACCGGATCATACTGCGGCATGCCTGTCTCGCTATTGAAGTGCAGGGTCTTCACGATCTCGTCCTTGGTCACATCCACAATGGCCTCTGCTTTGCCTCGTTCGTCAGAAACGTACAGTTTGTGGAAATGCGTTGCATAGGCGCTCCCATCAGGCTTGCGTTCGGTCGGCAGCGTTTTAACCACCTTCATTTGTCGCAAGTCGACAACACCAATCGTGTTGCCGCCTGCGTTTGACGTATAAAACTTCTTTAATTCGGGCACATATTCAACGCCTTCGGCTCCAGGTGTATCTGCAACTGTCGCCACAACCTGATTTGTACGCAAATCGATCACGTAAGTTTGCCCGGCAGCGAGATGTGCCGAGAGCAAATAGTGATCGTCAGGATCAATTGTCAGGTAGTCAAAACGTTTTCCGGAAGGCCCAGGCAGATCAAACTCGGCAACCTTCTTGAGGGTTGGACTAGAATTCTGAGCTTGCAGTCTTGAACCGAAGGTCAACACCATTGAGATTATTGGGAGCAAGAGCGCTCTGCGCACGGCTAAGCCTCCTTTTCTCATGCCGACGACCATAGGTCAATAAGCCTCCGATGGTAGCCGATGAAGATGAACGTTACCTGAACGAGGCGACGCCTCGAGATGTTAACTCTGGCCGGGCGATCGAGGACACGTGATCGTGAGGCAATTTGCGCCACAACGAGGCGAAGAGATCTCCGATCCCGCGCTGGAAACGCAACTGCACACGCGATCGGGAGAAGCGGGAGTCTTTTGTTCCGCTAGCTATCGCGCGAAACTTCCAGACAAATCTCCGCCGGGACTCGCGGGGCAAGCGGGAGCCTCTGGCGGGGTTCCCGTTTCTATTTCCCAGCAGGACGGCGAGGACCAAGCGCTCTTGCGAATCGCGGGCGGTTCCAGATGCGACCGTCGCGTTCAAGAAGCTGTCCGACGTTGAGATCGCAAGTCGATCAGAGTATCGACGTGGATGTTCCCCCAGCGGCAGAGTTGGGAAAATTGGCCACCAGAGCCGCCTGCATGAAGTCATTTGAGAAGTCTGCGGTCGCGTCCTTCACGAGCTTGACCTAGTACCCAAGCTCAGCGGCAAAGTCGCACTGTCGACTCCACACAAGTATGTGCGCTGAGCCCCATGACGATGAGTTGATGGATGCCGTGTTTCTTGGGCAGCGAGTCCAGGTCCGTGTTGGCGAATCCGCGCGAACACCAATGCTCTTGGGCCACGATTTCACCCGCTTGAGGGTTCGAACTCGCTGGGGATCTGGCCGCCCCACGTGCCTTCGGCGAAGACCTTCGAACTCCAGCCTGTCTTTTAAATAGGGGCTAACTATTTTCCATGTCTCGTAGTCGCCTGGCCGGTAACGATGGTGCGGCGCATAGAAAATACGAAGGTTCGCCTTCTCTCGCTGCATTTAGACTTCCGCTCACTTTGTTGTGTGACGTTGAGATTTCGAAAATTCGCTTCGTGACTGCAGCCGCGATTAAGCCATAGGAATCGAAGTGGGGTCAATTGGACAAACGTATCGACCATTACCAGGGGTCTCGGTTGAACATTGGGGTTCTTACTCCAAGCGGGCGGGCTGTTGTCTAAAATCCTTGTGGGTGATTGCGGTGCCTGCGGGTGCGGGTGAGAAACTGACTTAATCCGAACTCCGCAAGCGCGCACCGAACTGCGGCAACCAGCACGATCCAACAGAATCAGTAGACTACGGCCAAGTGAAGTACACAATAACGCAGCAAAGCGCACGGAGTCTCAAAACCCACTGACACCAGAACTGACACCGATTAGGACGATCCTCCGCCGGTGAAGGTCCAGCGCGACTCCGTGAGCCCAGCTCAAGAACTGGGGATAGGGTGGTACTTCAGGTGGAACGCGGCAATGGACTGATGTACGTTAGCTTCGGGATGGAGTGACGTTCACTTCCGGACAAGACTTTTCGGCAATGAACATGGCAGGATGGCTTGGGCAAATTGGAACAAAGTTTTCCCTTGGACGGCAACGGATTAGCCAGCCGCAGGACTGGCACGCAAGTTGCGGGTTAGTCCTAACCGGCAATCTCACTCGCGCCGTTGGAGGACCCCATGCGGCAACCATTGGTCGGGCTAGAGAATCTGAGACAGGACTTGCGCCTCGCAATTCGAGACCTTCGAAAGAGCCCCGGATTTCTTGTCGCTGTGACTCTATCCCTAGCCCTTGGAATTGGCGCGAATAGCACCATCTTCAGCGTGTTGGATGTGCTTCTGCTGCGTTCTCTTCCTTACCACGATCCCGAACAGCTGGTCGCGATTTGGGAAACCCATCTCAGCCATCCTGAGTCCCAGCAACCTCCGCCCATCGCGGAATTGCTCGACTGGAAAAAGCAGAATCATGCTTTTCAGGACATTGCGCTGACCAGCTTCGGCGAAGAGGGCATTTTGTCAGGCCAGGGCGAAGCCGAACACATCATCGTGCAGGATTCCACGCCCAACCTTTTCGACTTGTTGGGAGTAAAGCCGATCCTGGGCAGAGTTTCATTCCCTGAGGAGATGCATGACCACGATCAGACCGTGGTGATCAGCGAATCATTCTGGAAGACGCATTTCAATCGCAATCCCAACATTCTCGGCAAAACCTTTCGCGTGAGCGGCATGACGTCTACTGTGGTGGGAGTGATGCCGCAGACACTCACTTCACTTGATGGAATTAAGGTCGACCTGTGGCAGCCAATCGACGTTGAGAGCAAGCGTTATGTGGAACGCTCGGATCACTGGTTGATGCCGGTTGCGCGCCTCAAGCCCGGCGTAACCCTTCGCGAAGCGCAGGCGGAAATGGACACCATCGCGCGACGGCTCGAGCTCCAGTATCCAGCAACCAACAAGGGCGTTGGCAAGAAAGTGGCTCCCTTACACGGGGAGCTGTTCGGGTGGGCCAAGCAGGCGCTTTATCCGCTGCTGGGAGCGGTGGTCTTTGTGTTGCTGATAGCTTGCGCCAACGTGGCAAACCTCATCCAATCACGCACAGAAGTGGGGCGCGGTGAATGCGCGGTGCGCCTCTCACTCGGTGCGAGCCGCGGCCGCCTAGTCCAACAATCTCTGACAGAAAGCGCGCTGCTCGGCCTACTCGGAGGAGTCTTCGGCTTGCTCCTGGCATTTTGGGGCATCCGCATATTTCTCTGGCTCGCAACCTCGGGTGAAGGCCCGGGCGTTCCCAATAGCGACAAGATGACCGTCGATTTACGCGTCGTCTTGTTCACGCTGGGCATTTCATTGGTGACGGCCATCCTGTTCGGGCTGGCGCCCGCCCTGCAAGCTTCGAGCTCGGATTTGAACCATGCACTCCGAGATGGCGCTCGCGGCTCGGCTCCGGTGTCGGGCGGCATCATGCGACGTCTGTTGGCCATCTCCGAGGTAGCTCTGGCCATGGTGCTGCTCGTCGGCACTGGACTGATGATCAACACGATGCTCCGTCTGCGCGGAGTGAATCCCGGTTTCGATCCGAGCAATGTGCTCACCATGACGATCCAGTTGCCGGAAGCCGACAAATATATGGAGCGAGTGGGCGCAGACATGGAAAAGGCTAAGCCCG
>Ga0126373_10001056_pt1 | contig 19245 bp, 11 predicted proteins | sample PanSoiMetPlot_11_FD_92545 | JGI IMG/M metagenome (GOLD analysis project Ga0126373, IMG submission 92545) | Tropical forest soil microbial communities from Panama - MetaG Plot_11 | ecosystem: Environmental > Terrestrial > Soil > Tropical forest > Bulk soil | place: Panama | collected 2016-02-17 | reverse complement strand
GGCTCTTTTGCGCTTGTGAGCCGTGCTGCCGCGATAAAGGCGCTTCAACAGCAGCGACTTTGCTCTTTCAAGTTCAGCGCGACGCGAGGGGCTCAGGCCGCGCCCACCGCGATTAATGAAATAGTTGAGCATGCGCATCCCCGACTGCGGGCCTTTTGGCGAAACTCTCTTCGAAGCAAGGGTTCGCGCAATCGTTCGGGCGCTTTTGGTAAACAGGCCCGGCGGAGGATGAGTCGAATCTGTTTTGACGTTCCGGACCCATCGTTTGTTTTTCGAAGCCATTCTTCCCTGTCCCGGTCGCTTCAACAAAACGTAAACACCAGCCTAGAAAAAGAGGCAAGGCAGGGCAATCCACGCAGTTGTGTAAGGTGAGATTCGTTCGTCGAAGGTTTATTTTCCGGGTCCGTTCGGCCTTCCCTGCCTCGCTCCCCTGTCAGGTTTCTCGGTTGGCGACGCCGCCGGAGTTGCAGTCGGCAGCGGCGTGGGCGATTTCGGGAACGAAGACGGCTTCGCGAGGCTCGGCGAGTCGTAAATGGCGTCGAAAAAGAATTTGTACGTGCCGTGAGACTGCGCGCGCCATTGCGGTTTGAAGCCGAAGAGATAGATGCGGCCGCTGCCGTATGCGACTTCGAGAGCAGCGGCTTTGCCTTCGATGCGTTCGGGATGGAGCAAGTAGCCGCTGGCGAGTGGGCTGACGTTTTCGGGATAAGAAGCGAGCACGGCGCCGCGGAAGCCCGGAGTAGTGGCAAAAGCCGGACCGCGCTCGAACATGACCGCAGGATCGCGGGGCAGGCCCCAGAGGCCAGGACGGTTTGCATCGGGAATCTCGACGCGCAAGAGCGAACCCGAGCAGTAAAACTCGTCAGGCTTGAGATTCGCGAGCACGTTTGTGACGGGCAGGCCGAATTGTTCGATGACAAAGAGCGAAGCGTTGTTGAAGGCGATCAACGTGCCGCCGCTAGCGACGAATTCGCGCAGGGATTCGACGCCCGTTTGGCCAATGCCGCCGACGTATTCGCCCGGGACTGAGCCAGGCGCGAAACCGTTGAGAATCTGATTCGGTTCGGAATCGGGCAAAATGATGGCGTCGAGGTTGTCGAGAAGATGGCTGGCCTGAATGTCTCCGTTGTGAAGAGTGACCGGCGCGAAACCGTAGTTCTTCAAAATCCAGCGAGTCCACCCTTCGTCGATGTCGGCGGTCCACGCACGATAGAGACCCACGCGCGGCTTCTTGGTTGCGATGGCGTCTTCCGGGGCTTTCTCGACAGCGCGAATTGAGAGCGACAAATCACTCGAAAGCGCGGCAACACGGTCGCGAGTCATACCAGTCATCACCGCCGCTCCAGCTGGCATGCCGTCCGTGGAATCCGTGGTGAAGCTGACGCGCGCACCGGAGCCGAGAATCTCGTTCATCGCTTTGAAATGGCCATTGGTGCGCGGATCGAGAAGGAAAACTGAACCGGAACCTTCAATGTTGCCCGCGGGAGCGGAGAATTTATCGAGCAGCTTCAGGTTCGTTCGGTCAGCCGAGGAAACGGGCTGAAGGACGGCATCGGCGTTGACGCCCATTTGCATGGGAAGAGTCCAGCCGGCGACGTCATAAGGCCTGATGGGCGTGCCGTTTTCACGCAAGTCAGGATACTTCTGCGGCTCGAAGAGTTCTTTGACTAAACCTGCGAACGGCTGGTCCATCAGAACGACCCACGAGCCAATGGGATAGTTCCGTCCATTAGCTGCGAAAGGTTGCGTGGCTTGATGAACTTCGATTCCATTGATCATTAATTTGTCGACGAGGGTGGCAGCTTCTCCCAAATCGCGCTGCTCGGTGGAAATCACGTAAGCGTACGGCGGATTGTTGGTGAAGCGGGCGATATTGTCGCGACCAGCTTGATATTTGTTGTAGAGCATTTGTTCGTGATACTTCGCGGCCGTGTCGAGAACTGACATCGACGCGCCGACCATGTAGCGCACGGCGTCGCCGAGGCGCCACCAACCGCCGGTCCAAGGGCTGCTATAAAAGACTTGCGAATCGAGCGAGCGAAAATCCTGCGGGAAATCGCGGACGGTGTAGAAGTGCGGCGTGGCGTAGCCGTAAAGCGCGGTTTCCGTGAAAAAAGAAACGGAGTTGCGGAAAATTCCGGTGAAATCCTGAAAGCCGGGATACCTGTTGTCGAATCCGACGCGGTTGATGGCGCCGGGCATATCGTGTTCGTCGAGATAGGCAGCCATGTCGATGCCGAGAGCATTGAGCCAGCGCATGAGGATGGGCTGAATGTTCGAAGAAATCGGCTCGACAAATGGTGGGATGAAAATGCGCGCGGGGAATGGCGCGGTTTGATGCTGCGTATAGAAAATCTCAGGATTCCAGATGAGCTCCTGATGCGTGACTTCCTGCGATTCGAGCATGTTGTTCATGTAGCCGTCGCGATTGTTATCGTGGCCGACGTATTCCTGATAGAGATCGGGCAACGGGCTGACTTCGTAAGATGTGCCGAGATTTTTGCGATACCAGGCGACCACTTCGTTTTGGCCGTCAGGATTTAATGTGGGCCAGAGCACGAGGATTACGTTGTTAAGGATGGCGTCGATTTCGGGATCGTTCTGAGCAGACAGAAGTTTGTAGGCGAGAATGATGGAATGCTGCGCGCCGGCGACTTCCGTGGAATGCATGCCACCGTCGATGTGGACGAAGATTTTGCCCTGACGCGCGAGGTCGCGCGCAGCGGAATCGTCAATGCCGCGAGCCCAGGTGAGGCGGCGATTGATGTCTTCGTATTTGTCGAGCTGCGCCAAGTTCTCGGGCGAAGAAATGATGGCGATTTGCCAGTCGAGGCCGCGCGTGGTTTTGCCGACGTCGATAATCTTGATGCGATTTGACGTTTTTGCGAGCTGTTGGAAATAGGCTTTCGATTCATCGTAATTCGCGAGGTAAAAGTCGTCGCCCGGCGTATGGCCGAGAACTGAAACAGGCGTGGGGACGGCTTGGGATGTGGCCGAGGCTTCCTGAGTCTGCGAACCGGCCAGAGATGGATAGAAACAAAACGCGAAGGCTGCGAAAACAAGGAGTGAGAGTGCTCGTTTTATATATGACATGACGCGCACTCTACCGATTGCGGGAAGGAATGTAAAGCGCGCGATTCGGAGAGGTTAGCGTTACGAAACTTTTAGACTGCTTTTACGACTTTCTGAGGCATTAACGGTCATCATCGCTCCTGCATAATCGAGCTAGCGACAGGAGGCGTGTATGACGAAATTTCTGCAGGATTGCGCGGTGCGGGTTGGAATAACCGTTGCAGTTGTAGGGGCATGGTGTATGCCCTGTCTTGCGCAAGACACCAGTTCCACCGGCTCTACCGGGCAGAACGCGTCAGCTCCAGATCAGCAGGCCAGCGCTGCCGACCGCGCCGCCATTCTTCAGGAACTAGATGCGATGAAGAAACGCATTGCCGAGCTAGAGGCCCAACTCAGGAATCAGGATCAGAAGACGGGACATTCGAGGAATGCCGCTGCCGCGAAAACGAGTGCACCGTCCACCGTTTCTTCAGCGGCGCCGATACCAAGCACAGAGTCAGGCTTCTTCAATGCGAGCAAGGGCGACTCAACCGATGCCGAAGAGTTGCCGCCCGCGACGAACTCCACGGCGCCGAATTCGGACAGGAGCGAATCTTCGTCCTTGGCGCCGCCAAGACAGGCATCATCATCGGCCGCCGCGCAGAAACCCGCGAAGATCGAACCGTTTTCGGACCACGACTGGACGTGGCTCAATGGCAATCCGAGAACAGAGACTCCGGCGTTCGATTCTAAATTTTTCACGCCGGAGATAAGAGTGGATACGACGTATACCTTCGACTTCAACCGTCCCGCAGATCACTCGATGGGTGGATCAACGGAAGTTTTCCGTTCGCAGGAAGTGCAACTCGAAGATCTCGGCGTCGGCGGAAACTTTCACTATGACAATGTCGAGGGACGGATCATGACGCAGTTCGGAATGTATTCACAGGCCATTCCGCGAAACGACCCGAGCCCTGGAAATGGCCAATACAATCTTGCGGATGCGTATCGCTATATTTCGGAGGGATACGGGGGATACCATTTCGACGTGTTGCACGGGGTCAATGTTGATGCGGGAATTTTCATGTCATACATCGGCCTGTTCAGCTTCTACAACTTCGACAACTGGGCCTATCAGCCTTCGTATGTTTCGTCGAACACCCCGTGGTTTTTCAATGGCCTGCGCGTGCAGATTTTCCCCACGGCACATTTGAAAATCGAGCCCTGGTTCATCAATGGATGGCAGGCGTACGGATCGGCGAATCACTCACCGGGCATCGGCGGACAAATCAAGTGGACTCCGACGGGCTGGATTAACGTGATTTCCAACAACTACGGCGTCGGCGAAGACGATTTATTCGCGCCGGGGCGCAGGCGACTTCACACCGACGACAGTATCGAGGTGAAATACTTCGACCGGCCAGAAAATACACTGGATAAGATGGCGTTTTCTTTGACGGGAGATATGGGTTGCGAGTATGGCGGAGGAGTGAGTTGCCACGGTGACAGCAAGGGTGGGCCGAAGCAGAGCTTTTTGGGCTACATGTTGTACAACAGATTCTGGTTCCACAAAGACCTGTTTGGAATGACGATCGGGGGAGGAAAAATCAATAATCCCGGAAGATATCTGGTTCTGTTGCCGCCGATCAATGGCGAAACGGCGATCACCGCAGCGACGAATTCACCCTACTTTACCGAGAACCCAGGGGACTCCTTCAAAGCATGGGACTCGTCCTATACGTTTGATTACATGCCGAAACAATACATCACGTTCCGATGGGAGTATGACTATCGTCATGCGAGCGTGCCCTATTGGACTGGGCGCGGAGGGATTACACCGCCGGGCGGCAACAACAGTTTCCCCGAAGATTTTGCGTGCATTGGCGGAGCATCCTCCGGACAAACAACGCTGGCTGCGGCAGAGATAGCATGCGGTGGAGGAATCGGCAGCATTTGGTTTCCTGACCTCCGCAAAAACCAGTCGTTCATCGACATGGATATCCTGGTCAAGTTCTAAGGCGGTTTGAGGATGCGCCCGGCGCCGCCGGCGGACGGCTAGTGCGCGAAGGAGATGTTGAAGCCGGTGGACAGAATCACATCGTTTGACTTTGTGCCGGCGATGGGCGGGTTGGTGACGTAGCGATCGCTGAGCGATGTCTGCCAGCCGAGCCATTTCTTAATCTTGGTGACAACCGCGGCGTCCAGTGAAAAACGGTACTGGCTGAAGTCGCTGATATCCGGGTAAAAGTCGAATGTTTCGGTGAAGACAGTGCCTGCTCCGATCTTGTGCGTAAAGTTTTCGCCTGCAGTAATGCCGGGCAAATTCCGATCTACACTCACCGAAGGCGTAGTTGTTGAAGCGCTCGTGCTGTAACTCTCACGCGTATAGTTAATGCCGAAAAGAGCGTCGAGGGTTGTGTTGGCCGTGTTTATCGCATGCCAGCCCAAGCCGCCCGTATAAATGGCGCGCAGATTCAAGTCCTGCAGCGCGTCGTGAGTGAAATCCCCGCTGCCGAAGACGAAGAATTTCTTGGTGATATTCCTGTCATACGCAACATCGCCCAAAATTTCATTCGCGGTTACGCCGCCTGGAGCGCCGGTGGTCGAAGTGCCGCTGGTCGAATAAATCGACGAAGCAGCCAACTTGAATTCGTCGGAGAGCGTCTTTCGATCCGCCGCGAAGGCGGTGTTCAGGTTGGTCGTGTTGCTGTTGCCGCGAGCGAGAGCGAAGCCGATGTTGACGGCTCCCGTCCAATCGTTGAGCAAACCAGGATGGAGGCTTTTCTCATAGGCCTGCTGGTCTGACTCCGTGCGGACGATGGTGATTTGCGTGACGGGAATGGTGACGTCGCCGGCCGTGGCTGTGTGAACGATGAAGTCTTTGCCGTCAGAAGTAACCGTACCCGTGATAGTGGTTTTCTCCGGTGTGGCAACGTAGAGGGGCTTGTCGGAGGAGAGTTGCTGCACGGCAGACCACTTTATTTTGAGATCGCCGGCAGCGTCAGTTTTGAGAGTAATTTCCGCTTTGCCGATCGCCGTAATCGTTCCGGTCAAGTGGTCGCCGTTCTTGAGAACGACGGAGTCAGCAAATGCCGCCTGCGCCAAGGATAGCGCGAGAAGAGTTGCCAGCAGGTATAGGGGCTTCATTTATTCCTCCGGTTGATTGTGTGACTGGCGGGCTTGTAGAAGTCTAGCAAGGATCGCCGGAATGGAGAAGTTGTGAATTGAGGCTCAGGTCCGTCGGTGCGACGGGCGCGAGTGCGCGTCACTCGCCCCGGGCTTATGCAGTCGCTTTTCGTCGCGGTGTATCCGCCGGACTGTGACTCGCGGACTCGGGCGGGCGGACCGGGCCTGAGCCTGCCCCTGTGCGAGAAATGGCCGAGGCGATTTCATCCAGATCAGCGGAACCAAACTTGAGGTTCGCGGCACGAATCCAGCCGTCCACTTGCTCTGGCGAACGCGCTCCCACGATCGCTCCGGTGACGCCGGGCCATGCGAGCGTCCACGCAATCGCGACATCGTGCACAGAGACGCCGTGACGCTGAGCAATGGGACGGAGCGTATCGCGCAGGCTGATATTTTTCCCTAGCTTGGGCTGCTGGAATTCGTCGGAGCGCTTGCGCCAGTCATCTTTGGGCATTTTCGCGACGCGATCAGCAGAGAATGACTCGGTGAGCAATCCAGATTGCATGGGACTGTAGCAAATGACTCCGGTTTTGTGTTGCGCACACCAAGGAATTTCTTTCTCGGCGATTTGGCGGCGAATCAACGAAAAAGGCGGCTGAAGCGAGTCAACATGATGGATTGGCTCGCACCGTTGCATCAGCGCTGAATCGAAATTGCAAACGCCACCGACGTGAACTTTGCCTTCGCTGATGAGCTGCGACATAGTGGCCCAGGAATCTTCGATGCGCGTGCCGGACTCGTCGGGCCAGTGAAACTGGTAAAGGTCGATGCGCTCGACGCCGAGACGGTGAAGAGATGCTTCGCATTCGCGGCGAATCGACTCAGGTTTCAAAATGCGCTTGCCGGGAACCATGCGCTGGGCGTCGTCCCACACGACGCCGCACTTGGTGAAAACGAGCGGACGCTCGGAGGGCGAGAGTTCGTGCAGAAATTTGCCGACGACTTCCTCGGAGTGACCAAGGCCGTAGACTGCCGCGGTGTCGATCCAATTGATTCCCAACTCAATTGCGTGGCGCATGGCTTTGAGGGACTGGGCGTCATCCTGCGGCCCCCAAGCAAAGGCCCAGTCTCCTCCACCAATCGCCCATGTGCCTAAACCGAGAGTCGTAATCTCAAGACTGCTCAAACCCAAAGTTCGCTTAGGCAAATCCATGGCTCACCTCGTATCGCTCCATTGTATACATGTTTGATTTCATTTCGGGCGCGGTGGTCGCATTTTCTTTAGAGGCTGCCACATTCCACGTTGCGCTCTGTAATCGAATCAGGCTTCGCGGGTATATACTCGCATTTCTTTTCGCTGATTGATGCCGAGGAGAACCTGAACGTGAGAACTCATGGCCGTATCGTTTTCTTAATCTGTGCTGTGTTCGCAATGTCGGCAGCGTTGATCTCTGTATATTCCACGCCTGCAATGGCGCAACAAATGGATTCAAGTCTTTATAACGGCATGCGCTGGCGCATGATTGGGCCGTTTCGCAGCGGGCGCGCGGTGGCGGTGGCGGGCGTGCCGGGCCATCCGGATGTTTTTTATTTTGGCGCCGTGGGCGGAGGCGTGTGGAAGACGACGGACGCAGGCCGCGTGTGGAAGCCGGTATTTGACGCGGAGAAGATTGCATCTATTGGCGCGGTAGCGGTCGCGCCATCGGATACAAATGTAGTTTACGTTGGCTCGGGCGAGCCGGACATGCGCTCGGACATTTCGTACGGCAATGGAATGTACAAGTCCACGGACGCAGGGGAAACGTGGAAGCAGATCGGGCTTGAAGATACGCGGCAGATCGGCGCGATCCTTGTCGACCCACATGACGCGAACAAAGTCTACGTTGCGGCGCTGGGACATTCCTATGGGCCGAACGCGGAGCGGGGCGTTTTTCGCTCGACCGATGGCGGCGCGACATGGAAGAAAGTTCTATTCAAAGACGAAAACACGGGCGCGATTGATATCGCATTTGACCCGCAGAACTCGAACACGATTTACGCGGCACTGTGGCAGACGCGTCGGCCGCCGTGGAACGTGTACCCACCGTCGAATGGCCCCGGCAGCGGGCTCTACAAATCGACCGACGGCGGAGACAACTGGACGCAATTGACGGACGGGTTGCCAACAGATGGTCTTGGCCGAATCGGCGTGGCCGTGGCGCCAACTGACTCGAATCGCGTGTACGCCCTTGTTGATGCGAAACAGGGTGGCGTTTACCGCTCGGATGATGCGGGGAAGACGTGGCGTCTCGCTGACAATGAATCGCGCATCTGGGGACGCGGATGGTATTTCGGCGGCATTACCGTAGAGCCGAAAAATGCGGACATCGTCTACGTGATGAACACTTCGACGTATCGCTCGACTGATGGCGGGGCGAGTTTCACGGCAATCAAAGGCGCGCCGGGCGGCGACGATTATCACACTCTGTGGATCGAACCCGATGATCCGAATCGAATGATCTTGGGCTGCGATCAGGGTGTGATTATCAGTGTGGACGACGCAACGACGTGGAGTTCCTGGTACAACCAACCAATTGGGCAGTTCTATCACGTTGAGACGGACAACCGGTTTCCCTACTGGGTTTATGGCGCGCAGCAGGATAGTGGCGCAGGCGGCACAACGAGTCGAAGCCGTCACCGCGGGATAACCGCGCGGGACTGGATGCCGATTACCGTCGGCGGCGAAAACGGATACATCGCGGCGGATCCGTTGAATCCGGAAATTTTGTTCGGGGGAACGGTTTCGAAGTACGATATTTTCACTGGTGAAGACCAGGACGTGACGCCTGCGCTGGCGCATCCGGGAGATTACCGGCGTACGTGGACGCAACCGCTGGTGTTTTCTCCGGCGGATCCCCATGCTCTTTATTTTGGTACGCAGGTCCTGTTCAAGACAGTAGATGGCGGTCAAAGCTGGCAGATTATCAGCCCGGACCTTTCGCGAGGAGACCCGGGGACGCCATCGAATCTCGATCCAACAACAGCAAATGACATCGGTGGCAACGGGAGGCATGGGCTGATTTACACAATTTCACCGTCGCCTTTGAACAAAGACTTGATTTGGACGGGCAGCGATGATGGCAGCATTCAGGTCACGAGCGATGGAGGGCAAAACTGGCAGGACGTTACTCCTCAAGCGCTCACAACGTGGAGTAAAGTCACGTTCATCGAGGCGTCACATTACGACGCGAATGTTGCGTTCGCGGCAGTAGACCGACACAGGCTGGACGACCTGAAGCCATATATTTACGTGACGCGCGACAGCGGCAAGAACTGGCAGGAGATTGTGTCGGGAATTCCGGAAGGCAGCTACGTGAACGTGGTTCGCGAGGATCCCGTGCGACGCGGCCTTCTTTATGCAGGCACAGAAACGGGCGTATTTGTGTCGTTTGATGATGGCGGGCAATGGCAGCCGCTGAAACTGAATATGCCGACCGTCCCGGTACGCGACATTAAAGTTCATGATGCTGATCTTGTGATTGCAACCCACGGACGAGCGTTTTGGATACTGGACGACATCACTCCGTTGCGGCAGGCATCGACAGAGGTAGCGAATTCAGCGGCGTATCTCTTCAAGCCAGAAACGGCTTGGCGCGTGCGTCCCGGATCGGATGAAGGCACGCCTCTGCCGGCGGAAGTTGCGGCGGGCGAGAACCCTCCGGATGGAGCGATCCTGGACTACTACCTGAAATCGGTGCCGCAAGGACCGGTTACGCTGCAGGTTTTTGACAGCAACGGGAAACTGGTGCGCCGATATTCGAGCGCGGACAGGTTCCCGCCAATCAATCCTAAGACACTGGATGTTCCTGCGTCTTGGGTGCCTCCGCCGGAGCCACTTTCGGCAGCGCCGGGCATGCACCGCTTTGTGTGGGACCTGCACTATCCGAGCACAGGCGGCGGGCAAGGCAGAGAAGCTCTGGCTGCGATGTTTGGCTTTGGTGGAGGTCCATGGGCCGTGCCGGGCGAGTACGCGGTGAAGCTCGAAGTGGATGGTCAGAGCGTTCAGCAACCGTTGACACTGAAGATGGATCCGCGAATCAAAGTGTCGCAGGAAGATTTACAGAAACAGTTGGACTTGTCTCAGCAGGTTCTGGCAAAGACAGCGCAAGTTGAAGGAGCGTCGCGGCAGGCGGAGAGCGTGCAGAACAGCATCAAGTCGCTTCGGCCGAAGATCTCCTCCCGGCAATCGCTGGAGGAGAAGATCGACGCTCTGGATAAGCAAGTGGCGGCGGTTCTCGGGCCTCCGCCGGGGAATCCTCTTGCGGCGAGCGCGGGCGCAACCATTACGGATCGAACTACGCTTCGCTATGCAGCGAGCGCGCTGGGACAAGTGGAACGCGCCGTGGAAAGCAGCGATGCAGCGCCATCGGCGGATGCGTCGACAGCGTTTACGCAAGACGCGCAAGTTGCGGAGTCAGCGATGGAGAAGTGGCAAGAGATTCTGTCGACGGACTTGCCACCGATCAACGAGGAGTTGCGGCGCGCGCACCTGGAACCGATCGAAGTAGAGGAACCCCGGACTAGCGGGCAACGTATGTGAGCGGTATAGGATGTAAATAGAGCCCTCAAGGTGAACGTCATGAGCCTGAAGGTTTTTGCGTCACAAGTCCTGAAAGGTTTCCACACAGTGGCTGCAGTTGCGCCCAGTTCCGTGCATCTGGCGGCCGCGATGGTCAAACCGCTGCACCTTTCGGAAGCCTCGGTAGCCGTCGAGCTCGGCGCGGGAACGGGCGTGATGACGCGCGCCTTACTCAAGGAATTGCCGCGCGCCGCCACTTTGTTCGTGTTCGAAATTAACCCGGAATTTATCACCTACTTGCGGGCGCATTTCGATGACCCACGTTTGGTCCTCATCAACGAGAATGTGGAAAACATCGAGGCAGAGCTCCGCAAGCGCGGCGTGGACCACGTAGACGTGGTGCTTTCGTCGCTCGGACTGGCCTTCATGACCGAGGCGCAGCGCAGAAAGATTTTCGAGGGGCTCAGGCCTTTTTTGCGGCCAAACACCGTGCTAACGCAATTTCAATATGTGAGCAGCGTGCAATTCGAGAATGGCCGGCTTCGAAAGCTTACTCTGCGGCCGCTGCTGCATCGTTATTTCGAGTCGGTGAGCTCGAAAATCGTTTGGCGTAACGTGCCGCCTGCGTACGTTTACACCTGCCATCCGCACTAGCACGAGAGCCAGCTCTCTGCGTTGTTGACGCGAATGAAACGCTGGGACTAGACTGGAAGCGGTTTATCGAATATCCGCTTCTGAGGTATCCGCTATGGCCAGAGTGACCGACCTGAACGTAAATGGAAGACAGTATCCAGTTGATGTAGACGCTGACGCGACGCTGCTGAGCGTGCTGCGCGACCAGTTGGACCTTACCGGCACAAAATACGGCTGCGGTGAGGGGCAATGCGCCGCCTGCACGGTTCTGATCGACGGGAATCCGCGACACTCCTGCAGGACGCGTGTTGGAGACGTCGGCAAGCGAAAAATTACGACGATCGAAGGGCTGGAGAAAAACGGGGAGTTGCATCCGGTGCAGCAGGCGTTCCTCGACGTGGATGCGATGCAGTGCGCCTATTGCACGTCGGGCATGATTTTGGGGGCCGTGGCCTTACTGGAACACAATCCCAATCCGAGCCACGCAGAAATTGTTGAATACATGAACGGCCACATTTGCCGCTGTGGCGCCTATCAACGCATCACGGAAGCAATCAGCCTTGCTGCGACGCATAGGAAGGAGAAAGTGTCATGAGCGGAAAAACCCTGAACGACGCCGCTCTGGAATTTGAGCGTTACGAAGCGCGGGAATTGCCGCTGCATCGTTTCGCTTTGGACCGCCGCAGCTTCATGAAATCGATCGGCGGCGGAATTGCAGTTTTTTTGGTTGCCAGGAACGCGTTTGCGCAAGAGTCAGGCCGCGGTCGTGGAATGCGCGAACAAATGCCGAGCGAGATTGATCTGTGGCTGCACATCCCGCCGGACGGGCACATCACGGTTTTTACAGGCAAAGTCGAAATCGGACAGAACATACGAACGTCGCTCTCGCAAACGGTTGCGGATGAGCTTCACGTTTCGCTCGACTCCATAGAAATGGTGATGGGCGATACGCAACGCACCCCTTTCGATATGGGTACATTCGGGAGCCGCAGCACTCCGCAGATGGGCACGCAACTACGTCGCGTGGCGTGGGCGGCGCGCGATTTGCTCGTTGGCCTTGCGGCGAAACAGTGGGATACGGGTGCGAAGACGCTCATGGCTTCCAACGGCAGGGTGACGGATCCAGCGAGCAATCGGTCGATGAGCTACGGAGAGTTGGCGCAGGGACAATTGCTCGCGCAGGACATTCCCGCCGACGACCCCGTGACCCCGGCGACAGAATGGAAAATTGCGGGACAGCCGATTCACAAAATTGGCGGACGCGATTTCGTCACCGGCCGGCACAAATACACTTCGGATTTGAAGCGTCCGGGGATGCTGTATGGGAAAGTCGTGCGGCCCATCGCGTTCGGCGCGACGCTGACAAACGCGGATTTGAGCGCGGCGAAGGCGATGCCGGGCGTGATTGCGGTGCGCGACGGAGATTTTATCGGCGTGGCTGCGCCGGATGAGTTGACCGCTGAGCGAGCTGCGGCCGTTGTCAAAGCGGAATGGAAGACCACACAGCAGTCTTCGAGCCGAGAACTTTTCAAATACCTAAAAGCGAACGCGGAAACGGACCCGCAGGAAGAAAATCGGTTCCGCCAGACCAAAGGCTCGGTGGATGCGCTCTCTTCGGCGGCGCACCGTTTGGATGCGACGTACACAATCGCGTACATCGCGCATTGCCCGCTCGAACCGCGCGTGGCTCTCGCGGAATGGAACGATGGGAAGCTGACGGTGTGGACAGGGACGCAGCGTCCGTTTGGAGTTCGCCAGGAGCTGATGGAGGCGTTCCACCTGCCCGAGGACAAAGTTCGTGTACTGATGCCGGATATGGGCGCAGCCTACGGCGGAAAGCATTCAGGTGAATGCGCAGTGGAAGCGGCGCGGATCGCGCAGGCGGCCGGAAAGCCGGTGCATTTACTGTGGACGCGTGAGGAAGAGTTTACGTGGGCGTATTTCCGGCCAGCAGGCTTGATTGAAATCAAGAGTGGCGTGAGCGCGGACGGGACGCTGGCGGCTTGGGAGTTTCATAATTACAACTCGGGACCCGCAGCGATTGCGCCGATGTACGAAATCGCGAACCAAGTGATCGAATTTCACCCGGTAAAAGCGCCGCTACGCCAGGGTTCGTACCGGTCTCTTGCGGCGGCGGCGAATCATTTCGCGCGCGAATCTCACATGGATGATCTGGCGCACTCTTGCGGAATGGACCCGCTGGAATTCCGAATGAAGAATTTACAGAACCCGAGGCTGCGGGATGTTTACCAGGCCGCGGCGCAGCAATTCGGATGGCAAGCGCGGAAAAAGACGACGGGGCATGGTTTTGGCCTTGCTGGCGGGATTGACAAGGGCGGGCATATTGCCACGTGCGCGGAGGTTGCTGTCGACCGGTCAAGCGGCGAGGTGCAGATCGTCCGCGTGGCGCAAGCTTTTGACTGCGGCGCAGTGGTGAATCCCGACGGCTTGAAGAATTCGATTGCAGGAGCGATAACGATGGGGATCGGCGGGGCGCTCTACGAGGCCGTCGAGTTTGACAACGGGCGGATTCTGAATCCTCACTTCGCACAGTATCGAGTCCCACGCTTCAAGGATGAGCCGAAGATTGAAGTGGTGCTCGTAGATCGCAAAGATGAGCCATCGTTCGGCGCCGGAGAAACGCCCATTGTTGGGCTCGCCCCGGCCGTCGGCAATGCTATCTTTGATGCCATCGGCGTGCGCCTTCGCTCTATGCCGATGCTGCGCGATGGCAAGCTTCCTACAAACGTCTGACAATAGATTCGTCGCGTTCAGCCCATCGCGTTTCGTTTTGCTTTGGGCGGCCGCTCTGATTTCTTCCGCGCAAGCCACATCAGTCTTTCCTGCTGCGGGAAACGCTCAATCGCATAGCGAAGAGCTGTCCGCGGCATTTTGTGAGAATGAGCGCGGAGAAAGCGCTTTAGCGCTGACAGGTCGCGCTTACCGACTTCGCGGAGCATCCAGGCGCTGGCTTTGTGGATCAGGTCTTCATCATCGCTGAGGAGAATGCGCGCGAGTCTCAGCGTAGTCTCGATGTGACCCTGCCGGATGAACCACCACGTCGCGACGATCGCGATCCGGCGATCCCACAGATTTTTTGAGCGCGCCAGTTCATGCAGGAGCTTCTTATTTCGACGTAATAGATAGGGGCCGACGATATAGGGCGCGCTGTCGTCCACGCCATCCCAGCTGCGAATGTATTTGCGATTGCGGATGTAGAAATCGAAGATGCGCTTCTGCACGCGGTCGTCCGCAGCCCTGAATTTCCGCACCAAAACAGCGTGAGCCAAAGAACATTCATCGTGAATGCGCGAATTCATCAACTGGAGGATGGAGCTAAGCGGCAGATTTTCGTATTCGCGAGAAAGAATTCGGATCTGGGGCGTCGTAATGCCCAGAAAGATGTCGTCGGTTTCCTTGAAGAAACCGCGATGAATGCGCGCCTTGCGCGGATTGGCCAAGGAGTGAAGCGCTTTTCGCGCTCCCTGGACGGTGACTATGTCGGCTGCCAGACGCATCGATCCGAAGGTGCGTCAAATGCTCGCTATTTTCTTCGCGCGGATTGCATCTGAATCTGTTTCCAGTTTGCGAGCAGCGCGCTTACTCTCGCCCCGAGGTCGCGCGCAGCAGCGGCTTGCGCCTCTGCAGGCGCCGCGTCTGCGCCGTCGATCTGCGTATAAAGCTGCGCGCATTCAAGATTGAGCCGCGTGAAATTGTCCGAGCCTCCTTGTGCACCAAATCCGCGCGGGCCAGCGGCGCCGGCGAGATCAGCTGCTTTCTTATCGAGGGCCGGAATCTGCTCTCCTTGAGTTCCGCTCGATTCGCCGGAGCGGCTCTTCAACTCCTGACGGAATTTATTGATCTGCTGAATCGCGTCAAAAGTGTGATTCATGCTTTCGGTCAGCTGCTGTTCCATGTCCGACTGCGCCGTGAGAGCGGCGAGCGTGACATGGACGCGAGGATCCTCTTTGACCGTCACGCTTTGCCGATAAGTATTGCCGCCAACGGTGAGAACGATGGTATAGACGCCGGGAACCGCGCGCGGACCGAGCGGATAACTCGGCGTATCGTGCGGCACTGCAGAAATCGGATAGTCGTGCATCAGCGACTTCGGCGCCGTGTAGTGCAGGTCCCAAACCCAGCGGTGCATTCCGGGATCGCCGGAGAGAATCTTCGGCCAGCGCACCCAATACGTCGGGACAGCAAGCGTTTTGGCGAGAGATTCTGCAGTGAAGGGCATTTCGTCTGCGCTGGAATAGAAGCGCACCGGACGATTCGCGGAGTCGTAGATGCCGATGGCGACTTTCCCCGTTTGAGCGGTCTGCAAGTAATAGTCGATAATCGCGCCGTCGGGCGGATTCTGTGCGGCCGGAACCTCCGGCGGCAACGGCGTGTCGGTATTGGTGTCGCGACGATAGCGATAAGCCGGCGCGGGTTTAAACAAGTAAGCATCGGATTTCGCCACACTGTCAGTGATTTGGCGCAGTGGAGTAATGTCGTCCAAAATCCAGAAGCCGCGTCCATGTGTCCCGACGAGCAAATCGTCATTGTGAATCCACAGATCGCGCATGGATGTGTGCGGCAGATTCAATTGCAGCGACTGCCAGTGATCGCCCGCATCGAACGAAACCCAGACCGCAGTTTCCGTCCCCGCAAAAAGCAAGTTCTTGCGCACGGGATCTTCGCGCACTGTATCGACAGGCTCGTTGCCCGGCAATCCATCGACGATCAACTGCCAGTGCTTTCCACCGTCATCGGTGCGGTAGATGTACGGCTTCATGTCGTTGATGCGGAAGCCACTGACGGAAGCAAAGGCAGTGTTCAGGTCATCGTGCGACGCAACGATCTGCGTCACTTTATACCACGGGCCCATCTGCGGCGGCGTAACGTTGTGCCAGTTTTTCCCGCCATCGCGCGTCACCCAGATGTAACCGTCGTCGGTGCCCGCCCACAGCAGATTAATGTCTTTGGGTGACGGGCCGAGCGCGTAGATGGCGCCGCGTTCCTTGTCAGCTTCGGGGCTCTTCGCGGCCATATCGCCCAAACTTGCGGGGATGCCGGGATGCTCGCGAGTCAAATCGGGACTAATTGTCGTCCAGGATTCGCCGCCATTGATTGTCTTGAAGAGATAGTTTGTCGCGTAGTAGAGGACGTGCGGATCAATCGGTGAAAACATGAGCGGCTCGGTACGTTCGGCGCGGTATTTCGGCGACGCGGCCGCGATGGGTGTGACTTTCTGATTTTGTCCGGTGACCCAGTTGTACTTCGAAACTTCTGTCCGCCCTGCACCATAGACGATATCCGGATGCAGTGGATCCGGCGCGACGTAGCCATATTCAATCACACCGACTGGATGCCAGTTACGAAAATTGATCTCGCCATCGTTTCCGCGGCTGTCGATGCCAACGGAGCCGCTTTCCTGCTGGCCACCGTAAACTCTGTACGGAAACTCGTTGTCGGTTATGACGTGATAAAACTGCGCGGTCGGCTCGGCGTACCAGGAATTGCTCCACGTCTTTCCGCCGTTGACGCTGATAACCGCGCCCTGGTCCGACGTAAGAAGAATGGTGTCGGGGTTATTCGGGTTGATCCAGATGTTTTGGTAATCGTCTCCGCCAGGGGCGCCCTTAAGCGCTGACCAAGTTTTTCCGCCGTCGACCGACTTCCACGTGACCGTGCTGGTGACGTAAAGAACGTCCGGGTTCTTCGGGTCGACCTTGGGAACGCAAAGATCGCCGCCGCCAATGCGTCCGGTGGGACGCCGGTCATCCGTGATGCGTGTCCAAGTGGCACCCGCATCGTCCGACCGATAAATGCCGACGGCGCGGCCGGAAGCTACCGTGGCATATACGCGGCTGGGCTCGCTTGGCGCGATGGCAAAGTCGGCCTGGACGACATCTTCTGGTAAACCCTGCGTAAGCTGAGTCCAGTTCGAGCCGCCATCTGTGGATTTGTAAAGCCCGCTGTTGGGGCCGTTGTATTCATTGCCATCTTCCCACGGGCCGGAAACTGAATCCCACAGTGAAGCGTAAACGACATCCGGATTCTGCGGATCGATTTCGACGTCGCCGCCGCCTGTGTATTGATTCTTCGACAGAACCTTCTCCCAAGTTTGTCCACCGTCGGTCGTGCGGAAAATGCCGCGCATTTCGCTCGGTCCGTAAGGATGGCCGACAACAGCTACGTAAACGCGGTTCGGATCACGAGGATCAATCGCGAGCTGAGCAATCTGCTCCGCGTCGTCGAGGCCGAGATGCACCCACGTCTTGCCTGCGTCAGTTGACTTGTACATTCCGTTTCCAACGGAAAGGTCCGGGCGCTGCAATCCTTCGCCGCTGCCAACATAAATAATGTTTGGATTCGAGGGCGCTACTTCCAGCGCCCCGACGGACTGCGTGGGCTCGGCGTCGAAGATTGGGTTCCACGTTTCGCCGTAATCGGTTGTTTTCCAAACGCCGCCATTCACCTGAGCAATGTAGAAAACGTTTGGCTCGCTCGCTACGCCGGAAATGGCTTTCGTGCGGCCGCCACGAAAGGGTCCGATCATCCGCCAGCGCATCTCCTGATAGAGATTTTCGGGATACTGCTGCGCTAAGGCAGCCGGCGCCAGCGAGGCAAAGACAGTAACGAGCAGAGCAATGAATCCGATGCGGCGAACTTGCGTCAATGTGCACCTCCGAATACGGCGGAAAACATCAGAGGATAATCATTCCTGATGCCTCGGCGCAAATGAATTATTCCGGACGAGGAGCGTGTTATTCTGCGTAACCAATCATCCCAAAGTCGGTTTTTATCAGCGGAGGAATCTATGGCCGCCAATGCCGCTAAAGGCTCTGTAATTCGCAATATTTCTGACACGGCACGGTGGGTCGCCTTTTACCGCGCCATGGAGACCGAGCGGCCCGACGCAATCTTCAACGATCCTTTTGCGCGCAAACTCGCCGGCGAGCGCGGTGAGCAAATCGTCAACGCGTTGCGCGGGGGCAAACGCCAGGCATGGGCGATGGTAGTTCGCACCAAACTGCTCGACGATATTCTGCTGCGCATACTGAACAGCGAAACAATCGACGTCGTGATGAATCTTGCGGCGGGGCTGGACGTTCGCCCTTACCGCCTGGCGCTACCACCAGCGCTGCGATGGATCGAAGTCGACCTGCCCGAGATGATCGATTACAAGAAGCAAATGCTGGCAGGAGAAAAGCCCCGTTGTCAGCTCGAACAGGTGACGATGGATTTGGCGGATGTTCCGGCGCGTCGGGAATTCTTTGCGCGGATTAACTCTGGCGCACAACGTATTTTTGTGATTACCGAGGGCTTGCTCGCCTACCTTGAGGAAGCGCAAGTCACCGAATTAGCGGAAGACTTGCATCAAGGGGGTTACTTCCAGTATTGGGTCACCGATTTAGCGTCGCCCAAGGTGAAGCAAATGATGCAAAAACACTGGGGCAAAGAACTCAGCGCGGCGGGGGCGCCGATTAAATTCGCTCCGCCGGAAGCCGAGGAATTTTTTCGTCCTTACGGCTGGGAGAATGCCGAATTCCACGATTTCTATCAGGCGTCGGTGAAGTTCAACCGCCCAATGGCTGGTGCGTGGATGATTCCGATTTGGAAATTCCTGATGCCGCGACGGACAGAAAAAATGATGAAGCAGTGGCGATCGGGAGTGTTATTACTGCGTCGGACCTGAGATAAGGCGACTTTCAGGATTTTGCTGTTTAGTGCGCAGGTTCAGCCGGAGTCTTAGCTAACAAACCGAAAACTGCCACGCCCGTCGGCGTTCCCACGAAGACCTTCCCGGCGGCGATCATCGGCGTGATGAACTTGTTGCCCCCGATTTCATCGCGTTTTTTTTCTTGCGTACTGTTGTACAGCTCGCG
>Ga0126373_10001055_pt1 | contig 19250 bp, 11 predicted proteins | sample PanSoiMetPlot_11_FD_92545 | JGI IMG/M metagenome (GOLD analysis project Ga0126373, IMG submission 92545) | Tropical forest soil microbial communities from Panama - MetaG Plot_11 | ecosystem: Environmental > Terrestrial > Soil > Tropical forest > Bulk soil | place: Panama | collected 2016-02-17 | reverse complement strand
GGTCACGTTGATCTCACGTCTACCCAGATCTACACGCGAGTATCGATTGCGAAACTTCGCCAAGTGCATTCTGCGACCCACCCAATGGAGCGGGCTCAGGCTCGGCTTGCTTGACCATGGGCCAATGCTGGTATGACCACCATCCAGGTCTACGTGAATGTAGTCATCAGAAAAGTGAATGAGGTCTACAGGCGAACTCGCCCCGTCGCCGTCACTGGAGATACCTATGCAGAGCGAGCTTCAAGAAGTTGCTGGTAAGATCAGTCAGTTGTTCCGGCAGATGGAGACCGAGTATCGAAGCGAAGCTATCGCGGCGCTGCGCGCTCTGGAGCGGCTAGATCCGGAGACAGCGTGGCTTACAGTCGAAGTACTCGGTAGTAGGTCAGAAGCAGCTCTCTGGCTAACGGAACACCTAGGTCCGCTGTGCGGTGAGAGGCCCTGGGACTATATCGCTCGTGGCCAGGGCGATGAGATTCGACGCGTCTTGAATGCAATCAAGTGCGATTTACCAGTGTGAGTGACCGATTCCGAGCAAAGCAGTGGCTACACGCGATGTTGGAATCGCATGCAACTTAAGCTCTGGATTGTCGAAACAGCTGAATGAGATGTCTTAGTCGTCTAGGATGAGAATCTCCCAGGTATCATCATCGATACGATATGCGGCTTTCGTCACGTTCTGTTCCATGGCGGTGTAAAGAACGCAATGACGGCAGCCGCAGCGCGGATTTTGGCTAGGCACAGCTTCAGCCATCGCATGAGCGTTACTCTCATCATCAAATCGCATAGTTATTATTGTTATTTTCATATTGTTTCCTTCATATATATCCATAGGCTCGACCTACGGTTCAGCGCGCTTTTGGCACCGACATACATATTTATGCTCCATCGATAAAAACGACACCGAAATGCGGATGCATTTCGAGCGGGGCTTCCGCATCGATTATTTACAGTTAGGTTTTTTGGAAATTGCCCCACATAGATAGGAAACGGGCGCCGGCGGACGGTATTGGGATGAAATTGACCAGTTTGAGGCGAAAAAATAGCCGCCCAGGGGGTTTTTTAGCAAAAATCCTGGATTCGACCATTAGGCAGCCTATGAAGTCTGCTGTGGCAACTTTCAGCGGCGGGACGGGGGTTTAGACTTTGGGACTGGGTTTGAGCAGCGATGAGATTCATGGGAGATCAAACCAATCTAGTCCGCTATCGTAACGATGGCGATGAGTTCCATGTGCTCTGGACGGCGCGGCGCGCCATGCGCCTGCTCGACGCTTCCAGCGGCCTAAAGCTCGTCACCATCGAGGGCGTGACTGAAGACGATAAGCAAGCCGGCGTTGCCGGACTGCTTGTCGTGGATACGGCGGAATACTATGGGGCTAACACGCTCGCGGGTGCCCAGCGGGTCATCTACAACCAGTTGAAGTATTCTACCCGGACGCCTGATGAGCCGTGGAGCGCCAGCGGGCTGAGCGACACGTTCAAGGGCTTCGCGGACTTGTACAAGGCTCGCGTCCAGGATCTTGGTTCCGAGCAGACCTCGCGGAAGATCACCTTCAGTTTCGTGACCAACCGGCCATTCTCCGAAAACATCCAGCATGCCTTGGACGCAGCCCGGGCTGGAAAGACCGCGGCGGACCTGGAGGGCCAGGTGCGAGGGGCTTTCGAGACCCTGTTCGATCCAACGGGGTTGACGGGTACCGATCTCCGTAATTTCGCATCCCTGGTGGAGCTCGCGGGTGGGGCGTACTCCTTGGATGGTCAGTCCCATCAGCTCGTGGTCGACATCAAGCACGTCACGCCAGAGTTGGATACGGGCTGCATCGCCAAGATGAAGGACCTAATACGGCAGAAAGCCTTGTCAAAAGCCAGCGAAGAAAACGGCATCGACATCAATGAGCTGCTGTTCATATTCGATATGGGCAACGAGAGCGAGCTCTTACCTTGCCCACCCAGGTTCGAGCCGCTGATGAACACCGTGCGCCGGGCACAGGAACAGGCGATCGTCCAGAAAGTTTTGTCGTCGCAATGGCCGACCATAATTCAGGCCGGCGGTGGTGAGGGGAAGAGCGTATTGGCGCGCCGCCTTGGCGAGCACCTGCCGGCGGGCTCGGAAGTGGTGGTCTTCGACGGGTTTGCCGGCGGCAGCTACAGGGATCCGCGGGGCTACCGGCACCAGCATTTCGCCGGCCTTGTTCAGATCGCCAATGAGCTCGCGCAGCGTTCGTTGTGCAACATCCTCATCAAAGGGCATGCGGTGCCGGCCAAGTCGTATCTGGATGCCTTCTACGGCCGCCTGGAGCAGGCCGCCGCCGCGGTACGCGCGCGCTCTCCGGATGCCGTCGTGATGGTGGTCATCGACGCTGCGGACAACCTTGGGATGGTAGCTGCAGACGTCAACGAATCGTGTTTCGCACCGGATCTCCTGCTGGAACAAGCACCAGAGGGATGCCGCATCGTGGTGTTGGCCAGAACCAACCGCGTGGATGAATTCCTTAAGCCGCATCATGAAGTGGCGAGAGTCAATTTAGGAGTGTTTACAGAGCCTGAAACGGCGGTGTTGTTGCGCCAGCGGTTCCCAGGTGCCACGGGCCACGATGCGCATGAGTTCCACCGGCTGACATACGGGAACCCCCGTGTCCAGGCGAACGCGCTGGCGATGGCCGAGGACGTCGCCGGCCTGCTTGCCGCTCAGACCTTCGGGGTGACTGACACGCAAAGCTTGATCGAAGGGCAGCTGGAAAAGGCGCTCGCGAAGCTCAAGCACGACCATGCGGCCACCGACGACGAATTTCTGCCGCTGTGCCTCCCACTGGCCGCGTTGCCACCCCCAGTCCCCATTGGTGTCTTGGCTACGGCATCGGCGATGAATGAGGTCGCCATCCGCGGATTTATTACCGATTTCGCCGGCGGCCGCCCGATCACGCTGGTCGGGACCGATGCGGTCCAATTCCGAGATGAGCCCGTGGAGACCTGGTTCCACAACAAGTTCGTCTCAACCCCGGAACAGTACGGCAAGATTGTGGATCTGATGAAGCCGATGACGATGTCCAACGCTTACGTGGCGACGATGCTGCCATTGCTCCTGGATGCCGCGGAACGCTATGACGAGCTGATGCAACTCGCGCTCACTGGAGGCCTGCCAGAATCGGCGGACCCGGTGCAGAAGCGGGAAATGGTGCTCAACAGGGTCCAATACGCGCTTCGAGCGGCACTGAGCCGGGACAACCTAATCGATGCCACCAAGCTGGCGCTGCGCGCCGGCGAGGAACTGGCCGCCACCGGGCGCCAGACACAGTTCTTGATGGATAACGGTGACATCGTATCGGCACTCGCCGGTCCATCCGTCGTCATGGACTTCGTCCTACGGAATCGGGCCTGGACTGCCGACCGTAAGGCCTATATCTATTGCGCGCTCATGCTGGCTACTACAGGCGAGGCGGCCACCGAAGCGCGGCGGTTCCTGGCCCTGAGCCGGCTCTGGCTTAAGGACTGGGTTACAGACCGGAAAAGGAAAATCGCGGCTGGCAGAGAGCATTTTGTCGAGCGCCTGGAGCCGGAGTTCATCGCCAGCCTCGCCGAAGCGATCCTCCGGCTGGAAGGCCCGGCTGAGATGGCTGAGTTCATCGGTGGCTGGACCGAGTGGTTCGCCTATAAGGCAATGTCAACTGTTGCCCGGCGCGTCCTGGATCGCGGTGAGACGGACGTTCTGCTGAAGGTTTTGCGCGCGGAACTGGAGGATGGTTCAATTCCTTGCAGCCTGGCAGTCGTCCTCGAGCTACATCGGGTTGGGCACGCTATCCCAAAGAGAGAGGTGAGCGCCCTCGTGAGGGGGTTGCTGGCCGGCGACAAACCCGCTGACCTGGAATACCACGAGAGCGCGCCAGTGCTGGCTGTGGTGGCTACCGCGGAAGCGGCGGCACGCCAGGGTGTGCCTCGTGGCCAGCTCGTTCAGCTGCTAAAGCGCTACCCGCAACCGCATCAGTACAAGCACAGGGACTACAACACAGCCGAGCGCGAAGCAGTCATTCGGGGTGCTGCGCTGCTGGCGGAACTCGAAGGGCGCAAGCTCGATTTCGAGGACATCTGGTCCAACGACGTGCGTGTCGCAAGAGAAAAGGCTGCCCAGGAGTACGCAGAAAACATCAAGCGGCTCCAAGCAGAAGGGATCAAGCCCCGCACCGATGGCCCTGCGATGACCGATGAGGAGAAAGACTTCAGGGAAATGTACGGCTCCCTGATGCCGTGGTGCGTGCTACGGGCCCGCGCTGTCCTGGGGCGGGTGACGGACTGGGAAAAGGAAGTCGAAACGGCGCACAACGAGACCAAGGTCGAGAAATGGAAGTGGCGCCACCAGCACGAGTTATCCGGGGTCCTGAACGACCTCGGGCAGACATGGATGGATGCATTGTTCTGGGCCGGACAGGCGAATACCGATTCGGCGGCTGCAGTAGCCGGCTGGCTGGCAGATCAGGACGCGTATATCCGCAAGCCGACCTGGATCAAGATGGCACGCCGTGTCGCACAGGCGGGGGCGTCATTCCATGATGCCAGTCTAGCGCTGGCCACGCGCGCGAGAGAGATGCAGGAGGCAGACAAAGAGGAAGCGCGGTATGCAGCTGATACCTATACGGATCTCGCTCGCGCCGTGATGCCGGTCGATCGCCTTGAGGCCCAGGAGCTGTTCCAGGAGGCGCTCACCAAGCTAGATCGGTTAGGCGACGAGCTATACGACCGCATGCAGGCACTGTTGTCCTTGGCGGATGGCGCATCCACAGATGGTTCAACGGATGCCCGCGAGGCCTACCGCGTGGCCCGCATGGGCGAGCTCTTTCATTCCTACAACGACCACAAGTTCCCGTGGTATGACGTCATCAACTCGGTCGCTAACTTAAGTCCGGCAACAGCGCTTGCCGTAATCGCTAGATTACATGACCGCGATGTGGGATACATCGGCTATATGTTACCGGGCGTGGTTAAGCAGTTGCTCGAAAAGGATCTGATTACACCGTCGACGCTGGCTGCATTACACGCGCTCGACGATGGCTGGGACCTGGAGGATGAAGCGGCACACCTGTTCCCGGCAGGCGCCGCGGCGGCTGTGAACAAGTCCGTCTTGGATACGTTGCTGGATGACTACCGTAAGCGGAGTTATCCGGGGCGAGCCACCTTGGATGCCTTTGCTGCTGCAACCGTCCGGCAGGGACTGGACACCTCTAGCCTTAACGCCGTGCGTGCGTACCTCGGGGAGCAGCCGGACCCATACGCCAGTTCCCATGACTACGTGAAGGAAAAATCTCAGGAAACCTTTACCGCAAGCGATTGGGCGGAACTTATGGAGGGCCTGGATCTCCACACCGCAAGTGGCATCGATGTCGCGCAGACGAAGCGTAGCGCGCCCGGGGTGCCATACGACCCGGACGCGTTCATGGCTGGGATGCGATCCCGCATCGAAAGCACCCGCCGGAGCGAGCACGTAAAGGCCCTGGTCCGCAGCGAAGGGCTGACCATAGACATGATCGTGGGCGGGTTGGAAGCCTGTAACCGTGAGTGGGGCGTCAACAGCCTGGCTGTGAAGCGGGAAGTCGTGGCATCCACGAAGTACTTGCTGGAGACGCGCGCAGTCGAGGTGCTCGCGCACAGTTGGGACTTCCAGAAATTGATGGACCGGTGCGGCGTTCTGGCCGAGCAATCTAAAAAGGATATGTTCACGCTGCTGCTCCGGTCACTTGGCGAAAATATCCATGACGTGTCGGCGCGCTCGCTGTTCTTCCTGGTGCAGGTGCTCTCCAACAAGCTGCTAACACCCACCCAGTCCATGGATGCGTTGCGTTACGGCTTGGATCGGGTGGATCTCGTGACAGACGATGACGACGGCGACGGGTCGTGGCGCGCTGAACTGGATCCAGACCCGGATATGGCCAAGGCGCTTGCGCGGTTCTTGTACGCGATGCTGGCTGACCCCGCGATGGCTTTCCGCTGGCGTGCGGCCCATGCGGTCAGGCGCCTGTGCCGATCCGGTGAAACACGGATCGTGGCGGAGTTGGTGGCGCTTTTACCTTCTACCTCATTGCCGGCGTATCGAGACCATCGACTGCCGTTCTACGAGATGCATGCCCGGCTCTACTTGCTGATCGCGTTTGCCCGCGCAGCGCTGGAATCCCCAGAGGTACTGCTGCCGCATGCCAAGTCCTTCCTGGATGCAGCGCTTACAGGCCCGCCCCATGTCCTGATCCGGCGGTTTGCTGCGGATATCGCGCTCGCGTTGGAGGTGTTCCGCTCGGGTACCTACTCGCAGCAGGAGGTTGATAGTCTGCGCGCAGTTAACAAGAGTGCATATCCGGTCATCTCCGCGAAGGATGACCACGACGCCGGGGATGAGCAACCGGCGGCGGAGGACGTGGACACACGGTTCACATTTGACTACGACTTCGACCGCTACTGGCTGGAACCGTTGGGCGACGTGTTTGGCATCCGCGCCAAGGATGTGGAGCGCAAAGGCGAGACGTGGGTAATCGATCGGTGGAAGCAGGCCGGCAAGGATAATTGGAAGTCCGAACCACGCTTCAAGAGCGATTATTCGCAGCGTGACACTTACGCTAGTCACGGGTCTTACCCCAAAAAGGACCGATTTGCGTTTTACTTGAGCTACCACGCCATGTTCTGCGTGGCCGGTGAGCTCCTGGCCGAACGCCCCGTGGTCGTGAGGTATGAGCGTAACCCCTGGGAGCATTGGGTGTCGGGCCACGCGTTGACGCGCTCGGACGGCAAGTGGATCGCAGACCGAATGTCTCCACCGCCGTTGGCCAGTCGCGAGTGGGAAGTGAAGGCCTTCGACTACGCCCAGCACGACGAGTGGAGGTTCAGTGTCATCGCAGATGACCTCGACTCCGCTATCGGGTTCAGGGGAACCGAGACCGCGTCATTAATGGTCTACGGCCATGTAACCGTAGTCAGCAGCTCCCGTATCGAGACGACTTACGTGCAGTCCGCGTTGGTGGACCCGCAGGCGTCGATGGCGCTGTTGCGGGCGTTGCAGACCGTGGATGACCAACATTCCTACCGGCTCCCATTGGAGAAGGATGAGTGGGAGAGGTCATCGGCCCCGTTCCGGATGTGCGGATGGCTCCGGGACATTGATACAGAACGCGAGCTCGACAGATTCGACGAGCTTGCGGGAGACGCACCATACCCTGGCCCGATGTCCGGCAAGCGCCTACGTCGCCTGTTTGGGTTGCGCCCTGATGACGAGCAGCGCGTCTGGAGGCAGGGCGCTTCGGTTGCCATGCGGAGTGAGACTTGGGGCGATTGGCGATCCGAGGACCATGGTCGTAAGCATAGCCACGGAGAAATGGTCACAATAACCCCTGAATTCCTGCGCACCGTGCTTGCGCGGCTGAAGCGCGATCTGGTGTTGAAAGTGGAGGTAACCCGTAGCCATGATGAAAGGGAAACGTTCGACGCGGAAGCGTACAAGTACCGCGGCTACACGCGCATCTACATCTTCGGCAGCGACGGTAGCGTCCATACACTACCGGGACATCGTCGACTTTGGTGAGCGGATCGCCGAGAGCTTGAAGGATGATGGCCGATCCGACATTACCAATCGTTGGATGGCGTTTCATCTCGCCGATCTGCTTGATCGTGCCAAGAAGGCGCCTCCAGCCGAGAAAACCGCTGCGGAGCAGCAATGCGTGGACCTGATTCTCAAGCTCTGGATGCACCGCGCGGAGATGCAGGGTCACCGGCGCCCGATGAAGGGCTTCGAGGGCGTGTTCAGGTATTTGGAGCGCATCGGACAGGACCAGCCCGTGTACTACCAAGCGCCCGACGTGGAACTCAGTCAGGAAGCCACTGACTGGCTGCAATTGGCCGAAGGCCTCGACTATACAGCAAGGGCGCTGATTCGCTGGTGTGTTGCTAGCGCTTCAGTCGAAGCGGCGAAGACAGATGCGCGATGGGCGACCGACTCGGTAGCTCGCATGCTCGGGGACGGGCCAGACATGGCATCCGCACGGGTAATACTCTATGACGTGCAGATGTTCCACGGCGGTGAAGCGAATTTGAACGAGGAGCAACTGAGGGCTCAGCAGCTTCAGAAGATTCGGGAACGGCTAGAAGGTGTTTTAGATTTAGCTGCTGGTATGAAGGACGAAGTCGACGCAAAATTAGGCAAGAGCCGCAGTAAGTCAAAGGCAGCCAAGAAAAAGAAGTTTCCGAAGCGTCGGCCTAAACACTAAGCCTGTCTTGCCGATGAACGAAAGTTCGCGCCTAGTGCTCGGCACCAGTACGTTGCATAATCCGCTCTGTTACAGCGGGTTAATCCATGTAATTGGGCAGTTATATGACTGAAATTCACCACTCTATAACCTGCGGTTCCCCGGCCAGTATTACGATGCTGAGACCGGTCATAACTACAATTATTATCGGGATTACGATCCTGCGACCGGCCGATACGTTGAATCAGATCCCTTCGGCCTAAAAGCGGGAATTAATACTTATACCTACGTTCAAGACATGCCACTTGTTTTGGTTGATCAATACGGTCTTTCGGGCGCACCACCCTATGACCCCAGCTTTAGCCCGAGCGCACAAAATTGTTCCCAATATCCTTCGTGGTTGAGCTGGATCTGTACTCATACTCCTGACGGTCCGAAAATGAATTGTGCGCGCAATTGCATCGCGACTCACTATCCTGGACGATGGAATGGCCCTTGGCAGGATTACTTGTTTTATTTCATACCAGAACATCCCGTCTGCTGGTGGGTATGCGCCACGTCGTCGCCCGTCCCCTGTCCAGCAGCAAAGAAATAGGGTTACGCGATGATTTATATAAACGCTCTCGTCGTTGTTTGCTACGCCCTTTGCGGCATAGCGCTTCTTGCAGCGTATCTGTTTGGCAGTGGGAGCGGCAATCTGGTAGCGCTCTCTGTAATCTGCGGGTGGTTCCTTGTCGTCTATAGCGTAGGTGCGTATGCCTTGATGGCCGTTCTAAGTTTCCTTAGACGAAGCCAGAACTTGTGGGCAACGCTCTATCCAGTCAATTTTTCTTTAGCGTTGGGCGCTATTTTATTGCTTGGAATACGCGGTCCGGAAATCATCGTACCACTGCTGGTATTTATCGTATTGGGCGCCAGTGTCGGACTGTTTATCAGGCGTACTTCTTTGGCAAATATGAGAGCGTTGCCTCTGATCCCTTTAGTTCCATTACTTCTATGTATATTGCCTATCATCGGTCAATATTGGGCACTCGTATTTTCCCTTGTCGCAGCCTTTCTACTGATGAGCTACGTTGACGCGCGGTTATTTCGGCGCAGAGATCGCTGACGAGTTATGGGCCTGGAGCGCCACGGGAAATCTAAAATTTCAGAACTTTAGTGCGAGTCTTGCGCTTCTTCCGACGGGGTCGGGCCTGAATCCCAAACAATAGCGATACGAATTGGTCGAGGGATAGGGCGACGGCAACGGTCTGTCCCCTAGTTTTTTGTTTGCCGTTCTACCACTGCTTTTGATTGTAGCTACTCCGAATGCACCCAATTTCCATCGATTTGAGCAAACTGATATTTGGAACATATCGATTCATTTGGCTTATCTTCTAGCTTTGGCCTTGATCGTTTTCAATGGCTTCTACGTTAAAACTTGGTTTCATCTATTGCAGATACTGAATATTGCATTCGCGGCCATGGCCTACTTTAATGCGGCTCTTGCAATTACAGGCGATGGCTAACGACGTCTGCTTTCGGCCAAAAGCAGACGTCGCCATATTAGGATAAGGGAGTTACACCTTGCTGATTGAAATGGGACATAAGCCGCAATTTCAGCCTGCCCGCTGGGTGGCATCGACGTTCTTCCTCGCCGCGATCTTTATGGCATTGTCAGGGCCAGTATTGGCAGAGGACGGCGCGTCCAATATTGTCTTCGTCGTGAAGGACTACATGAATTCCGGGAGCGTGGTTTCTGGTACTGGTCGAGAAATGAAAATAAAAACACTGATCGAGCCATTTGCTTTCATCAATCATGGGATGCTCACCGCTCTGCCAGATGAAGAAAAGATAGATTTGAAGGCCTTCGAAAAGACTTATTACCAGCGCGACCAGGCATACAAACTTATTGCGTCGGGAAAAGACGTCGGTACGGTGAAGGTCGCAGCGACGGCATTCGATATCCAATGTGTAAGCCTGGCCGCGTCGGCTTCGGTGACGCCATCTACGACAGTATCCGGAATGCGCATGGCATTGGCGACCAATGCCGATGTTCAGGATTTAGGCTTAGTTCGGCGTGAAGCGACGCCTGCGGAGAGAGCAGCGTTTATTAAGTTGGCGCATGACCTCTATAGCAGAAACGGCATCAAAGAAGCTATTGCCGCAAAAGCGGAGATTCAGCACTTGACCGTCGTCGAGGGGGGCACGGGAGTCATTCTGGTAGGTAGTGCAATAGCAACTGAAAGCGTAATCCAAGACACGTATGATCAGAACGGAAAGGTGGCTGGCACAGCACCCGCAGACGTTGTCAGCTCAGTCTTTATCATCGCAGAGAAAAGTGCTGCTAATAGCTATCAGGAATCGTATTCATGGTTCAATTCGGGAAGCGACAGCGGTTATGAATCCCAAGACTTCGTAGATATCCTGGGCCTATCCAGCGATAACATGCCAGAAATTGTTTCTCAGTTTAACTATTCTGAATCGACTGAATACCACGTCTATAGGAAAATTAATGGAGAGTGGATCGACTATTTTAAGAATGAGGGATCTGGCTGCTAGTACGGATCAATTTGACATCCGCTTTCGGCCAAAAGCAGACCTGGGGATCGGTAAGCTCAAATGACACAGTCGACCCATCTCGGGCCTTGGAGCACAGACGACTTTGAATCGCTATCGTGGCATGACGTGCATGTGCATGGCATTCGCCTTGGAGTCGCTAACCCTGATGAAGGTGCTGCGGACCTTATCCTGGATATTGACTACATCCTAAAGTGGGATAAGGCAGACAATGGATTCCTGTTCACTGTCTGCATGGCGGAGTTGGTTTTTCACGAAGCATTTAGTTTAAAGTTAAATCTTGATTACGCGACTCCCAGTGCAGGGATGTCTCCATTTTCTATTGATGGAATAAAGCGCGAGCCTTTGAAATATTCATCAGGGTTCAGCTCATTTCGCTGGCGTATTCCAATCAATTGGCCCCAAGGATCAATCGAGTTTGAGGCGCCGCGCTTTACGCAAACGCTCGTCGGCAAACCGGTTGTTCAGCCAGAACAATTTCTATTATCTGAGCAGCGTGTGAGAGGTTGAGTGTCCGTTCACTGGAAGCTAGGCATGGGGATTCTGAATGGCTAGGACGGGTATTGCTTCCTTGATGGTGGTCAGTCGGAATAGGTGCATGCAAGCAGAGCGCGAAGTGCCGCATCTGCGGTCCGCATGTATCGGTCTAGGTCACTATTTGCAGGGAGAGTCTAGGCGTAGCGCCTAATCTGTGATTCTCTAATCGAGCTATTGCCCGCAGATTGTTTCTCGCCTCTTTGTCACAAAAATGTCATCGATTTAGGGCAGGGGCTAGCAAAATTCCCGCCGTCCAATCAGCATTGAATCGATTGTTGTGGCAGTTGACGCTCGGGTGAGTCGGGATTCGCAATTGGTGGCGGCATAGGGCTAGTCGCGAAGCGACCAGCGACCGCGCAGAGATGCGCGGGCTGGTGTTAACACCAGGGACGGGTCTGTGTGGTATCTAGGTGTGATTATTGGTGGGCGGTATAGGACTCGAACCTATGACCCCGGCCGTGTGAAAGCCGTGCTCTACCAGCTGAGCTAACCGCCCGCGTACTTTGGCAGACCCAAGAAGGGATCCTGCCGGCAAGGGGGCGCATTGTACGGAGGGAGAGGGGGAGGGGTCAAATTTTCATAGGCCGACTATCGATATGGGTAGCCATCTTGGTTTGGGCAGAAACTGAACTGATTCGTCCAGCGGGATGAATTTGTGTGATTTTAGCCAGAGCCTTTGAAAAGCCATGTTAGATCTGAAGCACCGGCGCTCTGAGCGGGGCTATAGGAGCGCCATAAACGCCTACCCCGGCCTGGAGCCGGGGTAGGGGAAATCCTTGAGGGAACCCGGGCCTTCAGTCTTCCTCGTAGATTTCCTTCAGCTTCCGGTCCAAGCGGCGGCTGTCCCTCAGGTCTTCGATGGCGCGCCAGGCCTGCCGGTCCCGGACCACGGGCTTTACCGCAGGTTTGACGCCGGGCTTGCGGCCCGGGCGGCCTTCCGACTCGTGGAACTCGACGTCGTCGTCCTTGGACAGGATCGCTTCGATGGCGGACTCGGAACCGTGCATGTCTCCTCCCGGGACGATCTCAAAAGAAAACCGGCGACCGAGGTCGCCGGTTTCGGCGCACTTTATACCGGCTTACGCGTTCCCTGTAAACGTCTTCTTGGCTTGACCTTTGCCAGGCGTCGTGCCTGCGGAATGGTCTTTGGCGAAGAAGGTGTACATGGTCGGTACCACGAACAGGGTGAACAGGGTGCCGATGGTCATGCCCGCGGAGATTACGATGCCGATGTCGCGGCGGCTGGTGGCGCCGGCGCCGGAGGCCAGCAGCAGCGGTATCACCCCCAGCACCATGGCGGCGGTGGTCATGAGGATGGGCCGCAGCCGTACCGCGGCGGCGTGCTCAATGGCCTCGCGCTTGCCCATGCCTTCGTTGATCTGCATCTTGTTGGCGAAATCCACCATCAGGATGCCGTGCTTGCTAATGAGGCCGACCAGCGTCACGAGACCCACCCAGGTATAGATATTGATGGTGGCCGCGCCCATGGCGATGGGGATCAGCGCGCCGCAGATGGCCAGCGGCACGCTGGTCAGGATAACGAGCGGGTCGCGCCAGCTCTCGAACTGGGCCGCCAGCACCAGGAAGATGACGACGATGGCGAAGAAGAACACCACCACGAAGGCATTGCCTTCCGTGACGAACTGGCGCGTGTCGGCCGCGTAGTTGACGTAGAAGCCGGGCGGAAAGATCGCCTTCGCCTGCTGGTTCATGAAGTCGACCATCTGGCCCATGGGCGCACTTCCGAAGCCGCTGATGGTGGCTGAATTCAGCTGCTGGAACTGGTTCAGCTGATCCGGTACCACGCTGTTGTTGATGTTGGCGATGGTGGATAAGGGTACCATGGAGCCGTCGGCGGTACGGACGTAGTACTGTTGAAGCTGGTCGCCGCTGGCGCGGAACTGATCTGACACCTGCGGGATCACCTTGTAGCTGCGGCCCTCCAGGTTGAAGAAATTGAGGTAACCGCCGCCCAGCATGACGCTGAGCGTGTTGGCGGCGTCCTGCATGCTGATGCCGAGCTGCTGCGCCTTGTTGCGATCGATGTCCACGTTAAGCTGCGGGGTGTTGAACTTCAAATCGCTGTCGATGTAGTAGAAATGCAGCTTGTCGGTCTCGCGCGCGGCCTTGAGCAGTTTCTGGGTCACGTCGAAGATGGTCTTGTAATCGTCCGTAGAGCTCACCACGAAAGACAGGCCGCCCTGGCTCGCGCCCGGCAGCGCCGGGAAGTTGATCGAGAAGGCGTTGATGCCGGAGATCTGGGCCAACTTGCCCTGGATTTCCGGTTGGATGTCCAGCTGGCTGCGCTTGCGCTGGTCCCAGGGTTTCAAGACGATGCCGCCGATGAAGTTGTTCACCGAGCCCAGGCCGTTGATGAGGAAGTAGGCGTCGCCCTCGGGGACGCCCTTGAAGATGTCGTTCACCTGGGCCGCATAGCGCTGCATCACCTGGTGGGTCACGTCCTTCTCGCCGAAGCCGGTGACGAACACGAAACCCTGGTCCTCCGTGGGGGCGAGTTCCTTCTGCCCCAGGGCGTAGAAGCCGAAGCACAGGAACAGCACCAGGATGGCGATCATGGTGGTCACGGGGCGCCAATTCAGCACGTTGTGCAGGAAGTGCTCGTAGCGTTCCTTGAGGGCCTCGAAGATGCCGTTCAACCGCTCCTCGAGCTTGCCGACCCTGCCGGAGGGCGCCAGCACCCGCGAGCACATCATGGGCGAGAGCGTGAGCGCGACGATGCCGGAGAGGATCACCGCGCAGGCCAAGGTGAAGGCGAACTCGCGGAACAGGGCGCCGGTCACGCCCGACTGGAAGCCGATGGGGGCGTACACCGCCGCGAGCGTCAGGGTCATGGCGATGACCGGGGTGGCGATCTCGCGGGCGGAGATGAGCGCCGCCTCGAAAGGCGACTTGCCTTCCTCGATGTGGCGGTGGGTGTTTTCCACCACCACGATGGCGTCGTCCACCACCAAGCCGATGGCCAGCACCATTGCGAGTAGCGTCAGCAGGTTGAGGGAGTAGCCCAGCACCAGCATGAAGAAGGTGACGCCCACCAGGGACAGCGGGATGGTGATGACCGGGATCAGCACCGGCCGCACCGCGCCCAGGAACAGGAAGATCACCACGATGACGATCAGCGCCGCCTCCACGATGGTCTTGATGACCTCGTAGATGGAGCTGCTGATGAACTTGGTGGCGTCATAGGCGATGTCTGCCTTGAGGGCCGGCGGCAGGCCGGCTTGCACCTCGCCCATGGCAACGCGTACCAGCTTCACCACGTTGAGCGGGTTCGCGTCGGGCGTGGGGTTGATGGCCATGTAGACGGCGGTCTGGCCGTTGAAGCTCGCGGAGGAATCGTAGTTCTCGGAGCCGAGTTCTGGGTCGGCCACGTCCTTGATGCGTACCAGGGCGTCCCCCTGCTTGCGCAACACGATATCGCCGAAGCCCTGGGCGTCGTGCAGGTCGGTAGTGGCGGCGATGTTCACCGAGACCGTGCTGCCCTTGGTGCTGCCGGGGGCCGACAAGTAGTTGTTGGCCAACAGGGCATTGGAAACATCGGTGGCGGTGACGTTGTGAGCCGCCATGCGTTTGGGGTCGAGCCAGATGCGCATGGCAAAGGGCTGGCCGCCCAGGATCTGCGCACCGGCCACGCCGTCGAGGGTCTGCAGCTTGGGCTGCACCACGCGCACCAGGTAGTCAGTCACCTGGCCTTGGGTCATCTCTTGGGAGTAGAAGGAGATGTACATCACGGCCGCGCCACGCACGTCGTTGGCCTGGATCACCGGCGCCTGCGCGGCGCTGGGCAGCACGTTCTTCACCGTGTCCACGTCGCTCATGATGTCCACGAGCGCCTTATGCGGATCGTAGTTGAGTTTCAGGTTGATGGTGATGGTGCTGACGCTCTGCTGGCTCGAGGAGGTGATGTAGTCAATGCCCTCGGCGCTCGCCACCGCCTGCTGGATGGGGGTGGTGATGAAGCCCTGGATCACGTCGGCGCTGGCGCCGGGGTAGGCGGTGGTGATCGTGATCTGGCTGTTCTGGAGCTTGGGGAACTGGCGCAGATCCAGGGAATTGATGGACTTCAGGCCCAGCAGCAGGATGACGAGGCTGACGACCGTCGCCAGGACGGGCCGGTTGACGAAGATGTCGGTAAATTTCATTTGCTCGCCGCTCCCGGGGTCTGGTCGGGGGTGACGCTGTTGTTGATCTGGACAACCGCGCCCGTATGCAGTTTCTGCATGCCGGAAGTCACCACCATGTCGCCGGGCTTGACGCCTTCCGTGACGGCGACGCGCGTCCCTCGCTCATCCCCGAGCTTCACGAACACTTCGTTGACGGTAAGTGACGGGCCGCCTTTGTCGTCCTTGCTCTTGGTGTCAGGGGTGATGACGAACACCGAGTCGCCATAAAGCGAATAGGTCACCGACGCCTTGGGCACGGTGGTCACCTGCTCGGGACTGCCGGCCGAGACCTGGACGTTTGCGAACATGCCGGCACGCAGCCTGCGTTGCGGGTTGGCGATCAGGCCTTGCACGCGCACTGTATGGCTTGAGGGGTCCACCTTGGAGTCGATGGCATTGATCTCGCCGCCGAATTTCTGGCTGGGGTAGGCGTCCACGGTCACCACCAGCCCCTGGTGCGCCGCCAGGGAGGGCAGCGCCTGCTCCGGCAGAGTGAAGGATGCATACATGTGGTCCAGGTCCTGGAGCGTGACGATGACCGTGCCGGCCGGCAGGTACTGGCCCAGGTTCACATTGCGGATGCCCGCGTGGCCGGAGAAGGGTGCGCGGATGGTCTTCTTGGCGATGTCCGCTTCGGTATTGGCGACGTTCGCCTGGGCCTGTTTGAGGTTGGCGTCCGCCGTGTCCACGTCCGATTGGGAGATCAGCCTCTTGCTGAAGAGGTCGTGGGAGCGCTTGTCATTGAGCTCCGCAAGCTGCTCCTGCGCCTGGAAACCCTGGAGTTGAGCGCGCTCGTTGCTGTCGTCCAGCTGCACCAGCAGCTGGCCCTTCTCCACTTCCTGGCCGGACCCGAAGTTGATCTCCGAGACGTTGCCGGCCACCTGGTTGCTGATGTCCGCGCCCTGCACCGGGTCGAGATTGCCCACCGAAGTGAAATCCGGCTGCCAGGTCTCCACCTTGGCCGTCTCTTCCGAGACCGTCGAGATGTTCTTCTGGTTGGCAAAGCCCTTGAGCATGATCATCAGTTTTATGCCGAACACGGCGGCGACGATGATGCCCACGCCCAGGATGGCGGCATATCCGATGGTCATGCGCTTGAAGAGGGCGTTGGCGATGCGCCGGTCCTCGTGGATGAAATGCCCGATGCCGTAAAGAGAGGCGGGTATGACCACGATTAACAGCAACAGAGCCACGATACCGATAATCAGAAACATCATTGTGAGTAACCTCAGTTTCGGGATGCGGCCTGGACGCCACGCGAGCGGGTCCTGGCGGATTTTGTGGAACGCGAGGCGCCATTGCCCTTGCGCAGGCCTTGGCGATGGGTACGGATATATTCGCTGGCAGCGGTCATCACCGCCTTGCCGAAGCCGCTCACGAAGCGGGCGCCGCTCCCGGCTGCGCTGTCTGTCGCGTGCAGGTGCTCGTGGGTGCGGATCAGGGCGAGCTTGTGCTCGATGTCCTTCAGGTGCCTGTCGAGGATCGCGTCCAGCCTTGCGCGCGGCAGCAGGTGCGCGAAATACATGAGCACCAGGAACTCGGATTTGACCTTGTGCTGGGGCACCGTGCCCTGGAGCTTGGAGAGGAAGGCTTTGCGGCCCGTCTCGGTCAGGTGGTAGATCTTGCGGCTCGGCCCGCCCTGGCCGGGGGCGGTGCGCGCCGTCACCAGCTTATCCTCGGTGAGCTCCGCCAGCGCGGGATAAATGGAGCCATACCCCGCCAGGAAGCAATGGCTGAAGGTGCTCTCGAAGAACTTCTTGATGTCGTAGCCGGTGGCGTCCCCATAAGTGAGGGCGCCCAGGCACAGGTCTTTGACGTCCACCGCGGTCCCCTGACGGAACACTGGCTAGCAGGAGGGCGCCCATCCTATATCGGGTTGATATACAGGACAAGTGACGGATGTCACCTGGCGTTCGCAGCCCTCATGTCCGGTGGAATTGGACCCGCGCAAGGCCGGAAGGTTCCGGCGGTTTAACTTATTTGGCCTTCAGGGCGCGCTCCGCCACGGCGAGGTGCGGCGCCACCCGCAAGCCCGCGCGCGTGGCTTCATGGATGCGGCCGTCGATGCCGATGAGGTAGGTCACGCGGCTGACACCGAAGCCCAACAGGCCGTCACAATCGTAGGCCCGGATCACCTGCTTCTCAGGGTCAGTCAGTAACGGAAAGGAAAGCCGGTAACGTTCGCGGAAGCGGTGGTGGCTGGCGGCGTCCTGGGGGCTTACGCCGAGCAGGGTCACGCCGACGCGGTCCAGTTCCGGTTGCAGCGCGCCGAACGCACAAGCTTCGCGTGTGCACACCGGCGTGAAGTCCGCCGGATAGAAATACAGCAGCACGGGACCCTGGGCGAGCAGGTTCGAGAGGCGTACGGGTCTTCCGTCCTGGTCTGGAAGCGTGAAATCCGGGGCGGGGTCGCCGACCTTCAGCATGTTCTGGCTTCCTCCAGGCGCCGGAGCCCGGGCGCGCCACGGTATAATGACAGTTCGCGGGGCGGACAGCGAGCCGCCTTTCTAAATTAAGCCTCCCCTTTACAGGACCGACCATGAAGATAACGGTGCACGGCAGCGGCTACGTGGGCCTGGTGAGCGCCGCATGCTTCGCCAACATGGGCAACGACGTGCTCTGCGTGGACGTGGACAAGGCACGGGTGGCGCGCCTTAAGAACGGCGAGGTGCCCATCGTGGAGCCCGGGCTGGACCATCTCATGGCCGACGGCATCAAGAGCGGCCGCCTCAAGTTCACCGACGTGCCGGCAGAGGGCGTCAAGCACGGCCTGCTGCAGTTCATCGCCGTGGGCACACCGCCGGACGAGGACGGCTCCGCCGACTTGCGCTACGTGCTGCAGGTGGCCAAGACCATCGGTGAGCACATGGACGGCGAGAAGATCGTCGTCGATAAATCGACCGTGCCCGTGGGCACGGCGGACAGGGTGCATGACGAAATCAGCAAGGCTTTGAAGGCCCGCGGCGCCAGCCATTCCTTTGAAGTGGTCTCGAACCCCGAGTTCCTGAAGGAAGGCAGCGCGGTGGAGGACTTCGCCCATCCGGACCGCATCGTGGTGGGGGCCTCCGGCTCGCGCGGCGTGGAAGTGATGCGCCACCTGTATGCGCCCTTCACCCGCAACCACGAGCGTCTCATGATCATGTCGGTGCGGGACGCGGAATTCACCAAGTACGCCGCCAATGCCATGCTGGCCACGCGCATCAGCATGATGAACGAGTTCGCCAACGTGGCCGAGCGCCTGGGAGTGGACATCGAACAGGTGCGCAAGGGCATCGGCTCCGATCCGCGCATCGGTTACCACTTCCTCTACGCTGGCGTGGGTTACGGCGGCTCCTGCTTCCCCAAGGACGTGTCGGCGCTCACCCGCACCGCGGTGAAGGCGGGTTACGAGCCCGTGCTGCTGCACGCGGTGGAGGAGGTGAACCGTCGCCAGAAGGAGACGCTGTTCCAGAAGATCCAGCAGCATTTCGGCGGCAAGCTCAAGGGCCGGACCATCGCCCTTTGGGGCCTCGCTTTCAAGCCCAACACCGACGACATGCGCGAGGCCCCAAGCCGGGTGCTGATGGAGGCGCTGTGGAAGGAAGGCGTGAAGGTTCGCGCTTTCGATCCCGCCGCCATGCACGAGGCCAAGCGCCTCTATGGCGACGAACCGCTGCTGGAGCTCTGCGAGCAGCAGCCGGATTGCCTGGACGGAGCTGATGCCCTGGTGGTGATCACCGAGTGGACCCAATTCCGCAGCCCGGACTTCGACGACATCAAG
>Ga0126373_10001054_pt1 | contig 19253 bp, 22 predicted proteins | sample PanSoiMetPlot_11_FD_92545 | JGI IMG/M metagenome (GOLD analysis project Ga0126373, IMG submission 92545) | Tropical forest soil microbial communities from Panama - MetaG Plot_11 | ecosystem: Environmental > Terrestrial > Soil > Tropical forest > Bulk soil | place: Panama | collected 2016-02-17 | reverse complement strand
TCTCGTGTCGGCATAGAAAATTCATGCGCAGGTATCGGGCACGCCACGGTTTATGAGGCCGCTCCAGACCTCAGTGCGGCAACGTAATGCCGCCCAGGAATTTGCGGAAGGCGGCGCGGTCGGTAGGCGCCGTTCCTGACGGGTTTTCAGAGGAGAACACGAAGGCGGTGCCATGGCTGATGGTGACCGCTAGCTCGACCAGGAAGCCGCTCCCTGCCGGGCACTGCATGCTCAGCAGCCGGGCGGGTGCCCCGCCGATCGTGATGGCCTGGTTGGTTTGGGGGGCCGCCGGGCATGGATGTGCGGCGTGGGCGGCCCCGATGGTCGCTCTGGTGTAACCAGCCAGGCTCTCCTTCGTTGGTGCCGCGACCGCCCAGGCCTCGACGCCGCCCGGCCCGGTGAACAGGTCAACGACGCTGTCCCCGTCGCCGGGCGCGCCCGTCCCATTCCAGCGCTGTTTCGCCTGCACGGTGGAGAGCCAGCCCGCGGGCAGCGTCTGGCTGTAGCCGTAGTAGTGCGAGCGGAAAGTGCCAGCCGCCGCAGCGGTGCTGGTTGCGGGGGCCGCCGATGTCCCGCTGGTGGACGACGACGAGCAGCCGACGGCCAGCGCCAGTAGTGCCAGCAGAGCCAGGAGTCCAAGCCGGGCCAATAGCGGCCGTCGGATATCCAGGGCCCCGGCAGCCAGGCAGGGAGCGGTCTTTATGGCTTTCTTGCCGCCTCGGTTCCTTGACCGCTGTGGCGTCCTTGCTGCAGTTCTCATCGCTCCCCCCGCCTGATCCGTCTACGCCCTCCGTGCAGTATCTGCTTCCCGTGATCCCCCCGGCCTCCCGGCAGGTCCCGGTTCTTGGCGCGGGAGGGCACCGGTCTAGGGTGTGCGCGTTCATCGGGCGGGGGAAGGCGGGGACGGCGGGCGGCCGTGCTAGTGGCGGGGGCCCGAACTCGGTTGCGATCCACTGCAAGGACACTCCACGATGACTTCGTGCGGAATGACCCGCCGGTTGAGGCCACGATCTATCGACATCCGCTGGCGTATCTGCTGGGGCTTGAGGGAGTTGCCCTCATGCGCGCGTTCGCCGGCGAGTACGACCGCTCGTTCACTCATGCGCGCATCGCCGAGATCCGCGAGTTGCTGGCTCGGGCCGAGGACTTCGGCCCCGGCGTCGAGATTCTCCCAATGCCGGTCGCCGAGGCCTACGACGTCTGGGCCGGCACCTACGACGGGGAGGACAACGGCTGCTTCCCGATGCGCGACGACCTGCTCGCACCGATGCTGGACCGCCTATCGCCGGGGCGCGTATTGGACGCCGCCTGCGGCACCGGCGCCGTCGCGAGCCAGATGATCGAGCGCGGCCACGACGTGGTCGGGATCGACATATCGCCGGCCATGCTCGACCGAGCCAGGAAAGCCGTCCCCGGAGCGGCGTTCCTGCTCGGTGACGTCACCAGCATTCCGTTGCCTGACAGGGACGTTGACCATGTCGTCTCCTGCCTCGCAACGACCCATGTCGCCGATCTGGCCCGGTTCTTCGCCGAGGCCGCGCGGATTATGCGGCCCGGCGGGCATCTCCTCGTGCTAGACACGCGTACACATTTCACCGGCTCGAGCAAGTACCCCCTGATCCAGGAAGCGCCGGACGGCCGGGTCGGCTACATCGCGGGCTATAACCACTGCATCGGCGACTATCTCCGCGCCGCGGTAGCGCACGGCTACGTCGTACGTGCATGTGAAGAGGCCTACCACGACGATCAGACCGTCGCGCCCGACGAGCTCCCGGAGCCGCTCACCGCGCGGCCGCCGGAGATCTGGGAGCTCCATCCCTGGGTGCGAGAGGCCGCCAACGCCGCTAAGAACGGCCACACAGCGGTCGTTGCATGGGACTTCGAACTACGGCCCGAAATCTGAGCTTCGCGGCGGCGAGCAGTGCTCAGTGTGGAGCGGGTGACGAGAATCGAACTCGCACTATCAGCTTGGGAAGCTGACGTTCTGCCATTGAACTACACCCGCAGAGCCTCCTGGCGAGGCGCAGCGCCGCACAATAGCAGCAGGACCTTCCAGGCGTCGCCCGCCATCGTACCGGAACCGATAGGTTGCCTAGGTGCTGCTCTCTGATCGGGACATCAAGAAGGAACTGGAGTCTGGGCACGTCCGGGTCGAGCCGTTCATGCCGGAACTCATCCAGCCCTCGAGTATCGACGTGCGCCTGGACCGCTATTTTCGGGTCTTCGAGAACCACCGCTACCCGCACATTGATCCGGCGGTCGAGCAGCCTGACCTCACGAGGCTGGTGGAGACCGATCGGAACGAGCCGTTCGTACTGCACCCTGGTGAGTTCGTACTTGCGTCCACATTCGAGGTCATAACGCTGCCCGATGATGTGGCGGGGCGGCTTGAAGGCAAAAGCTCCCTCGGCCGCCTCGGTCTGCTGACCCATTCGACTGCCGGCTGGATCGATCCCGGTTTCTCCGGCCACGTCACTCTCGAGCTGTCGAACGTGGCCACACTCCCGATCAAGCTGTGGCCCGGGATGAAGATCGGCCAGCTCTGCCTCTTCCGGACCAGTTCACCTGCTGAACATCCCTACGGGTCAGAGGTATACGGCTCCCGGTACCAGGACCAGCGAGGTCCGACTCCGTCAAAGTCCTACCTAAATTTCTACAGATCCGACGTATGAGCTAGTAAGGCTCGGCTAGCGTCACCGGTCTACGACAGTGCGTAGCGGGCGTGCCCAAACACGGCGGCTCGCCATTTCACATCGCCGTTACAAGCCGGAATCACATCGGCAACGCGTGCCCTCCACTGTCGTGACACGGTCCGACTCAGACTTGGAGAACCTGCTCATGCCAATGTGGAGGATGAGGATCAATCTCTCCGATGACCCGCAGACCAAAGCCCGGCTTGACCAAGTCCTGGCAAGTCACGAGGTGCGGGAGATCCGGCTGACTCCGCGCGCTGGAACCGACCCTGACCTGTCGGGCGATGTCGTGCTGGAGCTGCCTCGCGAGGATCAGCTCGGTGAGATGCTCTCCGCCCTCCACACCATCAGCCCGCAGGTCTTTGTGAGCCGTGTCAGCGAGGACGCCGCTGAACGTGCCATCGATCCCCGAGCTGTCCTGGCCCGGTCCGACTAGCCGCCAGCGATCTGGGCGCGCAACTGAGCCAGCACTGTCCGAAGAGCATCCCGCTCTGCCTCGAGCTCGCGCACCCTCTCTTCGAGCTCCAGCACCTTGCGAACAGCTGTCAGCGTCAGGCCGTCGTCCAGTAGCTCGACCACGTACCGGACGACGACGATTTCATTGCGGGTGTACCGCCGCTGACCGCCAGCAGACCGGGACGGCCGGACAACATGGAACTCGTCCAGCCGCCGCAGGAAGGCCTGCTGGACTTCCAGCATCTGAGAAACCTGGCCGACGGTGAACAGCGGCATGTTCGCATCATCAAGTGGCAGCGACGGTGCCATGTCCTACCTCCCGCCGGTGCTTATTTCTACACGTTCGAGTGCGGGCTTAGGGCCCGCGCAGGCAACTCCGCGCGGGCCCTTCCGCAGATTATCGCGAAGCTCAGCCCGTGATTTCGGCCTTGGCCTGCGTGCTGACCTCGACCTTGCGCGGCTGCGCCCGCTCGGTGAGCGGAACGGTCACGGTCAGGACACCGGCGTCGTACGAGGCCGCGATCTTCTCGGCGTCGACAGTGTCGGACAGCCTGATCCGCCTGGTGTACGAGCCCATGTAGCGCTCGCGAACGAACAGCTTGTCGTCCTCGGCGTGCTCCTCCGACCGCTTCGCGCTGACCGACAGCACGCCCCGGTCGACTGTGACGTCTATGCTCTCCGGGTCAATACCCGGCAGGTCGAACCGCAGCTCAACCCCGTCCTGACGCCGGATCGCGTCCATCCGCATGACCGCGTGGCCGCCGTCGGCGGTGCGCAGCACTCGGTGGAACTCAGCGAACGGGTCGAATGATGTAAGCAGCATGTACGTGCCACCCTTCCAGTTGTAGACCGGGCGCTGTACCCGGCTTACCCTAACCCTCACGTCAGAGTAAACCTACAACTGAACTTTTATATTTCATGGGAACGAGGTTGAATCAATCCTCTGCTGCTCTAGACCTCGCGCCCATTCGGGTGAACTTTCCGTACCAGCTATGCCAGGCGCTCGATGACCGTCGCGTTTGCCTGGCCGCCGCCCTCGCACATGGTCTGTAGTCCGTACCGGCCGCCCGTACGCTCAAGCTCGTGGAGCAGCTTGGTCATCAAGATCGCGCCGGTCGCGCCGAGCGGGTGACCGAGAGCGATGGCACCGCCGTTCGGGTTGGTCTTGTCTAGCGAGGCTCCGGTGTCCTGGGACCAGGCGATCAAGACCGGTGCGAATGCCTCATTCACCTCGAACACGTCGATGTCGTCCACGGACAGGTGGCCCTTAGACAGCGCCTGCTCCGTCGCGGGGATCGGCCCGGTCAGCATGTAGACAGGGTCTGAGCCGGTCACGGCCAGTGTGTGAATCCGGGCCCGCGGCGTGAATCCGTGCCTGCGCACGGCCGCCGGGGAGGCGATCAGCAATGCCGCTGCGCCATCAGAGATCTGCGATGCGGTGGCTGCTGTGAGCTCCCAGCCCGGTCGCAATGGCTTCAGCTCGGCCATCTTCTCCAGTGTTGAGTCCCGCCGCGGCCCTTCGTCGGTGGTAACGCCGCCCACCGGCGTGATCTCCCGTTCAAACCGGCCCTCGTCAATGGCCCGGATCGCTCGGGTGTGGCTCTCTAGGGAGAACTCTTCGAGTTCAGCGCGCTTGATTCCCCACTTCTCACACATCAGCTGCGCCCCGCGGAACTGCGAGATCTCCTGGTCGCCATACCGGTCCCGCCAGCCCTGGCCGAACGGCAGCGCCAAGCCTTCCTTGTGCGGCAGCGCGACAGTGCTGCCCATCGGGACCATGCTCATGCTCTCGACGCCGGCCGCGACGACCATGTCCTGCGTTCCTGACAGCACCGCCTGGGCCGCAAAGTGGACTGCCTGCTGCGAGGATCCGCACTGACGGTCAATAGTCACGCCTGGCACGTTCTCCGGAAGACCGGCTGACAGCCATGCGTTCCGCGCGATGTCGATTGCCTGCGGTCCAACCTGCGATACGCAACCCATGATGACGTCTTCGATCGCCGACGGATCAACGCCTGTCCTCGCGATGACCTCCCGCAGCACATGAGCGCCCAGGTCGACGGGGTGGACTGCCGAGAGGCCACCGTTTCTCTTACCAATGGGGCTACGCACGGCCCCGACGATGTACGCCTCAGACACCACTTGACCTCCATGACCCGCCGGCCTGCCGCCAGCTGTTCCTGCGCCGCCCGGGGTGTGCGCACGCTGACGTGGCCGTCAGCTTCGAGGCTACCGCGCAGTTTGGCCGTCGCCATAGCCCCAATCATGTGACCTTCATCAGCCGATTGCCCGTCATTATGCGTGTCCAACCGGTTACTATCCGTGCTGTGCCCTCTCGGGGGACGGGCGCGCAGTCAGGGTCGTCCAGGGGGAAGCCGCCACATGACGAAGATCATCGATGACACGTCGAGCCTGGTCAGCATCGGCCAGCTCGCGAAGGCGGCTGGAGTCAGCAGCCGGACTATCAGGTACTACGAGGAGCTCGGCATACTTCCCGAGCCGCGCCGCTCGCCCGGCGGCACCCGCAAGTATCCGCGCGAATACGGCGGTTACATCGCAGCTGCCCTCGCCCTGAAGGATCTGGGGTTCCGGCTCGATGAAGTCAAACCTCTGGCCAGGCTCGCGGCGGGCAGGTCGGTCAGCCAGGGACAGCGCGAAGCGGCCGCCAGGCTAGTCGAGGACAAGATCGAATCGCTCGCGCGCCAGGTGACTGTTTTGCGCAGGCTGCAACAATCTGTGCAGGAACCTGGCAGCGATTTGCCGGTCTCGGCGGTACTCGGGTCCCTCGCACCGCTGCACTACCCAGAGGACGCCGCCTGAGCGGAAAGCCCGGACACCGCAACTGACCGAACATCCCCTGAGTTTCAGCACGAACCGCGACCGTCTTGTCATGGTTTGCGGAAACGAAAGTCAGGGGACGTCGCGCGTGCTCCGCCGGCCGGGATCTGTGCCGGGCATATCCTGACATCAGGCGTCCCAGGAGGCGGCATGGCACAGGGCATCGTATTGCTGCTCTTCGTGGCGCTGATCATTTCTTACGGCGTTGTCAGAGCGCGCCGCCGAATGGGCCTGATGGTCACTGGCAAAACTTGGATCATGCTCATCACGGGCGTCGTCATTGTCGCACTCGCATTGTGGGCTGCCCAGAGCAACTAGGCGTGGCGAATGCTGGTCAGAGCCGCCGCTTCAAGACCGCCCTTAATCGGCATCTCGAACCAGACGGCTTTGCCGTCCTTGGTTGGCCGCGATCCCCAGCGAGTCGCAAGCTGATCGACGAGATACAGCCCGCGGCCGCCCTCATCGCTTTCCCCCGCACTACGGATTCGCGGCAAGCGCAGGTCGCCGTCGAACACCTCGACCCAGATTGCCTCACGACCGCGGCGTAGCCGCAACGTGAAGTCCTTGCCGACCGTGGCTGAGAAGTTTTCGTCAAATGGCGCCAGTTCCCAGTCGCCAAGGACGCCCACTGGGGCAGGGCCTCCTGCGGCCTCAAGCACAAGCTCGTTTCGCTGCGGCGTCGGTGTCGTCGCATGCAGCACCACGTTCGTCACGACCTCGGATACGAGCAGGCAGGCCAGGTCGGCTTGCTCGAGTTCCATGCCCCATTCGAGGAACGTCTCGTAGGCCAGGCGCCGCGCCTCCGACACCCGGATGGGCTCGGCCGGGAACTGGCCTTCCCACGAAGCCAGGTCGACCTCAGAGGTCCGCACAACGACCACTGCCATGTCGTCGTCGATTTCGCCAGGCACGGCGTGCTCGGCCGCATCGGCAAGTTGATCGACGCTGCTATCAGCCGCGGCGCGGACCGCATGGCGCAGCATCTTCTGGACTTCGGCATCGGTGTAATGCCCATTGCCGTCTGCCCGCTGCCGCCGGTCGACGAGCCCGTCAGTGTAGAAGACGAGCGTGGAACCGGGCGCAAGGTAACGGACTTCCTCTCGGTACGTTGGCAGGCCGGGCATGCCTTTCCCGCGAACACCAAGCAGCACTCCACGATCGCGGATCTCGAGCTGACTGACATCGCGGCCGCGAACGAGCAAGGGCGGCACGTGTCCTGCGTTCGAGAAGGACAACGTCCTTGACCATGCGTCATACACGAGATAGGTGCAGCTCGCCGTCGGCGGATCCGCAGCGAACCCATCGGCGCCAGCGCCTGCCGGGGCAAGGGTGCGTACCCAGTCATCCAGACGACGCAGGATCTCGGCTGGAGACTTGTCGTCCTGAGCGAACGCTCGCAAGGCTGCGCGCAACTGTCCCATGATGGCCGCCGCGCGTGCGCCCCTGCCCTCTACGTCTCCGATGACTATGCCGACCCGGCCCGCTGATAGCGGAATGATGTCGTACCAGTCGCCGCCAACCTGTGTCTGGATGCCCTGCCCGTGGGTCTCGAGCGGCTTTGCCGGCACGTACTTATAGGCCACCTCAAGCCCGTCCAGGAACGGCGGGTCATTTGGGAGCAAGCTGGTCTGGAACGCCAAAGCTGTCCTGCGTTCTTCCTCGAAGAGCAAGGCGTTATCGATGGCGATCGCAACGCGACCCGCGATCGCGCTCAGGAAGTCGCGATCGTCGGCGCCGTAATGCCGTTCCTCGCGCTCGGTCAGCTCCGATAGCGCCAAGCTCATCACGCCCAGCAACTGGCCGCGCGCGATCAGTGGCGCTGCCATCACCGAAGTGAGCCGGACGGTCTCGCACGTCTCGAGGCTTGCCGCCGAGGGTGCGGGGAAGGATTTCTCGCCGAGATCTGCGACAACGACGGTGTCCTGCGTAGACATAGCCAGCTCGCAGAAGTGCCCCGTGGGGTACTTGATTGTCTCGCCGACGAGGGCCCATGTGCCCGGCTCTGGCATCCAGCCACGTGAATGCAGCTGCGCGCGCCGGACCAGGGTTTCGCCGTGCAGCAAGTCGACAAAACAATGATCGGCGAACTGCGGCACAAGTGTCTCGGCTACTTGGCGCAGGGTGACATCAAGCTCAAGCGAGCTGGAGAGCCGCTCGCCGATGCGCTCGAGCAGGCCAATGCGATCGCTCACCCGCTGACCGCCACGCCTGGTCGCCTCGCGTGCCATGATCACGATTCCCGTGATCTCGGCTTCATCGCGCATGGGTGCGGCATGTGCTCGGACGAAGACGCGCGAGCCGTCGACCCGCTGGCTGGCGAAGGTGCCTTCCCACGGCCATCCTCGGAGCACGGTGTCAGCCATGTGCTGCACGGTTGCGGTGTCGCCGTCCTCAAGGCCGAGCGATAGCAGCGGACGGCCGATCAGGAGCTCGGGTTCATCGGGAAAGCCGAACAGCGCGACAGCGAACGAGTTGGCGTATTGCAGCTTGCAATCGCGGTCGATCACGACGATCCCGGTCGCCACGTGATCGAGCACCTCGTTGGCGCTGAGCTTGGCGCGAAGCGCCTCGTCAGCCCGCTTCATCGCCTGCTCCCTGAGCCACCATCAGGCACGAGTTACAAAGACGTGCGTCGCGATTTCGGCGGGCAAGTCCGCCCCTGCGTCGCCGACCCTGTCAACACCTGTCACCCGCACACCGCCATCGCTGCTTGCGAGCGTTACCTCGCGTCCGGGTTGTATCCCGATGTTCTTGAGTTTAAGCATCAGTGCTGCATCGCTTTGGACCTGCTCGCTGATGCGGCTGACCACCAGAGGCCCCGCGTCGGGCAGTGATATCGCCGTCATGGCGATATCTGCCTGGCCCTCCGCGTCAAGGGCCCGCATGCTGGCGTGCTCGGGCACGCCCAGCTCCGCCAGGCCAGGGATGACATTGCCGTGCGGGCAGCGAACGGGAAACTCAAGTAGCTCAGCAATTCGCCGCTCGACGTTGTCAGAAATGACATGCTCCCACCGGCACGCCTCTATATGGACTTCTTCCCAGGGCAACCCGATAACGCTAACTAGCAGGCATTCGGCCAGCCTGTGCTTGCGCATTACCCTCGTCGCGAGGTTCCGCCCAGTTTCGGTAAGCGCCAGCTGGCGGTCGCCCTCAACTCGCATGAGCCCGTCGCGTTCCATCCTGGCAACGGTCTGGCTGACGGTCGGGCCAGTCTGTGACAGCCTTTCCGCGATGCGGGCGCGCCGCGGGACGATACCTTCTTCCTCCAGCTCGAAGACCGTGCGAAGGTACATCTCGGTCGTATCGATCAGCCCATGCGCTGTCACAGGTGCTTACCTCCAGAATTGATGCTATGCCGCCTCAGGGCCCGCGTGTACCGGCCGATTTCGACCGCGCCACCCGCTGGGAAGCAGGCAGGGTCTTGCGCGAGCTTCGCGCGGCCAGTGGCATCGACCTGATGGAGGACGGCCGGCCGCCGGGAGGTCAGATCGGCGCCGCTTACGTCCGCTGGCCGGACGGCCACCGCTCGGTGCTGACCTGCCGGCCCGCCAAGGATCGCCAGGAAGCCGAGTCCGGTCTCGTTGCGGCCCGGCAGAGCGGACGGCTCTCAGCGGCTGCCCGGTGGCGCGGGGTCCCAGCGCCGGCATATGAGCTGGTTGAGATACTCCCCATCGGCGTGGCCATAGTGCAGGAACTCATGCCAGGCTCGCCGCCGGCAACGGTGACCCGTCAGACGGTTGAGTCGATGCTCGAGGTGAACCGCCTATGCCGCGGCCTCCTCGCCAGCTGGACCGACCTGGCGGCCCCATCGCTGTATTTGCTGACCGACGGACCCGGATTCTGCTTGCACGCGCCGATGGCCAGCTACGACCGAAGGACCGCCAGGCTGCTTGGCGCCATCGAGGAGATTGGCGGCGCGGTACCTGAGGTGCTGGCAGGCGAGGACCTCGTGCACTTCGATTTCCACCCGGATAACGTGCTCGTCGACACTGACGGCAACCTGACAGGCGTCATCGACTGGGATGGGGCCAACCGCAGTAACGGCATCCTCGACCTGACAACTTTGCGTTTCGATCTAGCCCGTCGGGAGCCCGGGCTGGGCGAGCTGCTAGCAGGCGGGGACAGTGACATGGTGAGCCGGGCGTGCTGGGCGCACATGAGCCTTCGGCTGATCGACTGGGCGATCCGAGAGCAAGGCCCTGCCGATGTCGACGCCTGGATCGAGGTTTCGCATGAGCTGATGCCGTGATGGTTTCATGGGGCCAGACGGCTGACACTCCATGATGAAGCCTGGCGGGCGTACCGGAACCTGTCGTGCAGGCGGCTCGGCCGCCCTTGCCAGAACTCAATTCGCTCCGGCTCCAGTCGATAGCCGCCCCAGAAGTCCGGCATGGCCACCTCGGTTCCTTCGGGCCAGCGCTGCTCCATCTCGGCGTAACGCTCGTCGAGGTCAGCCCGCGACGAGAGCACGGTGGACTGTCGGCTTGCCCAGGCGCCCAGCTGCGAGCCGCGGGCGCGACTGTGGAAGTAAGGCTCGCTGTCTTCGGTGGACATCGCTGCCACCGGACCCTCGATGATCACTTGCCTGTGCAGCGCGTACCACGGAAACAACAAGCAGGCCTGCGGCACATCGGCCAGGTCGCTCGCCTTTCGCGAGGTCCGGTTCGTGTAGAACACGAAGCCCTCGGGGCCGGAGGATTTCAGCAAGACCATCCGGGCGCGGGGCTTGAGGTCAGCTGACACGGTGGCGAGGACCATCGCTGAGGGCTCCGGCAGCCCGGCAGCCACGACATCGGCCATCCATTGGTCGTACAGCTCTAGCGGATCGGCGGGCAGCATCGCCTCGTCGAGGGTCGCGTTCAGCCCGTGCTGCAGGCGCGGACTCGGTTTATCCAGCAGCCAGTCGTCGGCGTGTCCAGTCGGTTCCACGGGTACAGATCCTCTCGCATTGGCCACCTGGCCGCCGCGACTCGGGGTCTGGTGCTGGCGGCTTGTGATCTCCGGGCCGGGTTACCGATCCGTAGGCGCGGCGCGGTTGAATAGGACCCGCAGGCCAATCAGGTCCGCTGGCCCCCGCCGCTCGACAACCCGAGCGACCTGAATCTCCCCGGCCAGCCCGCCGGCCCGCCGCAGACTAGAAGACGGAGGAACGAATGTCCGACTTTGTGCCTGGGCTTGAGGGCATCGTCGCATTCGAGACAGAGATCGCTGAGCCTGACAAGGAGGGCGGCTCGCTTCGATACCGCGGCGTGGATATCGAGGAGCTTGTCGGCCACGTCTCTTACGGCCACGTGTGGGGGCTGCTGGTCGACAACAAGTTCGCCCCCGGCTTGCCGCCCGCGGAACCGTATCCGATTCCCGTGCACTCCGGCGATATCAGGGTCGATGTGCAAAGTGCGCTAGCCATGCTGGCGCCAGCGTGGGGCATGCACCAGTTGCTCGACATCAGTGACGAGCAGGCACGCGACGACCTCGCCCGGGCCTCAGTCATGGCGCTGTCCTTCGTAGCGCAGGCTGCCCGCGGGCTCGGCTTCCCGATGGTGCCGCAGCGGCGGGTCGATGAAGCACGGACCATCACCGAACGGTTCATGATCCGCTGGCGTGGCGAGCCCGACCCGAGGCACGTCAAGGCCATCGACGCCTACTGGGTATCGGCCGCCGAGCACGGCATGAACGCATCGACGTTTACCGCGCGGGTGATCGCATCCACCGGCGCCGATGTCGCCGCTGCCCTATCCGGCGCGGTCGGAGCCATGTCGGGTCCGCTGCATGGTGGCGCGCCAGCCCGGGTGCTGCACATGATCGAAGAAGTCGAGAAGACCGGCGACGCCGAGGCCTACGTCAAGAAGACGCTGGACAGCGGCGACCGACTGATGGGCTTCGGGCACCGGGTTTACCGGGCCGAAGACCCGCGTGCACGGGTGCTGCGGCGTACCGCCAGGGAGCTGGGTGCACCGCGCTACGAAGTTGCGGCCGCGCTGGAAAAGGCGGCGCTCGATGAGCTGCATGCCCGTCGGCCCGATCGAGTGCTAGCGACCAATGTCGAGTTCTGGGCCGCGATCATGCTCGACTTCGCCGAGGTACCTGCGCACATGTTCACATCGATGTTCACATGCGCGCGCACGGCCGGCTGGGCGGCGCACATTCTGGAGCAGAAGCGCACTGGCAGGCTCGTGCGGCCTAGTGCGAACTATGTCGGACCTAAGGCACGCTCGGTGCGCGACGTGCCCGGCGCAGCGGAGGTCTTCGACCGCAATGTCTGATGCGGCACGGACGCAAGCCAAGATCGTTATCCCACCGGACCTGCTGCCAGCCGATGGCCGGTTCGGCAGTGGCCCGACCAAGATCAGGCAGGCGCAGGTCGACGCGTTGGCTGCGGCCGGCCGATCTGGCCTAGGAACCGCATTGCTGGGGACGTCGCACCGGCAAGCGCCGGTGCGCAACCTGGTGCAGCGAGTTCGCGAGGGACTGGCCTCGTTGTTCGCGCTGCCTGATGACTACATCGTGGTGGTCGGCAATGGCGGTACCACTGCGTTCTGGGACGTAGCGGCCTTCGGTCTGGTGTCTGAGCGCGCGCAGCATGTGAGCTTCGGCGAGTTCTCATCGAAGTTCGCGAAAGTAACGCAGAGCGCTCCGTGGCTGGCCGACCCGTCGGTGATCAAGTCGGAGGCTGGCACGCACCCTGACCCAGTCGCCGAGGCGGGCATTGATGCCTATGCGCTGACGCACAACGAGACGTCGACTGGTGTCGCGATGCCCGTTCGGCGGGTGGCAGGAGCAGACGACGGCGCTCTGATCCTGGTCGACGCGACCAGCGCGGCGGGTGGTATGGCGGTGGATCCGGGCGAGTTCGACGCGTATTACTTCGCGCCGCAGAAATGCTTTGGGTCTGACGGCGGGCTCTGGATTGCGCTGCTGTCTCCGGCCGCGGTCGAGCGGGCGGAGCGGATCGCTGCCAGCGACAGGTACATCCCTGCGTTCCTGTCGCTGCAGACCGCTATTGACAACTCGAGACTGCAGCAGACTTACAACACGCCCGCGATCGCCACGTTGATCATGCTGGCGGAGCAGATCGACTGGATGCTCGGCGAGGGAGGCATGGCCTGGACCACTGAGCGAACAGCGACATCGTCCGGGGTTTTGTACAACTGGGCCGAGAAGTCGCCGGTCGCGACGCCCTTTGTCGCCGACCCTGGACAGCGTTCGCGGGTAGCACCGACGATCGACTTCGACGACGCCGTCGATGCTAAGCAATTGTCGGCTGCACTGCGCGCCAACGGGATAGTCGACACAGGTGCTTACGCCAAGCTCGGTCGCAACCAGTTGCGGATCGGCACGTTCCCCGCCGTTGATCCGGCAGACGTCGAAGCGCTCACGGAGTGCATCGACTACGTGCTGGACAGGATGTAACGCTCCTCGTCGGCCAGCCGCTCGTCAGCCAACTCCTCGTCGGCCAGCCGCTCGTCAACCAGCACCCAGCGGCCAGGTACCGAGCTCCTCATAGCGCGGGCTGCTGTTCAGGTTGCTCCGTATCAGGCTGATCGTCTTAGCTGTCCACGCGGAACTTTCGAAGTCAGCAAGCGCGCTTGTGAGTTCGGTGAGGTCTGCCTGGTCGCGGCAGCGTGCCAACGTCAGGTGCGGTGAGTACTTCCTGTGCTCGTCCGGCGGATGGGCTCCTGCCCTGCGTGCCCCGGCTGCAACTGAATCGGCCAGCGCAGCGAGGCTGGCGGCGTCGTCAGCGCGGATTCCGGCCCATAGCACCCTTGCACGTGCTGGTCGCGGAAACGCGCCCGCGCCCGTGATAGCCAGGCGCAGAGCCGGGTACCGGTGGGCGGCGCGCTCAAGTCGGGTACTCAGATCCGGCAGCACACGCTCTTCTACCTGGCCCAGGAAGGCGAGCGTCAGATGCCAGGATTCGCTTGTTGACCAGCGCAGTTTTGGGCCGGCCACAGCCGTTTCTGCGGACCCGCTATGAGCTTCGCGCATTGAGCCGGTGGCCGCGGACAGCTCTGCCAGTACCGACTCGGGCGGCACGATGGCGACAAACAACCTCACGTTGTCATTGGTAGCAGGAGACATCGCTGCCGACGACAGGAGTCCCGACCTAGCCAACCATGCGAACTAGTTCGTCGGCCCGCAGGTATGACCGCACAGGCACTCCGCGCTTGCGAGCTAGCAGGAAGCCGATCGCTATTGTCGCCACGCCGGAAATCACACCGCCGGCGACAACGCTCATCCTGGCGCCAAAAGTCTGGGCGACCCAGCCCACCATCGGCGAGACAAGCGGTGTTCCGCCGAGGAACAGCAACAGGTACAGCCCCATCACCCGGCCACGCATGTCAGGCGCGGTGCTCAGCTGAGTACGCGAGTTCGCCGCCGTGGTGAAGGTCAGCAGCGTGAGCCCGGTCGGCACCAAGGCGGCCAGGAAGCTTAGATAGTCCGGCATGATCCCCGTAATGATCTCCAGGACGCTGAACGCCATCGACGTCGCCAGCAGCAGGCCCAACGTGGGTCGGCTTCGCCGGGCTGCGAGTAGTGCGCCGCCAAGAGCACCGAACGCGAAGACCGCAGATGCGAAGCCGAATGCGCTCGCCCCGGTGTGGAATACGGTGCGTGACATCAGCGCCAGCGTCACCTGGAAGTTCATGCCGAAGGTCGCTACAAAGAAGAGCAGGATCATCGGCAGACTGAGGTCCGGCCTGGATCGGACGTAAGACAGTGCTTCTCGCAACTGACCGCGGGCTCGTTGCGGTCTGTGCACCTTATGCAGTTCCTCGGGCCGCATCAGCTTCAGCCCTACCAGCACCGCGCCATAGGAAGCTGCGTTGACCAAGAAGGCAGCAGGCGTTCCGGCGACCCCGATGACCAGGCCAGCCACGGCAGGGCCAGCAATACGCGCCAGGTTGAAGACAGCGCTGTTCAGCGCGATCGCGTTAGCCATCCCATCGCGGCCAACCATTTCGACGGCGAACGACTGGCGGGTCGGGTTGTCCACGACAGTCGCCAGCCCTAGTCCGAATGCCAGCAGGTAGACATGCCAGATCCGCACAGTTCCAGTTAGCGCCAAGATGCCCAGGATCAGGGCCAGCCCGCCCATTACTGTCTGGGTAACCATCAGGATCCCGCGCTTGGAGTAGCGGTCGGCGATGACGCCACCCCACAAGCTGAATAGCAGCAATGGAAGGAACTGCAGGCCCGTCGTAATGCCGAGGGCGGTACCGCTGTCATGCGTCAGTTGCAGCACGAGCCAGTCTTGAGCGACTCGCTGCATCCAGCTGCCGGTGTTGGAAACCACCTGACCGGTTGCGAACAACCGGTAATTGCGCGTTCGCAGCGACCCGAACGTCTTGGTGCCAAACCGAGGCTTGGTGGCCGCGCCGGCCGGGGCTGCGGTCCCGGCCGCACTGGCCGGGGCCGCATCACCTTGTGCCCCGCCAGCTGCGTCGTTGCCGCCAGCCAGAACCTCACCCGTTACGACTGGCTGAGCTTCTCCAGGATCGGTGCCGCCGACCGCAGAATCCCGCGCTCCTGGGGACTCAGATCGTGCAGTCTTAGCGCCAGCCACGCTTCTCTGAGCTGGCGCAACTCTTGCACCACTGCTCTGCCTTGCTCGGTGACCGTCAGTACTACCTGGCGACGGTCGGTGGCGTGCGGAGCCCGCATGACGAGTCCGCGCTCCTCGAGGGCTGCGATCACCCTCGTCATCGACGGCGGTTGCACTTTCTCGTGGTCGGCCAGCTCGCCCGGCGTCATGGCCGAATGCCGCTCCAGCGCCGCCAAGGCGGCTAGCTGCGTTTCGGAGAGCCCGGGCTCCAGGCCTTTGGTCAGCCGCTCTGCCCGTAGTCTGCGAGCGAGCCTGCTCACCGAAATCCTGAGCGCGGTCGCCAGGCCCGCGTCGGACCTGGTCTGCTGTGGCGTTGTCATTTTCGTTAACCTGAGTCATTACTCTTGCTAACTATAGACGGTCCCATCGCATTCCGTCGTGACAGCTAGCCCGCCGAAACTTCATGAGGTTACGGACACCACGTCGAGTCTTGAGTGATCAACCGCAACACCCGGCTCAATGCCCGTTCTGGCCCCGGCAGAATCGTCGCACTTCGCGGATCAATTCGCAGCCGGACTGCCGATGCCGCAAGACACTCAGACCCACCCAGACCAGGCACATGAGGTGCCTGCCCGGCTAACCTGGGGCGGTGAGCCGACCAGAACGGCCCGTCCCGCCTCCATTCGAAGGCAACGACCGGCTGATCACCACCGTTATCACCGCTGGGTGGGCGGTAGCTCTGGTTGTGCTGATCATCATCCGGGACCAGCTGCCAGCGGCAGACCGGTGGTGGATCTGGGTAGCGGCGTTCGGCACGTTCATGGGGGTCTTCGGCATGGTTTACGTGCCGTACCTCAAGCGATCCCGCAGCCGGGCGGCCGCCCGCAGGCAAGCCGCGCGAGCTAAGCCGGAGCTTACACACGCCGACGGGACTCAACATGTCTCCCAGGCCGAGGGCGAGAAAGCGCCTGCCGACAGGGACTAGCTCAGCTCACCAGCACCGGGCCACGTGGCAAGCACTGGGCCGCCCGCGCGGGGCCACTAGGACTCGGCGTGGTCGAGTGACTCGAAGACCGTGTCGGCCAGCGCAACTCCAGGCATGTCCACCAGGTCGTAGCCGACCTCATCGATTACCGGAACAATCGCACCAGGCGCAGACGCGGCGGTCAGCGCTTCCGAATGGGCACCGCAGCCGTGATCGAGAGAAACAACCCGTCCGTCATCCGGTGCGAACTCGTTCGCACAAACGCCGAATACCCGGCCCAGTGGGCCAGCCAGTGGCGTCAGGAACCCGCAGGTTACACAAGGACCTGGCGCTGCCCGAGCCAGCGGCGTGCCCGGTCCATGCTCGCTCGAATACCAGCGAATAGCGGTCGTGTCGCGGCCTATGGCAGACAGGACCCGTGGCCTGCCGTGCGGCATAACTGGCGCGTCGCCTTCCGCGGGCACGCCTAGCGAAGGCGCCAGATCCGTGCCTTCTGCCCACGACTGGCTGTCATCCCAGTCCAGGACGCCATCGTCACCTTCAAGCAGCCTCGCGGGCACCAGACGTTCGTCATTGGTGGCCGCAGGCATCAAATCGCCTACGCCGAGGTCGCCCGGCCGAACTCGCTCGCTCCACGGCACCCAGTCCGGTGCAAGCAGCGACTCGGGCCCCGGCAGCAAGACAACCTCGCTGACAGTAGGTGCTTTGGCGCGTGAAGCACGCGACACCGTGACAGCCCAGCGCCATCCCGTATAGGCCGGATCCAGGCTTCGGAACAGGTGAGTTGCCACTCGCTCATCGTCTGCTAGCACGCCGACGTGCTCACCGACCTGATTCGGCCCGGCCACTTCTTCGGCTGCAGCGCGGGCGAGGTCGATTGCCTCCGCACAAGCCTGATCGAGCACGGCAGCTCGGGCGCGTATTGGGCTCACGGTCAGCAATTGTTCCTCATTCGCGGGTACGGGCGGCTGCCAACCCTTGATCTGCGGGGCGAATCGCCTCACGACAGTGTTTGTGCAGGCCGGCGGAGGAAGAATACTTGAGGCATGGGAGATACCGGTACGGGGGAACGGGTCAGGCGCACCGGTCGCTCCATGTTCACCAAATCGCAGCATGCGGCCAAGGTGGGAGCCGCCGCCGCTACCAGCGCGGCGCGGATCGGCGCGGCCGCAGCTGGCGGCGCCGGACGCACCGTGCACCGGATGACCAGAGCCTCCGGTGCTGGCAGGACCGGTCTTTCCAATCTGATCGAGCTCACTGCCGCCAGCGGCATTGGTGACTCTTTTGTCGCTATTGCCCTTGCCGGCACCCTATTTTTCAGCGCCAGTGTCGAGCAGGCGCGCGGCCGCGCGGCGCTAGCGCTGCTAATCACAATCGCCCCGTATGCGGTTCTTGCGCCGCTCATCGGTCCCTTGCTGGACCGCGTCAAGCAAGGCAACCGCTACATCCTGATGGGCACGCTGCTAGCCCGCGGTCTTCTGTGCTGGGCGATGGCGGGCGCTGTCGAGCACAACGACGCCGTGACCCTGCTCCCGGCGGCTTTCGGCGTCCTCGTGCTGCAAAAGGCCTACAGCGTGACCCGGGCGGCTGTCACACCCCGACTGCTGCCGAGCGAGATCACGCTGGTGACTGCAAACGCCAGGTCCAACCTCGCCACCTTGCTATCGACTTCTGCTGGCGCCGCGGTGGCTCTTGGCATCGACGCGATCATGGGCGGTGGTGGAGACGGCTCCGCGTGGGTGTTGCGCATCGGCACGGCTATCTACCTGGCCGCGATGATTCTCGGTTTCCGGCTGCCGTCCACAGTTGATGTTCCGAATACCGCATCCCGAAAGGGCACGGCTCGATCCGCCGCTAAGCGACCCAGGGTCGCCGCGGGAACAGCGCGACCAGCCAGCGCGACGCAAGCCGGCGCCACGCAACCCGGCGCTACGCAACCCGGCGAGACACCTGGCCAGCCCGGAAGCGCTCAAGCTGGCAAAGCAAAGCGTATCTGGCACATCCTTCTGGTGCCGCGAGTCAGCGTGACTGTTGTCGAGGCGATGAGTGCGAACGCGGCCATCAGAATGTTCTACGGCTTCATGATCTTCTTCCTGGCATTCATCCTGCGGACCGAGCACTTCGGGCACATCTCGGACAAGGTCGCGCTCGGTGGCCTGGCGGCCTCGATCGCGGTCGGTGGCCTGATCGGAACCGGGGTCGGCTCAGCGCTTCGATCTCGCTCGCCGCAGGCGATGATGTTCGTCGTTCTGGGCCTCGCAACGGTCACGAGCATCGCGTGCGCCGTCTTGTTTGGCCTGTGGTCGATCCTGGTCGTAGCCCTGGCCGCGGCTATCAGCCAGACCCTGGTCAAGGTGGCGCTCGACTCGATACTTCAGCGCGAGATCTCCGAGGAAACGCGGTCGTCTACCTTCGCCTTCTCCGAGACCGTCAACCAGCTCGCCCTGGTCTCTGGCGGCCTCATCGGCCTGCTGCTGTCTTTGACCGGCAGCGGCTTCGCCGGGCTAACGGCGGCAGCGATCGGCCTCGCGTTCGCCCTTTGCCTGCTGGTCTTGATCAGGCGCCGCAGGGTCCTGCGAGCACGGCTCGCCTCAGCCAGGTAGCCGGGCTAGCCCTCCAGGTCCGTGGCGACTGCGCGCAACACAGCAGCGATCTTCTTTGCGTCCCTGCTGTCTGGGTGCTTAGAACGGCGGTAGGTGTTCGAGACGCCATCGAGCAGCTTGATCAAGTCCTCGAT
>Ga0126373_10001053_pt1 | contig 19265 bp, 18 predicted proteins | sample PanSoiMetPlot_11_FD_92545 | JGI IMG/M metagenome (GOLD analysis project Ga0126373, IMG submission 92545) | Tropical forest soil microbial communities from Panama - MetaG Plot_11 | ecosystem: Environmental > Terrestrial > Soil > Tropical forest > Bulk soil | place: Panama | collected 2016-02-17 | reverse complement strand
TTGATCAAGGCACCTCGTTCGGTGAGGCGTCGACATGAACACAGGCCACTGATCCGACGACGTCGAGAGACGCCCAGGGTCAGGACAGGTCTCCCCGGCTTAAGGGGTGACCCGAAGTGGCTGCACCTGGCGGTGCTACGTCGTGTCGTGCCAAAGCTCTGACGAGAAGGGGTGCACCGGCTGTCTGCCGGAGTTCTCCCTAAGTGCGCTAGATGCGACACCCGCGTGTGTCATGGCCGGAGGGAGGCGAGAGATGGAAAGCAATAGTCCGGGTCATATACGACCCCCGCATCCAGACGTTCTCGTTCTCTTCCGGCACGCGGTAACCGCCCGCACTGTGCGGCGCCGCACCGCAACCTAGCCCGCTGCCGTCAGCGCAGCGCGGACGGATGCTGCGTGCCTCCCGAGATACCCCCGACCGGGGAGAGGGAGGATCACCATGACGACGGCAGTCGACTACCGCGGCGCGGTAATTGACTCCGAGCACGCTGGCGACATCCGCGGCGCGCTCGGCACCATCCGGCTGGATGACACCGCGCCTCGCCGCGGCCTGAGCCGCAAGGCCAAGACCCTACTGGCGATCGTTGGCCCCGGCTTGATCGTCATGGTCGGCGACAACGACGCCGGCGCGTTCGCTACCTACGGCCAGGCCGGCCAGAACTACGGCACCCGCCTGCTGTGGACGCTGCTGCTACTCGTCCCCGTTCTCTACGTGAACCAGGAGATGGTGCTGCGGCTCGGCGCGGTGACCGGAGTCGGGCACGCGAGGCTGATCCTCGAGCGGTTCGGCAAGTTCTGGGGTGCGTTCAGCGTCATCGACCTGTTCATCCTGAACGCGCTAACGATCATCACCGAGTTCATCGGCATCACGCTGGCCGCGGGATACCTGGGCCTGCCGAGGGCGGCCGCCGTAGCTCTGGCGGCGGCCGTGATTATGGGAGCAGCGTTTACGGGTAGTTTTCGCCGGTTCGAGCGCATTGCTGTCGCGTTCTGCGCGGGCAGCCTGCTGTTGATCCCCATTTACTTCCTGGCTCACCCCCCCGCGTCGCAGATGGCGCACAATTTCGTGTTCCCGCAGTTGCCTGGCGGAGCGGGTCAGCTCTCCACTGCGATGCTGCTGGTCATCGGCATCGTTGGCACGACGGTGGCACCGTGGCAGCTCTTCTTCCAGCAGTCGTACGTGATCGACAAGCGGATCACGCCGAGGTTCATGAAGTACGAGAAGGCTGACCTGTGGATCGGCATTGTCATCGTCGTCATCGGCGGCGCCGCCATCATGGGCGCTACCACGGCCGCGTTCGCTGCGACGCACGGCCTGGGCCACTTCACCGACGCCGCCGGCCTCGCTAACGGCCTGCAGGCTTACGCCGGGCGGACCGCCGGTGTGCTCTTCGCGATTGCGCTGCTCGACGCGTCCATCATCGGCGCGTTTGCCGTTTCGCTGTCGACGGCGTACGCGATCAGCGATGTGTTCGGCATGAACCACTCGCTCGACCGGGGCGTGCGGCACGCCAAGGGCTTCTATGCGATCTACGCAGGCCTCATCGCGGCCGCTGCAGCGATCGTGCTGATCCCGGGTTCACCGCTTGGCCTACTGACCGAGGGCGTCCAGGTCCTCGCCGGGGTTCTGCTGCCGGCGGCCTCGGTGTTCCTGCTGCTGCTTTGCAACGACAAGGAAGTCCTCGGGCCTTGGGTAAATGGGCGCAAGACGAACATGTTCACGGCGGCCGTCGTGGCGGTTCTGGTGTCGCTGTCGGTCATCCTGACCGCTTCGGTGCTGTTCCCTAAGATCAGCGCACACCAGATCGTCGACATCATGGCCACGTGCGGCGTCGCGGCTCTGCTGGCAGCCGGCTACGCCCTCGTCCGGCGTCAGCGCGGCGGCGCGACTGAGGAGGTGGACCGCACCGGGCGGGAGAACTGGCGGACGCCGGCGCTGAACCTGCTGGAGCGGCCCGTCATGTCGACCGGCCGGAAGATCGGGATTTCAGCCCTGCGGCTGTACCTCGGCGTGGCCATGATTCTGGTGATCGTAAAGATCGCCCAACTCGCTCTCGGGCACTAACGGGACCCTGGGCAGCGGCTCAGCCGCCGCCCAGCTGGACCGCCTTAACGATCAGAAGCAGGACAGATATCGCCAGGTAGCCCCAGAGCAGCGCGATCCCGAGCCGCATCCCTGGTGACCAGGTAACGGGCTTGAGCAGAGCAAGCGGTGGCATTCGCCAGCTCTGTCGCTTCGTTCCGGAGATAGCGGCACGTGGCCGCGGCGACGGCTGCGGCCGTCTGGACTGCATCAGCCACAGCCAGCTTCCGGCCGCGCCTGAACAGGCCAGGAGCGTTACCGTCACCCAGATGACGACATGAGCCGAGTTGAAGCTCGGAAAGAGCGTGGTCACCACCAGGGTGCCGGACAAGGTGAGCAGCACGCCGATAATGACGCTGGCCAGGATGTTCAGCCAGCGGGGGTTCATCCATGGGCCGAGCACTTCGGCGTCGTTGCACAGGAGCAGCAGGAAGGCCGACGCCGAAGGCAGCAGGACCCCGGCCAGCGCCTGCACGGCGGTTGTGAGGAGCCCCAGCGGAGCGCCGGGGATGAGCACGATTCCGGCGGCTACTGCGATCATCGCGGCGTAGCTTGCATAGAAGGACTTGGCTTCGCGGAACTTGCGGTGCAGCGAGTGCTTGAGGCCGAAGACGTCGCCGAAGGCGTAGCTCGTCGACAGCGTGACCGCCGCGGCCCCGATGATCGACGCGTCAAGCAGCACGATCGCGAAGAGCGCGCCGAGGACGCGGCTGTGCTCGCCGAGTGCGTCAGCGACACCCAGCGCGCTGGTGAAGTGGCCGGCCAGAGTAGTGCCACGAACTGCGAAGACCGCTACGACCAAGATCACGGCGGCGCCAATGACGACGATGACCGCCCCGAGCGCCGTGTCGGCCCGCTCATAGCCGATAAACCTTGGCGTGATCCGCTTGTCGATGACGTTGGACTGCTGGAAGAACAGCTGCCAGGGCGCAACTGTAGTGCCCACTATGGCGATGATCAGCAAGATCGCGTTCGAGCTGACGCCATTCTGGATCGCTGGTACGACGAAGTGATATCCGATCGAGGTGTAGCTCGGATGGGCGAGCACGAGTAGCGGGATCAGCACCAGGCTGGCGCCGATGAATAGGAACATCGCGCGTTCCCACCGGCGGAAGCTGCCACTGACCGCGATGCCCACGAGCAGCACCGCAGCCACGGGCACGGACACGTATTGGCTGACGCCGAAATAACTCAGCGCGAGCGAGACGCCGATGAACTCGGTGGCGATGGTCAGGAAGTTCAGCACGAACAGATCCCCGACGCTGAAGGCGCCCCAGAACTTGCCGAACCGCTCGATGATCAGCCGGGCGTGCCCCACTCCGGTCACGGCGCCAAGCCTTACTACCATTTCCTGGTTCACGATCAGCACCGGGATCAGCAGCAAGAGCACCCACAGCAAGCTGTAACCGTAGTTCTGCCCGGCCTGAGCATAGGTGGCTACCCCGCCAGCGTCGTTGTCTCCGACCATGACGATGAGCCCAGGGCCGACGATCGCGAGGAACGTGACCAGCCGGCGCCGCCACTGGCTCCCACCGCCGTCCGCGCCGACGCTGATCCGGCCAAGGGCACCTTCGATGTCGCCAAGATCCGTATCATCAAGCACCGCGCTGGGTGCTACCAAGGTTCTTTCGGGAACGGGGTTGCCGGTGCGTGCGGCCGTCGGCTTCGGCTCGGCAGCGTCGGTCACGAGCCGTTCCCGTGATGGGCGTCGGGCGGCTCGGCGGCCTCGCGCCGTCGCCAGTCACGCGGGATTGTGGCTTCGAGCACGTCGTCGACCGTGATTATGCCGATCATGGTCCGCCGCTCGTCGACAACCGGGACCGTGATCAGGTTGTAGTCGCTCATCAGGACTGCAACGTCGGCGACGTCCGTGCCCGCGCCGACTCGCACCGGGTCGGCGTCGTAGATGTCGACGATGGCTGCCGACCTATCGGCCTGTACGAGCTCGACCAAGCGGACGACACCGGCCAGCCGCCCGCCCTGATCCACCACGTGCACGGTCGTCAGGGCCTCCGGCTGCATGGACGACGCGTCGGCAACTGCGGTCAGTGCTTCTAGGGCGCGCGCCTGCAGCGGAACTGCGACGAAGTCGACGCCCATCAGGCCACCAGCGCTCGCCGGGTTGAAGCCCAGCAACGTGAGCACCTTCGTGCGCTGGCCAACTGGCAGCAGGTCAAGTACTGGCTGGCGGCGTGACTGTGGCAGCTCCGCGATGGCGTCAGCAGCGTCATCGGCACGCATTCGCGCGAGGACCGCGGCGATGTCATCGTTGGTTCTCGCGTCGAGCAGACGAGTCGCCAGGTCCTCATGCAGTTCCTCGAAGACGTCCGCTTCCAGCTCGGGATCAGCGTGGACCTGGCCCAGGATCTCCGTTTCCTCCGCCTTCGACGCTTCTTCCAGCAGGTCGGCAATCTGGGCCGGCTTCAGCCGCCGGATGCGCCCAAACGGGCCCCGTAGCAGGGCGCTGCCTGTGTGACCGATCAGCGGCTCGAACTCGGCCCAGTCCCGGAAATGCCGCCCACCCGCCAACCCCACCGCTTGCGCGCGCCCGCCGAGGATCCGGCGAGGGCGCCGTCGCGTGTCGACACCGGCCAGCACCCAGTCCTCGTTGCGCTGCTCGAGTTGAAGGTCGACGGCTTTGACCAGGCGTGCGCTCCCCACGTCGATCAGGCGATGCCCGAGCACATCAGCCCGGAGTAGAACCTCGCCGTGGCGCCGTTCGAACTTCCGCAGATCAATCGCGTTGGTGGTGAGCCGGAGCACCGCTGGATCGGCCGCGCTGGCCTGGTCGACCGGCACGTAGACGTCGCGACCAGCGACACCGGCGACCAGGCCGGTGACCAGGGGCGGCTCAGCCCCACGCCACCGCACGATCACGTCGGACAGCCGCCCGATGGGCTCGCCATTACTGTCCGTAAGCGGGCGCTTGAGCAGGTCCCACAAGGCCAGAGTGCGCGCGCCAGCAGTATTCATGGCACCATCGTGGCACCAGCTGATGCACAAGGGCAGAGAACAAAAAGGGTGGGATCCCTCTCATTCCCGGCCTTATCGGCGAGCCCATTCGTCGGGCGATACGAAGTCGAGCAGCGGCTAGCGGCAAGCTGCGCATAGTCCGAGGACATCGAGGCGGTGACTGTGCGCCTGGAAGCCCTCGGCGTCGGCGAGCTGGCCGATCGCGTCGTTCGCCTGCTGCTCGAAGCTGGCCGGCAGCGTCACGTCAATGACCTTGCCGCAGTTCATGCACAACAGGTGGTGGTGGTGCTCGGTCAGGTCTTCAGCGAGCTCGAACCTGGTGAACTCGTCGCTCGCCGTTACCCGCCGCACGAGGCCGGCGGCGTGCAAGTCAGTCAGGTGCCGGTATGCGGAACTGCGCGGCAGGCTGGGCAGGCGCTCGGCGATGTCCCCAATGCTCACCGGGTGACCAGCGCTCACGAGCAGGTCGACGATCGCGCGCCGGCCGCTAGTGTAGCGCTGGTCGATCAAGCGGAGGCGGCGCTCGACGACGCCGTGCATGTCGTCGTTCATCTCCTCGGCTGACATTGCCCTCCTACCTAACCGCGAGGTGGCGGTGGTTGCCGTTACTCGCACGTGAGTGAATTAGTGCTCGTCGTAATGATCGCCATCAACAGCATGCCGGTGCCCGTCGTGGGCGTAGTCGACGTGCTTGTCGTGCGGTATGGGTTCGTGGCCGCAACCAGGCCCGTGTACGTGGTTATGCCCGGCATGAGCCAGATGCGGGAGCGGATGCTCGTCATAGTGGCCATCATGCGGCGTGTGTGCGTGTCCTTCGTGCACGTAGTCGACGTGTCCTTCGCGCTCCGCGCACGCGTGCCCGCAGCCTGGCCCGTGTACGTGGTCGTGATCGTGATGTTGATGCTCGGCGGATGTCACGCGTCCTCCTTGCTGTGATGAACGGCATCGGCGACGATGTGGGCCACGTGCTGGTCGGCCAGCGAGTACACAGCCTCGCGACCCCGGCGCTCGACCCCCACCAGCCGGGCGCCGCGCAGCACCCGCAGGTGCTGCGATACCAGCGGCTGGCTCATCCCGAGGCGCGCGACCAGCTCATGCACGAAGCGGGGCTGCTCAGCCAGCTCAGTGACAATGGCAAGCCGGGCCGGAGCGGCCAGCACCTTCAGCAATTCCCCGGCGGCCTCGAATCCTCGCGTCTGCGGTGACACCAAACAAGATAAACACATGCACATCTGTTTATGCAAACGGCTGGTCAGGAAACCCCGACCAAGCGCGTCGTCGGCACCCCGCCGCCCGGCTCTGTAGGCATTGAGTGGGCTGAGGCCGACTATGTTGGAGTACGGTGGGCTTTCGCGCCAGATTTATCCAAGTTTGTGCAACCCCAATGCCTACAGAGTCCCGCGAAGGCTAGATGCGTCAACAACGCCTCCTTCAACGGCGGCGACGACTTCCTCGGCTCGGCCCGCGAGCGGCCGATGTTGGCCAGCTTGGGCGCGTAGTTGACGCCTAGGTCCAGGACCGGATGAGTCCTGACATGGCAAGGTCTTCCGCGTCCTTCGGTGCCAAGGTACGCATAAGGCGGCCGACCTGTGAACTAGCTACCGCATATTTGCTCGTCGTGTAGCTCTCGTCTACTCAGCGTGCTTGCACTCTCCCGGGCCTTCCAGCCCCTCCAAGCCATCGGACTTGCATTGAGACTCAGTCTCAGCCTATGTTTGTCGTCATGGGTAGCTCTCGTCGTACCTGGCGGGGTCGGACGGCCGCTCTTGTAGCCGGCCTAGCGGGGCTGGCGTTGTCAGCCACTGCCTGTAGCAATAGCACCAACGCCGCCGAATTGGCGCACGGCACAGTGATCAACGCCATCGGCGCCGAGAGCGAGTACGCCAACGTGCTGAGCCAGATCGGCGGCAAGTACATCCAAGTGACCGCCATCCTCGACAATCCAAATACCGATCCGCACACGTTCGAGGCCAGCCCGCAGGTAGCGCAGGAGGTCAGCAGCGCCCAGCTGATCGTCCAGAATGGCGTCGGCTACGACAGCTGGATGACGAGGATCGAGGCGGCCTCGCCGAACTCCCAGCGAAAGGTCATCATTGTCCAGCACCTACTCGGACTGCCGGACAGCACCCCGAACCCGCATCTGTGGTACGACCCGAAGACGATGCCTGTTTCGGCCAGGGCCATGGCCGCCGATTTGTCGGCCCTCCAGCCGACCCACGCCGCTTACTTCCGGGCCAACCTGGCAAAATTCGACAGCTCGCTCCGCCCGTGGCTGACCGCGATCAACCAGTTCAAGGCCAAGTACGCCGGCACGACGGCGGCGACCACCGAACCCGTCGCCGATTACCTGCTGACCGCCATGGGCATCCGGAATCTCACGCCGTTCAGGTTCCAGGCCGACATCATGAACGGCGTCGACCCCGCCCCCGAGGACATCGCGCTGGTGACCGGGTTCTTCAGCAAACACCAGGTCAAGGTCTTTTGCTACAACCAGCAAGTCGTCGATGCCCTGACCGTCTCGATCCGGCACAGTGCCAGCAACGACGGCATCCCGGTCGTCGGCGTCTACGAGACCATGCCAACCGGATACGACTACCAGCGCTGGATGCTCGCCGAAGTGCGCGCTATCCAGCAGGCGGTGACCAACCATGTCTCGACAGCGAAGCTGTGACGCAGAACGGATGAAGCGAGAGCTCGCCGTGATCCATGACGACAACGCCGAAATAGCGCCGGACATACTGCGGGTCGACGGGGTCGGCGTCGTCCTGGCCGCCCGGCAGATCCTGGACCAGGTCAGCTTCACCGTCCAGCCTGGCGAGTTCACCGGGCTGATCGGGCCCAACGGGGCAGGCAAGACCACGCTGCTGCGGGTCATCCTCGGACTGCAGCGGCCGAGCGCCGGCACGGTCACGATTGGCGGCCAGCCCAGGTCGCCGCGAACTCAGCCCGTCGGCTACGTGCCGCAGAAGATCCTGCTCGACCCGGACATGCCGATGCGGGCGCGGGACCTGGTCGCGCTCGGACTTGACGGCAACCGGTTCGGCCTGCGCCTGCGCTCCGCGCAGCGGGCCCAGGCGGTCACGGAGATGCTGCACGCCGTTGACGCCGAGCGGTTCGCTGACGCCAGGGTCGGGACGCTGTCCGGCGGCGAGCAGCAACGCGTACTCATCGCGCACGCTCTGATCAGCCGGCCCCGGCTGCTGCTGCTCGATGAGCCGCTCGCCAACCTCGATCTGCGCAGCGGCCAGGAGATCATCCGCCTCCTCGCCCGCATCGCGCGGGAGCAGCAGATTGCCATCTTGCTGTCCGCGCACGAGATGAACCCGCTGCTTCCCGTCATGAACAGGGTCGTCTACGTCGCCGGCGGCCGCGCCGCGAGCGGACCGGCGGACGAAATTGTCACGACCGAGGTGCTGAGTCGACTGTACGGTCATCGGGTCGACGTGCTGCGTGTGCACGGCCGCGTCCTTGTCGTCGCCGGGCAGGACGGCGGGGACGACACAGTCGCGCAGCCTGCCGAGGCGGGCTGACCCGGCGATGCATCAGGTGTACACGGCCGTCTTCGAGCCAGGCTTCTTCGGCAGTCCGCAGGTACACGTCGCCATCACGATTGGCGGCGTGGTCGCCATCGTCTGTGCCGTCGTCGGCGTGTTCACCGTCATGCGCGGCCAGTCCTTCGCCGGGCACTCGCTCGGCGACGTCTCGGCGGCCGGGGGTTCCGGCGCGTTGCTGATCGGCCTGAACCCCGTTGCCGGCTTCGTCGGCCTCGGCGTCGTCGGCGCCGCCGTCATGGACATGATCGGCATCCAGCGCCTGCGCGGCCGCGACCTGGCCACCGGCATCGTCCTAGGCGCGGCCATCGGCCTGTCGGCGCTCTTCCTGTATCTCACCGCCACCACCGGCGCCACGACGGGCGCTACTCAGCAGGTCCTGTTCGGGTCGATCTTCACGACGACGAGCGCCACGATCGGCGTCGTGGCCGCACTCGGCGGCCTTGCGCTCGCTGGCGTCGTGATGGTGTACCGGCCGCTGCTACTCGCCACCATCAGTCCCGACGTCGCCGCGGCGCGCGGCGTTCCGGTCCGCCTCGTCGGCATGATCTACATGCTGGCGCTCGCGGTCTCGGTGGGGCTCTCGTCGATCGCCATCGGCGCCATCTTGTCGACGGCGCTGCTGATCGGCCCGGCCGCCGCGGCGCTCCGGCTGACCAGTCGGGTCGGCTGGGCGCTCGGCGTCGCGTGCGTGATCGGCGTGCTCGCGACCTGGCTCGGTGTGCTGCTCGCCTACGACAGCTACTACTGGGGGTCAGCGCACCTGGGACTGCCCGTCAGCTTCTTCATCGTCGCCGTCATCTTCGTCACCTACCTGGCCTCCGGCGCGGTCACGGCCAGATCCGCCCGCACCGCGCGGCCGGCGGAGCTCGTCAAGGTGCCGGCGGCAGGCACGGAGGTCTGATGTTCACGGGCTTCATGATGGATGCCTGGATCACGGCGACGATCGTGGCCGTGGTGGCGGGCGTGGTCGGGTATTTCGTCGTACTCCGCGGTTCCGCGTTCCCGGCTCACGCGATCCCGAAGGGTGCGTTCGCGGGCGCTGCCGCGGCCAGCCTGCTGGGCATCAGCACGCTGGTTGGCCTGGCCGTCTTCTCGCTCCTCGGCGCAGTCGGCATCGGATCGCTCAGCCGACGAGGCCGCAACGACGTCGCGACCGCCCTCGCGCTCGTGCTGATGCTCGCGCTCGGGGCGGCGTTCCTGTCCAGGACGACCGAGTATGAGCCGGAGATCTACTCGCTGCTGTTCGGCGAGATCCTCGGGGTGAGCAGCAGCGCGATCCTTCCGGTCGCTGGGCTTGCCGTTGTGTGCATCGCCGCCGTCGCGATTATCTACCGCCCGCTGCTGCTGTCCTCGATCGTTCCCGACATCGCCGAGGCCCGAGGCATCCGTAGCGCACGCATCGATATGTGCTTCCTCCTCGTCGTCGCCCTGGCGACCGCGGTCGCTGTGCCCGTCGTCGGCGCATTGCTGATCTTCAGCCTCATGATCGGGCCGCCGGCCGCCGCCCGGGCTCTCACTAGCAGGCCGGTCCTCGCTATGGTCCTGGCCGTGGTGATCGCGCTCATCACCGTCTGGGCCGCCATCGCCCTGTCGTACCAGTACAACTGGCCCATCGGCTTCTTCGTCGGGGCCCTGGGCGCCGTGTCGTACGCGATCGGCCGCGGGTGGTCAGCCTGGCAAGGCTCCGTAACCGCGCGCCAGGGTGTCTAATGGCAATATGGCGGCTCCGGACGTCTGGATTGCGAGAGACGACGGCTCGGACATCATCCGCGCGGCGACGGTTGCCAGCGTCGGACGTGATTACAACGGCAACATAACCGCCCGATTGTCCGGTTGTGATCAGGCTGCCGTGACGCTAGTAGCCGACCACGGCCATGACCACGGCCGTACGCCAGATGACTTCCACCGGCAGCTGCTGAAGGTCATCTCAGAGCTGTCGGACGGGCGCGAGGCTGCGATCGTCCGGCCGGTCCACGAGCCCGACCGTGGCTGGCGCTGGGTCAGCGAGCGGCTCTAGCCGCTAGTTCGGCCAGCGCCTAGGCGGTCGCAGGTTCCCGGCTGCCGAGGAACAGGACACTTTCTGGCGCCCGCCGGACGCTCATCTCGATCTGGGGCACTATTCCGAGCCGCAGCACGAGTTGCGGGTAGCTGCGATCTCCAAGCTGGGCGCGTAGGACCTCGCGGAGCCAGTCGACCTCCACAGGCTGGCTCGACAAGGCAGCCGCGACGCCGCTCCCGGTGCCAGCCAGCAAGATCCGCTGCAGGGCTTGGCCAGCGTGCACCCAGTCAGCCGGCGTGTCGGACTGGGTCGTCAGCAGGCAGACGAGCCCTGGGCAGTAGGCGCCGGCAACCGTGCCGGAGCCGGGCAGCCCCCAGCCGCGCCCGTGGGCGAAGTCGCGGCTCGCGAACGCCGGAATGGTGCGCACTGGTCGCGCCGGGTACGCCGCCGGCGAGACGCCATCGGGCCGTGCGCTTCCAGGCGGCGGCGCCCAGGCCGCCAGCTCCCGCACATACGCGCTGTCCTTTCTCTGCACCGACTCAGCCATCTCGACGACGGCCGACACCACAGCCCGGCTTCCGTCGTCCGTCGCGACACGCAACTGTGCACCTTCTCGCGCTCCATCGCGCCGCAAGCACTCGAGCAGCCCGGGCGGTAGCGGCAGCGGCCCGAAACCGCCGCGGTGCGAGCGTCGCCGCGTCACGTCTTCGTACAACGCCAGTTCGTACGCGGACGGCAGCGCGCGATGCCGCCACCGCAAACGAGCGACGACGAGCGGGGCGTCCGGGTCGGGCAGTATGCGCGTTTCAGGGATGTAGCCGAGCGACCGCAACGCGAGCTTGGCCGTGAAAAGCGCCGCGCCACAGCTGATCAGCATTTCTCGCCCGGCCGGATCGGCCACCCCAAGCTGCCGCCGACTGTCCGCGTGCAAGGTGAGCTCGGCTCCGCGGGTGGCGAACCACCACGGCTGGGTGTTGTGCACCGACGGCGCCCAGATGGCTGCCGCGACGACATAGGCGGCAACTTCGTCCGCCTTCACAGACGGCCGCTCCGCGCACCGCTCGGCAGTTATCGCGGACATGGCAACCTCCTCCCAAGTCCAGCGCGAGCAGACACGCCCACCTATGCCGGCCTCGGCGGCCTACCTCGATCTCGCCACAATGCCCGCGCGCGGCGGCCCGATAACAGGGACGAAGGTCCCGCCGAAGGTCCCGGTCCCCCGGCGCTACGGCGTGCCAGTGCTCCCAGCGTTGGCGCCTGGCGTCACCAGGCCGCTCTCGTAAGCCATGACGACGAGCTGGGCTCGGTCCCTGGCCGCCAGCTTGGTCAGGATGCGGCTGACGTGCGTCTTGGCGGTGAGCGGGCTGACGAACAGGCGCGTGGCGATCTCGTCGTTCGACAGGCCGGCGGCTACCAGGCACATGACCTCGCGCTCCCGGTCGGTCAAGCTGTCAAGAATGCGGGCGTCTGCCGTGCGTCGCTCCGGCTGGCTCGCGAGGTCGGTGATGAGACGCCGCGTGATGCTGGGCGCGAGCAGCGCGTCACCTCGCGCGACGACCCGGACAGCGTGGATGAGGTCCGCGGGCTCGGCGTCCTTGACCAGGAAGCCGCTGGCGCCGGCCCGGATCGCCCGGTAGACGAACTCGTCCGACTCGAACGTCGTCAGGATGATGACTTTCACGCCTGCCAGGTCGTCGTCAGCAGCGATCCGGCGGGTGGCCTCGAGACCGTCCACGTTCGGCATGCGGATATCCATCAGCACGACGTCGGCGCGCTCCCGCCGGGCGAGATCTACCGCCTGGGCGCCGTCGGCCGCCTCACCCACGACCTCCATGTCGTCAGCGCTATCGACGAGCACCCGGAAACCGGCACGGATCAACGCCTGGTCATCAGCCAGGAGGACTCGAATCACGAACGCAACCCCGTTCCGGCCTCTTGCGGCTCTTCCCCAGCCGGGGTGGACCCTGGCCGGTCAGCCGGCAACACCGCCACGACTCGGTAACCACCCGTTGGCCCGGGGCCGGCGTGTAGCGAGCCGCCCACCGAAGCCGCTCGCTCGTGCATGCCGATCAGCCCGTGCCCGGCTCCGGGGCCGTGGGCGGTGGATGCCGCGGCAGGGGCGCTCGCACCCGAGGCTGCGCCGCGACCGGTGTCAGCCACCTCGATCGTCAGCGCCGCGTCGCCGTAACCGAGCGATATCGTCGCGCTGGCCGGGCCGGCGTGCCGGATCGTGTTGGTCAGCGACTCCTGGATGATCCGGTATGCGGCCAGGTCTACCCCGGCAGGCAACGGCCACGGCTCGCCGTCCCGGCGGAGTTCGGTGGGCAGGCCTGCCTTGCACGCGCCTTGCACCAGGGCATCCACCTGCGCGAGACCGGGCGCCGGCTGGGCCGGATCGCCCTCGTCGGCCTGGCGGAGAACGTTCAGTATCGCGCGCAGTTCCCGTAGCCCGTCCTTGCTGGCCATCCTGATCGCGTGCAGCGCCTCGACGGCCGCGGCCGGATTGGTCGCCAGCACGTGCTCGGCCGCGCCGGCCTGCACGCTGATCGTCGCCATCGAGTGCGCGACGATGTCGTGCAGCTCACGCGCAATCCGCAGGCGCTCCTCGTCCACTCGCCGTTTGGCCTCCTCCGCCGCGCGCTCAGCGATCGAGGTCACGTACGCACGCCGGTTACTTATGGCTATTCCGCCAAACAGCGGAGCCGCAATCAGCGCGGGAATGAGGTAGAAGCCACCGCCCGTCGGGCCGAACGGGTTCGCCAAGCCGGTCGACGTCATGAGCGCCACGAGCGTCAGCGCCGCCAGCGCGAGCGCGCGCCGCCAAGGCACCTCCTGCGCCACCGTGAACAGCGCGACCGCAGGCGCTAGCAGGGACGCGCCGTTCACGAAGCCGAGCGCGCTGTAGGTGGCGATCGCCGCTGTCGACACGAGCAGGACCGTCACGGGGTACCGCCGTCTGAAGGCCAGGACCAGGCAGGCAACCGCGACCAGCGACAGCGCGACGGACGGCATGTGCGGGATGTGGTGGGATCTGAATACCGCCACGTCATTCGGTTGATTCGGATGTGCCTCGCCATAGGAGCCCGCTACCAGCACGACAGTGAGGACCACAGCCGAGGCCACATCGCGGGCCGTCGACATGCGATATCGCTGCCACCAGGCTGCCAGGGTCGAGATCACAAGATCAGGGTAAAGCGCCTGCGGCCGCGCGGCGTCCTTCCCCGGCTGACTGCCCGCGTACTCCGCCAGGAGTACAGCCGATGCGCCTGCTCCAGGCGGCGTACTCGCAACTGCCTTCTGGCGGCCGACGACCGGAAACCGCCTGGCCGGAAGGCTGGCAAGTGCCGCCGGACAGTCCGCCGGCATCGTGCCCCGGAGGCCGACATGCAAGGCTTGACCCGCTTCGTCCTGCGCCACAAGCTCATCGTGGCCGTCTTCTGGCTCTTGATCGCCGCCGCCGGCGTCCTGACCATCGGCGGCACTACGCACCGGATGACCAACAGCTTCGCCATGCCAGGCCAAGCCTTCAAGGTCGACAACCAGATCGCCGCGACCTACGGCAACGGCGGGTCGGCGACGCCATACGTCGCGGTCCTCACCGCACCGCCTGGCCAGCGCGTCACCACCCCTGCCGTCGCCACCGTCGCCGGCCGCGCGTACGCATCCCTGCACGCGCTGCCGCACGTCCGGATCGCCGACTACGCGACTACCGGCGACAAAGCATTCAACACACGGAACGGGGCCACAACGTACGCCATCGTCTACACGCCCGCGGTCAGCGGATTCGGCGGCCCGAACCTGGCCCCGGCGATCCAGCACACCTTGTCCGCCGCGGTGCCGCACAACTGGCACGTCGGAATCACGAGTGAGCAGCTGCTGTCGGCCGGCGCGCCAAGCAGCAACAAGGGTACAGGCATCATGGCCGAGGCCATGATCGGCGCCATCGGATCGCTGGTGATCCTGGCCCTGGTCTTCGCCAGCTTCCTCGCCTTCCTGCCGCTGCTGATCGGTGGCGTGTCCGTGCTCGCTACATTCCTGCTCGTGGGCGGGCTGACCGAGATCACGGGCATCAGCCAGATCGTGGAGTTCCTGATCGCGCTCATCGGGCTCGGCGTGGCCATCGACTACTCGCTGCTGGTCGTCAGCCGGTGGCGCGAGGAGCGCGCAGCCGGGCGCGATAACGAGGCTGCCGTCACCGCGGCCATGGACCACGCTGGCCGCGCGGTCGTGTTCTCCGGTCTGACTGTCGCCATCGGCCTGCTGTCGATGATCATCCTGCCGGTGGCGATGCTGCGCAGCGTCGGTATCGGCGGTGTTCTCGTGCCGCTCGTGTCGGTCGCCGTCGCGATCACGCTGCTGCCGGTCATCCTCGCGACTGTCGGTCCGCGCCTGGACTGGCCGCGGCTGCGCACCGAGCGGTCAGCGAGCCGGGTGTTCTCGGCCTGGGCGCGCGGCGTCTACCGGCACCGCTGGCTGGCTGCGCTCGGCGGCATCGCGATCCTGGCTGCCTTGATGCTGCCCGCGCTGACCCTGCACCTGGGCCTGCCAGGCAGCTCGGCCGAGGCGACGTCAGGCCCAGCGCACACGGCCCTGACCACGCTCACCGACGGTGGCGTGCCCGCAGGCGTGCTGACCCCCGCGGAGATCCTGACCTCTGGTCACGCCGACGCTGTTCGCGCGGCGGCGGCGAAGGTGCCTGGCGTGTACACCGCGATCGCGCCCGCGACCAGCGACTACCACCGCGCAGGCACGGCCATCGTCACCGTCATCCCGACAGCAGAGGATGGCGGCCCGGCTGGCCAGGCGACCATGCGGCAGCTGGAAGCCGCCCTGCTGCCGAACGCGCACGTGCTCGGCGTCGGCGGCGACGGTCCGTCGCTGATCGACTTCGACCACGCCGTCTACGGCAACTTCCCGCTCATGCTGACCATCATCGGCGTGGCTACGTTCCTGCTGCTGACGAGGGCCTTCCGGTCGGTTCTGCTCGCGGCCAAAGCCGTTATCTTCAACCTGGTGTCGCTCGCCGCCGCGTACGGCGTCCTGACCTGGGTGTGGCAGGACGGCCACGGGTCGACGACCATCTGGGGCATCCCGGCCACGGGCGCGATCACGATGTGGGTGCCGCTGATGGTATTCGCCTTCCTGTTCGGGCTGTCGATGGACTACGAAGTCTTCATCCTGACCAGGATCCGCGAGGTCTACGACGGCAGTGGCGACGCTCGGCACGCCGTGACGCAGGGACTTGGCCGCACCGGCCGGCTGGTCACGAGCGCGGCGGCCATCTTGATGCTGAGTTTCCTGTCCATGTCCACCGGACCGCAGACCGACCTGAAGATCCTGGCCACTGGCCTCGGCGCCGGCATCCTCATCGACGCCGTCGTGATCAGGTGCCTGCTGGTCCCGGCGATGGTGGCGCTGTTCGGGCGCGCGAACTGGTGGTTGCCGGGCTGGCTCGGCCGGGTGCTCCGGGTCCCGGCCAGCCAGCTGGCGCTACCCGCCGAGCCAGCCAAGGCGCTCGTCGCTGCGCGCTAGCTCGGTCAAGATGGGTGGCCGATCCACAATCCGGGTCGGCCACCCATTGCGTAGCCAGTAAAAACGCGGGCGGGCGATCCAGGTACCGGATCGGCCGCCCACGCGTCGTGCGCCGTCAGTCGTCGCGGCTATTGGTCGGCTAGGAGATCCCGCACGCCTGCGCGACCGCGACCGCGGCACCCTCGCGGTTGGCGGCCGCGGGCAGGCCGGGCCGCTCGAAGTAGGTCATGTAGACGTACGCGGCGTCGGTCGGGTTCGTGGCTGCGTTGAGCATCGGGACGTACTGGGCCCAGCCCTGGTTGTACGTCAGCAGGGCCGCAAGCTGCGTCTGCAGGTCGGCTGCCGCGTTCCCGGTCACGAATCCGGATGGCAGCGGAGTCCAGCCGATGAGTCCACCGCCACCGGAACCGACAGATTCGGGGTCGCCCTTCGACTCCTGGTAGACGTTGCCGGCGATGCCGACCGCGCCCATCTTGCTGTAGCCGTGCGCCACCAGGAAGTCGACGATCGCCGCGTAGTTGTACGGCAGCATGCCGGTTCCCCCGGCGCCGCCCGTGCCAGAGCATGTCGGGGTCTGGGCTGCGACTGGCTTGGCTGCTGGCCTCGGTGCCGCCGACTGCTTGGCGGTCGAGCTGTGCGTCGCGCTCCCCTTGGCTGCCTGCGCGGCCGGGGCGCCCGATCGGCTTGTGCCTGGCGTCGTGAGCTTGGCCTCGGCGGCCGCGTCGGCGGACCCGCTGCCAACCACCAGGGCGCGCATGTCGTAGGAGGCGACGCTCTTGGCGACGGGATTAGGGTGCGTCGGCTGTGCCTGCGCCTGATAACCGGCGAACAGGCCGCTCACCGCGAGCACCGGGAGCGAAGCTCCGATTATCTTGACCAGCGGCCGCACTCGGTGCGCTCTGTGATGCCGACCACTGCGCACGATTTTGGGGGTCTTGCGGTGGGAGGAAGCCGAACCCACTACCTGCCTAACGACGGTTCTTCGCCCAGCTACGCGGCTATCGGGGTTCTGCTTCTCGCCGGGCCTGACATTTCGACCTTGGAAATCCTGGCCGGCCAGGCGGCAGGAGTCAGCCGAAAACGTGCAAATAGCTCAGTCGGGCTATGGCGTTAACAAACCGCTTAGGGTAGGCGAAAACTGTTTACTGTACGGGATTCCGGCGTAGCAGCGCGTGCTCGATAGCTAGCTCCGGAATCACCTGAAATGACTAGTTACGTGCTTGCCCGCGGCGATCCCTCGGCGGGTCAGTCTGCGGACCGGCCAATCGCCTGGTCGGCCGTTAAGCTGCTCACATGCCGGCGGCTGCCAAGCCCGGCCAGCACGGAGGCAAAGTCTCGTGACTGCGGACTATCCGCCCGAGTACGGCCCGGTCCGGCCAGGCGACGAGCTTGACTGGGACCGACTGGCGGGCTACCTGCGGTCGAATATCGACGCCCTCGGCAAGCTCCGGGCGGCCTGGCAATTCCCGAACGGCGCAGCGAACCTCACTTACATGCTCGAGTTCGAGGGTCGTCGGCTTGTCATCCGCAGACCGCCGTTCGGGCACCTCGCCGTCGGAGCGCACGACATGAAGCGCGAGTTCCGCGCGCTATCTCGGCTCTGGCGTTCGTACGACCGCGCGCCGCGCGCGTATCTGCTGTGCGAAGACCACGCGGTTGCGGGCGCCGATTTCCTGGTGATCGAGTACCGCGAGGGTCAGGTCGTCTGGGGGAGCATTCCGCCGAGCATGGCGGGCCACCGTGACGTGGCCAGGCGGATCGGCTTTGCCGTCGTCGACGCGCTGGCCGACCTGCACACGCTCGATCCAGGTGAAGCCGGCGTCGCCGACCTCGGCCGCCCCGATGGCTTTGTCGACCGGCAGCTCAGCGGCTGGCGGCAGCGGTGGCAGGCGGTTGCACCAGCGTTGCTGGCAACGATGGCAATGCGGTCGGATGCAGATGTGGTCGCCCACGTAGGCGCGGAGCTTGCGGCGACTAAGCCAGCGACGACTAGGACCTCGGTGCTGCACAACGATTTCAAGATCGATAATTGCCAGTTCGATCCGGCCAACCCCGATCGCGTGCACTCGGTCTTCGACTGGGACATGGCGACGATCGGCGATCCGCTCGTAGACCTCGGCACGATGCTCAACTACTGGCCAGATCCGGCCGACGACCCGGACAACAGGCCCTCGCACCCGGTCGGCCAGGAGTCCATGGCCCTGCCGGGACGCGCGGAGGTCATCGCCAGGTACGCGGCCAACACCGGCGCTGATGTGGCCAGCGTCGGGTGGTACGAGGCATTCGGATCCTGGAAGACCGCGATCGTCATCGCCCAGCTCTATCACCGCTACCTGCAAGGCGACAGCCACGACGAGCGCCAGGGGCTGAAGGGTGACCGCATCATGCAGCTCGCCGCCCGGGCCGAAGCGATCCTGACGAACCTGGGACGCCCATGACATCGATGGCCATCAGCCTGGCTCAGTGGGCACACGACCTGGAACCAGCTGGCGACGACCTCGCACTGGCCGACCGCTCGCTCACTGACACGGTCGCCGTGACGCTGGCAGCCCGCGGGCATCGCGTCACGAAGGTCATCGCCGGCCTGAGCGAAGCCGGCCGCTGGGCGGCCACCGGTCACGTGCTGGACTTCGACGACCTGCACCTGCCGTCGACGACGCATATCAGTGCTGTCTGCGTGCCGACGGCCCTCGCGACCGGTGGGGGCGCTCGCGCCTACCTCGCCGCGGCGGGCGTCATGGCGCGGCTCGGCACAGCGCTGGGCTGGCCCCACTACTCGGCCGGCTGGCACGCTACGTGCACGGCCGGGGCGCCAGCGAGCGCCGCGGGCGCCGCGGTCGCGATGGGACTGAGCGCGCCCGAGATCGCGACGGCGATCACTCTCGCTGTGCCCGCCGCAGGCGGCCTGCAGCGCGCATTCGGCACTGATGCCAAGTCGCTCCAGGTTGGTTTTGCCGTTGAGGCGGGCATCCGGGCGGCGAACCTCGCCGCCGCCGGCACGAGCGCTGATCACACGGCGCTGGCGGCCTGGATGCGGCTCGTCGGCGGCGATCCGGGCCGCTTGGACGTCGCCGGACCCGCCGTCCCTGGTGGGTTGGCCATCAAAATCTACCCATGCTGCTAC
>Ga0126373_10001052_pt1 | contig 19273 bp, 23 predicted proteins | sample PanSoiMetPlot_11_FD_92545 | JGI IMG/M metagenome (GOLD analysis project Ga0126373, IMG submission 92545) | Tropical forest soil microbial communities from Panama - MetaG Plot_11 | ecosystem: Environmental > Terrestrial > Soil > Tropical forest > Bulk soil | place: Panama | collected 2016-02-17 | reverse complement strand
GGTCCACTGGAGAGGTGGTCGGCGTCGAGCCGCGCCAGTACCGACTTTAGGCCGCTCGAGCTCAGCACCGCACGTGGTTTTGCCCCGGCACGAACGTGGCGGCCGTGGTCACCTCCGCCAACTGCACAGCGCGGTCAGCTCCAGATCTCTCCGGCGATTTCGAGGATTAGCTCTCGAGACGCATCTTCGTCCAGTGCTTCTTCGGTCAACCGTCGCAGGGCTCTCCGGTACTCGTGAGCCTGAATCTCGTCTTCGACGAAGCCGCTCTCTTTGAGCCGCTCGATAAAGACGACGTCCTCCAGCGGGACACCGTGGACCGATGGGAACTCCAGTAACGCGAAGGCGCCTGGGGCGATCGGATGGAGACCGGCGAACGCCAGCACCCGGATGGATACGTTCGGGATGCGCGAGACGGTCTCCAGATGCGACATCTGGGCGCGCATGATCGCTGGAGTGCCAAACCGATGGCGGAGGGCGGCCTCGTCGAGGACGAAGGTGAATTGCTTCGAATCTGGCCGTGTCAGCATCTCCTGACGCCGGAGCCTCGCATCGATTCTTCGCTGGACCTCGCCAGGAGGAACGGAGTCACCGAAGCTCATCTGCGTCGCTGCTGCCGCGTAGTCGTCTGTTTGCAAAAGGCCCTGGATCAGTTCTGGTGACCAGCAGCTGATCTTGTTGGCCGCGGCTTCCAGCCCGATGTACGCGATGTACCCCGGCGGGAAGGTGCTGGCGTAAGCGCTCCACCATCCGCGGGCGTACTGCTCGTCGGCCAGGGCTCGCAGGCGGCCGCGCTCATCGTCGTCGACCCCGTACAGTTCGAGCAGCGAGTCGAGGTCAGACCGCTTGATACCGGTCCGGTGCGTCTCAATGCGGCTCACCTTCGAGCCGGACCAGCCAAGACGCGCGGCCACGTCGTCGCCCGACAAGCTGAGGTGCTCGCGCAAGCGCCGCAACTCTGCACCGAGAGCACGGCGGACAGCTGAGCTCGGGAGGTCGGGCACTGCGCCACATCCTGTCCAGCAGTCGCAGCTGATGACAAGAAACTCACGAGAATCGTAGCTCTTGTCGTACCTTCCAGTGAAGGACCCAGAAACACCTGCACTACATGATGCACTGCATCTTGCAGATTATGGCATCTCTCGCTCACAATCGTTTGTAGAGGGTAAAGCCCTCGAAGGGGCGGGAGGCCGCACCGTGGTCACGACGAAAAATGGCCAGGTCGGTCTAACATCTTTGCCCCGGCTCGTGGCCCGGCCGACCCACTTAGCGCACCGGCCGCCGAGCACGAGCCCACTCGGTGACGTCTCCGGCAGGCCGACACGCGCTAGGAGCCCGCCGACCCGGCGGGGCGCCCTAACGACTAGCGGTTTCCGCTCTCTACATGACACTGGGCTGGCATTGGCCGCCAGCCCAGGTCATCACCGAGATCCACCCCGAGCAGAAGATCGGAATAGGTCATGGCCATTACAAACAGTACAGCTACGCACGCGAAGCGCAATACCTCGCCGAAATGCAAGGCTCGCCGGACCCAAGCTCGACGGAAAAGGAGCGACTGCGATGGTACTTAGCATCATCGGCTGGTCGTTCGTCGTAGCGGTGACAACCTGCGGAGTCACCGTGTTCTGGGCGAAGCTTGCGCTAGCGCAAGCTAAGTCTGCCTTGGAGCAGGACATCCGCTACTGGCACGCCGAGGCTGTGAAGGCGCGCGAACTGGCGGCGCAGTTCAAGCACGAGAATACGATCTGGTCCAAAGGGTGTCAGCAGGGCCGCGAGGACGTCATGGCGATCATGCCGCTGCTTGTGGCTACGCAAGACCGCCTCGCCGTCACCACGCTCGTAGAAACGACGGAGGTGTAGCTGGCGACGCGTCCCCAGTTGAATGCGCAAAACGACTGGGGACGGCGACGAGGCACCGGACGTCCCGTCGGCGGCGAGGCACTATCGGCGGCCAGTGGCTAGCCGAACTCTCCGGCCTTCACGCCAGCGACAAAGACTGCCCACTCCTGCGCGGTAAATACGAGAACGTATCCCTCGACGTAGGTTGCTTACCCGGTCAAATTCGGGCAAAGCAGTCGCCAGAAAGGCAACGCATCCGGCCGATCCGAACGAGCAGTCTGTTTTGTGAGACACATTGACCCGAACGTAAAACACGGTGCTATCGTTGCCCGGCAAGTCCGCCAGGCGGATGGCGTGACTGTAACGGTCTAACTCTCTGACTCATTCATTATCCCTATTCATGCTGCTCGGAGGCATGCGATGGGTAACGCCGTGCAAGAGCGCAGCACATCTCGCGGGAGTACCCGCGGCAGCGGTTCGTGCATAGTGGTTGAGCGCAAGGAGGATGTGATCCTCTTGCGTGACAGCAAGAATGGTGGTCGTACATTGCTCAAACTCACGCCCGAAGAATGGAGCTCCTTCGTCCGAGACGTTAAGGCATTCGACGATCCAACCGCGTCGCAGCAGGTACTCGTGGGTCCGCTGTCATTCGCCAACGTCTTGCTCCAAGTCAGCCGGGACGCGACCATCGACGACGAGTCACAGGGCCGAGTGCTGAGATTCTGGCGGTTCGTCCGAGCTACCTGGCTGCTGTTCGCCGGAGTCGCCATTGGTGGCGCGAGCTTCGTCGGAGCAGCCGTTGCGGGTGGGGCAGTTCTTTGCGGCATTCAGCCGCACACGGCGCTGGGGCTCGGAGCGTGTGGCGGCGCGACCGTTCTCATCACTGCCACCGTCGGGACGGGGCATTTCATCTTGAGTCTGGTGCGCCCATCCGGCCGCGGCCGACGGTCCAACTCTGCGGGAGCGTGACCGACGTACGCGAACCGCCTTCTGGTCATGCCCATCGCTGCATGTCTACCTTGTCCACCGTGCCGCAGCAGGTAGCTTCGCAACAACAGCTTGCGGGCGCCGCGCTTGTAAGAACGACAGAGGTCCCAGTGACGACGCGTCCCCAGGGGCATGCGCAAAAACGACTGCGGACCGGGACCTGACGTCCCGTTGGCGACAAGGCACTATCGGCGGCCAGAGGCTAGCCGAACTCTCCGGCCTTCACGCTAGCGACAAAGACTGCCCACTCCTGCGCGGTGAACATAAGAACAGGCCCGGCGGGTTGCTTACTGTCCCTGACGGCCATTCCGGAGCCATCTGGTAGGTCGGCGACTTCTACGCAGGAGGTTTGCGCGCACTGTGCGCTCGTGCGCCAAGCTAGGTTTGCCAGGCCGCCGTGGCTGACTTCTTCGCCGCGTGTTCCGTGCCCTGTATCCATTGACGTCCGACGTCTCCTCTTAAAGCATCACTTCATCGGGAAACTGCCCGCGTCGGCCGGTGCGGCAGCAAATGCCTGACGTCCGTATCCCGACGCTTAAAGCTCGGTCGGCCGTGCAGCGATTGCCTCATACCTCCGGGCTGCCGGTCCAAAAAACCCTTGATTTTAACACGGGTGTCAATACCCTCTGTGGGACGCTTAAAGCCGCGGCGCCTAGTTATCCCTCGGAGCTGAGCGTTGGCATCTGATGGGATATGCGACAGTCCAGTGCCAAGTCCCACCAAGGCAACCATTCTCAGGCTTTGGTCTCGGCGTCAGCGCACGTCCGCACGGCTGCGGCACTGCGGTCGATGTCGTCCTCGGTGGTGCTCCAGCCGCTGACGCTGAATCTCATCGCCCGGTTTCCCTGCCACGTCGTCGGTCCGCACCAGCATGTGCCGTTCTGTTGCACGGCGGCGATCACCTCGTCGGTGCGCTCGGCCGAGCCAAACGAGACGAGCACCTGATTGAGCACGACGTCGTTCAGCACGTCGAAGCCGGCCTCTTCCATCGATTCGGCGAATCGGCGGGCGAGGCGGCAACTCTTGTCGACGAGCGCCGCCACCCCATCGCGTCCGAGCGACGCGAGCGCCGCCCACACTTCGACGCCGCGAGCCCGCTGGGACGACTGCGGCGTGAGGTGCATGCCCTCGGCGACGCCGCCCGGGAGGTACGAAGCAGACGCCTCCATCGCCGCGCGCAGCGCCTGCGGGTCCCGGACCATGGCGACCCCGCAGTCGTAGCCGGTGTTGAGCCACTTGTGACAGTCGGTTGCCCACGAATCGGCGCCGTCGGCGCCGGCGACCTCGCTGGCCAGCGAAGGCGCAGCCGCCGCCCACAGCCCGAACGCGCCGTCCACGTGGACCCACGCCCCGCCTCGCCGGGCCCACTCGACGAGCGGCACGAACGGGTCGCTCGCACCTGTATTCACGTTGCCCGCCTGGAGGCACACGATCGCCGGTCCGGCGAGCTCTGGCAGGTTGCTCGGGTCGATCCGGCCCTGACCGTCGACAGGGAGCTCAATGGCCCGACCCCGGCCAAGGCCCACGATCCCGAGCGCCTTGCGCACCGTCGAGTGAACCTCGGCTCCGACGACAACCGTGACGGGTGGCGCACCGATGAGGCCCTGGCCGGCCGCGTCCCAGCCGTGCCTGGTCAGCACGGCGTCGCGCGCCGCGGCGAGGCAAGTAGCGTTCGCCATGGTGGCGCCGGTCACGAATCCGGCCGCCGCGTCCGCGGGCAAGCCGAGCAGCTCACCGATCCAGCGCAGGGCCACATTATTCAGCCGGGCGGCGACTGGGGACATCACGGGGAGCGCGGCGTTCTGATCCCAGGCCGCGCTCAGCCACGACGTGGCCTGCGCGACAGGCAAGGTTCCGCCGATCACGAATCCGAAATACCGTGGCCCGTTGCTCGCGACCGTAGCGGGTGATCCGACGACGTCGACGAGCCGGAGCACGTCCATGGGCGCGAGGCCGGCTCCCGGCAGCGCGAAGTCAAGCTCGCTTAACCCGTCTACCGCGGCGCCGTCAGGTGCCACCGGCCGATCCCCGACGTCGCCAAGGTAGGCGAGTGACCTGTCGAGCGCGTCATGCAGCAGCCCGGGCCGGCTTTCGAGCATGGCCTTAACATCCAGCGCGTCCCCCACCGTGACCTCCATGTCAGAACTCTCGCTTGTCGCTTAAAGACGATATCGGCGGCGACATCAGCCAGCTGGCTACGCCGAGTTCGGGCAGCGACATGCGAATATTGACACCGACCCCGTGACCCGCGCCCCGTCGTCCGTTAGCGTCGTAACCAAATCCAGTCGCTGCCGGCGACCCGGCAGTCGGCGTGGGCTGGAGGTGGTCCGGTGGACGAAGTCGCTGACAGGTTCCTAAACCTGATCCACGAGCTGGAAGACGTCTCGCGAACCCTGACCGCACAGGGGGCGCTCACGGAGTTCGATGAGACGACATTGCAAGTTTTCTGGCGTAAATGGCCGAATATCTCAGAGTGGGCAGGATCGCTCTGGTCGATGCTGTGCATGGAGTTGTCCGGGCCATCAGCACCGCAACGGGACATCGACGCCGCCGAAACCGGCGGGAGCGGCTAGATGCCGACGCTTCGCGAGCTGATGACCACATCCATCGTCGAGGCGGAGCCGCAAACGTCAGTGACGCAGGCTGCCGCCACCATGGTCGCTGCCGGCGTCGGAGCGGCGGTCGTCATGCAGGGCTCGTTCCTGGCCGGGATCCTGACTGAGCGGGATGTATTGCGGGCGGCCGCATCGGGTCACGACCTGAGCGCATCGTCGGTTGCCGACTGGATGACGCCCGACCCGCAGTCAGCAAGCCCCGATGCCACCACGGAGGAAGCAGCCCAGATCATGCTGCTGCACGGGTTCCGCCACCTGCCCATCGTGGAGGGCAAAAACGTGTGCGGCGTCGTCAGCCTGCGCGACTTGTTCGCCGCCCGCATCCGCCGCTAACGGAGGTGTCGCAGGCCAGGCGGTCACGTGACCTGAGACAGGCCCTTCTGTAGGTCGTCGCGGTTCATGACTGGCGAGAGCTCCACGAGCGCGCCCACATTCTGGAAGAACGGCTCGGCGAAGGGCGGCCAGTCAGAAGGGTCTGGCATGTCAAACACCATGAACGCGGTGCGATGGCCGTCAAAGGTCGTGAAGTACATGGCTTCGGGGTGCCAGCGGTCCTCGGCTCCTTGCATAACCTTCCGCAGATTGCCGTCCCGAACGGCCTTGTTCCCCTCGTCGGTCGACATCGTTATCTTCGCCATTACTCGCATTTGTCCTCCCCCGGACGCACACCAGCTTGAGATCGCTGCCGAACAACGATGCTCGCATGCCAGCCATGGCGCGGCCCCCACCACCCCCGCCCGCGCTGGCGTGATGGGAGCGCGTCGCCTCAGCGCAGGTTAGCTTGGGTACGTCACTCTCACCTCGGTGATGGCCGGCCCGAAATCACGCTGGTTGTTGGTGAGAAACCGATCGGCGCCACTACTGACGGCGGTCGCCAGGTGAGTCGCGTCGGCTGCGCGCAGTCCGTACTTGACCGCCAGGGCCGTAGCGAGCTCGGCCGTGGCCCGGTCGACGGGGCGCAAGTCGAGGCGTGCGAGCAGCCCGGCGAGCACGCGAACCTCGCCGGCTGCGCCGTCGCGTAGCGGCTCTCCGAGTACCTCAGGTATCAGCAGCACGGAGCCAACGCCAGCGAAACCGCCCTCCGCCTGCCGGAACAAGCGCGCGACGTTCCGGCCGAGCGGATGGCCCGCAACCGCCGAATAGATGAGTACGTCCGCATCGAAGGCGTCCACTAGCGCGAGTCGCGTCCCGATCGGATCGCACTGATCAGTTCCTCCGCGCGCTCGGGAGTGAGCCCACCTTTTGGCAGTTCGGCTGCACCCGCGGCGGCGATCAGCTCGTGTATCCGGCCGGCGTCCTCGATGATGACGTTGGCCCGGCTGCGCATCACATCAGGCCGGACTAGGACTGCGACAGGCCGCCCGTGCCTGGTGATGGTGACTTCCTCGCCGTCCTCAACGCGCGTCAGCAGTTCGGGTAGCGACGCGCGCGCCTGCGAGACAGTCAAGGTAACCACGGAGTCAGCGTACATCACTGTACATTGATGTACAGTTACTGCTGGGCCGTCGGCGGGTACATCGGACAGTTAGGTGCCGCGCCACTAAGGGAGAGTCACACATGGCGGAAGCACAGACGCCGGTCGTGTTCATTCACGGTCTCTGGCTGCACAGCACATCGTGGGAATCCTGGGAGCAGCTGTTCCGCGAAGCGGGCTACGAACCTGTCGCTCCAGGCTGGCCAGGAACATCGCCGACGGTAGCAGAGACCCGTCGCGATCCCTCGAAGGTCGCTGGCCACGGCATTAACGACATCGTCGATCACTACGCGCAGATCATCCGCGGACTGCCAGCTCAGCCGATCGTCGTCGGTCACTCCTTCGGCGGCCTCATCGTGCAGCGACTGCTCGGGCAGGGACTGGCCACCGCTGGTGTCGCCATTGACCCAGCGCCAATCAAGGGAGTGCTGAACTTGCCGATCTCGGCGCTCCGCGTCGCTTCGATCGCGCTCCGTTCGCCTGCCAACCGGAACCTAGCCGTCTCCCTCACAGCCGACCAGTTCCGCTACGGGTTCGGGAACACCTTGTCCGCGCAGGAATCCGGGGAACTGTACGACCGCTGGGCGGTGCCGTCGCCGGGCAAGCCGCTGTTTGAGGCGGCGCTGGCGAACTTCACCCCGCACTCCCCGGCGCAGGTCAATACGGCGAGCACGACGCGTGGCCCGCTGCTCATCACCGCGGGCGGCCGGGATCACACGGTCCCGAAATCCATCAGCACGGCGACGCGCAAGCTTTATCACAAGTCGCCGGCGATCACGGACTTCATGGACTTCTCCGATCGCGGCCACTCGCTCACGATCGACCAGGGCTGGCGCGAGGTCGCCGACTACACGCTGGACTGGCTGAGCAAGCGCCACATGGGGGCTAGCCAGTCCCAGTGAGCTAGCTGACTGCCGCCCAGTTGGCGGGCCCTCAGTAAGCCGTGTGGTACTCGGTCCGGTCGAAGTCACCGTCTTGCCACTGTGCGTAGCGTCTGGCGGCCATCCGCGCGACGATGACTTCACCGAGGCTCAGGGCCGCGAAGAACAGGATGACGACGCCAAGACCGTAGAAGAAGCCGATCTGCTCCAGGAAGCGCATGGCCGCGGGGTGGAACAGCGCACCGTGGCTCGCCACCGGCGATCCCGTCGTAATCCCGTGGCTCGCGAGCTTGTACGCACTCACGAGCGGGCCGAGTATGAACCAGATGCCGCCGAGCGCCGCCAGGGACGCGCCGAGCGCAGCTGCGCCGTCGGACACCAGGACCAGCAGCCCGCCGAGGACCACGGCGACAGCGGGCACGACGGACAGCCACAGCCGCCCCGATGTGTAGGCCCACGTCTTGTCTGGCGTGTACGCGAAGCCGATGGAAGGCCCGACGAACGGCACCAGGCCGCCCCAGACACCGAGCACCATTAACAGGACACTGATCACGCGCCCCCGGTAGGCCATTGATTGGCTCGACATGACGTCATCTCCCAACATCGCGGTAGCGGGCATCGCGAATGACGCACCGATCACGAGCTACCCAGGCGCGGTGATTTATGCGGAGCCGTCCAGCCCTGATCGGGTACCCATTACGTGCAGTGTCGTCCCGCGTACGTCGCGTGATCAACAAGCAACGCCGAGTCGGCTCTAAACCGAAGCGGCGGCCGCCCGGAGAGAGCGATACAAAAGCTGCTGGTCGCCAAGGCGGCGGCGCAGTTCACGCTCAAGGCCGCCGATCGGGACGAGATTCTGCGGCGCCCGCGGGTCCTTATGCGGCGAACTGGCCAGCGGCGGCAGCAGCGTCACGCTCAGGTTCGCCAGCCGGACCACCTCGGGAACCGGCAGGTCGGCCGAACATTCGAGGCGGACCACGCCGGACCACGGTGCGCCCGACGAACCCGGCAAGCGCAGGTACCAGGAGTTGCGCCGCCACGACGTGCCCATGGTGAACGCAGGCGTTCGCTGGCCGGGGTCCAGCGCGCCGACGACCGCGGCCTGGTCGGGCGGCAGGTACGTCGTGTGGTGCGTCTTGATGTACCCGATGGTGCGGTCCAGGTGCGTCCGCCCGCGAAGCGGACCGTCGACCACGAGCAGGTCGTCGGCGTCAGGATGCTCCTTGCGGAACAGCAGCGCGAGCTGGACTTCCGCGTCACTCAGGCGCTGCTGGAGCGCTAGCGACAGCTGATCTGGCGCCGATCCCGGCGCCTTCCAGGCGCGGTAGGTCGCGTGCCGGCTCTCGATGCCGGCCGCCGTCTCTGCGGCGGTGAACAGCCCGCGCTCGACGGCCACTTCGCTGATCCGGGCCGACCCGTTCAGGCAGGCGAGCCCCGCCGCGTATGACGCCGCGATACCCGGCGACGGCTGCGCGTCCCCGCCGTGAACCCACACTCGCGCGTCGATGCGGCGCACCCCGTCAAGAAAGAGCACAGATCCGGGAACGGGGCCGCCCGAGTCCGCCGCCAGCGGCCGCCAGCGGTCGGCGGGCATCTCCAGATCCAGCACCAGTTCGGCGCTCGACTCGTGCAGCGAATCGCCGGTCAGCTCCTCGCCCATGGCCATGCCGTAGCTGGGATCCCACGGGTCGACCGAGAACGCAATGCGCGTGTCCGCGGTCGGCGTCGTCGAGGTCACGCGCGTTCCTTTACGATCGTCGACGTCGTCCCGGTCCTGTTGACCACGAACCGGACCGGCACGCGCTCAGCGAGCTCGGCGACGTGCGTGATAACTCCCACCATGCGATCTGAGTCTGCCGCCAGTCGCTCCAGGGTGCTCGCAACCGTCTCCAGCGTGTCGCCGTCGAGCGTGCCAAAGCCCTCGTCCAGGAAGGTCGAGTTCAGCTCCCGCATCCCGGCGGACAAGCCGATGACCTGGCGCGACAACGCGAGCGCCAGCGCCAGTGAAGCCTGGAACGTCTCGCCTCCTGACAGCGTGTGGACCGGCCGCCTGGCGCCGGCGTCTTCGTAGTCGATGACGACGAGGTCGTTGCGCTCGTCCCGGTCCAGCTCATACTGACCGCCGGACAGCTCCATCAGCGTCGCGGACGCTTCGCGCACGAGCGAGTCCAGGGCTTCGCTGCACAGCCACCGCTCGAACGACGTCGCCCGGAGCAGGTTGCCGAGCATGGTGGCCACTTGAGCTTCTTCCTTGCACGCATCGATGTCTGCGTCGAGGCTGGCGGCCTTCGCCCGATCGGCGCGGATGCGGCTTAGGTCAGCCTCGGTCGTGGCGCGTTCTCCAGCGACGGCGGCCGGTGCCTTCGTCAGCGGGTCCGCGACGACGTCGTGATCGGCGAGGAGCTGTGCCAGCGCCAGCGTCGAGTCGTCGAAGCGCTGCCTCAGCGCGCTGGCGGCCTCGCGCAGTTGCGGCAGCGTCGTCGCGCGGGCCTCGGCCTGGGTCGCAGCCCAATCGGTCAGCCTCGCCCACGCGGCGGCGAGATCCTGGCCCGCACCGGTCGCCATCGTCGGTGCGCCGAGCCCGACGAGCGTGTCCCTAACGGAGCTGAGCTGCGCCCACGCGCGCTGTTCCTCCGTTGCGAGCGCATCGCGTGCGCGCTCGGCGGCGGTCAGCTCGGTCTGGCGAGCCGTGGCCTGCGTGCGTGCCAGGTGCAGCGCGACATCGGCGTCGGCGATGGCGCCGAGCAGCTCGGTGAGACGTTCTTCGCTCGGCACGTCGGCCATAACGAGCGCCGCCTTGTCAAGCCTGGTCTGCGTCCCGGCGAGCGCCACCTGCGCCCTGATCGTGGCCTTCGCCGCGTCGTCGTGGGCCGCGCGCGCGTGTCGCTGCGCGTCCGCGACCGCGTCGACACTCGTCCGAGCGGCGCTGAGGTCGGCCGGGGCCTCGACCGCCGGTAGCGCCGAGACTCGCTGCCGGCAGACCGGGCAGTCGTCGCCGACGTGCAGAGTCTCGGCCAGACCCGCGGCGGCGTGCGCGCGTCGAGCAGCCTCGAGTGCCTCCTGCGCAACGGACACCGCGAGGTCGGCCGCCTGCAACTCAGCAGCGAGCTTGTCTTCTTTTTCCCGGCGCGCCGCCAGCGCAGCCGCTTGCGACTCCGCCTCGGCGGCCAGCTCGCGACGCAGTTCGTGCAGCCCGATCTGACGTTGCGTCTCGGCCTTGTCCGGTAGCGCCGCGCGCGTCTCTTCTGCCTGTGCGACCACGTGCGTGTGGTCGTCTCGGCGCTCGCGGGCGGCTGCAATCAGCGCGTCGGCCGCGGCTATCTGCTGGGCCAGACCGCCGACCTCACCGGGAGGGCGGACGGCGGCGAGGCGAGCGGCCTCGTTCCCTGCTGTCGTGAGGCGATCGGTGGCTTCGACGGATTGCTCATGCAACTCGGTCAGCGCCGCGAGCCTGGTTTCGACTTCCGCAGCGAGCGCGGTGAGCGCGGCCAGGCGGGCGGCTGCCGCGGACTCGGCGTCCTGCGTGGCGTCGGCGAGCTGGTCGCGGGCTTGCTGGGCGAGCTTCTGCCGCTCGCCGGCGAGGTCGCCGCGCGCGCGGGCGCGCTGACCGATCTCCTTGTAGACGCCGAACGCGAGTAGTTCGACGAGCAGGCGCTGGCGATTGGCTGGGGTCGCGCGCAGGAACTCCGAGAACCCGCCTTGCGGCAGCAGCACCGACTGCGTGAAGTGCTCGTAGCTGAGCCCGAGGAGTTCCTGGACCTTCGTCTTGACGTGGTCCGGGCCCTCGGCAAGCTGCTCCACGCTGGCCTCGAGGAGTTCCGTCAGCGGCGCATCAGAGGGAATGCTGCCATCCAGGCGCTCGAGGCGGGCGGCTCTGGTGGTGACGTTGCCGTTCTTGCCACGCTGGAGCGAGCGGGCGGCGACGTAGCGCTGGCCGGACAGCTCGAAGATCAGGCTGACGCGGCACGCGTTCGCGGAGGGTGCGAGGGCGTTGCGGACTTCCTTTTCGTTGTCCCAGCGGGGCACGGTGCCGTAAAGCGCGAAGCAGAGCGCGTCGATGACCGTGCTCTTGCCCGAGCCGGTCGGTCCGACGAGCGCGAAGAAGTCGACGTCGGTGAAGTCGATGTCGGTCTCGGTCCGGTAGGTGCCGAAACCATCGAGCAGGAGTCGCAGCGGTCGCACGCGCCAAGTCTGGCGGACGGCACAGACATCCGCGCGAATACTGAGCGTTGCGCCAGGCACAATGACCGGCGCCAGTTCGCCGATATCGCCCGCCGCCGTTCAGCCGCACGGAGCTGGCCGGGCGGGGCAGGTGAAGATAACCCGGATCGGGCGGGCATCTGGGCCTGGCCAGATATCGACTGGAGCCGCTCGTCCAGCTTTGATAGAGAAGCCCAGGTAGAAGTCCGTGACGTGGCCGTTTGGCCCGACGTCGGCTCGCGGGCAAGCGGCGAAGGTGAAGCCGGTATCGCCGGCCGGCAAGACGTTGGGGCTCGGCCCGTTGAAGCCGTCGACGAAATGAAAATAGCTCCTTGCGACGGATGCGGGTTTCAGCGTCACCGTGGCGCCATTCGCTACTTCGACGACCATCACGTCATCGCCGCGGATCACGGGGGCACTCGAGTGGCCGGCCGTCCGGAAGGTGCTGGCATGCACGTAACCGTCGCGCCGGCCGAAGACGAACCAGAGCGGGCCTTCTTTGGCGCTAACTGCCCGCCAGTTCGATTGCAGCTGGCCCCAGTTCGCATCCTGACAGGTAAGCACCATGGTGCCTGCAGCCGCAGCTGATGTCCCTCGGCTTATGGATGTTCCCCTCGTGCTCGCAGGGTGGCTGGTTGTCGATCTAGCGGATAGCGCGCGATGGCTGAGCTCATGGCCGAGCGGCGGGACGGCGAGCACGACGGCCGCCGCAGCAGCGACGCAGCCGGCCGCGACCCGGTGCCGGTGCCTGCGGTTCCGACGGTAGATGCCCGGCAGCAGGCCAGGCGGCGCGGGCTCGCCAGCTCCGGTCATCGCCGCGCGCAGGCGGCGCTCAAGTTCATCCATTCCGTGAGCTCCCCGGGCGAGCTCCGCCTTGATCCGGCCCGAGGCGGGGCTCGCCGCCAGTACTAAGCGACGGCGTGATCTCCCGAAGCCTCGATAGTGCGCGGGATGCCTGGCTCTTCACCGCGCCGATGCTGCAGCCAAGGACAGCTGCCGTCTGGATCTCGGTGAGATCCTCGAAGTACCGCAAGACGAGAACCGCCCGCTGGCGTGGCGGTAGCCCGGCCAACGCACGCAGCAGCAAGTCACGATCGGCGACGTCGCCGACCTGATCTGCCGCGGCCCAATCGGCGGCGTCGACTAGCGGCTCTTCGCGGCGGCGGCGCTCGCGCCGCCATCGGTCAACTGCTGCGTTGAGCATCACCTGGCGCACGTAAGCGTCCGGACTGCCCTTGCGGATGATGAGATCCCAGCGCCGGTAAGCACGCTCGAGCGAATCTTGCAGCAAGTCCTCGGCCTCGGCACGCCGATGACCGGTCAGCAGCAAGGCCAGCGTGAACAGGCGACCTGACGAAGCGGCGACGTACTCCTCGAAGGTCGAGCCGCAAGCCCACGCGATGGGCTCAGCCTGGTTGTTCACGCTCATGACGGTCCTGGTGGGGCTAGCCACACACTCTTGCACGACGTAGCCCGCCAAAAGGTTGCCAGTGTCACCCCCGCAAGCGCAGTGGTGCACCGCATGTGCCGCGCGCGAAACAACGTGGTTGCGTGTCCGCTGTGCATACAGACGCAGTGGACCCACAACCACGTTGCGGAATGGGCCTCGACGCAGCGACCTATTGTTGACGTGTCATGACAGGCAGGGCGGGGCGGGAGAAATGTTTGAGCGGTTTACCGACCGGTCGCGGCGGGTCGTTGTCCTGGCTCAGGAAGAAGCCAGGATCCTCCATCACAACTACATCGGCACCGAGCACCTTCTTCTTGGCCTCATTCACGAGGGCGAGGGCGTAGCCGCACGGGCACTTGAGTCGCTGGGCATTAGCCTGGAGGCGGTCCGGCAGCAGGTTGAGGAGATCATCGGCGAGGGCCAGCAGGCGCCCTCCGGACATATCCCGTTTACGCCACGCGCCAAGAAGGTCCTTGAGCTCTCGCTGCGCGAGGCGCTGCAGCACGGGCACAACTACATCGGAAGTGAGCACATCCTGCTCGGGCTGATCCGCGAGGGCGAGGGCGTTGCCGCGCAGGTGCTGGTCCGGCTGGGCGCTGACCTGAGCCGGGTCCGCCAGCAGGTCATCCAGCTACTGCACGGCTACCAGGGCAAGGGACCCGCACATGCTTTGTCGCCTGAGGTCCCGCCGTCGTTGTGGGTTACTTCCCGTCTCGATGCGATGGAGAGGCGGTTGGCGGCGCTCGATCGGCGGGTGGGCGCGACCGGTCCGGACACCAGCGACTTGGACGAGCAGACCGAGGCCGTCAGCCGCAAGAGACAGGCTGCTGCCAATGCCCAGGATTATGAGCAGGCAGCGTCGCTCCGTGATCGCGAACGGCAACTGCTCGCCGACAAGGCCGCTCGCCAGGAGGAATGGGCGGGCGAACACCCCGGCCCGCCATCACTGGCGGAGCACTGCCAGCAGCTCAGCGCCGAGATCGAGCGGTTGCGTGCCTTGCTCCGCGAACACGGCATCGAGTCAGAAGACCGCCCGGCCTAACCAGTCGTCATCGCGACAATCGCGCGACTAGGAGCCTTGACGGCGTCGGACTGGAGGCACAAATCGGACCGGTATTTCGGACCCGGCGGTGGACGGCGTCCGAGCTCGGCGCTGGCTGCCGCGGCATGCCGGGGGGTCTACGTAGTTGACGCGTGAAGCCCGCTCGATTCCTTGGTGCACTGGAACTAATTCTGTGGTGCACTTCACCCAAATGCTGGAAGGGGGATCCGGGTGATCTGCACAGAGTGCAAGCGGGACGTTGCCGAGGGATTGCTGTTCTGCCCAGCATGTGGGTCGCCTATCGACACGCAGCGCTTCGTTGCGGCTGACCAGCCGGCGGGTTTACCTGCCGAAACGATCGGGTCGTATCGACCCGATCCGATGCCGAGCGCGCAAGTGCCGCGCGATACCCCCGCCTGGGAAGGGCTCGCGGCTCGCGGACGCAACTATCGGCGAGATGTCGTAGCCGCGGCCGGTCTGGTACTCGGAGCGCTAGTAGTGCTGGTCTTGATGGTCAGCTTGGCGCCCTCGTCGCATGCGCGGCGACCGCCGAAGCCGCCTCAGCAGTTGACGGAAGACCAACTTCAGGCAGGGGACTGCTTGACTGGTTCGAACATGGGCCTCGGGACCGGCAGCGCATGGCCCGAGACGGTCACGGTTGTGCCATGCACTCAGCGGCACATAGCAGAGGTCTATTACGTGGGCTATCCCTGGCCCTTGGTGGCCTCGAATGCGTACCCGGGCGATCAGGCAGTCTTCAAGGTGGAGGATGAACGCTGCACCGCGGCGTTCAAAACCTATGACGGGATCGATGTTCCATCGGTCTCTGTGCTTCTCCACGACGAAATTGGGCCGACGCCCGCCAGTTCCTGGGAATCGGGTAACAGAGAGGTAGTCTGCGTGGCTTACTACTCGGGGAATCTGGTGCTACGCCATTCCTTCAAAGGTTCCGGCCAGTAAACGGCGCGCGCGAACGACGTGGTTGCGACTCCGCTGTGTGTACAGCAGCGGTGGATCCCCAACCACGTTGCGGGATGACCTCGGCGCAGCGACCTATTGTTGACGTGACATCACTGGCAGCGCGAGGCGTTGGAGATGTTTGAGCGGTTTACCGACCGGGCGCGGCGGGCTCTTGTCCTGGCTCAAGAAGAGGCCAGGATGCTTGACCATAACTACGTCGGCACTGAGCACATCCTGCTTGGACTTATCCACGAGGGCGAAGGGGTTGCCGCCAGGGCCCTGGACTCTCTGGGGATCAGCCTGGATGCGGTTCGCCAGCAGGTCGAGAACGTCATCGGTCGGGGCAAGCAAGCGCCAACCGGTCATATTATGCTCACCCCGAGCACTAAGAAGGCCCTGGAGCTGTCACTGCAGGAGGCACTGCAGCTTGGGCACAACTACATCGGCACCGAGCACATCTTGCTGGGCATCATCCGCAATGGCGAAGGCGTTGCGGCCCGGGTGCTGGCCGGGTTCGGCGCTGACCTGATCAGCGTTCGCCGACAGGTCACCGAACTGGTCGGCGGTCACGAACCAGAGCGGGCACGTCATGACAGGCCGAAAGGCGCAGTGGACTTTCGTCTCGACGCGATCGAGAGGCGGCTGGCGGCGGTCGAGCGTCAGGTGAGTGTCGGACTGGACACTAAAGACCTGGACGAGCAGGAAACTTTGGCGGAGCGATACCAGCAGCTCCGCAGCGAGATCGACCGCCTCCGGGCTCTGCTGCGCCTGCACGGCATCGCGTCAGATGACCGCCCCGCCTGACGCCGGGAATTGCTCGCTAGCTCCGCTTGCGAACAACGCGGCTGCGGCTAGACCGGCCCATGCAGGCGTTTTTGCCGCCCGCGAACAACATGGTTGCGAGTCTGCTGTCTATACAGGTGCAGCGGACCCCCAACCACGCTGCTGAGCGGCTTGGCGAGCCGGTCATTCGCCGGTCGCGCCGTCGATTGACTCGCGCAGGAGGTCGGCATGGCCGCAATGGCGGGCGTATTCGCCGATCATGTGGGCCAGGACGAACCGGTGACTCACTTCCTGCCGGTAGACCCCGGTGAACGTGACCTGGTCGAGCGGATGGGACGCGGTGATCTGCCGCGATGCCTCGCATGCCTCGAGGTAATGCGCGAGGACGTCCTGCACCGGCGCCTCGTCGGGCTCGAAGCCGCCTTCGAGGTTCCGTCCAGCGACGCAGACCTGGAACCAGTACCGCTCGGCGTCGGTCAGGTGCCGCAGCAGCTCGAACAGCGACAGCGCTGACGGTGTGACTGACCGCTGCCGGAGCTGCTCGTCCTCCAGGCCCTCGCACTTCCAGAGCAGCGTCGCGCGATAGTGATCGAGCATCCGCGGCAGCACCTCGGTCTCGCTGCCGATGTAGACGTAATCGGGGCGCTGAACGTCCTTGATCGCTGCCATCGCTGTGCCTTCCGGTTGCATCCAAGGTGCCGGCACCCCTGAGGCCGGCACCTCAACCACACGACGAACAGGAACGGGCCCGATGGACCGGATCGAGCCAACCGGCATGGGGTCTTCGGCGTAGATGCACTGCAACCCACTTTGTGATGCACTACTCCAAAATGCGGCAGGGGGGTCCCAGCGTGATCTGCGCAGAGTGCAAGAACGACGTTGCCCAGGGATCGGCGTCCTGCCCGGTATGCGGCGCGCCCACTAGCATGCAGCGCTTCTTCATGGCTGAGCAGCCCGCGCGCTTGCGTGCCGAACCCATCGGATGGCACCAACTCAGTCCGATGGCGGGCGAGCAGGCGCCGCGGAATATTCCGGCCTGGGATGGGCTCGCGGCCCGCAGCCGCAGCTCTCGACGAGGTTCCCTGCCTCTGGTCGGAGCGGTATTCGGAGCCCTGCTGGTAGCAGTGATCCTAGTCGTCAGCCTGACGCAAGCATCATCACCGCGGCGAGGGCCAACGGCTCGGCAGCTCACGATGAACCAGCTTCGGGCAGGCGACTGCTTAGTTGGTGCGAACCTGGGCCTAGGGACCGATAACCCTTGGCCGTACACCGTGACTACGGTGCCGTGCACCCAGGGACACATAGCGGAGGTCATCTTCGCGGGTTCTCCATTGCCTGAGGCACCGGCGACGTACCCGGCCGATACCTCCGTCAACGGCACCTGCAGCAGGGCGTTCGCAACGTATGACGGGATCGACGAATGGCAGTCTGTATTTCGGGTTCAGGATGTTGGGCTGGGCGGTGAGGGCAATGAGGCCATCTGCGTGGCCGATCTAGGGGGAGCGACGCTGCGCCATTCAATCAAGGGGAGCCGCCGGTAGCAGCCGGCGGCCAGCCTCCTCATCCGCCGCGCAGGCGGAACGGGCCTAGAGCGGATCGTGCTCGCCTCTACGCACGGTTGTTCGAATGGGCTCGGTTCGGGTACGGGCAGGTTCGGCGTACCTAGAGCTTCAGCCGTCTTGAGGGCAGGCTAATGACAGGACCGCACATCGACTATCTGGCGGCGTTCCGGCAGCTCCCGGTTCCGATTCTGCTGCTGACCCGTGAGTTCGTCATTGCCGACGCCAACGAGGCATATCAGGTGGCGACGGAGCGAAGCCGCGAGGAGCTGGTCGGGCACAACGTATTCGACGCATTCCCGAACAATCCAGCAGATCCGTACGCGACCGGCGTACAGGACAGCATCGCGTCGCTCAGCAGGGTCCTGCAAACTGGCAAGCCAGACGTTCGCTCGTTCCAGAAGTATGACGTAGAGGTGCCTGGTCAACCCGGCCTCTACGCGCCGCGCTATTGGAACGCCGTCAACGCACCGGTGTTCGGGCCTGACGGACACATCGTGCTGATCGCTCACTGCCTGGAAGAGATCACCCAGCGCGTGAACAGGTTCCTCGAGGGGCTAAGGAGAGAGAAAGGCGAGGAGCGCCCCGGCTAGCAACGGTCGCATGCCGGCTCCCCCCGACGTTCGCCCGTCAGGTCGCCGATGCGCCTTCCGCCACATCGGCGAGCACGGCGGCCACGTCCTGCGGGCGCGACCACATGGGCCAGTGACCCGTCGGCACATCGATGTAGGTGACGTTGCGCAACTCGGCGAGACCGGCGATCCACGGATAGCCCGCGTCAACCGCCGCCTTGATCTCGCCTGACGTCATGGACGTGCAGATGACAGTGCTCGGCACGTCGAGGCGGCGGTCGCTGGTCAAGTCGGGAGCGCCTCGGACAGCGCCACCGGGCTCGGGCACAGCGCGCAGCCGGAACGTCTCGAGCTGCTCGTCGGTCAGGCCGGCGATGCTGCTTCCGTCCTCCTCGAGTTCCGCCCACGATGGCAGCGGCAACTCGGCAGCGTCGAAGGTGGGATCGATCGCACCGGTAGCGGGGCCGGAGTCGACGTACACCATGGCCGCGATCTGCTCAGGCACACGGTCAGTCACTGCGTAGCCGGGTACGCCCGCTCCGCTGTGCACGGCGAGCACGACGGGAGCGTCCGCGGCCTTCACGGCCTCGCAGATCGCGTCGACATGGTCGGACAGCCGGATCGCGGAGCGGTCGCTATCAGCCGACTCCAGACCGGGCAACGTGAGTGCCGTGACGGAGTAGCCGTCGGCGCGAAGGGCGGAGACGACGTCGTCCCATGCCCACGCGCCGAGCCAGAACCCGGGAACCAGAATGATTGGTGCTGTTGTCATGCGCCCGACAGTACGTGCGGGTACTGACAGTCCCGCTGACCAGCTGCTGGTCCGGGTGCGCGACGCGAATGCCTGACTGTAGATGACCAGTCCCTGAGACAGATGCGAGACCAGAAGGGGACCCTTTTCGCCGGAAAAGTAG
>Ga0126373_10001051_pt1 | contig 19273 bp, 20 predicted proteins | sample PanSoiMetPlot_11_FD_92545 | JGI IMG/M metagenome (GOLD analysis project Ga0126373, IMG submission 92545) | Tropical forest soil microbial communities from Panama - MetaG Plot_11 | ecosystem: Environmental > Terrestrial > Soil > Tropical forest > Bulk soil | place: Panama | collected 2016-02-17 | reverse complement strand
CGACTGAGTACAGCTACTCAATTCGGCCAGCGGTGAGATCCGCGCCGACCCTCTACGATGAGCCTGATCTGACGGATCACTACCAAATGATCTGATTATTCGCTGGCCGCCGAGCTGGAGGGATGCGTCAATCAATGCCTGATGAGGAGTACGCCGGCCTGACAGCCAGCACGTGGGATCTCTGGCGGGACGACACGGCCAATTGGTCCGACCGGTTCTTTTACCGGGACATCATCGAGCGGTATGGCGAGCCCGTTCTCGACATCGGCTGCGGAACCGGCCGGCTCCTGCTCGACTACGTCGCCGAGGGGGTCGATGTTGACGGGATCGACAGCTCCGCGGCCATGCTCGACATCTGCCGGGTCAAAGCAGGCCAGCAAGGTTGCACCCCCGGGCTCTACCAGCAGAGGCTGGAGCACCTTGACCTGCCCCGCCGCTACCGGACCATTCTGGGCGCCTCCAGCGTGCTGCAGCTGCTAACCGAAGATGGCGCCGCCGCCGGAGCCCTCCACCGCATCCTGGGGCACCTGCAGCCGGGAGGGGCATTCGTCACGTCGTTCGCCTTCGAGTGGCGACCTGGCGACCCGCTCGACACCGGCTGGGAACTGCTGTTCGACAAGCCACGCCCTTCCGACGGAGCCACCGTACGAGCCTGGACCAGGGAGTGGCGGGAGCCAGCCCGCCAGCTCTGGCACACCGAGCAGCGCTTCGAGGTGGAGATCAACGGCACAGCCGTTCAGACAGAACATCACCAGCGATCCCCTGAGGGGCGCTGGTATTCCCAAGCGCAAGCCGCAGAGCTATTCGGCGCCGCCGGGTACCGCAACATTCAGCTGTTTCAGGGCTTCACCCACGAACCAGCCCGCGATCAGGATCCGCTGTACTGCGTGCTGGGCGAACGGCCAGCAACGCCCTAAGCCGCCGGGCAAGTTCTGCCGGACGGTTACTTCATGCATACGCAGAATCGGTCCTGCAACTCGTCGAGCGCGGCCAGGCGGCCTTCGTCGAAAGCCACATCCCACAGGCTGCTGAGCGCCCGCCGGGACTCCGGGTCATCCCGGCCCAGCAGTCGTGCCGCCTGCTCCACTGCCTGTGTCTTGTCCTGCCCGCTCAATGCTTTCTCCCGTTCGCGCCTGCACCCGCACAACACCATGCTGTTACGACTGCGGGACTGGCGGGTAGAGCCGAACGGGTACAGCGCCAGGGACTTTCGGCCCAGGCACCCGGCGGCAGCACCCGCCGAGCATCTCCTTCCTCCTTACAAATGAGCAGGTTCCCGAGAGTTGTCCGACCAGGCGGGATAGGGGCGATTTCGATGGCCAAGATCCTTTTCGTTCTGACCGGGGCGAGCTTCTGGACTATGAAGGATGGTCACCGGCATCCGACCGGTTACTGGGCCGAGGAGTTCGTGGCCCCGTACAGCACGTTCATCGGCGCCGGTCACGACCTCACCGTGGCTACCCCCAGTGCGGTGGTGCCGACCGTGGACACGATGAGCCTGCGGCCGGATATGGCCGGCAGCGAACAGAAGGCACGGGACGAGGAGGACGTCATCGAGCGTGCCGACGAGCTGCGGTGGCCGATCCCGGTGAAGAACGCCCGCCTTGAGGACTATGACGCGGTGTACTACCCCGGCGGTCACGGGCCGATGGAAGACCTGGCCTACAACCGCGACTCGGGGAACCTGCTCACTGATGCGCTGGCGTCAGGGAAACCGCTGGCCGTAGTGTGCCATGCGCCGGCTGGGCTGCTGGCCACTAGAGACGCGCACGGCAAGTCGCCGTTCGCCGGGTACCGGGTAACCGGCTTCACCAACGACGAGGAGGAGGCGGTCGGCCTGGCGTCCCGAGCCAAATGGCTGCTGGAGGACGAAGTCAAGAAGCTTGGCGTGGAGTTCTCCCGCGGCCCGGTGTGGAAGCCGTACACCGTGGTGGACCGCAACCTGTACACCGGACAGAACCCCGCTTCCGCCGCGCACCTTGCCCAGGAACTCGTGGAGGTCCTCAACTAGCCGCAGCACCGCCGTCGCGGCGGCCTTGAGGGACGCACGGGAGGATGCCATGAGCCCGATTGCCTACCGCACGATCAGCGTGAACGGCCAGAAGGTCTTCTACCGTGAGGCCGGGCCCTCCGAAGCCCCGAAGGTGCTGCTGCTCCACGGGTTCCCTAGCGCCGGCCACATGTTCAGGGACCTGATACCCCAACTAGCCGATGAGCTCCACGTCATCGCGCCCGACCTGCTTGGTTTCGGGCAGTCCGACATGCCGGACCACGACACTTTCACCTATACGTTCGATGCCCTCACGGACATCATCGAGGGCTTCACCGAGGCAGTGGACTTCGACCGGTACGCGCTCTATGTATTCGACTACGGCGCTCCGATCGGGTTCCGGCTGGCCGTCCGGCAGCCGGAACGGGCCACCGCGATCATCACCCAGAACGGGAACGCGTACGAGGAAGGGCTCAGTGACGGCTGGAACCCGGTGCGCGCGTACTGGAAGGAACCCACGCAGGCGAACCGCGACGCGATCCGCAGCTTGCTTCAGCCCGAGACGACCGTGTGGCAATACACCCACGGAGTTGCCGACCCGTCGTTGGTGTCGCCTGATGGCTACACGCTCGACAACCATTACCTCGCCCGCCCGGGCGCCGACGAAGTTCAGCTGGACCTCTTTCTCGACTACGCGAGCAACATCAAGCTTTATCCTCAGTTCCAGGAATACTTCCGAAACATCCGGCCGCCACTGCTGGCCATCTGGGGTCGCAACGACCCGTTCTTCTTGCCTGCCGGCGCGCAAGCCTTCAAAGCTGACGTCCCCGCTGCCGACGTCCGGCTGCTGGACACCGGCCACTTCGCGCTCGAGACCCACGCGGTCGAGATCGCCCGAGCCATACGCGAATTTCTCGGTGTTTGACGCTAGGACGGCGCGACCGGGGACAGGAAAGATTTCAGCAGCGAGGTGTACCTGGCCCGGTTGATGTTCCAGGACTCAAGGTGACCCGCGCCCCTGAACTGGGCGAGCGTGACCAGCGAGGGCTTGAGCGCCTTGAGCTTGATGCTGAGGGAGATCGGGACCACGGTGTCGGCGGTGCCGTGGGTGACCAGCGTGGGCACTTTTACCCAGCTGGTGCTGGCGAGGTAGTCGAGGGCGTGCCAGTTGAGGCCGAAGCGCGCGGCGGCGATCTGCTCCGCGGCCCAGACCAGCGGGCCGGGCACGCCGGTCCCGATCACCGGCAGGGAACGCTGGCTGGCTCCGTAGCCGACGACCGTCCGCAGGTCGAGCATGGGCGCGTCCAAGAGCACGCGGGTGACTTTCGAGGACAGCGGCGAGTGCTCGAGGAACGCGGCGACGACGGCGCCGCCCATCGACTGCCCGACCAGGACAACGCGCTTGGCGCCGTGGCCTAGCGCCCACCGCACCGCCGCCTGCAGGTCGCGCCACTCGGTTCGGCCGTACTGCAGGTAACCGGAGGGGTCGCCGGCCGTACCGACGTCGTTGCGATAGGTCACCGCCAGGGCAGGGAATCCCATGTCATGGACGATGCGCGTGATGCGCAGCAGATCCGTCCTGGTCCCGTTCTGGCCGTGCACGCCGATGACGAAAGTGCTGCCCCGCCCGGGGAAGTACCACGTCGGCAGGGGCCCGAGCGGGCCGTGAACGACAACGTCGCGGACCGGGATGTCCAGAGCTGCCCGCGGATCGCCCAGGAAATAGTCCCTGTCGAGGGCGGCGAGCTGGCCGATCCTGGGCGCGGACCCGGTCACAACCGTCAGCGGGCGCGTGACCAGGCCGCGGGACACCTTCACGGCCGCGCCGAGGTGTCCTGTGCCGCCGCGCCAGGCTATGCCGTACAGTTCGGGCTTCGTCAGGCCAGGCTGATCCCCGATGGCACGCAGCTGGACCTGACCGCCAGAAACGGCGACGACCTTCACATCGTCGTAGAGCGGCAGCGCCCCGGCTGGCTCAACCGCCAGCGCGCTTGAGCGTATCTGGTCGGCGAAGTACCAGCCGCCGCCCGCCAACGCGACCGCGACAACGACGACCGCGACCAGCACCGGCCACATCAGCCGACGCCTCCACCGTCTCGGCCTTGTCGGTGAAACGGCCGGGACCCGGCGGACCGAGCCGATGGCAGGAGCGGGCTTCTCGGTCATGTGACCTCCCCGAGCGGCAGGTGATTGCGGCTACGCCATCACCATCACGCCGCACGGCCACAGCGCGAATGAGCGCGAGTACTCAGAAATCACCCGCCCAGATACTCAATCCGCAACTGAGAGAAGCCTTCAGTGCACGCTTACCGGAGCGACCTCGGTCTGCTCATCGTCATCGAGCAGATGCGATACCTCGCGCTTGCGGGGAAGGAACAGGGCCGCGACGACGGTCACCCCGACGAGCGCGAAGGCCACCCAGTACGTGTGGGCGAACGCGTTCGCCGCCTGGGATAGGCCCACTTTGATCCCGGCATGACCGATTACCGCGGCAATCTTGGGGTCGTGCCGGGCCGCGATCGCCGGGTAGGCGAGCCTAGCCGCCTTCAAGCCGTTGGTGAGGATCACCGACATCACCGCGACGCCGACCGAGCTGGCGATCTGCTGATTGATGTTGAGCAGCGTCGAACCGCGGGCAACCTCGGGCGCGCGCAGCGTCTTGAGTGCCGAGGTCATGATCGGCATCATCGTGCTGCCCATGCCCAGGCCCATGATGAACAGGAATCCGAGCAGCACGGGGTAGGACGTGGTGGAGGTGATCTGGGTAAGGCCACCCATGCCGACCGCGATGAAGACCAGGCCGAAGGGCACGATCCGACCGACAGGAAACTTGTCGGACAGGGTACCGGCGATTGGCATGGTGAGCATGGCGCCTAGGCCCTGCGGCGCCACCAGCAGGCCGGCATGGAGCACCGACTCGCCGCGGATCTCCTGGAAATAGGTGGGCACTAGCAGAAGGCCGCCGAAGAATGCCACCGCGAACAGGAACATCGTGAGGAGGCTGATCGTGAGGTTGCGGTTGCGGAACAGCCGTAGGTCCAGCAGCGGGTGCTTCGGTTTGAAGGAGTAAAGGACGAAGGTGACGAGCAGGGCCAGACCGATCAGCCCGGGGACGAGCACCTTGGGCGTACCAACCTTGCCCTCCACAGGGATCGAGGAGACGCCGTAGAGGAAGAGGGCCAGGCCAGGAGACATCATCAGCATGCCAAGGAAGTCGAAGGACTCCGACGGGCGCGGGGAGTCCTTCGGCAATGCCACGAGCGCATAGATCAGCGCGATTACGCCGATCGGGACGTTGATGAGGAAGATCCAGTGCCAGCTGGCACTGTCGATAAGCCAGCCACCGAGTATCGGGCCGCCGATCGGTCCGAGCAGCATCGGTACGCCAAGGATCGCCATGAGGCGGCCCATCCGCTTCGGGCCGGCCGCCCTGGTAATGATCATCATGCCAAGCGGCATCAGCATCCCGCCGCCAAGGCCCTGCAGCACCCGGAAGCCGATCAGCATGTTGATGCTGGTAGCCATGGAGCACAGCGCGGAGCCAGCGGTGAAGAGCGCGACCGCGGCCATGTACAGGCGCTTGGTGCCGAACCGGTCGGCGGCCCAGCCCGTGACCGGGATGACGGTGGCCAGCGCGAGCGTGTAGCCGGTGACCGTCCACGCCACCGTGGAGTAGGCGAGCGGGTGACCGACCGACCCGAACGCGGTCTGGAACGTGGGAAGGGCGACGTTGACGACCGTGATGTCGAGGATCGACATGATGGCGCCGAGGACGACAACCCCCGCGATCTTGAGGATATCGCCGGTTATCCTGTCGCTGTCTGCGGCCGTGGCAATGTCAGTCAAGAGCATCTCCTGCTATGGCAGCGAGTCATAAATCGGCTGCTAGATGGCTTGTTTACCTTATCTCATCCGAGTCAGCCGACCGGACAGGGGCTAGCCAGCACACCGCCTGCTACGTCGGGACTGTAAGTCAGCGAACTTCGGTGTAGTCGCTGCGGTCGAGCCGCACGACGTTGGCGTACTCGCTGCTCTCTGGTCCTGCGGCGTCGGTGTACTGGCTCTCGTCCAGCTGCACGACTCGGAAGCCGCTCCCGGAGACCAGCTTGCGCAGGCGCCGCATCCCGCTCATGCCCGCGAACGCGACCGCTATGGCGGCGGCGAGGACCGAGCCGCCAAACAGCGCGAGCCCGCCGATGACGTGCCCAAGCAGCATCATGAGCACTCCGGCCAGCAGGGCCACCGGCACGATCGCCACCAAGAGCAGCGCGAGCAGCGTCACAGCGATCACGGCCTTGGCCGACCTGCCCGGCGTCCGCTCCGCGTACCAACCGGTCATAACGCTCACCTCTCAAGGCCAGAGCTCGTCAAAGGCCCTGCCCGCCTAGACGACACGATATGTCGCGTCCTCTAGATCAACGCGCCTCATGGCCAGAATCATCCCGCGACCGTCCGCCGCGCTGACCGCGGGCGGACAGCCTGCCACTGGAGTATTCCCAGCACCGTCGTGCCGATGCCAGGCTGGAGTGACTACCAAGTCATGGCCGACTGATTGCCGAAGGCGTGCTGCATGGAGTTCTGCAGTTCAGCGTAGGCGTGGTGATTGCGCGGGAAGAGGTGGTTCCCGCCAAGCGCGACCGTGCCGTCGATCAGGACGGCAAGGCGGTTGGCGTGCATAAATGGCCAGAGCACCACGAGCCTGCTGCCTGAGGTATCCGACCACGCGATGGCCGGATTTGCGAACGTGCGTGAGAAACGACTACCGGTCCAAGTCCAGTGCCAGATCGTGCTGACGAGCTTTCCTGTCCGCGCCGAATACATGACATACGCGCCTTGAAAGCGGCCGGACATCCGGCCAGCGAAGGGCTGAGCCACGAGCGAGGCGAATTTGGTGCCGTCGGGAGTAATGAAGTTCTCAGCAGGGCCTGACAATCCCGCCGGAGCGCGCAATAGGAGCCTCGTCGCCGAACTGCCAGGCACTGCGTTATTGAGCAGCCAAATCGACGTCGTGCTGACCGGGGGAGCGGGCCTCGTGGTCTTGCCGATCACGCGCCTGATGAACTGTTCTTGCACGACCACGGTGCGGTCATCCGCCGTCCACGCGCCCTGTGCCTGCAGCAGTGGCTTCCATGCGGCATGTGGCCACTGCCATTGCCGCACCTGCCCGGTCGCCAGCGTCACTACCTGGGCGCGAGCAGTCTGCCCGTGACCGCCATACGCCACCGCTAGCTCGGCGCCATCAGGGGACAGCGCGATGCTCGGAAATTGCAGCGGCGGGATGGCGAACGGCAGTGATACCGCAGACAAGTGCGCGTGGCCGTCAGGGGTGACGTGGAGCCTGATGAACTTCACCGGCGCCGAGTCGTCCAGAGATAGGTTTCGCGGTGAGGATAGTCCCACGAATCCCATGAACCGCTCTACGCCGAAAACAAACGTATTACCGTCAGCGGTACCGCTGAGCGAGAAGAAACTGTTATATGGCTTTGGCGGCCACACCCTGGTTACGAGGTTGCCGGTCGCAGTAGAGCGGACGTCGATATAGCGGCCTCCCGTAACGCTGTATTGCCCGCCATCTCTGGTAACGTTCACGACGTCTCCAAAGACTGTGTACGCATAGTTGGCCGGAAGCTGCGTATAAGCGGTCGCGGCGGGCTTACTCCGACCCTTGTTGCCGAATACCTCGGTGGAGACTGTCACCGTTCCGGCGATGACGACGGCGACTGCGGCTCCTGCCGCCACCGGTGTCAGCCACCCTGGCCAGCGCCTGCCATGGCGAGCCCGCGCAGTCATGGCGCGATGGCTGGCCGATCCAGGCAGGTCCAGCGGCCGGAGGCTCCCCTCCGCGATCAGTTCCGATTCTGATCGCAATTCCGTGCGCAGTCTTTCCTCCCACTCACTCACTGTTCTTCCTCCCGAAGCATCCGGCCCAGCGCGGCCAGCCCGCGCGCTGTGGTCGACTTGACCGTGCCGACGCTCACTCCCATTACCTCGGCAATCTCATTCATCGGAAGCTCAGCGAAGTAGCGAAGAATCAGAACTTCACGTTGCCTCGGCGGCAACCGGCGAACCGCGGCCACGGTCACGCGGCGTTCCTCTGAGGACATCGCGTCAGCTTCCGCCGAAGCCACCGGGGCCACCACGACGGGCTTTGGCGCGCGCTGCGAGCGGCGGATGGCCGAGCGGCACCCATTCAGCACCGAGACCCTGAGATACCCGACCACGCTGTCATGACTCCGCAGCCGATCCCAGGCAACGTACAGGCCGCAGAACGCCTCCTGAACCACGTCTTCGGCCGCAAACCGATCTCCCAGGATGAGGAAGGCCATCCGGGTCAGGCCAAGTGCGTGTTCGGTGTAAAGCGCGCTTACGGCATCCGTGGCATCTGTGCCACCCACGGCACCACCGGCGAGCGCACGCGTCACAGCCCCTCCAATCCCGCCGGCCAGGCGTCACAGGCAGCCAACATCCTCGCAGCATCCCGTTGCACACCTCAGAAACGCCAGGACACATCAAAGGTTGCTTCAGGCGGCGGGATGTTCCGCCCGCCAAACAGGATGGATGGCGGCGCGTCTTGGCTGGGGACTCGGTGCGGCTGTCAGCCTGAGTGTGGTGACGGCACGCTCACCCGCGCCGGGATCAGTACGTCCCGGCCGCGGCAGCTCAGCATCACGCCGGCGCGCGTCACGGCCGTCCGGTGGCAGCGCACGGTGATCACGGCACCCTGGCTGCCGCCGAAGTTAGCCGAATAGGACCGACTGTCCTGCGTTACCTGACACGGGGTCGTTCCTGGTTCGATGGAAAAGACGTAGTCGGTTCCGGTGTCGACGCCCATCTCGGTAATCCCGAGGCTGGCAGACCGGCATTCCCTGGCCGCCCTGACGAAGCAGGTCAGCGCGCCATGATCGGCGGCCAGGATCTGGGTGCGGGCGGTGAGGAAATGAGTGTGGGCTGAGCCGCAGCTCGGGCGCGGCAGCGCGGCCGGGTGATGGCTGTGCTGCCAGGCCGCCGCCACCGCGCAGCCGGCGGCAGCCATGAGTGCGCAGATAGCTATGGCCATCAGGGGTATCAGGGTCCGCTGACCGGGGTTAGGTCGCAATTGGCCACCGCCTCACTTGAACGCCAGTCCTTTGACGAGCCGATCCGGGTCCCGGTTCCATCTGCCCGAATTCGGCTGCCGGCGTAGCGAGCAGGGTTGGGAAACAACCTACGGTGGCGTAAGCTACGGTCAGGTAAGTAACGCGTGTCTTGCATCGGCCATGGCCCTGGCATGTGCGGAGCGCGCCATTGACTGTCCGGCGACCGCCTAGCGAGGATTCCATGACGATAACTTCAGCCGTTGTTACGCCAGAGCCCACCGGCGCGTTCATACGGCCGGGAGGGCCGAGGCCGGAGATCGAGCCCGAGCCACGGTCCAGATTTGATCGCGTCTTGGTGGGCACCTTCGTCGCTGTCCCGTTGCTCGCGCTCGTCGCGGCGATACCGCTTGCCTGGGGCTGGGGCCTCGGCTGGCGCGACGTCATCATCGCGGTCGCGTTCTACTACTTCTGCGGGCTCGGGGTCACGGTGGGCCTGCACCGCTACTTCACCCACGGGTCATTTAAGGCTGTTCGCGGCTTCAAGATCGCGCTCGCGATCGCCGGCAGCCTGGCGATCGAGGGACCAGTGACCACCTGGGTCGCCGATCACCGTCGGCACCACAAGTACAGCGACAAAGAAGGCGACCCGCACTCGCCCTGGCGTTTCGGTGATGACTGGAAGGCCCTGACCAAGGGTCTGGTCTTTGCCCACGTCGGCTGGCTGTTCGATGGCGACGTCACCTGCGAGGCCAAGTTCTGCCCTGACTGGCTCGCGGACCGCGACGTGGCGACGATCTCACGGTGGTTCCCTGGTCTGGTCGTCGTATCCCTTCTCGCGCCCGCACTCATCGGCGGACTGTGGTCCATGTCATGGCATGGCGCCGCTACCGCGTTCTTCTGGGCGACTTTGGTCCGTATCGCGCTCCTGCATCACGTCACGTGGTCCATCAATTCCATCTGCCACACCTTCGGCAGGCAGGAGTTCGAGGTACGCGACAAGTCCAGGAACGTTTCCTGGCTGGCCATCCTGTCGTTCGGCGAGTCCTGGCACAATCTGCACCACGCGGACCCGACTTGCGCGCGCCATGGCGTCCTGAAGGGTCAGATCGATATCTCTGCGCGCGTGATCTGGCTGGCCGAGAAGCTCGGCTTGGCTTACGACGTCAGGTGGCCGGAAGAAGCCAGGCTGACCGCCAGGCAGACCGGCGGCGCCCGCAAGCTCGGTTCCATGACCAGGCTGCGGCAGCCGATCCGCCCGGCGGAATAGCGGTAGTGCGAGGTCACCGGCCACCTAGAGTCGGCCATCGCCGTCACGACGCGGGCTATGCGCGTACTGTGGATCAAATGAAACCAACGCGTGCCGGCTCTGGGAGACGGCCCCTGCCGGGTAGTCCCTTCAATGTCCCCGTCGTCGAGGAACCTGCCGAGATATACGAGCGCCGTGATCTGGTGACGCACGACAAGTACGGCCTTGGCAGCGTTGTCGATGTCGAGGGTGACACTGCTGTGCTCGTGGACTTTGGCACGCACCGGGTGCGTGTAGCGCTGCCGTGCGCCAAGCTCTTCAAGTTGTGAGTGCGGGCTCAGCGCCGGGTATCTCGCCGGAAGCGAGCAGAGCCACCCGGAGTGTCACAAAAGTCCAGCTAGCAGACGTACATCAGGTCTTCCACTCCGGGCAGCTTGCTCGTAATAACGACTAGCTATCGTGACAGTCGTGGAGGAAGCACTGCCGGGCGGGAGCGACTATGCCCGGCTTTCACGTGCGGTCAGGCAGGCGGGACTGATGGACCGGCGCCCGGGGAACTATGCCTGGCGGATCGCGATTACCGCATTCTTGCTGGCCGCAGGCTGGGTCGCGTTCGTGCTGGTGGGAGACTCCTGGTGGCAGCTGGCGCTGGCCGTCTTCCTCGCTGTCATGTTCACTCAGGTCGGCTTCCTCGGTCACGACGCCGGGCACAGGCAGATCTGCGCGTCCCGGCGGCTCAGCTACGTGCTTGGCATGCTGATGGGCAACCTCGGTATTGGTCTCAGCTTCGGCTGGTGGGTGGCCAAGCACAATCGGCATCACGCGAACCCCAACACCGAAGGCGCCGACCCGGACATCATGATGCGCGCCCTGGCCATGACGTCCGAGCAGGCCGGTTCGAGCCGGGGCTTTTCCAGGATCGTGTTCCGCTGCCAGGCTTTTCTGTTCTTCCCGATGCTGCTACTCGAGGCGTTCAGTGTGCACGTCGCCAGCATCCGCGCCTTGTCGAGCCGGGCCAGGCATCATCGGCTGCCAGAGACTGTCCTGCTCGCCGTGCACTTCGCGGCCTACCTGACGGTCATTTTCCTGGTCTTGAGCCCGGTCAGGGCAGTCCTGTTCATAGTTGTCCAGCAGGGCCTGTTCGGCCTCTACCTCGGTGTGTCCTTCGCTCCCAACCACAAGGGCATGCCAATCCTGCGCCGCGAGGACAAGCACGACTTCCTGCGTCGGCAGGTGCTGACCTCTCGCAATATCCGTGGGGGCTGGTTCACGGACCTGGCTCTGGGCGGCCTGAACTATCAGATCGAGCATCATCTGTTCCCTTCCATGCCGCGCCCCAGCTTGCGCCGGTCCCAGCCGCTGATCAGAGAGTTCTGCGAGCAGCAGGGACTGCCGTACAGCCAGGCCAGCTTGATCGGCTCCTACGCCCAGGCACTGCGCTACCTGCACGCTGTCGGCGCGGAGGTGCCGGCCTAGCCAAGGGCACCCACAACTGGCGTTAAGAAGACGGACACGGCCTCATGCCACGCTGCCCCCATGCAGGCAACCGAAAGATGGCGAACGGCCGCGCTGATCGCCGCGGCGCTCCTGGCCGGGTCGATCATCGGCCCGCCGCTGGTCCAGGCGGCGACTGCGGGCCTAATCACCATTCAGGGGGCGTCCCGATATGCACGGCGAACGGCATCTACAGAGTCCCGGCTGGTCAGGCGCTCATTATCACCGGCGTGAACTTCTACAACGCGGCCATCACCGCGGGCATGGAGCATGAACTCGACCTGTATGCGGGCCCCGCGTCTTCCCCGTGCGTGCACCTCCTGGCCGCTGGCCTCGCGCCCAGCTCCGACGACCATATATCGCAGAACCAGGTGTTCAATCCCGGTATCCCGGTGCCGGCCGGCGACGCGCTGGGTGTGGAGGCGACCAACGAAGTCGGCTCGGTTGAGTTCTACGGCTACCTGGTGCCCAAGGCCGATGTCGCGGCCGGCGCTGTCGACCGCTCGACCCGCACCCAAGTGACGACCAGGCGCTGAGCGTCGAACACCGACCGGTCGGCGGGTGCCGGCTACCTGATCCGCAGCGCGCTGAAGGCCTGGCCGATGAGGTAGCGCCACTCGTTGCGTACCTTCGCCTTGTCCTCGGGCGGCGCCTCGGCGACGGCTAGGCCAGCGCCGCCGAGCATCCAGAAGGAGAACGGGACCAGACTGTCGAGCGCGGTGTCGCGAACGTAGCCGGCGTCGACTAGGTCACGGATGAAACTCTCGACCAGCCCGTAGGCGTAGTCCTTCTCGCATTCCCGCCAGCGGTGCCAGCCGAGTGCGGCCGGGCCCTCCAGCCAGACCAGCCGCCCGTAGACGGGGTCACAGCAGTGGGTCAGGTACGCGTCCAGCGCCAGCATGGCCGCTTCCCACGGGTCCGTCGTAGCGCTCGCAGCCGCGGTGACCTGCGCGGTCACCCGCGCTTCTTGCAGGCCGAGCACGGCCTCGAAGAGTGCCTGCTTGCTGGCGAAGTGGTGGTACACCGCACCGCGGGTGACCTGGCTGGCTGACGCGACGTCCTCCAGGGACGTGCCCGCATACCCGCGCTCGGCGAACAACGCGGTCGCTTCGCCGAGCAGTGCGGCCCTGGTGGCCTCGGAGTAGAGCTCGCGGCGGCTCTTGACCTCGGGCATGCGCCGAGTATAGTGACATACACTGAGTATGTAACAAGCGTCGAGTATGTGAACCTCGGCGCGGCGTTCTTCGCAGCGCGGCGCTACCGCCTGGTTAAGGAGTCCTGCCTTGACTGAAACAATGCCCCCGCAGCTGTTCGACCCGTTCGCTCCGGGATTTGCCGACGACCCTTACCCGCAGTACGCGACCATGCGCGAGCAGGCCCCCGTGTACCAGCATCCGTTCGGGTTCTGGCTGCTCACCGGCTACGAGGAGGTGTCCTGGCTGCTGCGGGCGCCTGGCCTGTCGGTCGAGGACGACAACGTGGCGGCCGATAGCCTGATGCGCCAGCTACGCGAAGAGATGTACGGGGACGGCGCGCCACGCGGAGGCGCACTGTCCATGCTCGACCGAGACCCGCCGGATCACACCCGGCTGCGCAAGCTGGTGTCGAAGGCGTTCACGCCGCGGGCCATTCAGGCGCTGCAGCCGCGCATTGCCGGCCTGGTCGACGTCCTGCTCGACGGGATCGCCGCCCAGGGGAAGGTGGACCTCGTCGACGCGCTCGCGTTCCCGCTGCCGTTCAGCGTGATCGCCGAGATGCTCGGCACGCCGCCCGCCGACCACGAGCGGATCCGCCAGCTCACGGGCACCGTGGTGCGTTCGCTTGAGCCGGTAGCCGATCCCGAGCTGATCCACGCGATCGTGGCCGCTAGCGAGGAGCTAACCCAGATCGCGGCGGACATGATCGCCTGGAAGCGATCCAACCCAGCCGATGACCTGCTCACCGCCCTGATCTGCGCTGAGGACGACGGCGACGTGCTTGACGACGAGGAACTGGTAGCCCAGACGCTGCTGCTGTACATCGCCGGTCACGAGACCACCGTCAACCTCATCGCCGGCGGCGTCCTGGCCCTGCTGCGCCACCCGGCCCAGCTCGCACAGCTGCGCGCCGACCCAGCCCTGATCGGCAACGCTGTGGAGGAGTTGCTCCGCTACGACAGCCCGGTGCAGGCAAGCCGCCGGATCACCCTGGAGCCGGTCACTATCGGCGGCGTCACGATCCCCGCGGGCGCGTTCGTCATGGCCAGCCTCGGCTCGGCCAACCGGGACGAGCAATTCTGGGGCGCCGACGCCGCCGAACTGCGGCTCGACCGGAGCAACGCGCGCCAGCACGTGTCCTTTGGCGCCGGCCACCACCACTGCCTAGGCGCGTCGCTGGCCCGGCTGGAGGCCGCCATCGCAATCGAGCACCTGATCGGCCGATTCCCCACCCTCGCGCTCGCCGGCGACGTGGTATGGAACGGCCGGATCAACCTGCGAGGCCCTGCGCACCTGCCGGTATCGGTGAACTGAGTACGTGAGCGGGTACGCGGTTGAGTACGAGAGCGGATGAGCGGCCGACGCTGGGGCTTATACGTTCGGGTCATGGCATGGACTATCGCGGGCTCTATCGTGGGGATCTTGCTGCTTGCCGTGTACGCCGTCTTCATGCTTCATCTCGCCGTCCTTGGCGTGGCCATGGACGGCGCCAGGAAGAAGCCGCCGACCGCATGGTCAGTCCTGGGCATGTGGCTGATCTTGATGACCGTTCCAGCGTGGGGACCGATCGTCTGGCCCATCAATCGGCTCGGCTATCGGGTCCCGGTGCTTGGGGCACCCTTCCCGCTGGGACGAAGCAGCCGAGGCCGGCGGGCTTAGACGGCCTCGTCCGCCGCTACCAGTTCGACCGTGATGCTGCGCTCAGGCGCCTCGCGCAGGACGAGCTCGATTACATGCCCTGCCCTTCGCAGGTCGATCTCCGCGGCGCGGATAGCCGCGAGGCGGTCGGCGCTGTCGTGGATCTCCAGCAGAGCCACCTCGTTGCGCTGCGAAACCTTGTTCGCCGACTTAACCCGGTGGATGTCGGTGAGGGCGGCGCTGGCGACGTCGAACACCGATGGCTCCGAGCTGGCTGAGACCGATCGCAGTTCGGCCGGGTCAGGCCACGGCGCTCGGTGCACCGACCCGTCGTGCCACCATGACCACGTCTCCTCGGCGGCGAACGGAAGGAACGGCGCGAAGAGGCGGAGCAGCGCGGACAGGGCCATCGCGAGCGCTGCCTGGGCGGACCGGCCAGGATCCTCGCCGGCATAGGCCCGCACCTTGACCAGTTCGATGTAGTCGTCGCAGAAACGCCAGAAGAATTCCTCGGCTCGCTCCAGTGCGCGGTTGTACTCGTAGGCGGCGAACGACCTGGTCGCCTCCTCCACGACCTCGGCGAGCTGCGCGATCATCGCGCGGTCGAGCGGCTCGGTAATGTCGTCGGGCGTTCCCTGCTCGGCGGCCAGGCCAAGCACGAATTTCGATGCGTTCAGCATCTTGACGGCCAGGCGACGGCCCACCTTCATCTGGGCCTGGTCAGCCACGGTGTCCGTGCCCGGCGCCGCCTTGCACGCCCAGTACCTCAGCCCGTCGGCTCCGAACTGCTCGGCCAGCGGCATCGGGGACATGGTGTTGTCCTTCGACTTGGACATCTTCTTGCGATCCGGGTCGACGATCCAGCCGTTGATGACGGTGTGCTGCCACGGCAGAACGCCATGCTCGAGCTCCGATCGCAGCAGGGTCGAGAAGAGCCAGGTCCTGATGATCTCCGGGCCCTGCGGCCGCAGGTCCATCGGATAGGTGCGAGTGAACAGGTCGTCGTCATCGGGCCAGCCGGCCGCGATCTGCGGGGTCAGTGAGGAGGTCGCCCACGTGTCCATGACGTCGGGGTCGCCAACGAAGCCCCCTGGCTCCGCGCGTTGGTCTTCCGCGTACCCGGCTGGGGCGTCACCCTGCGGATCGACAGGCAGGTCGGCCGGGTCGGGCAGGATGATCTGGTCGTATCGCACTTCGCCTGAGTCGTCGACCGGGTACCAGCAGGGGAGCGGAACTCCGAAGTATCGCTGCCGGCTGATCAGCCAGTCGGTGTTGAGGCCATTGACCCAGTCCTCATACCTGACGCGCATGAAGTCCGGGTGCCACGTCAGCTCGCGACCTCTGGCGATCAGCGTCGCCGAGAGCTTCTCGTCCCGCGCACCGTTCCTGATGTACCACTGCCTGCTAGTGACGATCTCCAGCGGCCGGTCGCCCTTCTCGAAGAATTTGACCGGCCGGACTGTCGGCCTCGGCTCGCCGAGAAGGCTGCCCGCGTCATGCAGCAAGCGGATCACCCGGCGGCGGGCCTCGGCCACGGTCTGGCCCGCCACCTCGGCATAGGCGCTCGCCCCGGTGCCCTCGAGCCAGTCTGGTGTCTTAACGTCGAGTCGTCCGGTGCGCTGGATCACCGACCGCAGCGGCAGATTCAGTTCCCGCCACCACGTAACGTCGGTCGAGTCGCCGAAGGTGCAGATCATGGCGATGCCGGTACCCTTGCCGGGTTCGGCGAGCTGATGGCTGAGTACAGGAACAGACACGCCGAACACCGGGCTGATCACTTCTGAGCCGAACATGGCCTGGTAACGCTCATCGTCGGGATGCGCGACGAGCGCGACGCAGGACGGGAGCAACTCGGGCCGCGTGGTCTCGATCTCCACTGCCGGCCCGCCGTCCTTGCGCGCGAAGGCCAGCCGGTGATACGCGTCACGGGCTTCCCGCTCTTCGACCTCGGCCTGGGCAACCGCGGTCTGGAAGTCCACGTCCCAGACGGTCGGCGCCTCGGCCGCGTAGGCCTCACCGCGGCTCAGGTTTCGCAGGAACGCCGCCTGGGCCACCCGTCGGCACTTGTCGTTGATAGTCGCGTACCCGAGCGACCAGTCCACCGACAAGCCAATGTAACGCCATTGCGCCTCGAAGGAGTCCTCGAATTCGATTGTCAGGCGCTCGCATAGCTCGATGAAATTGCGACGCGAGATAGCGCGGTGCTCTTTGCCGTTTTCATTAAGGGTCAGGTTAGGGTCATAGGGCAGGGATGGATCACACCGAACGTTGTAATGGTTCTGCACCCGGCGCTCCGTGGGCAGGCCGTTGTCGTCCCAGCCCATCGGGTAGAAGACTTCGCGGCCGAGCATCCGCTGGAACCGGGCGATGGCGTCAACCTGGATATAGCCGAAGGCCGTGCCGAGGTGGAGCTGGCCACTGATGGTCGGCGGCGGCGTGTCGATCGAGTAGATCTCGTCGCGAGACTTGGCCCGGTCAAACTGGTACGTGGCTTGGGTCTGCCAGCGCTCCATCCACTTCTGCTCGAGACCGTCAAGCGACGGCTTCTCCGGGATGTTTGCCATGGCGAGCAGGATAGCCGAAGGTCAGTGGCCAGAGTCCCGCGCCCAATATAGGTAGCCGCGGCCTCCAAGATAGGCAGTCGCGGCCGCTAAGCGATGTATCTGGTTGCGGAGTGAGCCCTCTGTCCATGCGGAAGCGGCAAGCCAGCCGTATCAAGCATCGTACGGAATGGAGGTGCCTTTGTGGCTCAGCTAACGAGTCCCGGCAGCGGCGGCCAGGCCGCTGTTGACCAGCCACCAGGCACTGCCGGCAACGGTCAGGTGGGCGACGTGGATCTGGCTCGAATCAGGTACGGCGCCTTCCTGATCGGTACGGCGTTCGTGCTGCTTGGCGTTGTTTTCGGCGTCGCCATCATGCATTTCAAGGCCGCTTCCGACGTGGTCGCGGTAGTCGGGTCGGTGGCCACCGTCGTCGGAACGATCGTGGCCGCCTTCTTCGGAATCCAGGCGGCGTCGTCGAGCAAGGCAGCGGCAGAGGCCGGGCGCGCTCATGCGGAGCAGATGGCCAGGCTGGCTCTGGGCAAGCTGGACCCGCAGGCGGCAGAAGAGGTGTTGAAGAGGCTGTAGCCCCCCGGTCGGCATTCCTTCGGGAGTGGGGCGGCTTGACTTTGACGGCTGGTCAGGCTGCAGGGTGGGCAGGTGGAGGATCTGCTGCCGATAGGGGAGTTCGCGGCTCGGTCTGGGCTGTCGGCCAGAGTGCTGCGCGGCTATGCGGCGGCGGGCATGCTGGTGCCGGCTGCGGTCGACAGCCGGTCGGGGTACCGCTACTACGCCCCTGGCCAGCTGCGGCTGGCGCGGCTGATCTTGCTGCTGCGCCAGGCCCGGGTTCCGCTCAGCGAGATCGCGATCTTCATCCGCCACCCTGACCCTGGCACGCTGCGGCGCTGGGAAGGCGAACTGCACCTGGAAGCACGAAACCGCCGGCAGGCCCTGGCCGCGGCCCGCGACCACCTTGGCCTGGCCGCCTTCGGCCTGGCCCTGCACGAAGGAGATGACGCATTGACCACGCAGACCGCTGGCTCAGCCACCGACCAGGGAACGGCACGAACCACCAACCAGGACGCGCTGGTGGTCAGCCCTCCGCTGTTCGCCGTTGCCGACGGCCTAGGCCAGACCCCCGGCGGCGAAACAGCCAGCCGGCTGGCACTGGACACGCTCCGCGCGGCGTTCACCGGCGAGCCGGCCGCCGAGGCACTCGCCGCCGCGTTCCGCCAGGCCGGCCGCGCGGTCTGGGAACGGGCCAGTACCGACCCGTCCTTGCACGGCATGGGAACCACACTCACCGCCGTCGCCGTGCTCCAGACCCAGCCGCAGACCCGGCTCGCGGTCGCCAGCATCGGCGATTCACGCGCCTACCTATTCCAGGACGGGCAACTCAGGCAGCTGACCCGCGACCACAGCGTCGTCCAGAGCCTGATCGAGGCCGGGCAGGTCACCGACGACCAATGGCGCACTCACCCCGACCGCAGCCTGCTGACCCGTGCCCTCGGCATCGCGCCCGTCGTCGAACCGGATATCACCCTGCCCGAAGTGACCGGCAACGCTCGCCTGCTCCTGTGCACCGACGGGCTCACCGCACAGGCCGACCATGCGGAGATCGCCGCGATCTTGTCCGGCCCTGGCGACCCCGGCCAGGTCGCCAGCGACCTGATCGAACTCGCCAACAACAACGGCGGCGCCGACAACGCCGCCGTCATCGTGATCGACATCTGACGGCGCCGGGCGGTTTCTCCACACTGGCAGGAATGAAAATTTAGGCGAACCTGGTCATGGTTGCCTGTTATGTCCTACAGTGACCGTAGCAGCGTGATATGTCACCAGCGGCGAATCGCAGCATGACTGGGTGACCTATTGGGGAGGCGCGCTATCGCTATCTTTGGTGCTGGCCTGCGGCCAGCGGACGAGCCCAGGGACAAGGGTCTCAAGACATCCGCTCTTGGCCTGGCATCTAGCGTGGCCATCGGCGTGGCATCAACCGCCCCGGCCTATAGCTTGGCCGCGACGCTGTTCTTCGTGGTGGCCGCCGTCGGGCTGAAGTCTCCACTGGTCGCCGTGCTGGCGTTCGTGCCGAT
>Ga0126373_10001050_pt1 | contig 19274 bp, 13 predicted proteins | sample PanSoiMetPlot_11_FD_92545 | JGI IMG/M metagenome (GOLD analysis project Ga0126373, IMG submission 92545) | Tropical forest soil microbial communities from Panama - MetaG Plot_11 | ecosystem: Environmental > Terrestrial > Soil > Tropical forest > Bulk soil | place: Panama | collected 2016-02-17 | reverse complement strand
TGTACCAATATCCAGCCGAACCCTGGCGCAACGAGCCCATGTTGTCCTGAACGCACGCTCGCGTGCCCGGGCTATTTCCGATGGCATACGCTGACTGCATCAACTGTTCCTCGTAGTATGCATACTGTCCCGTAGCGAGATAGCTCGCATAGGCCAGGTTCGGCCAATGGGAAGTGTCAGTGTCCCAGCCATCGGTGTCCTGTCCCCGGCCCCCAAAGTTGATCCAGTCTGCCGCGTAGTTCGTATTGCAGCTTTGCGTGGTTGTATCGTCCAGGCTGACTTGGCTACGGGCGTTAATTGAAACAACGCGCCCAAAGGTCTCGACGGTTCCATTCGAGGGAGCATCGAAGTGCTGGCCGTGGCCAGCGTTCGCGTCCGCTTCACGATAAAAGTAAGGAATCCTTCCGCCGAGATCGGCATTCTCGATCACCACGTCGAACATATCTTTATTCTGGCTGAGCAGGTAGATTACATCCCAGGTGGTGAGGGGCCCGTGCCAATCAGCTGCCCCAGTCGCGTTCAAACCTTTCTGAAAACTTGCGATTCCGCCGCTCCCCGCATAGCAATTTGAACATCCATCGAGGGCTCGGCTGGAAATCGCAAAACCTTTGGTTTTGGCAGCGATCAGGGAAGACGCGATTTGCAAATTCGTATCCCAATGAGGCAGGAACTTGGTCTGTGCGAGATAGGGCCAGTTGTGGTCAACGGAAATTTGTGTCTGCAGGTTCGGCTGATTCAGCCAGAACGTCTTGTGCCACCGCGACCTCGTGATCTCGGTAAAGGTCGAGTTTGTATACTCCACGACGGGAGCCGTATTTCCACCAGTCAGGGCGAGGCTGTAGGTCTGGTCCCGCGCGGACTTAACGGGATCCGTCGAGGCCCAGTCGTCTTCGAGCGTGTAGCCTAACTGTACTGCTTTGTTCTGCGAGTAGAACCAAGCCTCGAAGATCGGATGCAGAGGATTTCCCGTCAGGCCATCCGTGTTCACGTCGAAGCTTCGAGCTTGACTCCTGTCCTCCAAAATCACCGCAGTGACGATCGGCCCCGCTAACCAATAGGTGCAGCGGTACCGGCCGCCATCGACGTCGTTTCCGGGGTCGTGGCAGGAATCCGCGGCGGTGAGTATCGAACGGGCGCTCACATGGTGGCTTCTAACGCCATTCAACTGGATTTGCCCGTCGAAATTATACGCAGGGGACAGCATGTCCGACTTCTCCAAATAGCCAGCCTTGGAGTTGGAAGGCTGATTCGAGAATGTGACGACGACCGAGCCTTTGGCGGGAATGCTGGGCACAACAAAACTGATAACCGCGAATTTTAGCGAACCATCCGGCCAGCGATTCTTTACATCGCATTGCGTTGGCAGCGCCGTGCCGTCGATGGATGCCTGAGCGAAATTGGAAATCTCACCCTGCACGAACGGCCGCGCAATCGAGACGGGCAGGTTCGTATGCTGCGAGCGGGAAATGTCGCTGATCCTGATCTCGTCTACGGCGGAAAGCGATCGGAAAGAGGTCGGACTGCCGGGCGGCAGTCCACCTGAAAGAGGGACCAAGCCGCACTCCAAGACAGCCAACGCGCCGAGCCCGAGCCAGAATCGATCAAACATTTGGTCCCTCGGACGAAACCGGGCTACGCGGCCATGACCGCGCGGGCGGCATACCGAGTGTCTACCACAGGAAACGTGGGGAGTCTAGAAGCTCATCCCAGGTTCCCGGCCGTTTGTTGCGAATGCCTTCGCGTAGATATCGGAGTAGACGGATGTGGTTCTTTCCCACGAGTGATTTCGTCGAACCCAGTCACTGGCGCAATCCGCGAGGTCCTTTTGCAGTGCCGCATCGTCCAGGATCCGCTCCAAAGCTGCTACGAGAGCAGAAGCATGCCCCGCCTTGAACAATAGGCCGGTCTGACCGTCCCGAATTAATTCGCGGTGGCCGCCGACGTCGCTGGCGACGAGCGGCTTGCCCATGGCCATGGCCTCGAGAGGCTTGAGCGGTGTGACGAGGTCGGTGAGGCGCATGGAGTGGCGCGGGTATACGAGGACGTCGATGAGGGAATAGACGTCGGGAATGCGCTCGTGCGGGATGCGGCCAGGAAAAATCACTTTATCCGTGAGATTGAGGCGCGCAACCTGCTCGCGGAGAAACTTTTCAGTTTCACCGCCGCCCGCGAGGAGGAGGGCGACGTCGTTTCGCGAGGCAGCGATTTTGGCCATAGCTTCGACAAGAAGGTCGAGGCCTTCGTACCGGTAGAAGGAGCCGATATAGCCAAGGACTTTTTTCCCGGCGAGGCCGTGGGCCTGAGAGAGCGCGGGGTCGGGAGTGCCTGCGCGGAAGTCGTTGGGATTGACGCCGTTCCAGACGACGGTGATTTTTTCGGCGGGGATGCCGCGCTGGACGAGATCGTTTTTCAGGCCGTTGCAAAGGACGCCGATCTGCGAGGCTCGTCGGCAGGCCCAGGTTTCGAGCGACCGCGTCAGACGGTATTTCCAGGAGCCTTCGGCGTAGGACCTGTGGTCGACAGCGGCGTCCTCCCAAAAAGCGCGAATTTCGTAAACGATCGGGATACCGAGCTTGCGGCCGACCCCAAGCGCGGGGAGCACGTTGAGAACGGGCGAATGCGCGTGGAGAAGGTGAGGCTTTTCGATGGCCGCGACCTGTTCGATGCGCGCGGCTAGACGGCGCATGAGCCCGACTTCGCTGGCGAAGGGGAGCAAGGGGCCGTCGAGCCTGCCGGTGCGGTAGTAACGGATGCCGTCGAATTCTTCCTGCGCGGCCGAGGGGCGTTTCCAACTGGCTTCGTGCTTGGGAGACGTGAGGGCGACGGGAGACCAGCCGCGCTTGCGCTGCTCCTCGAGAATATTTTGCGTGCGGAAGGTGTAGCCGCTGTGGAGCGGGAGTGTGTGGTCAAGGATGTGAAGAATCTTCAAGGGAGATTGGCAGCACACTGAGCCCCCAGCAGACGTAGTTGACGCCGAGGTCTCCTCCGTCAAGCGTTCCAGCTCGGCGAAACCAGAGGTTCGCACTTGTTTATCACTGTTCTGCAACGCTCGCCCTGACTTTTCCTGTGTCCCCTGAAATCGAAACTACCTTTCTGCTTTGGGGGGAGCGGAAGAACTCTGAGCCGCCCTTGGCGGGTGCCCAACCGCAACCTTCACCGAACCATCCGAGGAATCACGGTATCCGATAAAAATGGTGCCTTCTCGATCGATCGCAATATCCGCAAAGCGGTGCCTTTCGATTCCGGGCCCAGAAACAATTTGAATACGCCAGCGCGATCCGTCCCAGAACGCATGCTTGACGCTGCCGCCGTCCTCGTAGACGACGTGAGGATTCCCTTCCGGGTCGAGCGCCTGACGAGTCCGGAACCCCATCCAGCTTCCTGTCGTCGAAATATGGTCAATGGTCTCGACTCTCCAGGCAGTCGCCGTTTGCCACGCGTACAGGAGTGCGTCGTCGTATTCGTAGCTGATCTGGGCTTTTCCATCACGATTGACGAGTATCGAGTTTCCCATGCCTCGGTTGTAGGCGCCTTCGGTCCCCATGTCCCGTGAGTCAACGACGTGAACCTTCCACTCTTTGCCGTCGAAGACGGCATATTTTAGTGCGCCCTTCAAGAACGAGTCATAGCTCATACGGGGAGTGCCCTGGGCATCCACAGTTATCGAATTCCATTTCCCCGTCTGTCCTTCGAAATCGACCGTCCGGGCCATCCAGACTCCGTCTTGCAAAACTGCGTGCTTCACATGTAGGTAGTAAGCCGCGCCTGGAGCGGAGTATTGATACCACGTGACGTGCTGGGTGCCATCGGAGGCTATCGCCACCGAACAGTTGTACTCGATGAGTCCGGAACCAGGGTCAATCTGCTGGATGTGCCACTGTTTCCCATCAAAGGACGCATACTTGAGGACGCCGGGCGTGTAACAGACGTGAGGATTTCCCTGGCGATCAACGGCCAGTCTTGTTGCCATGCCGACATAACCCTGGCTCGAGGCTCCTGGAATCTCCATTGTGAACCAGCGAGATGAATGGACCGGCCGAAACCCGTACTTAACCGCGCCGCCCGATTGGTAGCTGATGTGGATGTTCCCGTCCTGATCCGCTGCCATCGAAAGCGATTCCCCGGCCGGATCGACCGTTTCCGTGGTCCATTGCGAATTTTGCGAGGGCCCCGCGCTAGGCCACCACAACAAAACAATACAAGCCATCCAAAGCCTGGCCGTCAGAAGTTGATGCGCAAGAACTGGTCTCTTCATTTTAGCCGTTCCGGGTCGTTGCAGCCGCAGGTCACACCTTCCATCCCCGGACCACGGAGATGCAACGACTTTAGATACTACGTGATCGGCACACCTTCCAATTCTATTTCGGCACTCTTCAACGTCTCCGGCGCGGATACCGACCTCGATTCTTGCCGGTAGAGAATCTTGAGAAGGACGGTGGCGGCCGCCAGTTGAAACCAAAGGTCAAAATAGGCCCGGGGCAGAAACGCACCGCTAGCAATATAAGCAACGAGAGAGAGCTGTAGCATATTGCTGTAGTTCGTGATCCACCCGAAAGAGGGATCCCCGCGAACTCGCCGACGGATGCGCCAAAGACTGTAAAAACAGCTGCCGAGCAGTGAGAGGAAAAGCGCCAGTCCCACGAACCCTTGTTCTCCAAGCGTCTGAAAGAAGATGCTGTGCGGCCCGGCAAATCGCAGCTGCGGAGTGAAGCGTTCGAACAACTCAGGCGTGAATGTTTCGAAGCCCCCTCCGGTGATCGGATATTGGGACGCCAGTGCGAGCGCAAAATGCCAGGCATTGAGACGCCCTTGAGCAGATTCGTCGACTTTCCCGTGCAGAAAGTTATCCATGCGATCCATCCATGCCGCTGGAGCAAAAGTAATGATGAGAAACGCGAAAACGGCAAGCATCAGGCCAGCCAGAAGTTTTCGCCTCGACTTGAGCGACAATGCTCCCAAAACGACGCCCATGCCAAGCAACGCACCGCGGGAGTAAGTCAGAATCACCGCAAGGATGCTTGCAAAAAAACACACCCACAGGCTTCGCCGCAGCCACCGAGATGAGGTCTCGCGAGCCATGAAAAACATGATCGGCAAAGTCATATTCAGTGCGAGGCCGAGGTCGTTGTTGTCGTACACAAAGGAATCGGGCGGCCCCCAAACTCGGAATTCACCTTGGGTCCGTACCCCAAAAACCATGCCCTTGATCGCCAGTGCTCCAAAACTCAGAGCCGTCACAAGAAAGAGGTATTCCAGCTTCTTCCTGGAATTAACCAAAAGGATTATGACGAACGTCATTAAAAAGACCTTGCTGACGGCAACGAGCCGCAGCTTGGCATCGTCAAGATGGTCTGCAAAAATCGGAACGTGAACAGCATTGATGTAAGTGATGGTGACCCAGGCCCAGAATGCGAGCAGTAAAAGAGTCTCACGTTCGAAGATCTTGTGATTCTTCTCACGCGAGAAAAGAAGACCCAGCAGCGTCGGAATCGCAACGACGGTCGAGACGGGAAAGTTGTAAGCGAAGCCCCAAGTGAAACGATGCGGATTGAAATAGGCGATCCACACCCACATGAGCACGCCAACGTAGGGTCGAAAGAAACAGACCGGCACCGAGGCCAAGATGATTCCAACGACGAGTATGTCACGCATCGCCGGCTCTGACCTTCTGTTTACCCGCAATTTCTGGACGCGTCACATCGGAATGACGAAGCCAGTTGAGTGGCGATCTGAGATCCGGGGCTTCGGCCAAAAAAAGCCGGCCTAACTGGAAAGCAAACATCGGAAGGAACCATTCGTCCCCAAAGGACACGCGGTGGAGGCCGTATAGATCCTGTCCGGCTGAGTTGAAGCCGTCGATGGTTGTTGCAGCCGAGCGGTACCCGCAAGAAGCAAGAACCTGGCAAGCTGTGGAACTGCAATCGGCCTGCTTCCCGAAGGGGAAAGCAAAATGGCGGATCGGCTTGCCGAGTCGCTCCTCCAAAAGCTTTTTGGAATCGGCAACCTCATGGATCATTTCTTCCGGGTTTAGCTGGCTGACTACAGGATGCGTCATCGAGTGCGACCCGAAGTCGATGCCGGCGCGACTCATCGCTCTTACTTGCTCCCAAGTCAGCATGCGTCCGGCGAGCTCTTCATCGGGCAATGCCACGTGTCGTTCGATATGCGCACAATATTCCTTCCGCCGAAATTCCGGAACGCTGCGCAGAAATTCGATGATTTTTGATGCAGCCCAAATGCGCGCCGCAAGAGAGGGCAAATGAAAGCTTCGCGGCCGATCCAACACGATATCAAAGCGATCGCCGGTAAAGACTTTCAGAGCCAAGAAGACACGGTCGTACCACGGAGGGAGTGCGGCTTCGATCGACGCGACCGGCAGGAAGATGGTGGCGGGTATTTTGTGTTCTTCGAGAACGGGAAAGGCGTGGTGGAAAAGATCCGCGTAGCCGTCGTCGAAAGTGATTGCAACCGACTGCCCTGCTGCTCTTGGGTTCTCGAGTTCATCGCACAATTGGTCCAAAGAAACCATGCGATAGTGGCGCCGCAGAAACAGCATTTGCGCAGCGAATATATCCGGAGGCAACTCGCTGAAGAGCGGCACGCCACCCGTTCCGACTCGGTGATAGCAAAGGATGACGGACTTCGACTGTCGAACCGGACGCAAAGAAATCTGCGCACGAGGGCCACCCACATGCAGCTCGAAGCGTCGCGACAAGGACTGCATGATCCTCAGTGCACCCGAATAGAAAAGTCCCGAGGCCACAATTCGCCGCCATGCGAGGTGGTGCCCCGCGCCGTTTGCCGCTGGCCCTTCCAGCCCTACCGCCGACTCGGTCGCGTGAGTCTCAGCCAGCAACGGAAACCTCCCGCCAAGATTCGAGATGCGCACGATGCCAGAGCTCCAGCGCGACGACATACCAGACAATTTCGCCGTAGAAGCCGGCATCCTCGCGCTCGTGGAGTTGCTTGAGCCGATCGAGAAACTGCGGACGAAAATACCCGCGCTGGCGCGTGCGGGAATCGCCAAGAACGTCGCCGACGAGCGATTTAAGTTGCGGATCATGGAGAAACCACTGGCCGAGGGGAACGCCAAAGCCGTGCTTTTTCTTGAAGAGAACCTTGTCCGGAAGTATGCCGCGCATGGCTCTCTTGAAAATGTAGCGCTTTTCCATGCCCTTGAGTTTGAGAGTCGCTGGAATGCGTCCGGAGAATTCGGCGAGCCGGGTATCGAGGAGTGGATACCGAACGCGGACGCCCGCGAGCTCTGCGGTGCCGGAGACCTTGCGCAGGTCGTTATCGGCGAGCGTCATTTTCACGTCCATGTAGAGGATGCGGTTCAATTCGTGCGAGGCCTTAGCGATTTTGAAATGACGCTCAGCAATGGCGAGCCATTCGGATTCGGGAGCCTGCGAGAGAAAATCGGGCTCGAAAAGCTCCTGCGTATCGATATTCAGGAAGAAGTTGTACGAGAGGATGCGGCGCGGATTGGGGATGGACGCGCGGCGAATATAACGGCGAGGGAGACTTAGCTTCGTTTCGCCGGACGGAAGCAGTTTCGCGAGGGGCTCGACGAGCGACCTGCGAAGCCAGGATGGGACGGTGTCATAGAGCGCGAAACGCTTGTCGTCCGCATAGCGGGCGTTGCCGCCGAAGAGCTCGTCCCCGCCGTCACCTGCGAGAAGCGTGTCGATTCCATTTTCACGAGCCAGCAGGGCGCAGTAATAGGAGGCGATCGCGGAGGAATTGGCGAACGGCTCGTCGTAGTAAGAAATGATTTTCGGGATGGCGGCCCGGGCGTCGGCAGGACTGAGGCAGCGCTCGTGGTGGTTCGTAGAGAAGGTTTCGGCAGTCGTGCGGGCGAAACCGATTTCGTCGTAGCGGGCGACGGGGAATGAAATCGAGAACGTGTTGACGGGCTTGAAAAGATCAGACATGAAGGCCGTAACGCTGCTGCTATCCGTGCCGCCGCTGAGGTATGCGCCGGTGGCACAGGCCGAGCAATCGGCAATGTGGCCATGAACGGCGGTGCGCATTTTTTCCCGGAGGTTCTGCGCCCAGAAATCTTCGTCTTTACCGGACTCCTCGATGTAATCGAGATTCCAGTAGCGCCGGACCGCGGGTTCGCCGGAGGTAAAGGTCAGGCAGAAACCCGGTTCGAGGCGCTGCACACCACGCAGGATTGAAAGTGGCGCTGACACGGCGCTGAAGAGCAGATACTGGGTGACGGCGGCAGGATCGACCTCGGCGGGCGAATCGACAGCGGCGGCCACACCACCGATTCGCGAGGCGAAGACGAACCGATCGCCCTGGCAAGACCAGAAAAGAGTCTTGAAGCCGAAACGATCGACGGCGAGCGTAAGTTCGCGCTGATGCTCGTCCCAGACCGCGATGGAGAAGGCGCCTTGGAGGCGATCGACGAAGCCGGAGCCATCGCTGAGATAGAGCGCGGCGATTAACGCGGCGATGGAATTTTGTGGAGCGCCGTTCGTGTGTGCGGCCCATGGCTTGAGTTCGGCGAGATTGTAGAGATCGGCGTCAGCGGCGACGTGGACGCCATCGAGCGATGCGAACTGCTGAAAATCCCAGCGGCGCGCGACCGCAAGGGCGAGCGGTGCGGAGGTGAAACGAGCAGCCACGGATTCGCCGGAAAGCATGAGGCCCTTCAGCATCGCGTCGAGACGCGCGCCAGCGCCCTCGATGTCTGGCTGAACAAATCCGCAGATACCGCTCACAAAGCCCCCCGTTTTCTATGCCGCGAACGACTGCTTCCACTTGCGGTACATCAGGACGGCCCAGAGATGGGCGGAGCGATCGTAGGTGCCGTTCTGATGCTCTTTCCAAATCTTTTTCAGGTACGCCGGATTGAGGATGCCGTCGTCGGAGCCGAAGAGCGTGTCGTGCGTCATTTCCTTGAGGTCCTGACGGAACCAGCGATCGAGCGGGACGGCAAAGCCCTGCTTTTTGCGATCGAGGATGCCTTTCGGCAGAAGCGGCTCCATCGCTTTTTTGAAAATGTATTTTCCCTTGCGGCCACGAAGTTTCATCGAGGAAGGCATGGCGGCAGCGCGCTCCATGAGGTGATGATCGAGGAGCGGCGCGCGGACTTCGAGAGAGACGGCCATGCTCGCGCGGTCGACTTTGGCGAGAATGTCGTCGGTGAGATAGGTCTTAATGTCGAGGTATTGGATTTTCGAAAGCGGGTCGGTGGTGTCCGCACGGTCGTAATAGTGTTGGAGGACGCCGAGAGAATCGTAGCCCTGCAAGTGATTGCGGAAGGATGAAGTAAAGAGTGCGTCTTTTTCGCCAGGACGGACAATCGAGATGGAATTGAAGTAACCCTCGAGCGGCGAACGCGCGAGGCTTTGCAAGGTGGCCTTGGCGCGAAAGACGCGCGGCGCCCAGGCCAGAGGCGGATACATCTTGCCGAGCGGGCCAAAAACGGTGCGGCGAAGGCCGGCGGGCACGTAGCGACGCATCTCGTTTTCGAACTGGTCGAAGTAGTAGCGGCGGTAACCTGCAAAATTTTCATCGCCGCCATCCCCGCCGAGTGCGACGGTGACGTGTTGGCGCGCGACCTGTGAGACGTAGTAGGTGGGGACGGCGGAGGAATCGGCGAACGGCTCGTCAAAGTGCCAGACCAGCTTGTCGATGATTTCGAGCGCCTTGGGCTGGACGACCTGCTCGTGATGGTCGGAGTGGAACTGTCCAGCAATGTCGCGCGCAAATTCGGATTCGTTGTATTCGGCTTCCTTGAAACCGATGGAACAGGTGGTGACGGGCCGCTTCATAAGACGGCTCATCGTGGCGACGACCGAGGAGGAATCGACGCCGCCGCTCAAGAAAGCGCCAAGTGGGACGTCGCTCATCAGGCGCAAGCGGGTGGCCTCGCAAAGCTCGTGGCGAAGCTGTTCGCACCATTCTTCTTCAGCGTGGTCTTCTACATGGGCGAAAGAGATATCCCAATAAGGCCGTTCGTGCACGCCTTCGGCGGAGGCGACGAGATAGTGGCCGGGCAGGAGCTTGCGGACGGCGCGGTAAATGGATTTGGGCGCAGGCACGTAGCCGAACGAGAAGTAGTCGCAGAGCGCCTGGGGATCGATATCGCGGGAGAGGCCGTCGGCGGCGAGTAGCGCTTTCAGCTCCGAGCCAAAGATGATGCGACGCGAATCGGCGGCGTAGAAAAGGGGTTTCTTGCCGACACGGTCGCGGGCGAGAAGGACACGGCGGCGGCGGGAATCCCAGATCGCGATGGCAAACATGCCGCGGAGCTTTCTGACGCAATCGTCGCCATACTCTTCGTAGAGATGCACGATCGCTTCGGTGTCCGAGCGAGTGGCGAATTTGTGGCCGCGACTCAGGAGATCGCGGCGAAGGTCCAGGTAGTTGTAGATTTCGCCGTTGAGCATGACCCAGATGGAGCCGTCCTCATTTGAGAGAGGCTGATGGCCGCCGGCAAGGTCAATGATACTGAGGCGGCGGAAGCCGAAGCCGACGCCGGGACCGTCGAAGATGCCCTCATCGTCGGGGCCGCGATGAATGATCGTTTCGTTCATGCGGTGAAGAAGGTCCTTCGGGAAGGGTTTCCGGCGATCAAATTCGAAGATGCCGCAGATTCCACACATGGTTTCAGTTGTCCCGGGCGCCTATAAGTTCGCGCTTTTCGGCGAGTTCGAAATAGAGTGACCTGTAATTCCGAATCATCTCACGCAAACTGAAGCGAGCCTCGACTCGCTTCCGGGCTTCGCAGCCAAACTGGCAACGGAGAGCAGGATTTTCTGCGAGTTGGGTGAGGCGGGCGGCCAGACCGGCTACGTCGCCGGGATGGAAGAGCCACCCACAGGAGGTGTCAACGACAAGCTCAGGGTTGCCGCCCACGCGCGTGGCAAGGATCGGCAGGCCGGAGGCCATGGCTTCAAGAATTGTATTGGACATGCCTTCGAGGATCGAGGGTAGGACGAAGATGTCCATGGCGTTGAGAAGCTCCGGGATGTTGTCGGCAGCGCCCACAAAGAGGACGCGGCCGGCGAGTTCGGGAGTGGAGGCGGCTTGCTGCTTAAGCAAGTGCAGCTCGGGGCCGGAGCCGGCAAGCAGAACCCGGATGTTGGGATGCGCAGCAGCGGTTTTTGCCGAGGCTGCGAGGAGCGTGGGGTAGTCCTTGATCGGGACCATACGGCCGACGCTGCCGATGACGAGGCTGTCGGGCGCGAGGCCAAGCTTTTGTCGGGCGGCCTTCCGGGATTCAGGGCGCGGCGCGAAGCGAACGGTGTCGACGCCATTGCGCAGGACGCGGAGTTTCTCGGCGGCGATTGATGCTTGCGCGGCGTGGAAATGGCGCAATTCTTCGGTGACGGTGAAGACGGCGTCGGCCATCGAATAGACGGCGCGGCGAAAGAGGCGCTGGCGCGCGGGAAGGCCTTTCATCATGTCGAGCTCGTAGCCGTGTTCACTGTGAATGGCGATGGGAATATGTGCCAGGCGGGCGGCGACGACAGCTTCGATCGAGCCCCAGTTGCGGGAGTGAACGATGTGTGGGCGGCAGCGCTTCATGATCCGCACGAGCGATGGAACGAGGAATTGCCCGCTGCCACCGGGCCGGCCCGCGACATGGGGCGGGCGCGCAAGGCGCTGGACCATCGCGTTTTCGGGATTGAATCCGCGTGTCACGCAGAAGATGTGCTCGAAGAGATCGGGGTCGAGGCCGGAGACGACGTTCATGACGGCGTGTTCGGTGCCACCGGTATCGAGGCGGTTTAGCACGTGGAGAATGCGCAGCCGGAAGGGCGGCTGCGGATCGGCGGACAGATCGCGCGCCGGGGCCGGCGAGGATTTCACCGCGACCGGTGTGACGGGTTGCGCACGCTGCAGAGAGTCTGCGGCGTGTTCATTGAGTTTCAACACGAGCGGACTCCTCCGGGCTGCGTACGATGGCGTGATGGACGGCGGCTTCAAGAAGCTTTTCAAGCCGCCTCAGGTTGACCTGCCAATCGAAATTCTGTCGGACGAATTCGGGACCGCCGGCGAAACGTTGCGCGAGATTGGGATCCTCGAGCAGGCCGACGACGGCGGAGGCGAACTCAGCGGGCGTATCGGCGATCAGAAGCGTTTCGCCGTGCTTCGCGCCGATGGCTTCGGCGGGCTTGCGCGTGGAGACGACCGGCTTGCGGGCCGCGAGCGCTTCGAGAATCTTATTTTGAATTCCCTGGGCGATGCGGAAGGGCGCGACGATGGCGGCGGCACCCTCGAGGTACGGGTGTACCTCCGGAATGGCGCCGGCGACGACGACGCCTGGCAACTGCGCGAGCTGCTGGACCGCGGTTGAAGGATGGCGGCCGGCGATGACGAATTTGACGGTTGGGCATTTCGCGCGAACCAGCGGCAGCATCTCCTTTGCAAACCAACTGACGGCGTCAATGTTGGGACGGTAGTCCATCTGGCCGACGAAGAGGACGTAGGGTTGGAGGCTGCGAAGCTCCTTGGGAAGATCGTTGCCGAGCGAGATCGGGGCAGGCGCAACGCCGTTGCCGACCGTTTCGACGGTGCATCCGGGAGCCCGGAGTTCAGTAGCTTCGTGGTCGGTCGTGACAATCGCGACGGCGGCGGAGCGAGCGATGGATTGCTCGGCGCGGGCCAAAGAGCGGGCTTCGCGGGCATAGAGCCAAGAGAGCGGCGGGCTCGAAAGACGGACGTATTGGGCCCACTTGGCTGAGTCAACGTCCACGAAATCGACGACGACTGGTGCGGGTGAACGCGCGGGGATGTACTGCGCCATCGAAGAGCAGTAAACGAGGATCACGTCGTAATCTTCGCAAGCGAGGGCCCGGCGGACTTCGCTTTCAAAGCGAGGCGAGTAGAAAAAACCATTGGAGAGCGGCTCGCCTTTCAAAAAGCTGCGGGCCATGCGGAGCTTGGCGAGAAACGGGCTGCGCGTTTCGACATAGATGCGGCGGCAGTAGCTGCGCAGGTTCCATTGCTCTTCGGCCTCGGCGCGATCGTCGGCAAAGCAGAAAAGGTCTATGGAGTGATTCGCAGCGAGGAAACGCAGCTCGTGAAAGGCGCGGATTTTTTCGCCTTTGTTGGGCGGATAAGGAATGCGGTGCGCGAGAAACAGGATTCTCATCGAACGCGTCTCACGGGAACCAACGAACGACACGCGGGCCAATCTGGCGCGTGAGCCACAAGGGCACTTTCTGCCAGAGGCGCGTCGCGAGCTGAAATTTGGGATTGAGCGGCGAGAAGTTCGGAACTTCCCGGCGCTTGACGAGAAAAATCTGATAATTCAACGGCTCCACGTTCATGTTCCACTGCGTTTTGAAGGCGTAGGAGCCGGTGCCTTTTTTGCTGCGGCCGAAATCGAATTCTCGGAAGCCGGCGAGCGAAGCCTTTTCCATGACCTTGGCGTAGAGGAAATTGTTGGCAGCGAGGCGCGGAGCTTCGGGGCCGGCTCCTGCGTAATAAGGCAGTACGACGCCACGGAAAAGAAACGAGAGCGTGCCGGCGACAGGCTTGCCGTTGGAATAGACGAGGGCGAGATCGGTAGAGCCGCCGAACTCGTCGATGATACTTTCAAGCAGCGATCGCGGAAAAAGCGGCGTGCCGTGCTTCTGCATGTTCTGCGCGAAGAGGTGATAGAAGGGCTCGAGCTGATCGGCGCCCCAGCGCGCTTCGAGGCCCGCTTTTTGCGCCTTGCGAATCATGTAGCGCGTGTCTTTGGGGAGGCGCTTCAGGTTGTCATCGGGATTCTTCGCCAGAGGCGCAGTGAAGGTGACATAAAGGGGATTGTGATGAAAGTCGGAGAGTGCTTCACCGCTGCGGTTGCGGAGCTCGAGGTGCTCTACCCGTTCGGCTACGGCAAGCTGTTTCAATTGATTGAGTAACGCGTCTTCGGATTCCTTGTCCGCGGCGGCGATGCCGCCATACACGGCGAGCGGGATGGAAATGAGGCACTTGCCCATGATCCAGTTGGAGATGAGGAAAACGGGTGCGACGCCGGTGATTTTTCCGGCGCGAGCGGCGTAGAAATAGCGGGCTTCATAATGGAATGTCCGCTCGAGGACGTTTTTCCAAGCGATGAGATGGAAGGGCGAGCCTGAGGGCGCACTTGTGACAAACTCGTCCCACGCCGCCCGAACACCGGGGTGATACGCGTGAACCGTGGGGAAGTCGGTGCGGCTGAGAGGGTCCTCGCCTAGGGACGAAAGCTGCGAGCTAAGAGTCACCATCTTCCTTCCCCTGCGCAACGGTAGCGGGCATGGGACCGGCGGAGGCGCCCGCGGCGGCGACGGCCGCGGTTTCGAAGCGCTCGAATAGCCAATCCTCATCCTCGCGGAGATAGCCGGAGAGGAGAGCTTTCTGCTCGTTGCTGGGCTCGCGGAAGCCGTGGATGATCTTGCTGAGAACGGCGTCGTTCATGCCGAGCTCACGGGCCAGATGGTTCTGGCGGATGCCCCGCTTAAAGATGGCGATTTTGAGATTCGGATACATAAGTTTGCTGCCCTTTCCCCCGCGGCGCCGGATACTCGGTCGTGCCCGCGCTGCCTTATCCTCGTTACTCTAGCTACGTGGCGACCTGTGGCGCGAAATCCCTGTGAGACGTTAGGCGATCAGTTCTGAACCTAGCCCTTACTGCTGTATCCACCGTAGTAGTTATAGGCCACATCCTTCAGATTCAACGGTGAAGCATTGAGAACCACACCCACCAATTTTTTGGCGTCGACCATGCGAGACGCCTTGTTGAGCGAGTCGCGCTGGGCGTGCAGGGCACGAACGACGATGAGAATGCCGTCACAAGCTGCGGCAATCTGCTCAAAGTCTGCAAGCGGGAGCATGGGCGGCGAGTCGACGAGAATGAGGTCGAAATTCTCCGTGGCCCAGTCGATGAACCCCTTCAGGCGCTCGCCCTCGAAAAGGCCGGAGGCCGGCGTGATGGCGGCCCCCGCGCCGAGAACGTAAAAGTTCGGAATGTCGGTGGCCAGGACAGCGGCTTCGTAGGAAGCTTCACCGGCGAGGATTTCACCGAGGCCGGGAGAGGGCAGATGCGAGAGCAAAGAGGAAAGGCCGCCGGTGCGAAGGTCTCCGTCAACGGCAAGGAGGCGGAGATTCGGGAGCTGCGAGCAGCAAATGGCGAGGTTGAGCGTGGTGATGCTCTTGCCTTCGCCCGGAACGGCACTGCTGACAACGATCGAGCGCATACCCCGCTGAGACTGCATACGAAGCAGACGAGTTCGCAGCGTGCGATAGGATTCCGCCGCCACACCGGTGAAATCGTTGCGAGAGTAGAGGGCCGGACTCTCCGAAGATTCGGGCAAGCGAATCTTGCGGCAGTTGGCAAGGCCGTTTTCTTTCGCCTGCTTGAGCAAGCCCAGGGGTTCCTGAATCGCTTCCATCACGCTGGACAGATCGAGCTTCTTGGACTTGCTATCGAGTGCCGACCAGTCCTGCGCCTTCTGAGTTTCGTTGAAGAACTTGCTCATGGGCTACTCCACGGACTTCGCGCGTCGCAAACTCATCTGGTCAAAAGGGTCTCCGCTCGCGGAGTCCTCCGATTCCTCGGTCGCAATCGGACCCGTGGCCGGCGTAACGGGAAGCTCCAAAGTGTTGGAACGGTTCAGGTGCAGCGAGGTGGCGGCCTCTTCGACAATGTCCCCGGCGATTTCGCGGCGTTTTGTGGTGAAGGCGACGAGAAGGCACGACTCACAGATCAAGTTGATGAGTCTCGGGATGCCAGAGGTGAAGCGATAAATCTCCTCGAGCGCCTGGCGCGTGAAAGGTAGAGGTGTGCGAAGACCGGCTGCTTTCATGCGATCGGAGATATAAGCGCGCGTTTCGGCCTGGCTAAGCGAGCGCAGGTGGCAATGAGTGGCGATGCGCTGCTTCAAGGCGCGCAGCTCCGGCCGGTCGAGCTTGAACATCATTTCGGTCTGGCCGGCGAAGACGATTTGGATCAACTTTTCGGAGTACGTGTCGACGTTGCTGAGGAGGCGAATCTCCTCAAAAAGCTCGACGGTGAGGAGATGCGATTCGTCCACGATGAGCACGGATGTGCCTCCGCGGCGTTGTCTCTCGAGGAACATGGAGTGAAGGGCAGCGAGGCGGCGCGGCTTGCTGGTGGACGAGCAGGGAATTTCAAACTCGTCGAGCAGAGCTTCGAAGAATTCGTCGCGGGTGAGCTTTGGGTTCACAAGCAACGCGGTGGCGATGGGTTTCTTGTCGAACGAGGCGCTCGAAATGAGCTGCAGCGCCGCGTGAAGCAGGGTAGTCTTGCCGATTCCGACGGGCCCGGTGACGGCGATGAAGCCGCGGCGGAGCAAAACGCTCTGGACCACTTTCAGCAGGACATCGCGATAGTGGTCTGCAAAATGGAAGAACCGAGGGTCCGGGGTGAGCCGGAACGGCTCCTCGGACATGCCAAAGAAGTCGGTGTACAAGTTACACCAGCCTCTGATAGACGTAGGAAAGCGCGAAGCCAAAGGCGGTCGCCGCGACAACAACGGCCACGAAGGCGCCCGCTAAACGCGCATGCTGCAAGCGCAGCTGCTTCTTTGTCATGACATAAGGAATGACGGCCAGCACGTAGCCACGGTAGATTTCCGCCACTTCGCGTTCATCCTGTACGGAATCGTGAGTCAATTCGAGAACGAAGGCCAGAGCGAGGCCGCCGAGGATGCCGCCGATCAGGCCCGCGAAAGAGATGAGCGGGCGGTTCGGCGAAATCGGTTGAAGTGGCGGCGCGGCACGGTCGAGGATCACGAAGTTTTCAGCGCGCTGGTGATTTTCAAGATCGGCTGCCATTTCCGCGGACAGCTTCTTATCGAGCAGGTGATCGTAGTGATTGCGCAGGGTGTCGTAGTCGCGCATGAGGCCGGAGATTTGCTGCTCGAAGACCGGCTCGTGCTCAAGCTTCGAAGCGTGAAAGTCGATCTGCTCCTGAAGCTTAGGCTGAAGCGCCGTTTGTTCCTTGATTTCCTGGTCGAGCTTGTTGATCTGCGCGTCAAGCACCGGGTTGCGCGGGGCCGAGGTAGGTCTCGGCATTTCGACGGGCGCCGGCTGGTCCTTCGTTTCCTGCGCGGCCTTCGCTTTGATCTTGTCGAGCTCGGCCTGGACTTTGCGTACATCCGGGAAGTTCGGGCCGTAACGAGTGCGAAGCTCGGAGAGGCGCGTTTCGAGCTTTTGAATCTGAACAGACTCGGGCGAGGTCCTGCCACCGTCGGTGCCGGCGTCGAGATCGACGGTCGGATTCGAGCTCGCCATCATGGACTGCAAATAGACCTTTTCCTGCTGGGCACGGTTGACGCGATCCTGGCTGGCCTGCAGTTGCATGCGCAGGTTACTGAGAGCTTCGAGATGGAACTGCTTCGATTCCGGGAGGTCCATCACATATTTTGCTTTGATGCCGGCGAGTTCGTGTTCTTTTTGTTCGAGCTGCTTTTTCGTGTCCTGGAGCTCGGTATCAAGGAATTCAGCGGTGCCAGCGACCTGTGCCTCGCGGACCTTCAGGTTCTCACGAATGACGGCCGCGGCGAGTTCGTTGGTGACGCGAGCAGCGACTTCGGGATTCTGGCTCGTGAAAGAGACCTGAAAGGCGCTGATCGGGCGGCCGGAATTCAGAACGTCGATGCTGATGGACTTCTGCATCATCTTCACGACGCGATCATCGTTCCCCTGAACTTCGGGATACAAGTGCAGTTCTTCGCGGATGCGCCGGAGAAGACTGGGCGACATGATCTGCTGGGTCAAGGTGGCCAAACGGTCGGCCACGGTGCTGGTTACGGTGGAAGCGACGTAATTGTCCGGCACTTTTTGCGGATCGACGAGAATGGTGGTTTGAGACTTATAGATATTAGGCAGCTGCGAAGCAACGACCGTGGCCGAAATGCCGAGGCCGAGGGCCGTGAGAACAATCCACCATTTCCGGCGCCGGGCAATATTCAGGCAGTCGCGAAGGCTCAGATCTTTCAAAGCATCCTGAGCCGGGAAGCTGCTACCTGTGAAGCCTTCCGACATCGGAAACCCTCCAAAGGACGTGCGGATAGATTAAGACTACCGAAGCGGGAGTGCATTTGCGATACCAAACTCAGGAGGCGTGCCGAGAGCATACCTCCTTGTATCTAATTGTCTCTAATAGACTTAGGTATATTTTGAAGCGTTGACGGGCAAGCGATCGAATCATGACGGAAAATTTTTTCCGCGCGCGGCGGGTGGTGTTCCGTAGAGAAACGTTGTCAGATTCGATAGCTATACGTACTAGAACCGGATCCGTCCATTAATAAGAAATCGTAGGCGAGATCACGTTCGAGCGCGTGAGGTTATAGGTGATACCGGTCGTGAAGGTGTTGGATGGAATCTGACCTGTGCCGAGGATTTGCTCGCTCTGGCTTTGCCACCGGCGGGCGTAGGCAGAGAACCAGCTCAAGCTGCGCGTAACGAGGTAGCTCATGTCGGCCGTGGCATAGGTGCCTGAAATCTTCCCACCCGAAAAGCTGTCCTGCTGGTAGGCAGCGCCCCCGGAAACGAGCATGCGGCGCCCGATGTGACGCGAATAGGTGGCGTCAATACGGTCCGTATAGCCATTCGTAAGAAAAGGGCCCGTGCTCGTGCTGCGATAAACGTCTGCTGCGACCGAAGAGTTCTGAAAATCCTTGCGAATGCTCGCTGTCCCTGTACCTGTGACATTGAACTGCTTGTCCTGGCCGGGGGCGGCGCCGTTATTTCCGAGGCTGATGCCGCCGGTGATGGTGACGACAAGAGTGGGGCTTAAGCGATCCGAAAAGTTGCCGCCGAATCCCTTGTAAAGCGTCGCAGGAAACATGGACGAGTATTGCACTTCTTGCAGCTGGCCGAAGATACCGACGGATTTGGTCTGGCTGAGGGCATGGTTCCACCCGACGGTGCCCCCGTAGCCATAGCTATTTCGAGCGAGCGTGGAAAGATTGCTTTCCGAGTAGTTAAAGTTGCCGGTAAGGGTGAGCGTGTCGCGTGCGTTGATCTGGTAGTTGGCATTGGCAGAGGTGCTGTCGCTGAGCCAGCGCTGCGTGGTTTGCAGGAAAGGGTTTTGGACACCGCCACCGCTGACGGAGTTAACGTCGAGGCTAAGCTCGCCGTAGAGGACATGTCCGTTGATGTAGCTCAAACTATTCGAAACTCCCAAAGTCCAACGGGCGTTGATGGCATGCGCCATCGAAAAAGTGAGCGATTGATTCGAAAAGTTGGTTTCGACGACGCCGTTGTTAAGGGCAACTTCCGGCAGATACTGAAAGGTAAATCGACCGGGGCGAGTG
>Ga0126373_10001049_pt1 | contig 19276 bp, 17 predicted proteins | sample PanSoiMetPlot_11_FD_92545 | JGI IMG/M metagenome (GOLD analysis project Ga0126373, IMG submission 92545) | Tropical forest soil microbial communities from Panama - MetaG Plot_11 | ecosystem: Environmental > Terrestrial > Soil > Tropical forest > Bulk soil | place: Panama | collected 2016-02-17 | reverse complement strand
GCCTGCCACATTTTTCGCTGCAGCGAACCAAGGTCCTTTATACGGAGTTTGCCGTCGGCCAGTATGGCGTGCCTAGTACGGTGACCGATATCGCCGTCTACGATCTTGCGACAGGCGTCGAGTCGATGACTACGCGTCGTCGATGACTACGCGTCAAGGTGTAGCGGTGCAGGGAACTTGGGTCTCCTGGCGGGACGCGGATCGCGTTTCTCAATACAGCTACGCCCACCGCAGATAAGCGATGGGCGGAACGAATTGCACGCCGTCGGGTTTCGCACACAGCGGCGATGCGGATCCGGGATGGAGCGCGAACGGGGCCACGATTTACAGCTCGCGCGGGTTCCCAGCGCCGCCGGTGGGCGACGAGCGTTTGTGTCGCCGGGCTTCGCGCCGGACTGGAAGCCGCAACAAGCGGGTGCGCGGCGGCCAACACACCGCGAGTGAATCTACTCTTCGCGCAAGAGCGTTAAGGGATCGGCCGCGAGAGCGCGCTGCGCGGGAATCCAGGTGGCGACCAGGCCCAGCAAGGCCATGGCGATGACCACTCCGGTGAGCACGAGCGGATCGCGCGGAGTGGCGTGATAGACGATGTAGGCGAGGACGCGAGTGGCGAGCAGTCCGAGGACCAATCCAGCGGCGGAGCCGAAAACGAGCAGCCGGAGCGGGCGTCCGAGGGCCGCCTGGAGGACCTGCCGGGCTTGCGCGCCGATCGCGATGCGGATGCCAAGTTCGCGGATCCGTTTGCTCACCGCGTAGGCGGCCATTCCGAAGATGCCGGTGATGGAGAGCATAGCGCCCATTGTGCCGAGGATGCCGAGCGCCACAGTGGCGACGCGCGAGGGAAACAGCGGCGTGTCAAGCAGTTTGATCCAAGTGTCGATGTAGAGAGGCAGGCCGGGATCGAGGTCGCGCACGGCGCGCCGGATAGCCGAGGCGAGTTGCTGCGGATCGCCGTTGGATCGGACGACGAGCAAAGTCTTGACGGAGGGCGCTTGCAGGATCGAGAGGAACATGGCCGGCTTTGGATTTTCGGTGAGACTTAGGAACTTTCCATCTTCGACGATGCCGACGACTTGCACGCGAACGCCAGAGGCCCGCTTGAAGAATCCGCCGGCGGCTTTGGCTTCTGAGCCGAAGACCTGGCGCGCGAACTCGCGGTTGACGACGGCGACGGGTCGCGCGTTTTGGTCGTCGTGCCAGGAGAGAGTCCGGCCGGACAGCAGCGAGGTGCCCGCGGCGCGGAAGTATTCCGGCCCGACCTGATACATGTAAGGATTGGCGGCGGCGTTGGCGGGCCGGAGGTCGGCGGTCCGGTCGGAATAGACGCGAGTGCTGGTTGCGCCCATGTCGAGCGGCACTCCGCCCGTGACCCCTACGGAATCCACGCCGTGCAGAGCGGCGAGCGTTTCGACCATGTGTTTTTGCATTGCAGGGACCTGGGCGTCCTTGTAGCCTGCCATGTTCAGGTCGGTGCTCACGATCAATGCGTGGATCGGTTCAAACCCGAAATTGCTGTGAAGCGAGCGCACGAGACCCCGCACGGCCACGAACGAAGAAGTAACAAGCACGCCGCAGATGGCGATCTGTACAACCAGGAGCGCGTCGCGGAACGTGGTCCGCTGGCCCACTACAGACCGTCCGGCTTTGACAACTTGGTACGGATCCGTGCGGAGCACCTGGCGCATGGGGACTAGGCTGAAGATAGTTCCGCTGACCAGCACTAGCAGCAACGCGACAATGTACACTTTGGCGTCGGGCATGATGGGAACGCCCATCGGGAAGCGCGAGAACGGCTGCCATCCATTCAACTGGCTCAGCAGCTCGACGCTGACCCAGAGTCCGATGGCGCCGCCGGCGATCGCGATTAGCATCGCTTCGGTGAACAGAGTGCGAAGTATGCGGCCGCGGCCGGCGCCCAAGGCGAGGCGGAGGGCGAGTTCGCGGGAGCGGTCGGCTGCGCGTGCGGCGAACAGGCTGCCGAGGTTGGCACACGCGGCCAAGAGAATTAGCGCCGCGAGCAGCATTAATCCGGTCAGAAACGCCTGGATGGGACGGCCGAGGAAGTCGCCTGCCAGCGTCGGACGGGCAAGCGAAAAGCTGATGCGGCCATCTTCCTTTGGGTAATTCTTTTCGAGATACGAGGCGACCGAGTCCAGATCGGACGTAGCCTGCGCGGGCGTCACGGACGGCTTTAGATGTCCGACGACGCCGAAGACCCAACGCGTGCTGCGGATATTGAGGTCGTTCTCGCCGTCAATCTGTTCTTCGTCGACGATGGGCGCGAAGAAATCGGGAGTGAACATGAGCAGCGTCCCATGGAAGGCGGGCGGTGCGATGCCGATGATGGTGTAGGGATGCTTGTTCACGCGGACGATGCGGCCGATGACGCTGCGGTCCGAACCGAAGTGGTTTTGCCAATACGCGTAAGTAAGCACAAGATAAGGCGCGCTATTGGGACCATGCTCATCGGAGGCATGGAAGAATCGGCCTAGATACGGCTGAATGCCGAGGGCGTCGAAGTAGTTGCCGCTCGCCTCATAGCCCCATACGCTGGATGGACTGTCACCGGTGTCGAGACCGACCTCCGAAATGCTATACGCGATCAGGCTCTCGAAGCTGCGGTTGCGATCGCGGAGATCCAGGTAGTCGGGATAGGAGTGATACATGGAGACGTCCGCTTTGCCGTAGGCGCCGTACTGGACTTCGTACAGGTTCTGGGCGCGGGGGACGTCGAGCGGGCGCAGGATGAGGGCGTTCAGCACGCCGAACACGACGGAGTTTGCGCCGATGGCGAGCGCGAGTGTCCCGATCGCGGCGATGGTGAACCCGAGCGATTTGCGCAAGACGCGCACGCCGTAGCGAATGTCCTGGGCGAGCGTTTCGACGAAATTGCCGCCGAGCGATTCGCGCACTTCCTCTTTCAGCCGCTCGCGCGCCCCGAATTCGATGCGGGCGCGCCGTTCGGCTGTAGCGCGGGTGAGACCGGAACGTTCGAGATCGTCGGCGCGAAGCTGGATATGGGAGCGGAGTTCTTCTTCGATTTCGCTTTCGATCGCAGAACGATGCAGGAATCTGGCGGCGAGCGAGCGGACGTGCGCGAGGATTCTCATGATTCCTCCGGTTGGGCGGCTAGGGCGGATGCGATCGCAGCGGCGAGGCGATTCCAGCCGTCGGCTTCTTCGCGCAGGCGCTTGCGTCCGGCCGCGGTGAGTTCGTAGAACTTGGCTTTGCGATTATTGTCGGACTTTCCCCAACGAGCTTTGAGCAGGCCTTGGCGCACCAGCCGGAACAACGCGGGGTAGAGCGCGCCCTGTTCGATGAGCAGCGCGCTGCCTGAGATTTGGCCGATGCGCAAGAGAATGCCGTAGCCATGGAGAGGGCCGAGCGAGACGGCTTTGAGGATTAGAAGATCGAGAGTTCCGGGGAGCAGTTGTGCCTGAGCACCCATACGATCCCTCCTAAGATGCTAAGGGGAGTGTAGCCGAACTCTCCTAAGCTGTCAAGGGGAGAGGGGCGAGGTGCCAGGTTTGAGGTGTTAGGTGTCGGGTTTTAGGTGTCGGGTGTTAGTTTTCGATTGGTTTTTCGTTGATGTGGTCGATGACGAGGACTTGGGTTGGGCGTCTCTTGAGTTCGAGTTTCAGGCCGAGCTGTTTGTTAACGGCTTCGGGGAGGGATAACGCGCCGGATGGGTCGGAGGCGGAGGCTGCGGTCTGATTTCCGCCACCGGAGGCGGGCTGCTGCGCAGGAGGAGTTGGGGCAGGCATTCCTGGCGGACGGCCGCTTCGCAGGGAACCGATGGGACTGAAACTGAGCGTGAAATCGTAGCCGTCGGTGAGGCCGGTTTCGTCGAGGACCGTAGTGTGGACGTAGCCGCCGGCGAGATTCGGGAGTCGATCGGCTAAGAGCGCCATGGTCATGTTCTGGCAAGTGATCAGACGCGCCAGAATCGGGTTCGCGATGCGAGGATCTTTGCCATCGGGTCCGGGCCCCTCCTTGCAGCCGGTGCGGCTCGCTGGATCGGCTTTTTGCATTTTCGGTTTTACCGCCGACAAGACATAGCCGTCGATTAGCCGCTCTTCGAAGTGACCTTTCAAATCGAAGCGCTCGATCAGCAGCGCGCGCACCATCAGACGTAGGTCTTCGAAGTCCACGTCGGTGCCGCGCTCGGGAGTTGCGGCTTTGGCGGTGATGTCGAAGTGGGCGGAATCGACGAACTTGGGCACGTTCGCAAGTAACTCGTCGGCGTTGAGATCCCAGGCGAGCTCAATTAAGTTCTTGAGCGGCATGTTCTCTACGTCGACTCGGCCGTGTTCGAGGCGGCCTCGGGTATTGGTTGCGCCCGGAGCACTGGGCTTGATCGTGGCGACTTCAAATTCGGGCGGCGGAAGAACGGGCAGGCTCGCAGTGACTCCCGGAGGGTTCGGCGATGGTTTTTGGTTTACGCCATCGACCACTAGCACCGGCACGGGCAGCTTGGCGGCCTCGAGTTTGAGGCCGAGCTGTTTGTCCACTGCGTCGAAGATGTTGATGTGTTCGATGCCTCTGGCACTCGCAGCTGCGGCGAATTGCCGGGGCATCCACTTTAGTTCGAAATCCCAACTCCCTTTGAGGTCAGTCTGATTGACGACAGGTTGGTTGTTGAAGTAGTCTCCCGCGAAATTATGTAAATCCTGCGCGAACTGGTCCATACTGCGGTTCTGGCAGGCGATGACCGCCGTAGGGACGGACTGGTTGTTCTGCGGCACGAACCGGCAGCGGCTTTCGGCGGCGCCGTCCGATTCGTTCAATTTCGGTTTGCTTTTTCCCAGCACGAGTCCAAGAGCAGGCATCGGCTTCGTATCGGTGTGGACTTTCAGTTGAAAGCGCTCGGCGAGCAGAGTCTGGAGCATGCGCTTCACCGTATCGGGCGGCGTGTTGATAGGAGCTTTGGCGCTGATGTCGTAATAGTCGGTTTCGAGCCAGCTTGGACCGCCTTGCACTTTTTCGCTTTGAACGCTGTAGGCGTTGCTGATCAGCTCCAGCATGTTGGCCGTGCGGACATCGTAACGTCCACCGCGGAGGACTCCTCCTCGCATATAGGGGTTGATGACGTGGGCGCTGACGTGGACATCGGCGATGTCGAATGCGGGAGGCGGTGCGGGGGGCTGGGCAAGCGCGACGAAGCCGCACAGTGTGAGGAAGCGGATACAGAAGGCCCTGATCATAATCAACCTCCTTTGACTCTGAAACGGGCTAGCAGTTAGACGAGAACGTGGCGGGCATTGTTCCCGTAATCAGTCTGTAGCGGAATCGATCCGGGGTTCGAGCACGAGTCGCATTTCGTTGGTGGGGCGGAAGCCGAGCGATTGGTACAGCGGTCGGCCCTCCTCGCTGGAATGGAGAATGACGGCGCGAATGCTGTGCGCGCGGCACCATTCGAGTGAGGTTTCCATGAGGCGGCGCGCGAGGCCCTGGCGGCGGTGTTCGGGCGATGTGTAGACGTTCAGGATATTGGCGCGGCGCGCGCCGGGGCCGATCATGTGCGGGGGCCAGTCCATTAGCCACAACCCGAGACCTGCTGCGATGGACCCGTCTTCCGAAATCGCGAACCAGGTGAGATATTCGCCCGCGTGCATCATGCGGATCAGCCAGGGGCGAAACGCTTCGCACATCGCGTCGAGCGCCTGCTCGTCGCGATAGCGCATGGCTGAAAACATCGCGCGGCGGTGGGCGACAATTGTGTCCGCGTCGTCGGCGGTTGCGCGCCGGATGGTGTATGTCGGCATTTGTGCAGGGTTAGTTGGACGACCTGCTTGCGAAGTAGCCCTTGCGCGCCTGAACTTTCAGATCTTTGTTGTTGGCGCGGATCTCGATCTTGCGGAAAGTGCCGTCCTTCGCGGAATTGGTGGGCGTGTAGCCGATGGCGTACTGGCTGCGCATTTCGTCCTGCAATTCGCGGAAAGCGTCCTGCAGAGGCATCTTGCGATCGATGTGGAACACGTGGCCGCCGGTATCTTCCGACATCTGGCGCAGCGCCGAATCGCTGACGCCGCCGAACGTAATGCCGTGGCCCATATAGAATTGACGGTCGACGTAATAGAAGCCGTAGATAATGGCGTCGGCACGCTGCGCGGAGTCGATTGCGTCTCGGATTTTGTAGTGGCTGCCCTGGTCTTCACCGTCGGTGATGAGGACGAGCACTTTGCGGCCGACCTGGCCTTTGAGTTGATCGCTTGCGGCGAGATAGACCGCATCGTAGAGGATGGTGCCTTTAGGATTGTAGACCGTTGGGACCGGACCAGGATGTAAACCGCCGACGTCGGAGTTTACGCGCAAGCCTTCGAGTCCGGCGCGGAGAAGTTTCGGAGAGTTTGTGTAGTCCTGAAGAAGGTCAGCATCGGCGCCGAAGCTGATGAGGAATGCGAGGTCCTTGCTGCGGATGACTTGGCCGAAGAATTGAGAGGCTGCGTCCCTTTCGATCTCAATAAGATTTCCCTGGCTTGCGCTGACGTCGATGAGAAGGCCGATGGTGAGTGGGAGGTCGGTCTCACGGTTGAAATACTTGATGTCTTGCTGCTTGCCGTCCTCGAAAATGCTGAAGTCGCCTTTTTCGAGATTTCCGATAAGGCCGCCTTTTTTGTCGCGGACGTTGAAGAGAATGTTAACCACGTCGACGTCAACTTTGATGGTGGGGGCGTCCTGGGCAAACGCTGGTGCGGGCGCGAGGAGCAGCGCGGGCGTTAGCAACGCGGCGAACGCGAGGAGCACCGGGGCGGTTCGCATAATATGGGTAGATGCACGTTTTGGAATTCTAGTTGCAATGCGCAAGGCCATTCTCCATCTCAAGAAAGCGGACCCCCTGCTCGGGTCGGTGATCGACCGCGTCGGCGCGTATCGCATGGAGTACCGCGATCCCGGGTTTGAGACTCTCGTCAGATCCATTGTCTATCAGCAGCTCAGTGGAAAGGTAGCCAAAGTGATTTTCGGCCGTTTGGTGGAGATGCTGCCCGATGGCGCGGTGACACCAGAGGGGATCCTGAAGCTCACGCCGGTGAAGATGCGGCGCGCCGGGCTGTCGAAGCAGAAAACCGCGTATATTCGCGATCTGGCGCGCAAGACGGTGCGCGGGAAAGTGCGGTTCGAGACGTTGGGGGAGCTGGCGGATCACGAGGTGATCGAGCATCTAACGCAGGTGAAAGGGATCGGAGTGTGGACGGCGCACATGTTTTTGATTTTTGCGCTGCGCCGGCTGGATATTTTGCCGGTCGGGGATTTGGGCGTGCGGTCGGCGATTCGGAAGATGTACGGGATGGAGGAGCTGCCGCATCCCAAGCAGGTGGAGGAACTGGCGGTGAGTTGGCGGCCGTATTGTTCGGTAGCGAGTTGGTATTTGTGGCGGAGTTTGGATGGGCCGGCGGAGCTATAAGGAATTCATTAGGTGGCGGGAATTTTTCGGACTCGCTGGAAGCGTTTCATGTAGATCATTGCGGGGTTACAGACCGAAAGCGGCCGGATAGCGTACGACACCGCGGATTCCGAACAATGCGCCTTCGGCGAGTTCCAGCGCCATGTAAGCCTCCGGTGGAAATGGGCTGGACAACTGGCGCGCCTTTTCGGTGGAGAAGCCGAAGCGGGGATAGTAGTGTTCGTGACCTAGGACGATGACGATACGTTCGCCGCGGGGGCGGAGTTCGTCGAGTCCGTAGCGCACCAGTTGGCTTCCGATACCGCTATGTTGGCAATCCGGCAAAACGGCCATGGGAGCGAGTGAGACGGCGGGAATGCGTCCCTGCGGAGTTTCGATGCTCATCCGGCTGAAGAGGATGTGACCGACGATCCCTTCAGTCCGTTCAGCAACAAGCGAAAGCAGAATCACGCCGTCGGCGCGCAAGCCGTCGATCAGGTCAGCTTCATCGGAGCGGCCAAACGCAGCTTCATTGATGAGCCGGACACGATCGCGGTCTCGGGGCTGCTCTGGTCGAACGATAACTGGGGCGCGCATCGTGCGGCCCAAAAATGATAGCGTAACGGGCACGACAGGCGACACTCAACCGGCCACTCTGCCCGATCAAGACGCGCTAGTGTCACCGGCCATCGGGAGCGTGTCGGCGCAGAGCGGCGTGTTTTTGCCGTTGCGTCAATAAAAGGGCGCGCTTCAATCAGGCGACCGCTTCCGATTTCGAACTGGCGCCGGCGGGCTTGGATGTCTTGCGTCCGAGGAAGTTGATCAGCTCGGTGTTGACCTCGTCGGCGTGAGTCCAGATGATGCAGTGCGGTCCGCCTTTGATGACAGCGAGACGCGCGCCCTTGACGAGCGTTGCGGTGCGCTGTCCGGAAGCGGGGAGTGGAACGATGCGGTCCGAGTCGCCGTGGATCACCAGCGCAGGGATGTCGATGCGCGCGAGATTGTCGCGAAAGTCTTCGTACCAGGCGGCAACGCACGCGAGGCTTGCGGTGGCCGAAGAAATCGAGGCAACATTCCAGCTTGCCTGGACGGCTTGGTCGCTGATGCGCTTGCCCAGCAGCGCGTCGGTGTTGTAGAAGTTTTTGAAAAACTCGGTGAAGAAGGCGTAGCGATCGACTGCGACCGCCTTCCCAATGTCATCGAAGACAGACTTGTTGACGCCTTCCGCGTTGTCGGCTGTTTTTAGCAGAAATGGAGGCACAGCGGAGATGAAGACGGCTTTGCTGATGTTCTTTGAGCCGTACTTTCCGATGTAACGCGCGATTTCGCCACCTCCCATGGAGAATCCAGCGAGCGCGACGTCCTTAAGATCGAGATGCGCGAGGAGTTGCTTTAGATCTTCGGCGAAAGTGTCGTAGTTGTAGCCTCTGGACGGCTGGCTGGACTTGCCGAAGCCCCGGCGATCATAGGTGATGACGCGATAGCCGGCGTCGAGCAGAACGGGGATCTGTTTTTCCCAGGAAGCGCCGCTGAGCGGATAGCCGTGGATCAAGACGATTGGCGAGCCGGAGCCGTGATCCTCGTAATAAAGGTTGATATTCGTGGAATTTTCTTTTCCGACGGTGACGTATGACATTTCTGCTTCCTCCTTGGGCCGATCTTAAGCGGGAGTAATGCAGATGGGAGACGCGCGCAGGCGGCGAAACGTATCAGCCTTTTAGGATCTCGCGCGCGGCATTGTAGCCTGGCGCACCCATCACACCGCCGCCGGGATGGGTACCGGAACCGCACAAGTAGAGACCGGGAATCGGCGTGCGATAGCGCGCGCATCCAGCGACCGGGCGCATAACGAACATCTGGTCGAGGCTCATCTCGCCGTGGAAAATGTTTCCGCCAGTCAGGCCGAAGCGGCGCTCGAGATCGAGTGGCGTGAGCACTTGCTCGTTAACGATCAGCGATTTAAATCCGGGCGCGTAATCCTCGATCAGATCCAGGACGCGAAATGCGAAAGCCTCGCGCAGATCGTCCCAGGTGGCGTCGCGCAGTGTGTACGGAGCATATTGCAGGAAGATTCCCATGATGTGCTTGCCGGGCGGGGCGAGCGTTGGATCGTACATGGTGGGGATCGTGAGCTCGAGCAGCGGCGATTGGGAAGGGCGTCCGTACTTGGCGTCGTCCCAGGCTCGCTCGACGTAATCGATCGAGGGACAGATGTGCATGGTGGCGCGGTGCTGCGGAGCGGGTGCGCCGGGGAGCGCGCGGAAGCTGGGTAGGCCATCGAGCGCAAGATTGATCTTGCAGGACGTGCCTTCGCTGCGGTATTTGCATAGGGAATCGGCGAGATCGGCGGGGAGTTCGCGCGGGCCGACCAGGCTCAGCAGGGTTGTTTGCGGCGTTAGATTGCTTGCGACGACCGGCGCGTCGATCTCTTCTCCGGTCGCGAGCACGACTCCGCGCGTGAGTCCGTTTTCGATGCGAATGCTTTTCACGGCTGCATCGGTGCGGATGGCGGCGCCGCGCGCAGCCGCCGATTGCGCGATGGCGTTCGAGACCGAGCCCATCCCGCCGCGCACGAATCCCCAGAGGCCACGCTTACCGCAGACGCTGCCCATCACGTGGTGGAGCAGGATGTAGGCCGTGCCCGGAGATCGCGGGCCGCCGTTGGCGCCGATGACGCCGTCAGTGGCGAGCGTCACTTTGATTTCGTCCGATTCGAACCACTCGTCGAGAAATTCGGCGGCGCTCTGCGTGAATATTTTCACCAAGCTGACGATTTCTTTGGGACGGAGGCGGCGGAACCGCGCGGCGAGTTTCAGATATTCGACCAGATCACCGATGCCGCGCGGCGGGAACTCGGGCGGCGTGGTGAGGAGCAGGTTTTCGACGACCTCCGAGAGGCGCTCGAGGTGATCCTCATAGGCCGGAAAAATCTCGGCGTCGTGGCGCGAAAATTTCGCGATCTCCGCGAGTGTCTTGACGCGATTCTGCCACATGAAGAGATGGCGGTCGTCGGGGAACGGGGAGAAAAATGCCGGGTCCTTGGCGTCGACGTGATAGCCGAAGCGTTCGAGCTCTAGTTCGCGGATGATGCGTTCCTGCAGGAGGCTGCTGAGGTAGGCGGCGGTTGAGACGCGGTAGCCAGGCCAGATTTCTTCCGTGACGGCGCAACCGCCGACCAGTTCACGTTTTTCAAGGACGAGCACCTTGCGGCCGGCCCGCGCTAGGTAAGCGGCGCAGACGAGTCCGTTGTGTCCGCCGCCGACAATGATGACGTCGAATTTTTTCAAGTCCCGATTGTAGCGCTGCGGTGCCGGCCAACCTGCTCGGCCCGTGCGCGCTACTAGAAGACGAACAGGTAGAATGCGGATAGAATAACGCCGATGACGATTGCAGATTTTCGCCGGCTTGCATTGAACCTTCCCGGCGCTGAAGAAGGAGCGCACATGGGCGCGGCAGATTTTCGCGTGGGTGGACGGATATTCGCAACGCTCGCTTCGGCCAAACAAGGCTATGGAAATCTAGTGCTCACGCCGGAGATGCAAGCCGATTTCGTCCGCGAGCAGCCAGACGTGTTCCTGCCGATTGAGGGCGGCTGGGGGAGAATGGGCATGACGCATATCCGGCTCGCTCACGCGAACGAAGACGTGCTGGAAGGGGCTCTGCGCGCGGCGTGGAAGTTGCGCGCCGACAAGAACTCGAAAACAAGGACGAAAAAGGCGAGTGCTGCTTCAGGCGAGCGCTCGCGCTCTCCTAAAACGAAAGCGTGAGATTTGCTTCCACCTGGTTGCGTTGTGTGTGGGTGGTGGAATCCTGGAAAATCTGGTTCACCCACCGGATGTAGCGGACTTCCGGGATCACACGAATTCCGAACGGGTCGATGAACTGTGCCCCTGCGCCGCCCAGGTATCCAACCGATGTTTTGTGCGGAGGCGCGACGACGTTCCTTGTGCAGCAGGTCATATTGCCGGATGCATCGGTGGCGGACTGGGAGCTACGTAGACCAAAAGCATCGCGGTAGGCCCCGCCCACTTCGAGAAACCAGCGATTCCCAGGACTATGGCGTTCCTTGCCGTAGTAGCGCAGCATAAACGGAATATCGAGCAGCCTGGCACGTGCGTCGGTATTCGTGCTGGTGGTTGTAGTGCTGGTCTGGGGAATCGTGTTGACGAACGTGGTTACCGTGGTCGTAATCGTGTCGGTGGACGTAAAGCCGATTCGCCGCAGATATCCGCCGACCGCAACCGCGAAGTGCTCGGTGATGGCGGCTTGCGCCGTCAGTCCATAGCCGATCCGGGACGAGGCACCCGAGCTCGAGATATCGTCCGTGACCGATGTGGCGGAATTCGGGTTTGTTGTTGTAGTGCTGCTTCCGGCGCGGAGCGGGGTGAGACCCACGACCGATAAAGTGGCTCCGATGGCTACTCTGCGCACGTAGGCGCCATGATTATGATCGCCGCTCGACGATGAGGAAGAGGACGACGAAGACGAACTACTGGTGCTCTGCGAAGATCCAGCGGGCTGGCTAGGTTGGGCTTGCGGCGAGCTGCTGGAGCCCTGAGCCTGGAGCATCGCACCAGACAAGCAAGCTGCAAAGAAACAGAGTTTTAATCGCATAAACAGCCGATTCCAATCAGACGCCTGGCGCTGGGCAAACGGATACAAACGATTAGCGTAACGCGAAGACGCGCCTGGTGGCAAGAAAAGGGGATACGGCGACGAATTTCAGTCGAGCTGGCCGCAATTGGACCGATGAGGATCAGTAGGGCGTTACGTGCTATCGCAAACGCCAGTCGAGCCGTGCTGCGCGCAGGCGTCTTGAAACCGATGCCAAAGCAATTGAGTTATGAAAGCGTGGCTAAGAACCCGCTCGCTGGCGGCGAGAATTTTGATCCTGGGGGGCTGTTCTAGCGATTTTGCCTTCAGGCGTGATGTCTTGGATGCTCGTCGAGATGCGGTCGAACCGGTTACCGGTTGACGGGAGACGGAACTCAACATTCTGTAGAATCAGCCTGGAGCGTGCTGAACTGGTATGTACAGGCCAGCCCAGGCAAGATGCCGGCTACCGAAGCGCAACGGGCGGCCAAGCGGATCTAGCGGCAAATGCGGTTCGAGAACGGGAACTATATCTGGATCAACGATCTCGGCGCAAGAATCATTCTCCACCCGGGAACGCCCGATCCCACCACCCAACCCCACTTAGGAAACAACTTGACGTAGGAAATCTTCGGCGACGGCTCCACTCGCCCGGCCGAGGCCACATGTACCGAATCGCCCTTTCTCCCTTCGCTTGCGCCAATCGTGCTGCCTCGACAAACAGCGCGACGCCGTTTGGATCCCGAAAGCCCGACATGTCCTTCCCTTCATCGTCGGGAATCGCGCTTGATCGGCGCGGCATTTGCGCTGCTGCTCAGTTACTGGATGGCGCGATCGATCAGCAGCCCGATCGAGCAGGCAGCCACGCAGCTGGTGCAGTTGACGGATCAAACGAGCCTGGCAGTGGAGCAACTGGCGGGCGCGAGTCAAAGCGCTGCAGAAGCGCTATCGCGGCAGGCGTCGTCGCTCGAACAACCCAGCGCAACGCTGGAGGAATTGACAGCAGCGACGAAGCGCGATTTGGCCGGCGCACAACAAATCCAGGAGTTGGTGAATCAGGTGCGCGTCGTAGTGGCCGAAGGCGACCAGCATGTGAACCAGATGGCTACCGCACTAAAGGAGATCCTAGGGTCGGCGAACCAAGTGCGCAAGATCGTCCACACGATCGAGGAAATCGGGTTTCAGACCAACATTCTCGCGCTAAACGCAGCAGTGGAGGCGGCGCGTGCGGGTGAAGCCGGCCCTGGATTCAGCATCGTCGCCGATGAAGTCAGAAATCTGGCGAGCGGCATCGCAGGCGGCGAAAGAAACAGCCGAATTAATTCAGCGCTCGCTGAAGAGTACCGAGACTGGGGTTTCCATCGAAGGCAAGCTGTCAGCCATCTTCGGAGGGATCGTGAAACACAGCGCGGAGGCGACCGACGGTCTGTCGAATATTACGGCCCTTTCCTTTCGCAAGTCGATAGAATCTCTCAGATCAGTGCGGCGGTATCGCAGCTCAGCGACTTGACGCAACAGCAGGCCGCCGGATCCGAGCAAAGTGCCAGCGCGGCCGAAGAACTGTGCGCGCAGGCGAGCTCAGTAGGTAAGATGTCGGAGGATTTGGCGGAAGTTGTACGGGGGCATGCCGGCCTGATCCAAACCGGAACGGCTCGGTAGTCTGCCGAGGCGAATCACGCGGTGAATTTCACCGAACACGCGCGTTTGATGGCGTGGTTCTTTTTCAGATCGCCTAGGATCGTGTCGGGCACCGGCTGATCGGTCTGTACGACCGCTATGGCATCGCCGCCCGCCTTGTTGCGGCCCAGAGAAAAGGTCGCGATATTGATGCCATTTTTGCCGAGAACGTCGCCGATGTAGCCAATCACACCCGGCACGTCTTCGTTTTCGACGAAGGTCAGGTGGCCTTCGAGCGGCGCCTCACACTGGATTCCGTCGACCTGCAGCAGGCGCGGCCGATCGAGCAACACGGCACCCTCGACGGAGGTATGTCCCGCGTCCGTTTCGAGCTCAAGGAGCACGGTGTCGGTGTGAGCGGCCCGCTGGTCGTGACGCTCGGCGATGGTAAGGCCCCGGTCGGCAGCGATTTGCATCGCGTTCACGGTATTCGCATTGCGCGCGAGCGAGCGCTGCAGAATGCCTGCGATTCCGGCATTGCGGACTAAGTGCGTGTTCAACTCGGCCAGTTTGCCGAAGTAAACCAGCCGGGCCGTTCTCGGATTGCCCTGCGCGATGTAGGAAGCAAAACTCCCCAGGCGCTCAGCGAGCTGGCTGTATGGGCTGAGCGTCTTATATTGCTCCGGCGTAAGCGCGGGCAGGTTGACAGCATTCAGCGCAATGCCGGTCTGTAGGTAGTCCACTATCTGCTGCGCCAGGCGAATCGCAACCGTCTCCTGCGCTTCTTCGGTTGCGCCTCCAATGTGCGGCGTGGCGACCAGGCTCTCCATGGCAAGCACCGGGTCATCAGCCGAAGGTGGTTCGTGCTCGAAAACATCCAGCGCTGCGCCCGCGATCCTTCCCGAAGCGAGCGCCTCAGTGAGGGCCTCCTGATCGATCAGCTCTCCGCGCGCGCAGTTGAGAATTCGAGCGCCCGGCTTCATTTTCGCGAAAGCCTCCCGCGACAGCATGCGATTCGATTCGGGCGTAAGGGCGGTGTGGAGGGTGATGTAGTCGCTCTGAGCGTAGAGCGTGACGAGGTCCACAAGGTCGACGCCGACGCTCCTGGCAGTCTGCGAGTTGACGTAGGGATCGTTGGCGATGATCCGCATCTCGAACGCCGCGGCGCGGCGAACCACTTCGCGTCCCACGCTGCCGAGCCCCACGACACCGAGCGTTTTGCCGCGCAGCTCGGTTCCAACGAACTTGCGCTTCTCCCACTTGCCGGCCTTTACGGCGGCGCTGGCTGCGGGAATGGAACGTGCCATCGACAGCATCAGGGCGATGGTGTGTTCGGCCACTGAGATCGCGTTGCCTCCCGGCGTGTTCATTACCAGAACGCCCGCGGCGGTGGCGGCAGAAATGTCCACGTTGTCGGTGCCCACACCGGCGCGACCGATCACGCGAAGTTTGGGCGCCTGCGCAAGAACCCAAGCATCGACGATGAGACCGCCACGCACGATGAGCGCGTCAGCTTCGGCAAGGTGCTCAGTGTATTCTTTCGGATTGGATGCAATGATCTCCCACCCAGACTGCGCGCGCAGGAGATTGAGGCCGCCCGGAGCCAGCGGCTCGGCTAAAAGGATTCGCATGGCGAGAGCGTCACACGGTCACGACTTCTTTGGCGAGAGCGACGTCGGCGTAAGCATTTTGAACCGCGGCGACACCGGTCCCGAATTTCACCGGGAACCCGTTGGCCGCGAGAATGATCTCGAGTTCAGCCAGGACGGCGAATAAGTCGGCGAAATCGAAATAGCCGAGGTGAGCAATTCGGAAAATCTGACCCTTCATCGAACCCTGGCCGTTTGCGATGACAGAGCCGAAGCGGGTCCGGTATTCTTTGACGATCACGCCCGAGTCCATGCCCTTGGGCGGTTTAATCGCGGTGACGGCGGAACCCGGAGCGCCCGGCGCGAACAACTCGAGTCCCAAGGCAGCGGCAGCCGAGCGAGTGGCCGCGGCAAGCTGCTGAGCATTTGCGATGAGTTTATCCATGCCGATGGATTTGACGTACTTCAACGCCTCACCCAGCGCGAGCAGCAGCGACGTAGCCGGCGTCCAGCTCGATTCGCCGTTCGCCGCGTTCTTTTTCTCCTCCTTGAAGTTGAAATAGTAGCGCGGGAGCTTGGAGGTTTCGGCAAAGGCCCAGGCTTTCGGGCTGATGGACAGAAACGCCAGACCGGGCGGAATCATGAACGCTTTTTGCGAACCGCCGATGACGACGTCCAGACCCCAGCCGTCGATATCGAGCGGCATGGTGCCGAGGCCGGTGATGGCATCGACGACGAAGATCGCATCGGTTTTCTTCACCGCCTGTCCCATGGCTTTAACATCGTGCTCGGCGCCGGTGGAAGTTTCCGACGCCTGGACGAACACTCCGCGAACGTTGGGATTGGCGTCGAGCGCATCGGCTACCCGCTCTGCAGTCACCGCGCCGCCGTATTCTTCCGTGAGCACGATGGCGTCAAGGCTGAAGGCTTTGGCAATTTCGGCCCAACGTTCGCCGAATTTTCCGGCCGAGCAAACGATGACTTTGTCCCCGGGCGAAAACAGATTGGCGATGGACGCTTCCATCGCGCCGGTTCCCGATGCGACCAGTATAAGAACGTCGTTCGACGTGCCCATGACATCCTTCAAATCCGCCAACACTGAAAGATAGACTTTTCGAAAATCTTCTGTGCGGTGATGAATGTCGGACCCCATCATCGCGTGCAGCGCTTGGGGTAGCAGCGGAGTGGGACCGGGAGTCAACAGCCGCTGTTTCTTGATATACATGGGAAGAAACTCCAGGATACCAAACAGGCATGGCGTTACTCGACAAAATCCAAAGTGACCTGACAGACGCAATGCGCGCGAAAGATGAAGCGCGGCTGGGCGCGATTCGAATGATCAAGGCAGCGCTCAAGAAGCACGAGATCGATTCGATGAAGCCACTCGACGAAGCCACCGAGCTTCAGGTTTTGAACACGCTGATTAAGCAGCGTCGTGAAGCGGCGGACATGTTTCGCAAGGGCGGGCGTCCGGAACTGGCGGACAAAGAAGAAGCTGAGTTGAAGCTGGTGGAATCGTACATGCCCGCGGCGCCGAGGGATACCGAGATCGAAGCGGCTATCGCGGCAGCGCTGGCGGAGACCGGCGTGACGTCGGTCAAACAAATGGGCGTCGTGATGAAGGCGGCGCAGGCGAAGTTGGCGGGCAAGCGCGTGGATGGGAAGGCGCTGAGCGAGAAAGTGCGGGGGAAGCTGTCGTAGCGGGGCGCCGGATCCTAGCGTCCGCCCGCGACGTCGAGGCAAGCGCCCGTGATGTAGGAAGCCTCCGGCGACAACAACCAGAGAATGGCGGCTGCAACTTCCTCGGGCTGGCCGCCGCGTTGCATCGGGACGTGGACCTTCACTCGATCTACGCGGTTCGGCTCACCGCCTGCGGCATGCATCTCGGTGTAAATAAACCCGGGCCGGACGCAATTTACACGAATTCCTTCTTCGGCTACCTCTCGCGCCAGGCCGAGCGAGAAAACTTCGACCGCGCCCTTCGTCGCGGCGTAGTCGACGTATTCGCCGGGCGAACCGTACTTGGTTGCGGCAGACGAAACGTTAACGATGCTGCCGCCGAGGCCACCCACCCGCGTGGACATCCGGCGGACTGCTTCACGCGAACACAACATGGTTCCGATCACGTTGGCCGCGAACATCCGCTGCAGGCGATCGGCGTCCATGGTCTCAAGACGCATCTGCGTTTCCAGCCGTGCCGCGTTGTTGACGAGTGCGGTGACCCGCCCAAGTTTTCGCCCTACGGTTTCAAAAAGCGCGACGACGTCGGATTCCCGGCTGACATCAGCTTGGACGGCGATGGCGTTACCGCCGCCCTTCTCAATCTCGCGGACCACTTGCTCTGCGGTCTCACCATTCCGCAAATAGTTCACGCATACAGAGTCGCCGCGCGCCGCGGCAAGCAATGCGGTTGCGGCGCCGATACCACGGCCGCCTCCGGTGACGATCAGGTTGCTGGGGTTCGCCATTTTGAGAGGACGTCAGACGATCGCGAGCCCGACCGGGCCCAAGATCGAGCAAATCGGCATATTCGATATGGAGTATAAAGCGCGGTCTGTTGATGCGCCCAGCCACCAGCCATAGCTTACATTAGGACTGAACACCCTTGAACGCTCGCTTCAGTTTCCCCCTTCTGGCACTCGCTGCGGCGATCCTGTTTTTCGGCACGATTCGGCTGGGCGACCTCGCCGGATACGACGACGCTATGTTCTCGCTCGAAGCGAAGGGCATTGTCAACGATGGCGACTGGCTCACTCCCAAAGCGCGCGGCATGGCCACGATGGAGCACCCGCCGCTGTTCGTTTGGACGCAGGCGGCAATGCTCAAAGCCTTTGGAATTTCCGACCCTGTGGTGAAGCTACCTTCGGCGCTCTGCGGCTTCGGAACTGTCCTGCTCGTCTATTGGCTCGCGCGGCGCTTGCTCGACGACCCGCTTGCGGCGTCGGTGGCGATGTTCGTCATGCTCGCCACGCCTTACTTCCTCAAGTACGCCTCTCGCGCCATGAGCGATGTGCCCACGGCGTTTCTGTTCTTATGCGCGATCGCCGCCTGGGTCCTGGCCGGCGACGACCCGCGCTGGTATCTCGCAGCCGGCCTATGCACGGCCATGGCTCTCATGGTCCGCGGCCTGATCGGCTTTGCGCTGCCTCTGATTTTCGGCTCTCATTTGTTCCTCGCCCGGCGCAGGCCGCAATGGGGCTATCTCATCCCTGCGCTCGCCCTCGCCCTGGCGCCTCTCGCCGCTTGGTATTGCTACTTCCTGTTTCGGTATCGCGGCACGTTCGCCAGCCTGCACGCCGGATGGCTCGATCGTGAAGTGTTCGGATCGCTGTCTCCGCCCTGGCGGCGCTATACCGGTGCGTTCGAGTATGGGTGGATGCTCGCGAAATCATATTGGCCGTGGCTGCCGGCGTTGATTGCCGGTGCGATTGCAGTGCTACGCGAGCGGCGCCGGCCGTTGTACCTCTTGTTGTGCTGGGTAGCCGCCGTGTTCGTTCTGTGCGCGGCGGCACGCAGCCGCGTCCTGCGATACATGCTGCCTGCCTATCCCGCGTTGGCCGTTCTGTCGGCAATCGGCATAATGCGGTGGACGCCGCGGCGGTGGGTGGAGCGCATCATGACATTCGTCGCGCCGGCCGCGGTCGTGGCGGCGGCGAGCCTCGTGGTTCTAGTTGCGCCGGTCTGGCACGCGGCTGAAATCCGCGCGATCGCCCGCGCTGAAGATCAGACTCTTCGTCCGGGCGAATACGTTGGGTTTTACGACAAAGGCGATCCCCGCTACGACGAAACCAATCAACTCGAATGGTACGGCAGGGCGATTCCGGTAATCTTGCCCACCACAGCCGATCTTGACAACGAACTGCGCGCCGGTAAGTTGCGGGCCTACGTGATCGACCAGACGACCTACCGCGACCGCTTCGAGGCCATGCCGCACGATGTCGTCGCCGAGAGCGGCCACCTGGTCACTGTGCTGCTCAAGCCGCGTTAGGCAGCGACTCCCGATCCGGCGGGACAAAGCGAAGACGAGCGGCGTCCGAATGGAGCAGGGCCGGGGAATAATACCGCTCGATCAAGCTTTTATCGAGAAGCTCAG
>Ga0126373_10001048_pt1 | contig 19281 bp, 16 predicted proteins | sample PanSoiMetPlot_11_FD_92545 | JGI IMG/M metagenome (GOLD analysis project Ga0126373, IMG submission 92545) | Tropical forest soil microbial communities from Panama - MetaG Plot_11 | ecosystem: Environmental > Terrestrial > Soil > Tropical forest > Bulk soil | place: Panama | collected 2016-02-17 | reverse complement strand
GGGCATCAGCTACGCGACGGTGACCGTCTACTGGGTCAGCGTCGGCAGGCTCAACCCGCTGCAGCTGCTGCTGCTCGGCACGGCACTGGAGGGCAGCTACTTCGTCTTCCAGCTGCCCACCGGTCTGCTCGCCGACCTGGTCAGCAGGCGGCTCTGCGTGCTGGCTGGCTTGTTCGTCGTCGGCCTCGCGCAGATCACGGCAAGCCTGTCGCCGTCATTCCTGAACCTCCTCCTGGCCTGGATGGTGCTGGGCCTGGGCGCGGCCCTGAACAACGGAGCGCAAGATGCCTGGATCGCCGACGAGCTGGCCGCTGATCTCGGCGATCAGCCGATGACCGGCATCTACCTGCGGGCGACGCAGCTGGGCCTGGTCGCCACGGTCGCCGGCAGCCTGCTGTCCGGCGTGATCGCGCTTGCCGGACTGGAAATGCCGCTGCGCGTGGGCGGCGTGCTCATCTGCGTACTCGCCGCGGCGGCGGCCGTCGTCATGCCGGAACGGCACTTCCGCAGGCCAGCCGCGGTCGCTCGGGCCGGGCGCATCGTCAGCCAGTCAGCCGCGTTGCTCGCGGACCAGGCGCGCTCCACCCGCCGCGCCATCGTGGCGGTCCCGGGCCTCGTGCTGCTGTTCTGCATGACGCTGTTCACCGGGCTCTGGAGCGAGAGCTTCGATCGGCTCTGGGGCGCCTTCCTGCTGCGGGACATTAGGTTCCCGCAGCTAGCCGGGATCCGTCCGGCCATGTGGTTCGGTGTGCTCGCGGCCGCCGCGGCGGTCCTCGGTCTCGGCGCCACCGAAATCGCGAAGCGGCGGACCGAGCGGCTCGGGCCCGACTCCGTGGTCGGCGCGCTGCTGGTACTGACGCTGACTATCGGCGCGGCGGTGGCGGGCATGGCCACCGCTCACGCGTTCGCTGTGGTGGCCGGCGGCTACCTCGTCGTCTCGGTCTTGCGTCCCGTGCTCTACCCGCTGGTCTCAGGCTGGATGGTGGGCCGGATCGATTCGTCCGTGCGGGCTACCGCTCTATCTGCGCGCGACATGTTCGACAGCAGCGGGCAGATCCTCGGCGGTCCGGTCGTGGGCGCCATCGGGGCCCTTGCTTCGATCCGCATCGCGTTGCTGGTCGGGGCAGCTGCACTCGCGCCGGCCGCGGCGTGCATCGCGGCGGCCAGCCGGCGGATCGCGCCGCGGACCACGGCGACTGTCGCAGCGGCCGAGGCGGCCGACGCCGCACCTACTGGCGGGTAACCCGCTGTTTCCTCCACAGCAGCCAGTCGGCGATGATGGACGGCATGGCGGACCTGCTCCCTCCCATTGACGACGTGCGTGAACAGCTGCGCGCGGCTGGCTACCTCGCCGACCCCGCGACCGGCACGGTTGTCCACCTGGCCTCCGCGCTGGGCAAACCGGTGCTGATCGAAGGGCCGGCCGGCACCGGCAAGACCCAGCTGGCCAAGAGCGTCGCGCTGATGAGAGGCAAGAGACTCATCCGGCTGCAGTGCTACGAGGGCCTGGACGAGTCCAAGGCCATCTACGAGTGGGATTACCGCCGTCAGCTGCTGGAGCTGCAGCTGCACCAGAACGGGTCGGGCACCGACCTGCAGGCCGCCGGGATCTTCGGCGAGGACTTCCTGCTCAGCCGGCCGCTGCTCGCCGCCATTCGCTCTGATGAGCCGGTCGTCTTGCTCATCGACGAGGTCGACCGGCTCGACATGGAGGCCGAGGCCTTGCTGCTGGAGGTGCTGTCGGAATACCAGGTGTCGATCCCGGAGCTGGGCACGCTGACCGCCCGGCACGTCCCGCAGGTGTTCCTGACCTCGAACAACACCCGCGACCTGTCGGAGGCGCTCAAGCGCCGGTGCCTCTACCTGCATCTCGGTTACCCGAGCGTGGAGCGCGAGGCCGAGATCGTGCGGCTGCACGTGCCCGAGCTCAGCCAGCATCTGGCTGCCGAGATCGCTGGCCTCGTCGCGGTGCTGCGCGGGGCCGACCTCAAGAAGCCGCCGTCCATCTCCGAGACCGTCGACTGGGCCCGCACGCTGCTCGCGCTCGGTGCTGGCGAGCTGACCGACGAGCTCACCCGGCAGACCCTCTCGGTGCTGCTGAAGTACGAGCGCGACATCACCGTGGCGCTCGCCGAGCTCTCCCTGGCCTGACCCGTGCCGGAGACCTCGCTGGCCGACAGCCCGCTCACCACGCTGGTGGACGAGCTGCGGACGGTCGGCGTCGGCGTGTCGGTCGGCGAGCACCTGGACGCCACCCGCGCGCTCGCCAGCATTCCGCTGGCCGATAGCGACACGGTGCGGGCATGCCTGCAGAGCGCTCTGGTGAAGAGGGCGGAGCACCTCGATGCGTTCAACCTGCTGTTTGACCTGCATTTTCTGGGAACGGGCAGCGATCAGTCGTGGCCGCTGTCAGGCCTCGCAGCCGACGAACTGGAAGCCGCGTTGCGCGAGGCTCTCGGCTCGCTCGACCCCGCACAGCTCCGGCTGCTGGCCGAGGAGTACGTCCGGCGGTATGCCGCGCTGGAGCAAGGCGCCCCCGTCGCGGGCGTCTTCGCTCTGATCGCGGCCGCCGCGGCGGCGAACCTGGACGCCATTCGCGCGGATCTGCTGGCGGCAGCAGCTGGCGAGGCGGGCACCGGGGGATCTGGCGGGGGAGGAGCGGGAGGAGGCGGCCTGCGGACCGGCGCAGGCGCCCTCACCGAACGGCTGCAGCGGGCCGATGCCGACCGGGCGATCGAACGGTTCCGGGCCGAGCTTCGGGCCGCGATCCAGCGGGCCCTGGTCGCTGACCGCGGCGCCCGCGCAGTCAGCAAGACAATGCGGATCCGGCTCGCCGAGGACGTCGACATCGCTACCGCGTCAGCGGCCGAGCTCGACGCTGTCATGGCCGCCATCGGCCCGCTGGCGCACCGGCTCAGCAAGATCCTTGCTCAGCAGGAATTCCGGAAGCGGCGGCTGTCGCTGCGCCGCACGCTGCACCTGGCCATGGGCACCGGCGGTGTACCGTTCCGGATCGGGACCGAGCCCGCCAGGCCGCCCAAGCCCGAGATCGTGGTGCTGGCCGACGTGTCCGGGTCGGTAGCGACATTCTCGCGGTTCACCCTCAACCTGCTGATCGCGCTGGACAGTCGGCTATCCCGGCTGCGCGCGTTCTCCTTCGTGGATGGCCTCGCGGACATCACCGAGCTGGTCAGCGAGGCCCGCGCCGCCGGGCGTCAGCTCACCCAGGCGGAGGCCGCGCGCGGCGCCGTCCGGTGGACAGGCAGCTCTGACTACGGGCACGTGCTGCGCGAGTTCGCCGCCACGCGCGCGCGGCAGTTCACCCGGCGGACCGTGGTGCTGGTCGTGGGTGACGCGCGCACGAACTACACCGACCCCGCCGTCTCGGCTCTTGCGCAGGTGAGCGACCGGGTGGGCAAGCTGTACTGGCTTAACCCCGAGCCGCGCCGGTACTGGAACACCGGCGACTCGGTGATGGCGCGATACGAGCCGCTATGCGCCCAGGTGCGCGAGTGCGCCACGCTCCGGCAGATCGCCGACTTCGTCCAGTCCCTCGCGGTCAGGTAGCGGCCTTCGCCGGACTGTCGGCCTAGCCCGGCTTGCGGTCTAAGTTCGCTGGTTAACCCGCCTATAAGGGGTGTGGTTGAGTGTGCACATGCAGGTACCCGTGCCCACCGCAGCTCGCCTCACGGTCGTCGGCCGCGACCGTGAGCAGGCCGAGCTGTCCTCGGCACTGGCAGCCGCGCGGGCGGGCCACGGCCGGGCGGTGCTGCTGCTGGGCGAGCCCGGGATGGGCAAGTCCGTACTGGCTGACTGGCTCGCTTGGCAAGCCGGAGAAACGGGGATGCAGGTCGCGCGCGGCGCATGCTCGGCGGCGGGCATGCCGCCCCTGTGGCCATGGCGCCGCCCACTGGCGGCACTAGGCCTGGAGCTGCCGCAGCTGGGCGACCACGTGGTCACGGGTCCGGGCGACCGGGAGCTCTTGGCAGCCTCAATCGTCGAGGGAGTCACCGCCTCGGCCGCTCGCCTGCCGCTGCTGATCGTGCTGGAGGACCTGCACTGGTCGGACCCGGTGTCGGTGCTGGTCGCCCGGGCTGCCGCTGAGGCAGCTGCTCCTATTCCGCTGATGCTGCTACTCACCTGTCGGGACGAGGACGAGGATTCCCAGCATGTCCGTCAGCAGCTCGCCGAGCTGCCAGCCAGTGTGCTGCGGATACTGCTGCCGCCGCTCGACGCGGCGGCGGTCGCCGCGCTCGCGGATAGCGTCGGCGGACCCGGCCTCGCCGGGCCTGCGATGGCCGATCTCTCGACCCGGACCGGTGGGAACCCGTTCTTCGTGCACGAAGTGGCCCGGCTGATCGCAGCCAGGGGGCCGGACGCGGGGCTGGCGGTGCCGCCGGGTGTGCGGGAGGTGCTGCAACGACGGCTGGCCAGGCTCAGTCAGCCGTGCATGTCTTTGCTGACCGCCGCTGCGATCGTCGCTGAGACCGCAGCGGAAGCTATCGATGAAGACCTGCTCTCCCAGGTCAGCGGCGTCAGCGAGGAAGTCGCGGCGCCGCTGTTGGACGAGGCTGCCGCGGGACGGCTGCTGAAGGCCGAACCGCCCGGCCCGCCGCGTTACCGCTTCCGCCACGCGTTGGTCCGTGAGGTACTTGACCACGGGTTGTCCGGTGCGCAGCGCGGCGAGCTGCACGCGGCGGTGGGCGCAGCGCTGGAGCAGCGGGTCCATCCACCTGAACCGTCGGCGAGGCTGGCGCATCACTGGTCCCGGGCAGTGGGTCTGCAAGCTCGCGAGAAGGCGGTCGACTGGTCGCTACGGGCCGCGCGGGACGCGGTCGCCGGTTTCGGCTTCGAAGCCGCGGCCGCACACTACGCCCGGGCGCTGGCTGGCCGGCCGGCCGATGCGATCGCTGTGTCCATCGAGTACGGCGAGGCGCTGCAGCTATCCGGCGATGTCGCGGCGGCCAGGGAGAAGCTCCTCCGTGCAGCCCGGGACGCGGCTTCGGCCGGGCGGTCGACAGACCTGGCCAGGGCCGCACTTGCTCTCGGCGGCGGCCTAGCCGGCTTCGAGGTGCCGCTGCAGGACGAAGAGCAGGCAGACCTGCTGCGCAGGGCTGACACGGCACTACCGCCAACCGAGACAGGGCTGCGGGCCGCGGTGCGCGGCCGACTCTCGCTGGCACTGGCCGGCGTAGCACCCGACGGGGACCGCGTCGCGCTGGCAGAGGACGCGGTCCGGCTGGCCCGAGCCGCCGGGGACCGGCAGATCGAGTCAGCCGTGCTGGCCGCCTACTGCGACGCAATAGCGGGCCCGGACTACGTGCGCGAGCGGACAGAAGCCGCCGCCCGGATGATCAGCCTTGCCAGCGGCCAGCCGACGTCGGGCCTGCAGCGGCATGCCACCATGCTGCTCGCGCGCCGGCTGCTACTCGTCGCGCTCCTCGAACAAGGCGACCTGCACGGAGCAGAGCAGCAGGCGGCGGCGTATGAGCAACTGGCTCGCCGTCTCAGCATCCCCCGGTACGGCTGGCTGCCGGTGATCTGGCGGGCGATGCGTGCCCTTCTCGACGGCGACGTCGACCGGGCGCTGGAGCACGCGGCGCAGGCCGAGGACATAGGCCTGCGGGCGCACAGCCTGAACGCTGAGCTCATGGCGTTCACCGTGCGGCTGCAGGCACACCTCGACCGTGGTACCGCGAGCGATTTCGCCGGAGATACCGAAGCGCTGCTGGCCGCAATGGGGCCGGACCTGCCGGCTATGTACCGAGCCGCGCCGGCCCGGTTGCTGCACGCGGCAGGCGATGAGAGCGAGGCGCGCGCGGTGCTGTGCGCACTGGTGGCCGACCCCCCGCAGGCCAGGCCGAAGGACGCCGAATGGCTGGAGTGCCACTGGGCGATGGCTGACCTCGCGATCAGCCTGGACAACAGGGCGGCCGCCACCGTGCTGGCCACCGAGCTGGCTCCATATGAAGGACTGTGGGCAGTGGACGGGATCGGCGGCGCCGTGTTCGGCACGGTCGCCGAGCAGCTCGGCAGGCTAGCCAGCTATCTCGGGCGGCCAGCGGAGGCTGACGGATACCGGGCAGCGGCGCGGACGCGGTATCAGCTGGCGGGCACCCCGGCGCTGCTCGCCCGACTGGAGGCGTCTGCCGCGGAGCGGCCGCGGGCTCGGCCGGCCAGAGCCGCGGAGGCAGCCGGCCGACTGCAGCGAAGCGGGCAGTTCTGGCTCGTGGAGTGGCGCGGACACACCAGTACCGTGCCGGACTCCAAGGGCATCCGTGACCTCGTCGTCCTGCTCACGCGTCCGGGCGAGCCGGTGCCCGCACTTGACCTCGTCGAGGCGGCCGGCGGGCCGCCCGCTGCGGCGGCCGGCGGCAGTCTCGGTCCGGTTCTGGACGCCACGGCACGGCGCGCCTACCGGCAACGGCTCGCTGATCTGGAGGGCGAGCTGGCCGAGGCGGAGGAGAACGCCGACCTTGGCCGCATGGAGCGGCTGCGAGCCGAACGATCGATGCTGGCTGCCGAGCTTGCGGGTGCGCTCGGCCTCGGCGGCCGGACGAGGTTCGCCGGTGACCCGGCCGAGCGTGCCCGTAAAGCGGTCACCATGCGAATTCGGGCGGCGATCATCGCCATCGCCGGTCAGGACGACGCCCTTGCGCGGCACCTCCGCAACGCGATCCGAACCGGCCGCCTCTGCAGCTACCAGCCGGAAGAAGCCGTCAGCTGGCTGACCTGACAATGCCAGCCCCGAGCTGACGCCCTGATGTCGTATCGCACGATGAGAAGGGGTGATCGGGATGACAACGACGGATACAGAGCCCAGCGCGGTCGAGGCGGTAGCGGGGCGGATCTTCAGCACCGGGGTAGGGGCAGCCGAGCTGTGCACCGCCTACCTGGGCATTCACCTGGGCCTTTACCGGTCGCTGGCGGAGTCGCCGGCGTCGTCGCAGGCGCTGGCGGAACGGACCGGCTGTGACGAGCGGTACGTGCGCGAGTGGCTGACTGCGCAGGCAGTCGCCGGGCTGGTGACCGCTGCCGGTCCGGACCCGGCCTCATCCGAGTTCGCGCTGGCCGAGGGCACCTACGAGGTGCTCGTGGACGAGACCTCGCCGGCCTATCTCGGCGGCCTGGCTGACGTCGTCGCGGCAGCCGGCCGGGTGCTGCCCCTGCTGGCGGACGCCTACCGGACCGGCGCGGGCGTCCCGTATGCCTCCTACGGTCCTGACGGTGTCGCAGCGCAATCCGCGATGAACAGGCCGGCCTTTGTGAACTCACTGGTGGCCGATTGGCTGCCACGGCTTCCGGACGTGCTGGCCCGGCTGCGGGATGAGCACGAGCCCGCGCGAGTGGCCGACCTGGCCTGCGGGACGGGCTGGGCGGCAATCGAGCTGGCAAAGGCGTTCCCCCACATCAGGGTGGACGGCCTGGACAACGACGAGGCGTCCGTCGCCATCGGCCGACAGCATGCGGCTGACCACGGCGTGGCCGGTCGGGTGGACCTCGAGGTGGCGGACCTGGCGGACGAGTCAGCCGATTGGTCGGCCCGCTACGACCTCGTGCTCCTGATCGAGTGCGTCCACGACTTCCCGCGGCCGGTCGAGGTGCTGCGGCACGCTCGCGCGGCGACGCGGCCGGGGGGTACGGTCCTGGTCGTGGACGAGCGGGCAGCCGAGATCTTCACCGCGCCCGGCGACGAGACCGAACGCTTCTTTGCGGCGGCCAGCGCGATCTGGTGCCTGCCGCAGGGCCGGGTCGGCCCGGATCCGGAGCCGGTCGGTACCCTCATCCGTCCAGCGGTCATGTCGGACCTTGCCCGCCGGGCCGGATACGCCGATGCCGAGATCCTCCCGATCGAGCACCCGGCCTGGCGGTTCTACCGGCTGGTCCCATGAGCGCGCTCGATGGCCGCGTCGCGATCGTGACCGGCACGTCCACCGGGCTCGGCCGACGGTTCGCGGAGGTGCTGGACGGTGCTGGCGCTCGTCTCGTCCTCGCCTCGCGCCGGCATGACGCAGACCTCGAGCTTGCCGGGCGGCTGCGGGATGCGGAGGCGGTGGCCTGCGACGTGCGCAGCCATGCCGACCGCGAGGCGCTGGTGCGCTTCGCAATGAGCCGCTTCGGTCAGATCGACATCCTGGTCAACAACGCGGGGGTCGCGTATTCCGGGCCGGCCGAGGAAGAGAGCCCAGAGCACCTCCAGGACCTGATGGACACGAATCTGATGGCGGTGTTCGGACTCACCCAGCTCGTGGGCCGGCACATGCTGGCCCAGCGCGGCGGGGTGATCGTGAACATGGCCTCGCCGTCGGCCACCGTCAGCCTCGACAGGTACGGGCTGGCCGGCTACGGCGCCACTAAGGCTGGCGTCGTAGCGCTGACCAGGGAGCTTGCCTACCAGTGGGGTGGCCGCGGCGTGCGCGTGAACGCCCTCGCTCCGTCGTTCTTCCCCAGCGCAACGACGGGCTGGCTGGCCGATCCCGATCAGGTCGCCTGGATATCCGCCAACGCGCCGCTAGGCCGCCCGCCCCGGCCCGACGAACTCGACGGGCCATTGCTGTTCCTGGCCTCCGACGCGTCTAGCTACGTCACCGGGCAGACCCTGTACGTGGACGGCGGGTGGACCTGCCGGTGAAGGCGCGTCACTCTGTTTCGCCGGGCACGACCAGGCCGGTCTCGTAGGCCAGGATCACCGCCTGCACCCGGTCACGCAGGCCGAGCTTGGCGAGCAAGCTGGCGACGTGCGTCTTGACGGTCGCCTCGCTCACGAACAGGGCCCTGGCGATCTCCGCGTTGCTGCGGCCGCGGGCAAGGAGCAGCAGCACGTCCCTCTCGCGTGCGGTCACGGAGGCGAGCTGCGACGGCGATGGCGTGGCCTCGGGCGGCCGGCGGGCAAAGGCCTCGATGAGCCGCCTGGTGACCGACGGCGCGAGCAGCGCGTCGCCGGCGGCAGCGGCGCGCACGGCAGCGACCAGATCGCCGCGCGGCGAGTCCTTGAGCAGAAACCCGCTGGCGCCGGCGCGCAGAGCCTCGTAGACGTAGTCGTCGAGGTCGAACGTCGTGAGCATCACGACCTTGGGTGCTGGCTGTCCAGCGGTGATCAGCCGCGTGGCTGCCAGGCCGTCCATCCGTGGCATCCGGATGTCCATAAGGACCACATCAGGCGCGAGCGACGCGGCCAGCGTCACGGCCGCCTCGCCGTCGGCGGCCTCACCCACCACGTCGATGCCGTCCGATGCGCCGAGGATCACGCAGAACCCGGCCCGCACCAGTTCCTGGTCGTCGGCGACGAGCACCCGGATGCTGGCCGCGGCGCCTATCGCTTGGCCGGCCGATGCCTGCTGATCGGGGGTCATCGGACCGGGAGCCGCGCGGTGACGGCGAATCCGGCTGCTGCGGTCGGTCCGGCTGTGAGGCTGCCGCCGCAGGACGCGACGCGCTCGGCGATGCCCGCGAGCCCGAAGCCCGGACCCGCTGGCACGAGTCCTGGCCGGTCTTCGTCGCCATCGGCGACGCGGACCGCAAGACCGCGTCGCTGGGTCGGCCCGCGCGCTGCTCCGCGGCGGGGGCCGGCATCGCTGACGGATAGCGTGACGAAGCCGGGCTCATAACAGACCGTGACGCTGGCCCGGTCTGCGGCCGAGTGCCGCAGGGTGTTGGTCAGCGCCTCCTGCACGATGCGGTAGGCGGCCAGTTCCACGCCGGGTGCGAGCTCGGACGCTGTGCCGATGACCTCAAAGTCGACCGGCAGTCCCGCGCTGCGGACCGTGGCCAGCACCTCGGCGAGCTCACGCAGGGACGCGGCAGGGGTGGTGTCCAGCGGTTCCGACGGGCCGCGCAACACGCCGAGCAGCCTGCGTAGCTCGGTCAGCGCCGTGCGGGCGGTGTCGCCGATGACGTTCACCGATTTCGCTGCCTCCGCTGGCCGTCCGGGCAGGAGCGCACCCGCGGCTTCGGCCTGAACCGCCATGAGGCTGACGTGGTGCGCGACAACGTCGTGCAGCTCGCGCGCGATCCGGGCGCGCTCAGCCGCCGCGGCCCGCGCGGCTTGCTCGTCGAGCTCGGCCTCGGCCCGGTCGGCCCGCCGCTGTGCCGCGCGCAAGGTGGCGCGCATCGCCCGGCTGAGCAGGCCCGCGCCCATCGCCGCGGCGAAGATCAGCACCTGGAACAGGGCGTCATAGGGCTCGCTGTGACCGGGAGAACTCTGCGAGACAGTGATGCCGGCCACCAGGATTCCGCAGGTGAACCACCGGACTGCCGTGCCCTTCTGGTCGAACACCGTGTAGACGATGATCGCCGGACCGAGGGGGAACGGCGCGAACGGAAAGCCGAGGCTGTCGTAGGCCACCCGGCACGCACCGACGACCAGCCCGACCGGAATGGCCTGCGAGCGACGCCAGGTCAGCGGCACCGCCTGCCCGATCACCAGTAGCAGTGCGAGCCAGAGCGGGTGCAGGTGGGTTCGGTAAGGCAGCAGCGACACCACGTTGACGGCCGCCAGCGCGGCGGCCAGGCCGGCGTCCTGGACCAGCTGCTGGCGGCGCGCGGGCAGAGCTTCGAAGCGAGCCGCGAGCCCGCGGCGGACCGCCGTCGTCCGCGCAACGAGTGTGATCACGACCTGATGGTATGGTCGCCGGCTCGTGCTCGGTATCGGCCACGAGAAGGACCGGCGGGCTCCGCCGCGCGGCGGATGACGGGGCCGGCAGCACCGCCACCGTCGGCTGCGCGGCGGAGCCTGCAAACCGGCAGCACGCCTGATGCGCCCTCCCGGCCGCTGCCGCGACCGTGGAGTCATGACTTCACGACTTGCTGGCGCGACGCCAGAGCTGCCCGCGAAACCGCTCAGCACCACCAGGTCGGCCGCGGCGCACACGACTGCCGCGGACCAGAGCGAGCCCGTTCCCTCCCCTCGCCTTCTCATCGCCCTGATCGCTTTCGCTGCGGTCGCGCTGGAGCTCGCACTCAGCGGGCGGTACGGCTACGTCCGCGACGAGCTTTACTTCCTCGCTGCCGGGCAGCACGCCGCACCGGGTTATGTCGACCAGCCGGCGCTCACGCCGCTGCTCGCCCGCGCCGGCACGCTGCTGTTCGGTAATACCGTCGTCGGTCTGCGCGTGATCCCCGCGCTCAGCCTGGGCGTCATCGTCATGCTGACCGGGGCGATGAGCCGCCGGCTGGGCGCGGGCCGGGCCGGCCAGCTTCTCGCCGCGGTCGCCGCCGCGACGTGCGCCGAGTTCGTCGGCGCGATGCACGAGCTGACCACGACGGTGCCTGATTTCCTGTTGTGGGGCGTCACCCTCTATCTCGTGGTGCGGCTGCTGCACAGTGGCGACCCGCGCTGGTGGCTGGCGATCGGGCTGTCCGTGGGTGTCGCGAGCGCGGCCAAGTGGAACATCTTCTTCCTGGCGGCAGGGCTTGGCCTGGGATTTGCGCTCACCGACACAAGGCGGCTGCTGCGGTCTCGCTATCTGCTGGCCGGCTGCGCGATCGCCGGGGCACTCGCAGCTCCCGATCTGGTCTGGCAGGCGGCGCACGGGTGGCCGGCTTTCCGGGTGTTCGCGGTGCTGCAGGAGGAGGCCGGGCACAACCGGGCGACCTACTGGATCGGGCAGGTCCTGTTCACCGGGCTGGCGCTGACACCGTTGTGGGTGACCGGCCTGATCTGGGCCCTGCGCTCGCCGGCCGTGCACCGTTTCCGCCCCATCGCCATCGCGTGCGTGGTCGTCATTGGCCTGCAATTCGTGCTCGGCGGCAAGGTGTACTACCCCGGTGGCGCCTACACCTTCCTGCTCGCGGCCGGCGCCGTCCCCGTCGAGGCGTGGCTCGGCAAGCGCGCGCCGCAGATGCGCGCGGTGGCGGTCGCGGTGCTGCTGGGATCGGGGTCTGTCATGCTGCCTGTCGCGCTCCCTGTGCTGCCCGCGCGAGTCATGCACACCGTGCCGCTGCAGAAGATCAACTACGACCTTGGCGAGGAGATCGGCTGGCCGCAGGAGGTCGCCCTCGTCGCCCGAGAGTACCGGGCGCTGCCGGTCGCGCAGCGCCGGGTGACGGCGATCCTTGCGGGCAACTACGGCGAGGCGGGGGCGCTCGCGCGGTTCGGTCCGCTCGACGGGTTGCCGGCCGTCTGTAGCGGGGCCAACAACTTCTGGCTCTGGGGTCCGCCTGCTGCGCGCGACGTGGATGCGATCGCCGTCAACGTCGACCCTGGGCTGCTCAAGCGATTTTTCGTTACCGTCCGGCTGGTGGCGACGTACCGGAACGGGCTCGGCGTCAGCGACGACGAGGAAGGCGCGCAGATCTACGTGGCGACCGGGCTGCGGTCGTCGTGGGCGTCGGCGTGGCCAGCGTTCCGTGATTACGCGTGAGGTGTCGTCTCGTCGGCGGTCTCGGTGCGCCGGACGCCGACTACGAAGTAGGAGATCGGGATGAGCCCGGCGGAGTTCACGATCATCGCCCAGGCCCACGCCTTCTTGGGGCCGCGGATCTGGCTGGCCGGCCGACGGCGCATGTCGAGGAGCGCCGCGGCCTTCAGCACGGCCTCAGCGACTGCGGCCACTGCCAGGAGCCGGCGGGTGCCCGGAGTCAAGTCATCGCGCCGTCTGGCCATGGTTCCCTCCGCTTTGTACCGCACCGCTGCTGGCCGGTACCTTACCGCTGCCTCCGGTCGTGCTCCCGCGGCCGGCGGCCTCGAGCACACGCTCACGGGTCTGAGAGGCTGTCACTATGGCGACTGACGATTCTCACCGCAGCCTCACCGTCGAACGGGTCGGTGCCGGAACATTCGCTGCGGTTAACGAACGCGGCGGACGCATTGTCCTCGGCTCTGGGGCGGGGGTGGAGTTCACCCCGGTCGAACTGTTCATGGCAGCGATCGCCGGCTGCACCGCGATCGACGTGGACATCCTCACGACGCGGCGCGCGGAGCCGGAGACTTTCGAGATCTCTGTCGACGCCGACAAGGTGCGCGACGACGCGGGCAACCACCTGGAGAACATCGAGGTGACATACCGGGTCACCTTCCCGGCGGGAGATGGCGGCGACCGGGCGCGAGCGATCCTGCCCGACGTCGTGAAGCGGTCGCACGATCAGCTGTGCACGGTCAGCCGCACGGTCGAGCTGGCGACGCCGGTGGCCACGCGCATCGACTAGCGCCGGCCGGCTGGTGCCGATTGTCCCCGCTCACCGGGACGTTCGACCCGCGGCCGGGGCATCGTGACCGGGCACAGTGAGAGCAGATGGCCACTCGGCCTACGGAAGGAGCGACCCCCCTAGAGCTGTGAGGACGACATGGTCGGATACGCGCCCGATCACGCGGGCCTGGAAACTATTCCGCTCAACGAATGCCTGCGGCTGCTGGCCTCGGTCCCGCTCGGCCGCGTCGGCTTCCTGTCCGACGGCGAGGTGATCGTGCTACCGGTGAATCACGCTGTTTCCGGGCAGGATGTGGTGTTCCGCACCGCGCCTGGCTCCAAGCTGTCGGCGGCGGAATCGCAGAACCCGGTCACGTTCGAGACGGATGACTACGATGCCGGCCGACGCGCCGGATGGAGCGTCGTTCTCACTGGCCGCGCCGAGATGGTCTATGACGACGCGGAGATCACCGCCCTGGATGCGCTCGGACTGCAGCCGTGGCCGGATGCCGTAGACCGCTCGTTCTGGGTCCGAATCCGCCCGACGTCCGTCACCGGACGGCGGCTGCCGAGCGCGGCCGGATCAGCTTGATGGTCTCGAAGTGCGTATAGACGCTGTTCGGGGCGCCCTTCGCGCCGCTGGTCGGATTGGTGGGGTCGGCGCCGAGCGCGTGGAAGTACCGCACCGTGATGCTCGTGTACTCATCGTTTCCCGTACCCGGGTCGACGTCGAAGACGCCGATGCCGTAGCCGGTTGAGGTGTCGCGGCGGGCCGACCAGATCGCGTCTTCCCGTGCGTCGGCGCCAGCGCGCGTGTACACGCCCGGGGTCGAGGTCGGGATCGGATTGTTGGGCTTGGTGAAGACCTTGGCCTGGATCAGGCCGTCCGCGGCGTCGAGGCCATAGTGGTCCAGGTTGGCGCTGGTGCCGCCGCCGCCCAGGACCAGGTGCACGGTGCCCTTGCTCGTGTCGAACACGCCCGTATCGGTGGTCGTCACCGGATGCGGCCGGCGCGTCTCCACCGGTGACCCGGTGGCGGCGTCGGTGCCGGCCATGGGGTCGAAACCGCGGACCGGGAATGACCGCTCGTAGTCGTGGTCGTGCCCGTTGAGGACGAGGTCCACCTGGTACTTGTCGAACAGCGGCAGCCACTGCTCACGGATCCCGCGGTCGGACCCATTGCCCGTGACCGACGACGAGCAGGCGATCTGATGCATCTGCGCGACGATCCAGTCGATCGAGGGGTCCTGCCGCGCCGCGGCCAGGGTTCGCTCCAGCCACGCGGTCTGTGCTCCGCCCGAATAGCCGCTGACGTAGAGCGACGTACCAGGCTGGATCGGCGGGTTGCCGGTGCTGGCAGCCGGCACCAGCGGCGCCGGCCCGCCGACCAACGGGCCGGCGTCCTGGTAGACCACTTCGTCGCCCTGGAGTGCCACGAACAGTACGTTGCCGACCTGGAAGGAGTACCAGTTGCCGCGGAAGCCCGGCACGCCGTTGTCGGGCAGCAGGTAACGGGTCAGGTAGGAACCGTAACCCTGCGGGCCGTTGTTGAACTCGATCTCGTGGTTGCCCGCGACGGGCATCCACGCGCGGAACGCTGCGGAGGTCTGGTTGTTGTTGCCGAAGTCCCGCCAGACCTCGGGCTGTACGGTCGGGTTCAGGTCGGCGTAGCACAGGTCGCCGTTGAGCAGGTGGAACAGCGGGCTGAACGACTCGACCGCCGCCACCGCGTAGGCGCTCTGACCGTAGGACAGTACCCAGGCGGTGTTGGGCGTGGCCAGGTCGCCGAAGCTGGTGAACCGGAATCTCGCCGGGCCGCTTGGTGCCGTCCGGAACGAGCCTGCGAACGGCGTCGGAGCGCTGTCGTTGTCCGCGGTGACGACGTAGGAGTACTCCGTGTCGGGTGCGAGATGCGCCAGCTCGGCATGGTAGGTCCAGACGGAATCGCCGTTGAGCCCGTCGATGTAGGTGCGCAGGACGGCGGGCACCTCAGTGCGGGGCAGATGCGGTCCGTGCAGCAGCACGCGCGCGCCAGGTGCCTGGTCGGGCGAGGCCCAGGACACCGTCATGCTGGTCGCCGGGTCGGCGCCGAAGGTCAGGTGGATCTGCTCGGGAGTGCCGTTGCTGGCTGCGGATGTGCTGGCCGCGGCCTGCTGGGCGCCGCGAAGCACTGGCATGGTGGCGAGGAGCCCGGCGGTGCCTGCGGTAGTGAGCACTTGGCGGCGTGACAGTCCTGATCCGGCTGGCTCGTCGGGAACGCTTGGCTGAACGTCTGCGGCAGTATCCATGCGGTCAGCGTTGCGCCTGGCCGTAAACCGCCGATGACGACTCAGTGACGAGTCGCGTCCATCGCAGTTAAGCCCTGTGCGACTCGCCAACGGGCATGTGCACTTCGAGTTCCGGTTGCGCCCGTCAGTGGTGCAGTGTCATCACGAGCACTGCGGCTGCGGCAACGACGACGACCAGCAGGCCTACCAGCCACCAGCGCCATGCTCGCGCTCTCGCGGGGCGCCGCGGCTCTGCCCGTACCGGCGGCGGTTGCGCCCTCGGGAGAGACGCTGGCGGCGGCACAGTGGGGACCATTGACCGCACCGGCATCCGGGGTCGCGGGGCCGAGGCGCGCGGTGCGTCTGATCCCGGCTGCACGACTGCCGGTGGCATGGGTGCCGATGACTGTTTCCCGGCCTGCCCGGCCGGCAGCGGTCGCACCCTGACCCGCCGGGGCGCTGGCCTGAAAGCGCTCGTGCCTGGTACTCGCTTGGGTAACTTTCCGCCGGCCTGGGGTCGCAGTGGCTGAGACGAGTCGAACTCGGAGGGCGCTACGGGAACAGAGGCCACTAGCCGCTCGGCCGGCATATCAAGGGCGCCGGCCTGGCCCGGCACTCGCCAGTTGACGCCGCGCACGCGTCGTGGCAGATCGCCGAATGATTCCAGCAGTGGACGGACGTCATCTGCCATGCTGCCCCCGGGCATTTGCTGCAACGCTGAGTAGTCGTATGACTACAGCGCAGCACAGCGGGGCCGGGCGATCAAGCGGAACGACGAAGTAGTCTCACGCGGTTGGGGACAACTCGCACCATCAAGACGAATTCGGGTCGCGAGTTGGCGGGATTTGAGTGATGTAGTCGGCGAAGCGGCGCAGGCTGGTCTCGAAGCCGCGGAGTGCTTCTGGTGCGGCCATCGCGGGTGGCATGTTCGTCTGATGGGTGACCACCTCAGTTCGCCCGTCGCCGAGATCGGCGAGCGTGATCGTGGTCGTCATGCCTCCCTCGATATCCGCTTCGGTCCACACCAGCAGCGCTGGTCGCCGCACGTCGCGGTAGATCGCGCGCATGGTGTAGCTGCTGCCATCCGCGTCGTTCACCATCACGGTCTCGAAAACCCCGCCCGGTCGCAGGTCGACGGTAATTCCGTCGACGGGCGCCGTGGTGCCATCCGGCCCCCAGAAGTGAGTCAGGTGCTCCGGCTGGGTCAGGCAGTCGAAGAGCAGCTCCGGGCTTGCGCGGTGCACCCGACGGTAGGTGAATTCGCCGGCCTGATTCATCGGCCTGCTCCCTCGCCGTGATCGGCTTGTTCCAGGGCGGCCAGGTGCTCGTCGAGCCTGTCGTACCGCTCGTGCCACTGCCGCCTGTGGCGCTCAATCCAGTCCGCCGCACCCCCGAAGCTGGTCGGCTCGATGCGGCACGGCCGGGCCTGGGCAGCTCGGGAGCGGGAGATCAGGCCGGCCCGCTCGAGGACCTTGATGTGCTTGGAGATCGCCTGCTGGGTCAGTGCGAACGGCTCGGCCAGCTGGTTGACGGTCGCCTCGCCGGCCGAGAGCCGGGAGAGGATCGCGCGCCTGGTCGGGTCAGCGAGCGCCGCGAATGTGACCGACAGCTCGTCGACGGCTCGCCCGGTGGCGGTGGCAGTCACCGGGCCGCCATCGACCAGGCCTTGGCGGCGCCGTCGCCTTCGAAGAACTCGCGGGGCACAGCGCGGCCGGCGAGCAGGGGCACCAAATCGTGGCTCCGACCGGTCAGCTGCGCGCCTTCGCCTGCAGACCAGTCGAGGTCGGAGGTGCTGACCCGGACGCCCTCGAGTGGGAAACCGAAGAGCGAGCGGCTGCCGCTGCTCGTCAGCGAGTCGAGCGTCATCGTCGTGGCTCGCTCCGGAATCTCGTACGCAAGGCGCAGCGGCCAGGCGATGTCCAGACCGTGGATGACGTCGTGGGTCAGCGCGCCAGTCAGCCCGCCGCCCGGCGGACACCACGGTGTCTCCGCGTTGTCGCGCAGCACGGCGACGAGCTCGGCCGGCGGCAGCTGGCTGTCCCGCTCAGCGATCTCGTCGGAGAACCTCGTGAAGTCGCCGCCGTAGCGCTGCAGGCCGGCCATGAAGTCCGGCTCGCTGATGCGGAAGGGCATCGTCTGGTGAGCGAGTACGTGCGCGGCGGTCCAGCCCGCGCACAGCGACGGCGACCGCCACTGATCGGCGGTCAGGGTGTCGAGCGCGGCAGCGAGCGCCCGCCGGTGCGCCGCGATGACGTTCATCATCTCTGATCCCTCCACCATCTCGGATCCATCCACATCTATCAAGTTGTACAACTACTTAGTTTACAAAGATGGCGGACGAAGCGCAAGCGGCGCGCGAGGCCGGGGTTCCCTTGTCGCGCCTCATCGCCAGCGCGGCAGAACGCGAGATGCGCCGCCGTATCGGCCTGGCGGCCGTGGCCGAGTGGGAGGCAGAGCACGGCGTCTACGACGCGGGCGCGCTGATCGCGCTGGACGGCGACGACCGTCGGATGTGGGCACGACACAAGCTCGCCCTCGACGAAGGCAGGGACATCCATGTACCCGCGATCGTCGTCGGCCAGGCCTGGCGCGACGGTCGTCGCCAGGTCCAGCTGGCGCGCGCGCTCGCGGGCTGCCTGGCGGACGCGGTCGGCCCCGAGACGAGCAAGGCCGCCGGAGTGCTCTGCGGACGGTCCGGTACCGCTGATGTTGTCGACGCGACGGTCGTGGTGATGGCGGCGGCGCTGCGTGCGATCATCTGGACGTCCGATGCGGACGACGTCAGGTCGCTGGCCCGTCAGTCGAGGATGCGGCCAGCCCTCGTTGTCCGGTCTGTCTGACTGCTCGCGCGGCCGCTCACGGGCGGCGTTCTGCACGTCGCCAGGGCTAAACCGAGATGGCGCCCGGTGTTCACTTATCTGCCCCGGCTAGTTCGCCTCTGACCCAGGCTGCGTCTCTAGCGTCTCAGCAATCCCGCGGTCCGCGGGCTCCCCAGGGAAGGACGTAGATGAAGAGACTGCATCGGCGGGTCATCGCCGCGAGCGCTATCGGTATCGCGCTCGCAGCGACCTGCGTCGGCACCGTGCTGGCCGCGCCCGGCATGCCTGACGACAACGTCTGGCCGTACGCCCAGGCTACGCCGCACGCCGCCGTGCTCGCGGCTGTCGGAGACATCGCGTGCGAGCCCGACGACTCGGAGAACGCCGCGACCCCCGCCAAGCTCAAGTGCGGCAGTCCGACCCTCGGCGGCACGGACGCCCAGTTCGCTACCGCCGACCAGATCGAGGGCATGCACCCAGACCTCGTTGCCTTGCTCGGTGACGAGCAGTACGAGGTCGGCAAGCTGACCGACTTCGAGGGCTCGTTCGACAAGTCGTACGGAGCGTTTAAGTTCCTGCAGCGCCCCGCGCCGGGCAACCACGAGTTCTACCCGTACGCCAAGAGCGGCGACAACGAGGCCGGGCAGAACGGCGACGGCTACTTCCAGTACTACAACGGCATGACGGAAAGTGGCTCGACGAGGCCGGGCGGCCAGGCCGGGCAGACCGGCGAGGGCTGGTACTCCTACGACCTCGGCTCGTGGCACATCATCTCGCTGAACATCGAGTGCAACTCACCGGCGTTCGGCAACAGCTGCGACCCGACGACGGGCGTGCTCGGCCAGGAGACGCAGTGGCTGGCTACTGACCTCTCCAGCGACCACGCCTCGTGCACCCTCGCGTACTGGCACCAGCCCACCTTCAGTTCGACCAACTCCCCGAGCGCAGAGGGCACGGCGGCGGATGCATGGTGGAAGCTGCTCTACGCGCACGGCGCGGATCTGATCCTGAACGGCCACGAGCACGTCTATGCGCGTACTGTGCCGCTAGACCCCAACGGCGTGCCTG
>Ga0126373_10001047_pt1 | contig 19282 bp, 16 predicted proteins | sample PanSoiMetPlot_11_FD_92545 | JGI IMG/M metagenome (GOLD analysis project Ga0126373, IMG submission 92545) | Tropical forest soil microbial communities from Panama - MetaG Plot_11 | ecosystem: Environmental > Terrestrial > Soil > Tropical forest > Bulk soil | place: Panama | collected 2016-02-17 | reverse complement strand
GTGACTAAAATATTGTACGCTCCCACCTGAATGTCCGGAAAGCGATACGCGCCGGTCGAGGTGGAGACAGTTTTGTAGACGGTCCCGGTGGTTACTCCTGTGGCAGTGACTTCAGCTCCCACCACGGCGGACCCGGAACTGTCCAGAATCGTGCCGGTGATAGAACCAAGGTTTGATTGCGCCGGTGCAGGTCGAGTTGTCAGGAACAGGAATAATAGCGGGAAAACAAGAAGGGCACACCTAAGCTTAATTACGCTTTCAGGTCGCATAGCTCAACCTCCCGGTATCGAGGCCCGTAGCTGTGATTGACGCGCCAACAATGGCGGCACCGGAGGAATCCAAAAACGACCCCGCCACAGCACCGCCGTTTGACTGCGCATAGACGCCACTTATTAAGAAAAGGAATACGAATGCCGAGAAAACCCCGTGGGACAGGGACAACCCTGAACGCCGCATGGCCTAGCCTCCCCTCGACCTCGCAGTTAGACCCGACAGTTGCTACCGTCAGCACCCCGCTCTCTGCTCGGCGATTCCGGATCGGAATCTAGGGTGGTACCCGGCAGGATGAGCCGACCAGGCTTATCTGACAAGGTTGCACCCGCGGGAAGCAGGCGGATCGCAGCACCATGCTTGTCAGTTGCAAGACTCGGGTTGATGATCTTAGACACGACCCCATAAGAAACCGATCAGGTCCGAAAAGGAAATCGGTTTCCGAAAGCGGTTTCTCTTCCGCCTTTTGTACTCGTCTCCCCGGAAAGTTGTCAAGTCTTTTCTTCGAGACCAGCACGTGGGCCGCAGCGCAGACGCGCTTCACGTTCCGTGCGTCGCGGCGGGAGTTTCGCCATGTGGCAACGATTCCATCAAACGTCGCCCACGTCCAGGAGGAAACCAAACGACACGTCCCTGGGCACCAGAGGTCGTCAGGCGGACGCCCCAGCGGTGGTCTCGCGCAGCGATGTCGTCATGTTATTGACTAACGGCCGAGCCCAAAATCCGACGCTCAGAACCATTCCAAAAGTCAGGTAGAGGAACGCCAGTCCGCTGCGAAGTCCGACAGAGTCACCGATTCGGCCGATGATGACGGGAACAATTGCTCCCCCGACGATGCCGCTGCCCAGGATGCCGGAAAAAGACCCGTGATATTCCGCAACCGAATTGAGCGCCAGCGAGACGATGACCGGCCACATCACCGAGGCGAACAGTCCAATCGCGGGGAAAGCGATGACCGATACGCTCGCCGGACCCATCAGAGCCGCAGAAAGACAGCAGACAGCACCTACGCTCGCGCCGATGAGTACCTTGCGGCTATCGAAAATCTTGAGCAACAGCATTCCTCCGAGACATCCCGCCGTAAGTAGGCCCCAAAACCAGGAAACCGCAGTGGCGCCGGTCGTGTGCGGATCGAAGCCGTGATAACGCTCCAGGAAACTGCTCATCCAATCCGCTGTGCCCTGTTCGCAGGAAACGTACGCAAACACGGCGACAAAATAAAGCCACACGACTCGCTGTCGCATCAGGGTTCTATACATCGCAAGAGAGCCTGGCCGTTCTTCCGCAGTGTGCTGCAGCTTGGGAAAGCGAGAAACCATAAGCACGCCGACCATGCCCAATGCCGCGAGCGTGAAGATCCAATAGATCGAAGCCCAGGGGAGGTTCGGCGGGGTTACGGCTTCGAGAAGACGCAAGGCGGCATTCGGAGGGCGATCCGGACTTCGCAGGTTCACCACCAGAAACGAATAGATTCGCGGGCTTAGAAAAGAGGCGCTCCCAAAAACCAATTGCGCGAAGGTCGAATTGAAGGCGTAGTGCTCTTCGCCACCGGACACGCGCAGAAGCGGATTGATGGCCACCTGCAGAATGGCCATTCCCGCGCCAATAATGAAGTACGAAATCATCGCTACTTGATACTGGGGAACTAGCGCGAAACTCAGCGAGCCCAGCCCCGCGGCAAGAAAGGCCAATACCATCACCGGCTTTTCGGAAAACCGCTCGACCAGGAATCCGGCCGGAATGGACATGACGCCGTAGGCGATGAAAAACGCGAAGGCCAGGAATCCGGCCGCGGTCAGGCTCACGTGGAAGCTTCCGATGATGTCCGGAACGATCGGGCCAAGGATGTTCGTCAGCAGGGAAATCACGAAGAAGGTGAGGAAGACTAAACCGACCATGTAGCGGTTGCGCGCCATTTGCTCTGTTTTTCCCCTCGTGCCAATTCGAATCAGAATGAGCGAACACCTTCGTTCCGGAACCGATGGTGCCAGACGCGCGCCGCTCCGATCAGGTTCGCTTCTTTTCCAAGGGAGGCCAAAACGATCTCGGTCTTCTCCGCGGGGACGAACCGGCAGCCCCGGCGAATCGTTTGGCGGATGCCATGGAGAAGCAGGGGGAAACTCTTCATCACGCTGCCACCCAAGACAATCACGTCCGGGACAAACAGATTGATGAGATTGGCGAGACCCAAACCCAGATAGTGCGCCTCGCGCTCGACGACTCGGCAAGCGACCGCATTCCCCTGTTTTGCCAATTCGCAGATTTCTCGCGCGGTGCGTTTGCCATCCGGGTCCGAGTCTGCCTGCTCGGCAAACCACGCGGCCATTGCTGGTCCTGTTGCCAAAGTTTCCCAACAACCTCGGAAACCGCAAGAACACAAAGGACCGGAAGCATCCAGAACGTGGTGGCCGATCTCCGGATGTGACATGTCCGCGCCTCGATAGAGTTGTCCATCCAGGATGATTCCGCCGCCAATTCCGGTCCCGATGGTCACGTAGATGAGCCGCGATTTTCCTTTGCCAGCGCCCCACGCCGCTTCGCCGAGCGCGGCTGCGTCCGCGTCATTTTCCAGCGCCACAGACACTCCGAATTCCTCGGCGAGATCAATGGTTGGATTTTGCCCCTTCCACCCCGGCAAAAAATCGGCGTCACCGATGGCGCCTGTGGAGGGGTAGACGATTCCCGTCGAGCCGATGCCGATGCCGGTAATCTCGGCACGAGCCTCGCGCGCTGTTTCCTGGAGCATGGCGATGATGCGCGCCAAAGCGTCCGGGTAGCCGCGCCCGGAGTCGGTTGGGCACTCCGTTCTCGAGAGCACCCTCCCGTTGTTGTCCACCATTCCGACAGCAATTTTTGTGCCGCCGATGTCAACAGCTCCAATCACGAATCCGCCACTCCTTGTTCGTGCACCGCACCTACTCGAATCGCTGGCACTCCTTTCAAACGATAGGCTCCACTACTTTTCCGCAGGTGTGATGACAATGCTTCGGTAAGCCACACGTCCTTTCTCGCTGCCCTGAAGGTAGATGGGACCTGGCCGCTCTTCGTGACTATCGAGCGCTCCGCCGGTGATACCGGGAATCTCCTTGTTGTCGATGATGGTTTGGCCGTTCTGCACCACGGTGATTCTTCGGCCGATCAGCGTGATGTCGTAGGTCTGCCAAGTCCCCGGCTTTCGCGGCAATTCCGGTTCAGGCGCCAGGAAGCCGTACACGGCGCCCATGTGATGGCTCGGCGGCTCTTCGATGGAATCGGTTTCCACCTGAACTTCGTAGCGGCCACGCAAATACATGCCGCTATTGGAATTCTCCGCACAATGGAATTCCACGTGCACTTTAAAGTCTTCGAACTTCCCATCGTAGATCAACTCCGGGCCATTTCCCGGTGTGATCAGTGCACCATTCTCAACCTTCCAGACCTTGGTGGAATCCGCCGGACTCATCCGCCAACCGGTGAGGTCCTTGCCATTGAACAACGGGATGGGTTTCCCCCACTTCAGAGTTCCCGTCCTTTCCAAACTCGGCGCACGTCGCCCGGTCCAAGTCCAAGTGGTGCCGTCCGGCCCGTTCACGGTTCCGGATAACTGATTGCCAGTAAGGGTTCCTTCGAACACCATGTCGGCTTGGGCAGCCTCTTCATCCTTGGGTGAGACAAACGTCAGATGGCCGTCAGTGATCGACACTTTGGGAAGTGGCCGCGCGTTGCCCCACCGGCCAACCATTTGCGCCTGCAATTTACCGCCTTCCTCGCGCAATTCCAGCCACGATGGATATTCGCGGTCCCGCGCTTTGAGCGTCAAATCCCAGCGGCCAAGGAACGCCTTTACGGAGTCATCAGCCTTCGCCGCTGGGGACCTGTCCGAGTTCCATTCATAGGAAATTGCCGATGCGCACGAGACCAGAGTTACGACAGTCGATAGAAATACAATTTTAGGAAGTTTCATAGCAATGCCATTTTTCTCCTCTCACTCGCTGAATCATTTGGCGACGTAGATAAGTGAGGAAGCGCGTTCCCGGCTATCTCGGAGCGAATCTCACGATTTGATGATCTGTGACGCGGCATCCCAGTATACGCGGCTCTGGCGATAGTACGACTCGTTGGCCATGTGGCATGCGAGCGCCGCATGGTGGCCGAAGACGACATCCTGCACCACAGGCTTGCGCGTACGCACGGCCTCAAAGAACACCCAGAGATGCGGACGCAGGTCGTCGTAGTCTTTGCCCTTGATGCTGGCGGTTTCGAGTGTGGGCTCATGGCCGGGTTTCGGATCGTGCTCTTTGTGCCATTGCTCAAAGTACGCGTTCTTCAAGCGGCTCGGCAGAGCATAACAATAATAGCTCGGCGCAAGATCGACGCCCGGCTGCGGAATGTGCGTGATACCGAATTCGGTCAGTTCCAGAATGCCCTTCGAGCCCATAAAGCGCGTGATCTCCGCCATCTCGGTCCCGAGAGTGAGGCGAACGTAGACAGGAATATTGCCGTACTCGAACAAGACCGGGTGCACATCCGGTGTGTTGCGGCCATCCTTCCAGCGGTAGATCCCGCCCAGGGCAGTCGCGCTCTTTGGCGCTTCGTTGATACCGAGAACGAACTGCATCCCGCTGATCAAGTGAACCATCAGGTCACCGGCGACACCGGTTCCGTATTCTTTCCAGCAACGCCAGCGGGCGAACAAGTAGGGATCGAACGGCCTCTTAGGTGCCGTGCCGAGCCAAGTGTCCCAGTCGAGATTTTCTGGAGATAGGTCCGCTGGGGGAGGATATTCCCAGGCGCCGGTGGGGTCATTGCGTCCGTAGGTAGCTTCCACGAGGCTGAGTTCTCCGATGGCGCCGCTGTCGTAGAGTTCCTTTGCCTTGGCGCAGAGCACGGAGCTAGTGCGCTGGGAGCCGATCAGCACGATGCGGTCGCCCTTTTTCGCTGCCTCCACCATGGCGACGCCGTCGGCTGCGCTATGCGACATCGGCTTTTCGCAATACACGTCTTTGCCCGCAGCGACGGTGTCCACCACAATTTGTTTGTGCCAGTGGTCGGGCACGGCCACGATGATGGCGTCAATGCTCTTGTCGTCCAACAGCTCTTTATAGCGGCGCGTCGTACGAATCGATTTTCCAGCGATTTCCTTCGCCAGCTCGTGTCGCCCGTCGTAGAGGTCGCAGGCCGCTACGCACTCCACGCCGGGAAGCGCGACTGCCGTGGTGAGCAAGCCCGTGCCTTCCATGCCGACACCCACAATGCCGAACCGCACGCGATCACTTGCGGCCATAGGGCGCGAGGACGGGAACAAGGGTTGTGGCTCAAGAATGATAGTCCTCACGGGAACTGAAGCGCCTGCGGCCGCTCCCGCCGCGGTTAGTAAGAATTCTCTTCGTGAATAATCCGACCTACCCATGGTCCAACCTCCTTCGATGTGTTCGGCGATTCTGGCTTTCGGTCGTTCATTCTACATTTCATGGGCCGGCAAACGATTCCCATTGCCACGGAACCGGAAGTTCTGGCGTGGTCGGCCGGTTCTGTGCTATGGGCGGAGCCCCCGCGTGCTCGGAGAAAGACAAGTCGCACTCAAGGTGCAGAGAAACGAAGCAAGCAGCGAAACGGTATTTGATGCGCGGTCGTCTGCGCAAGCCGCCGTTCGAGGGGGAAAGCGGTTTCCGAAAGCGGTTTCTCCGGCTTCTTTTACTTCCCGAGCGTGGCCTTGTCAAGCCTTTTCTTCCGATAGCGCCGCGGCCTTCTTCTCATGGCCAGCGCTTGCAAATCGTGATAGCTTCTTGCACCAAGGTACGACGAAAGAGGTATGCGAAAGAACCGTCACGTGGCCAGCGAACGGTCGAGTCCGACCATGAGGGAAGTGGCCAAGCGTGCCGGCGTGTCCCCTGCCACCGTTTCGCGTGTCCTCAACAAAACGCACTACATTGCCGAAGAAACCGAGCGGCGCGTTCTCGAAGTTGTCGGGCAGATGAAGTATTACAAGAATGTCCATGCGCGACGGCTCGCCACGGGGCAAAGCGACCTGTTCGGGCTGGTGATTTCGGAGATCGGCAATCCCTATTTCCCGGAACTGATCCGTGGTTTCCAGGCTGCCGCGTGGGATCGCGGATTTGATGTTCTTCTCTGCAACACCCAATACAATGTGGAGCGTGCCAAAAACATTCTGCAGAAGCTCCGCGAGAGCGATGTCCGCGGCGTCGCGATTATGACTTCTTCGATCGACAAGAGCATGACCGCAGAACTTCTCGCTGCGGGAATTGGTGTGGTCTACTGCAACCTCAGCCCCGCGGAAACACTGCTGAGCACCATCTCCATCGACTATCCGCGCGGTATTTCTCAGGCGATCGAGCACGTTGTGGGGCTCGGCCACCGGCGCGCCGCCGTCATCTCCGGTCCGGAAGACAATCGCACCGCGGTCATGATTAAGGAGGCACTGGTTGCCGGGCTGAAGCAACGCGGTCTGGTTCCTTCGCTCGTGATCAACAGCAGCTACCAGGTGGACTCCGGCGCCTCGGCAGTCCGCGCCGTCCTTTCGGCAGAGCAGAAACCGACGGTGATTTTCTGCGGCAGCGATCTGATTGCCATGGGTGCGATGAGCACGCTTGAGCAGGCGGGCATTGACGTTCCCGGGGACATTTCCGTGGTTGGCATCGACGACATTGCCTTCGCTTTCCTGGCCCGGCCACCCCTGACTACCATTCGCGTCCCACGCGAGGAAGTGGGCGCTGTAGCCTTCGAGGCCCTGGATAAGATGCTGAAGTTGAAACGTCGCAAAGGCTCGGATCACTACGTGGCAACCGAACTGGTAGTTCGAAGTTCGACCGGCCCGGCGCGTTGATGAGTCCATCGCCGGGCGTCGGCAAACAACCGTTCGGAACACGTGGAGATTACGGGTTATCGCTGGCATTGGCTCTGCACGTTCCTGCTCCAACTATCTATGACATCGTCAAGGAGGAGCGTGGCATCTCTCCCGAAATGGCCCTTCGACTAGGGTATGTGTTTGGAACTACTCCCGATTTTTGGCTCAATCTTCAGTCAGAGTTTGATCTGCGGTGTACGAAACCAAAAAGAGGTCACGATCAAGAACCAGGTTCGGTCGCGTGAGCCTGGACGTTGGCACAACCGACCACCTTACCGCTGCGGAGAAGGTGACCGCCTAGTTGGAATCTAAGTATTCAATCAAAACCCTTGGAAACGCACTCACCTCTCGTAGATGAGCGGACCGCATGAATTGACACGGAACCGCAACGTCCGTAGCAGACGCGTCGCCTGCCGAGCCCCTTGGACGCCTCGGACGGGCAAATTTCACTTACCGGCAGAACGACCATCTCCACTCGTCCGCTGGCGACCTCCACCGCTCCCTGTCAGCATATGCCCTGAACGCGAGTGATCAGTTCCCTGGAGACCCGAGGAATCCTGTTATGCCGTGAGGATCCTTGTCCTGCGACGCGATGGCCACGGTCGGGCAGCGCGGCGCGTAAATCGGAATACACTGTGCGACGTTGTTGTCCCGAGAATTCGTCACGTAGACCAGCGGATTCGGTGTGGGCGGCGTGCCGGTTTGCAGATTGAATGCTAGCGCCAGGACGCGGCCTGGACCGCGGCCGGTGTCGCTCTTTTGAGGCGTGCCGACTTGGCCACCTTGGACGTCGTAAAGAGAAAGGTGGTCATTCGTGCCCCCGCCTGGCGGCATCGGCACAATCAGGTCTCCGGCAACTGCAAATGCGCCGTTCGCCTGAACGCTGAGGTCAAATATGCCTGCATCTGCAGGACCGGTTGAACCAGCCGCCGGACCAACCTTACCGGCGTTAACTGCATAGGCATTCAAGTGGTCGCCGTTTGCAGAAATCAACAGAGTGTCGCTAGCCAGTGTCAAATGCCCCAAGCTAGCGGGATCGTTCAGCGGCGAGGTCGCGAGGAACGCTACTGTTCCATCCAGCTTTACCGCGTACGAGTCGATTCCATCTCGGCATGTGTAGATATGGCTTCCGCTTGGATCGATAGCGATGCAATTGGCACCGGCACCGGCAGCTGGGGCAACCGGTGGCCCCAGTTGATGCAACTGACCGTCCTGTCCCACACTGAATTGGTGGACGCCGAGGTTGCTCGACACATAGACTTCGCTACCTCCTGGGCCCATCACTATGTCGGTCGTCTGGACGCTGCCTGGATCACCGATAGTTACCGTTAGCGGCGTCATCTCAGCAAGTGTGCCGTCCGCTACAATCTTGTACTGGTGAATCTCATTGCCGCGGATGTCCGCCCCATAAACGAAGCGATGAAGGGGATCGATCACGAGGATCTGATCGCCAGCCCCGGGGGAACGGGTCAAGGGTGAACCTGGCAGCGACTGCGGCCTCAACAGGGTCAGCGTCCCATCGCTTCCAATCGAGTACTCGGAGATAACCGAGTCACCAGCTACGTAGACAAATCCCAGGGCACTCGTGGTGCCACCGACCACTTGGAAATCCAGGAGTACAATGGAGGTTTGGCTGGGGGTACTGGAGTCCGCCACTTGCGCGGTCGCGGACACACTGGTCGTGGAAGAAGCTGCGTTCGGCGCCGGCTCTGACTCTGACTGCATGACAATGGCGGCCTGCGCTGTTCCGGAAATGAGCCCCGTTTTGGGGTCAAGGCTCAGACCTTTTGGAAGTTGGCCTTGCGTAACGCTCCAAGCAAACGGCGACGTTCCTCCATTTACGGTGAGCTGCAAGCTATAAGACTGGCCTATGTTGACGGGAGGAATCTGCGCGGGAGCCGTGACTTGGGGCAGCGGAGCGATAGTTACCGTTGTGCTTGTGCTTTTGGAAGTGTCGGAGACAGCCGTGGCGGTGATAGTTGCTGAGCCTGCATTGCTCGGACCCGTGTACGTGACAGAAGTCGTAGTCTGATTGCTCAGCGCGCCACCGCCTATCAGCATCCAACTGACGCCAGCGTTCTTTGGATCGTTGACCGAGGCAGTCAGATTGAGCATGGTGCCCACGTCAACGGTCGCTGCGGTCTGCGAAAGAGTGACAGTGATGGTCTGCGGAGGGGGCGGCGGTGGCGAGCTCATTCCCTGTGAGCAACCTCCCGCCAATAACGCCGCGCAACACAGCAATGCAGCTGCCGCAACAGAGAGGGCGTTCAACACCGGCGCACACTCTCTTTTTGTTACCTTCAGAATGCGCCGACGCATGGTCTCGCTTCCTTTCTTACTTAACGGCAATGCCATGTGGGCGCGCGGGTCCGGTGGAAAAGGCGGTGTTGAAATCCAGGTTGAAGCTCGGATCGAGAACGAGATCGTGTTCGAAAACATGGGCTACGTGGATTTTGTGATCGCCTTCTGCGTGAACTTTTCCGAAATTGTCTTCATTCAAAAAGTAGTCGCTGATGACAAGCCGCTTTTCGTCGGCGGTCAGGTTGATGTAGTGAGGCCCCGAATGCGGCCCGAGATCAAGAATCTTAAGGATGAGAGGCTCATCTGGATCCGAGATGTCAAACATCACGACTTTCCCCGCCTGATTCATGGAAATAAAGAGCCTGCGGCCGTCCGATGTCACGCGCATCAACTGCGGCCAGCCGCCTTTTTGAATGGTCGAAAAATCGAAGACTGCCCGGGCAGTCCCCTGGTGCGTGTTTAGCAGATAGAGCTTGTCGTCCAGCATTCCAGCCGTGTAGCCGCGCTCGTGCGGATCGTGGGGAATGAGTTTGACGTCAATCGTGCCGCCAGCATTGGGAATGCCGATAGTACGCAGGATTTCGCGGCGCTTGAGGTCCCACACGCGCACGCTGCCGCGGAGATCGAGTCCCCCAGCGACGGCGTTGAGGGTGGTAGAAGGACAAATGAAGTCGCTGGTAACCATCAGATTGAGTTCGGGGCGCACAGAAATGCCGTGCGGATTGAAGCCGTCGCCAGGGGGCTCGTCCGGAAACTCCTTAATGAGATTCAAATTCCTGTCGAATTCAGCGACGCGTCCCGGCGCATGCCCGTGCGCGCCGCCCATCATTGTGACTAGAAAGCCCCCATGGGGCAGCGCGTGAAACTCATCAGTGATCGCCGAGAGAGGTGGGTCCGCCGCAGAAATGAATCTGGGCTCATCGGGATCCGAAACGTCCCAGAAGAAAATTTCTTTCTGCCCTTTCAGAACGCTGAGCAATCCGCCACAGGCAACGACCTTCCCGTCTGCCGAAAGACCAATGTGGTGGAGTTCGTTGCCTGTAGCCCCGGGGTTTGGGAGCGGACTCGTGGCGATAACCTTGCCGTAGTCTCGGGAATCCTCGTCGAAATTCACGACTGCGAGAAAATCGGGGTTAGTACGCGCCTGGTCCCCGGCGCAAACGAAGAGGTATTTCGCTTCGTGGCGCGCCCGCTGGCGTACCGACCGGAAGCATTCCTGAGTTCCTTTGGTCACTGCCTTGCTGAACGGTTTCGCGTTCTCGAATTCGAAATGCGCCGGATCGATTTCGGATTGGGCGTAAGTGCATAAATGCGCCACTGCTGCGAAACCCGCCAAGAGCATTAACATCCTGATACTTGTTAGAGATACGGCTCTCATACCATCTCTCCTTAAGGACTTCAGAACGCCCGCAACTCCAGCACGGCGCCTTCGGCGCGTTCATGGTTGGGCACGCGGCCAGTCACCGTCACGCAGATGGTGCTGCCATCGGGCGAAGTGGCGATGCCGTTGAGCCGTGCGCGACCCAGCGGTCTTCCATCTGCGAGCCTCACGTGCCGCACGGAAACTACAGTTCCGTCTTGTCGCATGCGCACGATGGTGTTGTTTCCGCGATTCGCGACATAGAAATCAGAGTTTTTGTCCAGTGTTGTGTTGCTCGAGAAATTGGGATCCGTGCTTTCAATGGTCACGGGAGCGAGATCAATGGGTTCGTTCAAAGCGTCTGAAGTCAGGTAGCGAACACCGGCCACATGGAAGACCTGACCGTTATCTCCAATGGCAAGCACTGCGATTCGATTTTCGAAAGGTTCACTCACATAAAGGATCCGCGTAGGCTCCCAGTTGAAGAGCACGCCCAATCTTGGAATAGTGTGTCGGGGACTATCGCTGTCTCGGTCGTTGATCTCCGTCCCTTCAGAACTCGTTGAACGGTCCCGCTCATCGAAGTCTCGACCGATCAAAGGGGCAATGGTGCCCGGTAACGCCAAGCCATCCACGCCCTTTGCGGTGTGTTCTTGCACAATGCTGCCGTCGGCCAGCACGACACAAAACACGGCACGCGTAGAACCATCTGGGGAGTGGCCGAGAAAGGCTGTACCCACAGCGCCCGCACTTAAAAGTCCAGGCACAAGTTGCGATGGCCTTCGGGGCGTGAGATCGCCGGCGAAGACCCCACCGGCCTGCGCGTCCGGTGCGCCGGCCAGTCCGATTCCGCTGGGATCAAGGATCGTAGAAGTACCAATCCCGTCAAGGCCAAATGGAGCATTCGCGGGCCATAGCCGCCCAAAGGCGTTGTTGATGGAAAGTGCCAGCGGATTGCTGGCGCCCGTGAAGCTGGCAGTCGCGGCAGCCGGATTGTTTATTCCGTTGCGAAAGGCAGGGCTTTGCGCCGTGTAGAGCTGGACTCGCCCTTCGAGCGCTGTCTCTTGGCCGTCCGCTGAAGCGAAATCATTGGGAATCAACAGCGTGTCGGTTCCGGTTGGATCAATGGAAAGGAAGGAACCCTCTCGCTGATCAAGATTCGCTAGTGGGGCGCCGAAGTTGGAGCTGCTTGCCACCAAGATGCGAACTGGATCCAGAATGTGACCGGGTTGCGTGAAAACGGCAAAGTTAGGCTTGTCATGGATGGGACCGCCTGGCAGAAATCGCCCAACCGCGCTGATCGCTGAGGCTCCGGGAATGCCAACCGCAACTACGCGTCCCTTGAGAAATGGAGGCGCGTGGTGTTCACCCTCCTGGGCAGCGGCTGTCGCCAGAGCCAAAATACAGATGGCAACAGCCCACACGGAATTTCTGCTATTTCTCCACATACGGTGCTTCCTTTCTTTCATTGGCCGTCTCTCTTTCAACGTTTGCAGCAAACGTACAGTCGCGGTCGCAGTCCGTAAGCGAACGGAAGTGGCTGCGAAAGAGCTGCCTGCTGACTTTCCTGGCCAGCGTGTGGCCATCTTCGAGCGAATGGCGATAGTGGAAGCCAGCGTAGATGCGTGCCAGGAAGACCTCGTCGAAGAGGTCGCGTGTATCGTCGAAGGTATGTGTGTGGAGGCCGTCGCTGAATGCAAGGCTGTCGACGATGACATGCACCTTATGTGTTCCGAAGTAGTCTTTGATCAAAGTGGAGACTGCCCCGGTAACACACCCGTGTGCGGCTGGATATTCAGGGTGGCTGGGAGTGGTGCCCAAGGGTGTCCAGTTGGGATCAGCAGTAAGGTCAGGGTTACCACCGCCGGCGCGAATCGCGGTGACGGGCCGCCAGAAGTTGTAGGTGAACTTGGCATTCCAGCAACCGATGGCTGAATCAGCGAAGCCTGTCCACAAGATGGCCATGAGCCTTGCCGAATCCATCAAGTTCAAACTGTAATTCTGGACCAGATAGCCGAAGGCCCGCGCATATTGCTGGGCAGTATGTTCGGTCCAGAACAGTCCGATTTCGCTTTGTTCCGCAGTCCGAATCGCACTGTTCACATCGCCGAGAGCGCGAACCTCTTGGTAGTCATCAGTCCACTCATCGCTGTCAAGAGCCGATGGACCACCAGGAAGGAATTGGCCGGCGCTCCTCATGGTGAACGGGCGCATCTGCCCGAGCCAAGGAGTCAAAGCTCGGGCGAATTTGGGTGGCGTTGGCTGCCAGACGCCGGGGCCGCTTCCCGGTGTGTAAGGCACATCGGCTTCGAGACCATCGCCTGTGCGGGCGGCAATAAGCGCCGCGGCGGCGGCTTCTCCTACGGTAACGCCTGCGGCCTTTGCTTCCGACGTCGCGTTGATTCTTGCCAGCGAGTCGTTGAATTGCGAGTCGAGCGCCACCTGTTGGGCAGGAAAATAGTTCACAAGCACGCGATGGGCGGCTGCGGCCGCCGCCGCTTCAGCTGAGGCATTTCGCGGAGCCTGGGCTTTGTAATAAAAGGGCTGAAACTCGCGTTGAGCGGAGTTGACCGCATCGTACACAGCGATGCTGGTATAGGCGAACCAAACGGAGGCGGTCGAAGAAGCTTTGCCACCCTTCGCAACGATGGTTGTGGAAGCGATTTTGTTCCAGTCGGTAACGACGTTTTGTGCCGGGCATGCAAGCGAAGCGAGAGAGAGAGCGGCAAGGATCAGCGTGGTCCTGACGAACGAGGATTTCATGTGTCACTTCTCCTTCAGAAAAAGGCTAGTCACGGGCATCGACCAACGCGCATGGTTGGCTTTGCCGCAGTTGAATTCCCGCTCCTCAAAGCACCGAAGCTTTTCGACCGGTGCTCACGAAAAGGCGCTTTTGCAATAAGGGCGGGCCTTCTATCCCTGTACAGCGCAAAGTCGCCGCAAATCTAATCATTCGACTTGCAAAAAGCCTGTTACCCTAAGCTTCTCGACTCTCCGATTCGGAGTGGTCCCGTGAAAGGCCAACCCAGTGAGGTCTCCCTGCTGCTGCGGGAGTGGCGGAACGGAGACCCCAAGGCACTCGACGCTCTGTTGCCAATCGTTTATGAGGAATTGCGCCGCCTGGCGCACTTTCAGCTACAAAAAGAGCGGATAGGGCATACTCTCGAGAGCGCGGCCTTGGTAAACGAGGCGTACTTGCGCCTCACCGGTCTGCATGCTCCCCAGTGGGAGAGCCGCACGCATTTCTTCGCCATTGCCGCCCAACTTATGCGTCAGATCCTCGTGGACCACGCGCGCCGTCATGTGGCGACAAAACGTGGGGGAGGAGACTTCAAGTTGTCGCTAGAGGAAGCGACCATGCAGTCCAAGCAAAAAGATGTCGACGTTCTTTTGCTAGACGATGCCCTCAAAGCTCTTGCCAAGATCGATCCACGACAGAGCAAAGTTGTAGAATTGCGCTTCTTTGCCGGACTTACACTCGAAGAAATTTCGGAAGCGCTCGAAATTGCTCCGGCCACAGTGCAACGCGATTGGACAGCAGCGCGCGCCTGGCTGCATCGAGAAGTTTCTAGGAAGTCCGCCAATGAGTAGCGAACGATGGGAGCGGACGAAGCAAATCCTTGAAGAGGCCCTGCAGCTCCCGTCCGAACAGCGAGAGGCTTACTTAGAATCCGCCTGCGGCGCCGATGATGAACTCCGCTCCGAAGTGGAATCGTTGATCTCTTCTCATGAAGCGGCGGGCAGCCAATTCCTTGCTGTTCCCGCCCCGGAACTTCTGCTGACTGCTTCAAATTTACCCATTCCGCCGATGAACCGATCAATCGGCAGGTATCGGCTGCTTCGAGAACTTGGCCGGGGCGGCATGGGACAGGTTTGGCTCGCGGAACAAACGGAGCCGGTGAGACGCCAGGTGGCGCTGAAATTGATCAATGGCGGAATGTTTGGCAGCTCCCTGTTAGAACGATTCCAGTCAGAACGGCAATCGCTCGCGATTATGGATCACCCGTCGATCGCGAAAGTGTTCGACGCTGGCGCTACAACCGACGGGCAACCTTACTTCGTGATGGAGTATGTACCTGGTGTGCCCATCACGGATTATAGCGATGAGAAGAGATTCACGATTCCTGAAAGGCTGGAACTGTTTATCAAAGTGTGCGAAGGCGTTCAGCACGCTCATCAAAAGGCCATCATCCATCGCGACTTGAAACCCGAAAACATCCTCGTTGTTGCAGTCGACGGCAAGCCGCTTCCCCGGATCATCGACTTTGGACTGGCCAAGAGCACAAGTCCGGAACTATTCGGTGCAGCTCAGTTCACAAGAGAAGGGGGTTTTCTGGGAACGCCGGGCTACATGAGTCCGGAGCAGGCGGACCCCCGTGTGACTGACGTTGACACGCGAACGGATGTCTTTTCACTGGGCGCCATTCTTTACGTTTTGCTCAGCGGCTCTCCGCCGTTTGACAGCGAGAGGTGGCGGAAGCAGCCGCTTGAAGTCGCGCTGCGGCAATTGCGCGAGGAAGATCCGCCGCGCCCAAGCACCAAGGCCGGCACGCAACGCAACTCGACGAAAACGATAGCAGAGACCCGCGGAACGCAACCAAAGGAACTCGTTAGCCTGCTTCAGGGCGATCTTGACTGGATCACGATGAAGGCCCTGGAAAGGGACCGCGCACGGCGTTACGCCACGCCGTCGGAACTCGCGGCGGACATCCACCGCTATCTTAACCATGAACCTATACAAGCACGGCCAGCGAGCCTTCCTTATCGCATGAAGAAGTACATTCGGCGGCACCGAATTGCCGTCGCCGCGGCGGCCACGCTGGCAGCAGTCTTTGTGGCCTTCGCTGTGATTCAGGGTGTGCAACTGCGAAGAACTGCGCGCGAACGTGACCGCGCCGACCGCATCGCTCAGTTCATGACAGGCATCTTTAAGGTTTCTGATCCAAATGAAAGAGTCGGCAACACGGTGACAGCTCGCGAAGTTCTCGACAAAGCAGCACAGGATATTGAGATTGGCTTGGCAAAGGACCCGGAGTTGCAGGCACGGATGATGCATGTCATGGGAAAAGCATACTCAGATCTGGGGCTTTACCCTTCCGCACAGACACTATTCGAGCGCAGCATCAATATCGGCATCTCTACTGTTGGGCGGGAAAACCCGGAAACACTGGACACCATGAGCGATCTGTCTTGGACGCTGTTTGAGCAAGGCCGTCTCTCGGAGGCGGAGAGTCTCCAACGGAAGGTGCTGGAGGCGCAAAGGCGTGTGCTTGGACCAGACCACAAAGACACTTGGGGGACCATGGACAATCTTGCCGCCACACTTCACGAGCTTGGGAACCATGCGGAGGCGGAGAAACTACAACGCGAGGTATTGGAGAGGAAGACGCGCATCCTCGGACCAGAAGCTTTCGATACCCTAGCAACTACGGATAATTTGGTGGGCACGCTGAGCCGCGAAGGTAAGCTGGCTGAGGCCGAACAACTGGAGCAAGAAACCTTGAAAATTCAACTTCGCCTGTTTGGGCTTGAAAACCTTGGAACCATTAGTTCCATGATGAATTTGGCCGCTGTCCAAGCGGAGATGGGCCGGTACGACGAGGCCGAAAACGGATTTCGTCAAGCCCTTGAGCTTGAGAAACGCGTTCTGGGCCCAGACCAGCCCGAGACGGCTCTCACGACTTACAATCTCGCCTGCATTCTGGCGCGACGAGGGCGGCGCGAAGAGGCCCTTTCACTTTTGCGGCAAGCCGTCGACCACGGACTGCAGCCGCGGATTGACCTGAAGATCGAAAAAGAACCGGATTTTGATTCACTCTACGGCGATCCACGCTTCACCGCGTTAGTGGCACATGCCAAAGAGCGCGCTTCCGAGCAACGACGACATTAGATCCAGAGGATTGAATCCTCGTTTCTGGCTCAAGTGATGGGCCAAGAGCCGGAGCGCTGCACCTAGGTCAAGCGCTCCGGGCTCTTAGGGACAACGAAGCAGCCAGCGGTCAGAGGCCCGATTGTCGAACGCGCGGTCCTTTATGTCTTCGCGGAAAATTCCGATACCTCTTACGTCTCCTCCATATGGACGAGGTCGATCGCGGGAATCTCGACAACTATCTTGCGGCGCACGGACGCTGGCCGCGCAACTTCTTGCAGGCAAGTAGCTTCATGGGCGCGCTCGCGGCAGTCGGTCCGTCGTTCGCCAAGCTTGCACAAACAGGTCAGTCTGCTGCGGCTCGCCAGCGCAATTCTCATGATGGTGAAGGCCGCGCGCATGTGGTCCCCTCGACCAAGGAAACGGTGCGGCTCGGCGTGTACGACACCAACGTGCCACCCATTCTCACCATCGACTCGGGCGATTCCATCTGAATTGTTGGACCGCCCCTGTCCGCGTAATGGCACTGCCAAAAATGTTGGAAATCGAGTTGATGTTTCACGAGCAGCGACTCGGCAACGACGAAACGGAGACCTCCCGGCCGTGCAAGCCGGACGACGGTGACAATCAAACGAAGGAAAAGGATAACGACATCGCGCATCCAGGCCTGGTATCAAAACCCGAAAAAACATCTAATTTTGGCGGTGGATTCAATGGGTCGACGCAACCCCCTCCGCAGTTTCTTCTTCCTCATACTCGAGATTGCACTGCTCCCCAAAAAGAAACACGGTGACCCCCATCAACATTTTGAAGGTGGACCTGACGGGACTGAACGGGTAAAGCGCCGACAAAGGAGAAAACGGTCATGTTTCGCAGGCTTAAGGGAACTACCGACGACCTCACCTTGACGATTCAACGGATATATGCACGATGCGAAACATGTTTTGTTAGTGCGCCGAAATGGGTGCCAGTACCTCGGTACTACTGCAAGCCGACGCGGAGCGGGCGTAGAATCCCCAAAGGAATTTACTCCGCCCATGCAGTTCCGAAGATTCAAGGACAACTCCGAGGCAGTGCGTCGAGATCGTGTGCGTCAGCTATTTGAGGTGCGGTATGCCGAGGAACGCACCGAAACCGGGGTCTTGCTTTTCTACGCATGGCTGGAAAAGTATCACCGTGAGCTGCTCCCGCAACAGAAACGAGGCGATCCTTATCAGTATTTGAAGGTCGACTTGGAGGGACTTTACGAGTAAGACTGATCGCATCGCTTGGAGCTCGAGCCGACGATTGCGGGGGCGCCGTTCTGGCTTTTGTCTACATTTTCATGCCGCCATTTCCTCGAGCCGATATTCGTGATGCAGACCGCCCAGACAGAGTTCCCTCCCACTCGGTGAACACACGGAATTCGGTGACCTTAAATTTCCAGCAGCGGAATGCCTTCTGATGCTTCACGTAATGCGAGAAAACAAGGGTCCATCACACCCCGGGAGAACCGCCAAAGCGAAGAATCGCAGACTAGATATCATGGAGTTCATGTCGGATATTCTTCCTGCGTACGATTTTCCCCTTTGCGACGGCGGAACTTCATTGGCTTGGTCACTTGCTGACGTTCGCTGGTACCGAGTGAGGATATAAGGGCAGTTGGTGCGCAACCTCTTCCGGAGTCAGCATCCGTACACCGCTCGCGCTGAATCGCTGCGCAGTCTGCTCCAAATCCTCCGCCGAGTAGGTAAGCGCCTCTGTGGGGGGTTCCAGATTTTGGGCAGGAGAACTCATGCCGCGGAAGGCTTCCTCCACTCCTGCGGGCGCGAATAGAATCAGCAGACGAAGGCGAGGCGAGCGGATAATAAATGCATGCGGCTTGAATCGGGGGAGAAAGATGCATTCCCCTGTCTTCGCGTTGAAAACTTCTTTTCCTGCATACACGTCGAACTCTCCCTCCAGTACGTAGAAGAGTTCGTCCTCGCGTGAATGCACGTGCGGAGGCGGTTCAGTTCCAGGCACTAAAGTCGCTTCAAATAAAGAGAAAGCTCCGTTGGTATCTGGGGTTTGAGCGAGGTTGGTCAGCAGCATCCCCATGTACCACTTGGATAGCTCTAGGGATGCACCTCTTTTGAATGCTTTCAAAGGCGACGACATGTTCTTCATGGTTTTTTCCTTTCACGGGGCTGTGACTGTCCCTTACCAGCTTCAGGAAACCACGTCAGGGAGATTGAGTTGTGCCTGAATTTCCCTCATTTGGGTCGAATTGTTTGTATTTGTTCTAGTCGGCGAAGCGGTGCACACCAAAATGGAAGATGGCACGTGTGTTCCGCCAACTATGCGGAGCAAGGCCCACGGAATATCGCGAGCACTTTGCTGTGCCTCAGAGCGACTACGCTTTTGAGGATGGCTCTCAGGATGCCGTGACCTCTGCGGCCACTGCTTCCGTGAGCAAATCGTGACAATCCGTCCGTACCTGCAACTCACAGACCCCGACTTTATCCAGGCTTCACGCCGAGTCGCTACTTAGGCGCGGTGTTCGCGTCGTAAGGCGCGAAGTACATATTGTGCCGCAGACCGATTTCAGCGACGCGTGCCATCGCTTCCGCGAGAGGAAGAGCGGAAAAAGGTTCACTTTGGTTGGCGCTTGCTACCG
>Ga0126373_10001046_pt1 | contig 19291 bp, 35 predicted proteins | sample PanSoiMetPlot_11_FD_92545 | JGI IMG/M metagenome (GOLD analysis project Ga0126373, IMG submission 92545) | Tropical forest soil microbial communities from Panama - MetaG Plot_11 | ecosystem: Environmental > Terrestrial > Soil > Tropical forest > Bulk soil | place: Panama | collected 2016-02-17 | reverse complement strand
GGATTTCGCTCCTTCACTATCCCTATCCATTTCGCGCCGTGGCAATTCAACACCATTAGCGGGTGCAATTAGCGGGGGTAATTAGTGGGGGTAATTACCCTGGCGGGAATGGGCGGCGGGAATGGCAAATGGCGAGGCCCGGAAATGCGACCTCGCCATTATGGGGGGTGGTTATGCCAATTCGTAAACGCTATCCACGAGCATTCGCCCATAGCGATGACTAAGTGCGTTCGCCATTTCCTCGGCCAATTCCTCGGCCTCTTGTAGACTATGGCAATTAGCCTTTATTTGAATGTGCTGGATTGTTCTGCCTAGATTAAGGGCGTTTAGGTTGATTTCGTAACGCGTCATTTTCCCTACTTTCGCGCCTGCGCTTATCGCGCCTTTTAAAGTACGCCGTACGTCGGCATCTTTGAGAACAGTATTTTTGTGCTTTGGTTATGGCCTCGAATCGTCGCGTGCAATTCGGATTGCCACATTTACGCATGGCTAGTATGTCCAGGGTGTACGCCACGCATCGGCGCCATAAACTAGTACGTATTCCATGCCCTCGTCAGGATCTATTTCGGTGAGAAAACGAGGGCCTTTATCGTCGGCCTCGGATTCGTTTTGTTTCATGATTAGACCTTAGGCACTCGCAGCGTACCCTCTACCGGGCGCCCTCTACTGCCCGAGCAGGTACGCCCGTAGGTTTGGCCGGTGTGCATACGTAGCCTGCCGTTTTTGTTTGTGGCGATGATCTTACCGCACACTCGGCACTTGCCTCGTGGCGATGGTGGCGAACCTGTCATGACTCGTCATCCTCCCATTGTCCATCGCGGGCGAACGTCTCACGCGCGATACGCACGATGGTCTCTGCCGTTTCGGTATAGGCCATGGCGATTAGCGGGTCTGTCTGTGCTTTGGCCTTTGCTACTAGTTCCTCGCAGAGTACGCGCATTTGCTCACTGAAATCGTTGTACTCATTGAGGGCGTTGGTTACCTCGTCTAGGGCCTCTGCTAGCAGTAGGACTAGCATATCGGCGCCTATAATTACCGGCTTTGGCTTGCTCATGTCATCTCCCTACAGATGAGACTACGCCCGCCCATAGGATGACTACGGGCGGGCGTAGGGCTTGGTTACTCGTCGTCGTCGTTGTCGTCGTCGTCGTCGTCGTCGTCGTCGTCGTTGGCATTGGCAATCTGTGAGGTAGTGACCTCGCCTGACGTGTTGCGAGGCCGCTTGTCCATCGCAGCGAACGAAATGAGGGCACGGCCCTCGTATTCTGCGGGCAGGTTGAAACGGGCGATCAGTTCGGGCGTCGTCACGACATCGCTGCCCCACTTGATACGCAGGTTGTGCAGCAGCTTCGCGCGGTTGACGAGGCGCTTGAAATCGGACACTTCCTCAGGCGGCAGGAAGTAGTAAGCGACGACCTTTGCGTTGACGATGGCGCCCCACACTGAGGGACGGCCTGCCTTTTGCCATGCCTCGTTAAGGCTGGCTACGGTCGTGTCCATCGCCTGCTGACGTGCTGACCGCTTGCGCATCGGCGCGGTGGCCTTAACGTAGTCGGGCGCCTCGGTCATGTCCAGGCTGATCGGCGCCGAGAGGAAATCGGCGGTCAGGGTAGAGACGGCGCCCTGCTGCGCCTCGGCGTTCGGCGTGTCGGTTGTGAGGCCGGTAACGTCGCCCTCGGTCTGCGCGGCCTCGGTGCCCTCGGTCTGCGCGGTCGTGTCGTCGGCGTTGGCTGGCTTGCGTGCTGGCATGATTGCCTCCTGAAAGGCGCCTCCCGAGTGGAGGCGACTAACTACATAGTATCACTTTCGGCCGCGAGTGTTGGTAACGGTTAGGTCACGATCAACGACCGCTATAGCGTGGCACTGATTGCGGCAACTGCATGTCTTGAGGAAACGTTCTATCCAGTGCATACAGTTGGCGCAGATAACGAATACCCTGCCTTTTTGTGTCGTGATCAGATAGTGCGGGTATGGCGCGTGCTCGTCATCCTGTGACGGACATAGCGTCATCATGCGTGATTGCCGTACTCATCATGGGCGACGATGTTATTTACCTCGCCCTCGTAATCGGCGTACCGCTGGAATATGGTTTGCAGCTCAGAACAGACGCGAGGCTTTATCGTCATGTTTGGTATCGGTCCTGCCGTCGTAATGATTTCCTGGCAGGTCACGCAGCCAGCTACGTGATGTGCGACGACGGCGTTTAGTTGCTGGGATTCCGTACTCTCGGAATAGGATTCGGTCACTTACTTCCGCCTCTCTGAGAACCTTTTGCAGGCCCCATTTTCCGGGGCCGTCAGGGTGAGTCTCACATATTGTCCAGTATTTACGGCCTGCGCCGATAATGTATATCTGGCCCCATCCCCAAACGACGCAACCGCACTCTAGCACTACGTCACGTTCGGTACGAGGGCTATATGTGCTCACAGTTTCCTCAACTCAACCGCGTAATGCCAACCCTGGCAGAACGGGCAGACAACTAGGTTATGCCCTGGTCTCGCGTTAACGAGATGCAGGCAATCGGTTAGGTACATGACGTAAATTAGCCTCCCCATTGCGCCGCCATTGCGCGGGCGAGACCTAGCGGAGTATAGGAACGCATATTCCATTTCATAGGTTATCCTCTAGATCCGAATCTCGTACGATGTCATTCTCTGTTAGTATGAACGCCTTAAAGTTCACGTCACCGATAATATCCTCTGGCAGTTCCTCTAGCCAGGGCAGCTTATGAGGCGTAGATACCGGGTTGAAATTCTTGGGTAGCGTCTGCTGTACGACGTGCATAGGCCACTTACCGGGCGCCTGGCATTTGCGGCAGTACGGAGGAAAGTGCATCGCCTTTCCGCCGCTACCGCCCATTGTCAGGATATTAGGCGACGTTTCCCAATGCCGCCAATGCTTATGCTGTGCGTTTAGGGCCTGGCGATATCCTACGTAACGAGTACGGGCGGTTGTGATCTGAGCTAGCATATCGCCCTTATCAAACGATGTACCGTGCAGGGCGGTTAGCGCCTCGTCAACCGAGATACGGCCTTTAGGCACACCTCTCGATTTGGCCTCTACCCACTCCCCATCTTTTAGCAGCCAGTAAATACCATTCTGCCAGAACACTATGCCGTCGTAGCGATCTTGTTTCCATTGGCCTAGCTGGTCACCGAATCCCTCGGGGACGATGCCCTCTGGAAATTCGCAGGTTGCCGTAACTCCGTCGGTATCGACACTGATTAGGGCGCCCTGCGAATAAGCGTATGCGGCAACGTCATAGATTGCCGCCCTGCAATGCGACGTGATAAAACCTGCCCACGCTAGCTCGTGTGACCTCGGCGGTTTTTTAGCCTTGCGATCCCATCCCACGCGACGGGCAAAAGCACCGTACAACGCAGCCAGGCCCCATTTATAAGCCTTTTCGGCAGGCGAGTAATGTTCAGGATCTTTGTACTTGAGACGTACCTGATACGTGTCATTGACCCATTTAAACGGGTAGGTTCCGTCGTCGCCAAACTCGTACGCCTCCACAAACTCGGCGTGTGGTGATCCTGCTACTAGTCTCGCCTCGGGGGACCAATACCAACCGTCAACACGGTCAGGCCATGTGAGTTGTCCATTCTCAGAACGATGGAAAAGCGGATATACCTTGGGAGGATATCCTGCCCTGCGCAAGCGTTCGCTGCGCTTGTCAGTATCAGAGAACCGGACATGATAAATTCCGAAACGTGCGATATCTTCAGGTCCGTTGATATTACGCGGATCAACACGAGACCATTTTCCGTTATCCAGACGCGGCAGAATAGAGATTGCCTGGACATAGGCGCTATTTTTATCAAGAGTGTAGACAGGACCATAATATTCCCCACACTGCCAGGGCTGGAAACGACCGCCAGCATACGCGGATCTTATCGCATGTCTGGGAACGTCCCTAGTATTGCGAGAATGATGCCGATTAGCACCATTAGCTTTGAGTGCGTAAGATGCCAGGGCGCCAGGGCCATGCCAGGCAGAAATATGGTAACCGCCCGTATAAGCGGCCTCGCGTATGTTTTCCATGAGCGGCGGCAAAAGTGCCAGCTCAACCGAGCAATAATCAATGACCTCGGGGAGGTCTGCATAGGTGAAATAGCCTCGTCGGGCCTTTCCAGCATGGATTTTTGCACGCTGATTATCGGTGCCAACGCCGTATTTATCGAGGGCCTTTTCATACCTAGTATGAAAGTAACCGAAACAATCGTAGATAGTAGCAGAGATGCCGTTTTTACTGACACGAAAGAGTTTGTGCGGGACATGAGATATCCGGTATCCATTCCATCGGACCTTACCTGTTGCCTTTAGGACTGCCAGCATACGAAATGGCAATTCATGCAGGATTTGATTAACGTCATACTCAAACGAGAATCCGACGTGATACACGTCAGGATCACGGGCCTCTACCTCTAGAATCAGCTCTAGCATATCGGCAGTACGGACCTCAATACCTGAAACATAGTCGCCCGTAGAGCACATGAAAAGCATGGTACGTTGCGGTAGTTTTTCGCATACGCCGTTAGAGTCAACAGCGAATGCGTCGTAACCCTCGGAATCCCAGCCGATAAACGGGCGTTCCCCGAAACGGCGCCGCTTATATTCGTTCTGTATCTTGCGGTTGGAATCCTGGCGGCGATAGTATCGCTCACGTGCGGCGGTACGGTCCCGCTCTATGGCGTCAGGATCTATCCGGTAACCCATCATCCGACCCAAATAGGACGCCAGGCGCAAACGAAAGTATCCTCTTTAATGCAGGCAAGCAAAATGGACACGTGAGAGTGATTCTCACTAGACCACTTTTCGCCCTCGGGTGATTCCAGCCATTCAATAACACTCATGGTTTTATGCCTCCAGAAACAGGGCGGGCGACGGGGTACATAACTCGTACCCCATCGCCTCTCGCCAGCTATCCCAGTCGAAATCGCTAGCGTCTATTCCCATGTAATCGAAAAACGCCTCGCGGATAGCGTCGATATCGTCAGGATCGTACCCCATAGCGTCAAGTTCGGCGGCAGTATGGGTAAATGCCGTCTCGTACAGGGCCTCCGCGTATCCCAGATCTGTATCGGGTTCCCCCATTCCAGGGATGTCGTTAAACAATTCCTGAAATGAGGGTTCCCAATCGTCGTACGGCATCCCTGGCGGGCGCCGCTAGAGGTTACGCCTGGACTGTCGGGCGCTTAGCGACAGGCCGCAACTTGAGTACGGTCTGTTGTCCGTCACCTAGCTTGATTCCCTTAACGCGGCATTCCAGGGCGGCGCCGCGTTGCGAGTCGATTTTGCCTAGCTGGTAGAATCGCCAGAGTTTGGCGACGAGATACCGCGCCGATGTGTTCGCCTGGAATGATTCCCCGATAGGCGGCAGGTTGATCCGCTTATCCTCGTCGCCCGTATCCGCGATTCGGTGCATCGTGCAGAGCAGGTACATCTGCCGCCCGTTGCTGGGATCTACGAAGATTGACTTGATTTCCTCGCCATCGGGCCTTACCCCGCCACGCGAGAACTTAACCGCCATATCGGTAATGGCGATTTCGCAGCCTGCGAGGTCACGGAATCCGAGAGGGCCGCGTTCATCGGCGTCCCAAATCTCGTCGTCGTCGTCGGCGTTGAGGATGGCGATCAGGTTTGCGTCGTCGCCTGCGAAGACTGTTTCAGTCTCCATTGTCGCCTCTACAGACATCGCTGCGATCATCTGCGTGAACGGCGTTGGAGGCTGCACATCGGTAATCTCGATGGCGCCCGAGTCGTCGGGCTGGGGGTTGCTTTTCGCTGCCATTTCTGGTAGCCTTTCTGTATAAGGGATTTGGCGTTCCGACCTGCGTTTTGAGGGCGGTACACCTATGGTAACACAAAAGGCGGTATGCCTCCATAGGTGTACCGCTTTTGCATATCACAATTCGGTAACAATGGGGATTTCCTTATGGCAAGTAATGAACGCCTTACAGAGGGACTAGACCCTACCCTATTGAATGGCTATATTCCTCGCAAGAAAATGCACGAGGGCGCCGTATTGCACCCTCGTCACCCGTATCCGATTACCGAGGCCGACGAGGCTACGCCTGCGCCTGGCGCCGTACTGGCAAAAGCATTTGCGCTTATGACTCGTGGAATCCATGACATCGTTAAGGGTTCCATTGACGAGAGTAAAATCGTTGACGAGTATCAATCGCAAACACTAGTGCCCTACGCGACGGCCTCACTTTTCCTACAGCCTACTTATGAATATACCGAGCGGATTGAATCAATCGTTATTACCGGGCCTACCGGCGCCGTTAACCTGCAACTCGGGGATAGGTTCTGGACTATCAACATTCCTGCTGCTGGTATTTACGTTATCGCGCCTGTAGCGATCTATCTAGGCCGCGATGACGCACGCGGAATTACGGCAGGCATAGCAGGCGACTACACGCTAGAGCTGATGGGGCACGCGGACACGCGGTGGACGACATGACAAGCGATAACGCCGAGCTAGTAGAGGCCGCAGCTACCGGCGCCGCAGCGGCGGTTGCAGCGGTGGAGGATCAACAGGCAGACGACGCCCGCCAGGGTGCAATGGAGGCCGCTACAGAGGCCGCTACGGGCGCCGCAGATACAGCGGTACAACAGGCCGCAGAGGCAGCAGAGGCCGCTACAGAGGCCGCAGAGGCCGCGCAGCAGGCAACCGCAGAGGCAACCGCCGCTAGCGACGTAGCAACCGAGGCCGCAGTTACGGCGTACAACGCGCAAGAGGATATGAATGCCCTGCGTACCGAAATGCGTGAGGGCTGGTCAACGCTGCGGCAATACCTAGATGAGAAATTTGCAGGACCGTCACACGACGAGGAACCTACCGAGGTAGTGGTTACGGATGACAGAACCGATAGTACCGCCGACACACGGACTGACGGACGAGGCGATGGAAGCACTAGCGATGGAAGTTTCCCAGCTAGAGGCCGACATAGATTCGGACGCAGCCGAGGATAGCGAAACTATCTCGGCAGCAGGCCCATTTTTCCAGACGTTTACAGCAACGCCTAAGACATCGGGCGATACAATCGACTCCCACGGGGAAACGCCTGTAACGGTTGAACGCAAAACGCGGCGCCAGCGTGCTAACGATGAACAGGGTTCCGCCAGGGATGCTAAAGCGACTCCACCGTCACTAGACGAGTGGAGTAATTTTTTCTCTCGTGTAGTCCTGCGAGTGGGAACAGAGTTTTATATCAACCTTGCGTTTCGTGGCATAGACGAGGATTCGGTTAGTGACCGTGACCTAGATCGCCTCGTCATGACCGACGAGGAACGCAAGATGATAGCGACCCCATTTGCCGAGCTATCGCATAAATCAAAGTTCATGCGGAAACATGGTCGCATGATCGTAGCCTCAGGCGATGCGCTTAACGCCCTCGTCGTACTCGGCGTATGGATGGGTCGGGTAAATCGTATCGCAAGCAAGTACCGCCCGAAAGTGGTGAAAGGTTCGGTAAACGGTCATGGCAATAACGGACAGGATACACAAGCGCCAATCTGGGAGGGATCTAGCGGAGGCAGATTCCCGCCAGGGTTCGACGGTGGATTCACAAACCCTGGTACGGGTTGAGAATCCTACAACCAAGCGTGTTAAAGGCGTTATGTACGCACTCAAGACAATCATTGAGACGCAGGCGCCGAGTAACAGCATGTCGAAAATGGCCTTTATCATCCTGCCCGCACTGGCCGACGAGATGTGCGAGGAAATGGCCGAACTAGACGAGATGACCATACGTATCATCATGGCCCAAATCGGGGAAGTAATCGCCTGGATAGGGCACGGGGATAACGACAGGCTACCGGAATCCTTGCGTGAGTTTGCCGAGGGAATCCAGCCTACGCCAATCGATACAGCAGGCGACGAGGAAACAGACAGGATACTAGAGGCCGAAATAGTTGAGTAAGCACATCGCAGAACTGATACCCAAACCGGGCGAACGTGTTTTGACTGCCGGTAGGTCACGTACTGGCAAGTCATCTTTCATGGATTGGGAAGTCAGGGCGGTACAAGAATTGCGGCCTACCTGTATGCAGGTACTAGTAGACACTAAGCCTCGTTTCCGTGCCGAGAAATTGCGCGGCCCTGTTACTTATCGCAACCGCCGCGATGCAAGCAAGCTCTATGAATCCTGGCAAAAAGGCCCGGTAGTCCCTAATAGCGTCGTCGTTCCGATACACGATGATCATCCGTTTAGGGGACTATGGAATAAGGATAACCCTAGCGAAATAGCGATCATGCAATCAGGCGATGCCGAGGATTGGCTGCTAATGCTGCGGTTGCTCAAACAGTTCTGCGCAGCTCAGGTTAAAGACCGTGAACGCCGTATCGTGGTAGACGAGGCCCTAGACTTTTACCAGCGTACAACTTGGTCGATTGATCCGCGTAACGATGTTTTCTACCGTACCGCCAGGGCTGGAGGCGAACGCGCTATTGGCCTGGAATTGGGCGCCCACCGTATTCACGGTTTGCCGCCGCTTATTCTCAACATGCTCTCACGGGTTAACCTATTCCATCTCGCAGACGATACGGATCTCATACACCTGCGCCGTAGCGTGGGGATAAAGGATGCCGAATCGCCACGAGGGGATTATACGTTTAGACAATGGGCCGTAACGCCAGGCGGCAGGCTATCCGAACCTTTCACGGGTAGGGCAACTTATCCAGACTCATACCTAGCGCAGCTAGCGACGACGTAGAAAAGAGGGACAATGACGCTAGAAAAGCTAGATCAACCGCTAGTGTTCGCGTTTGCGATCACTTTTACGGTTATCGGAATGACGGCCCTGCTAGGGTGGCTATTCGCTAGCCTCCATTGGACAGGGCCACTAGGGCTAGTAAAAGGTGGTGTGATGTGAGCATTAAGCATCTCATTTTCCTCGCCCTCGTCATCGTCGGCGCCCTGTATGTGTGGCACACATACAGTATGCACGGTGGCGTCGCTGGCTTTAAGGCTGGCGTAGGGCTAGGCAAGTAGAGAGGAAACAAACAACCCATGACAACTCCGCAGCAAATCCCCGTAGGCGCCCTCTACGGCCTGCCAGGGTTCACGGAACGATTCGAGCAATTCGAGAACCTACAGGGCATCATCACAACGGTTAGCGCGGCAGGCAGCAACGCCATAGGCGCTATCACGCCGTTTAACCCTCCAGCCTCATTCCAGAAAACAGACATCGTTTTTTGGTGGGAACTGGAATGCTTCGTAACAGAGGCCATGGCGTTTACGGTCGGCGGTATCACGCTCTCACCCGAGGCACTTTACAATAAGCTGCAAACACTGCGGCTGAAACTGCAAGGTCAGTATACGCCTCTAGAGGTCGAATCTGGCTTTGACGCGGCATTCATGCAGATGTACCGCCCGATGCGCGGGCGAGGCCAGCGCAACGGGCAAGACCTCATGAACGCTAACGCCCTCGTCGCGTCACAGTATCCCAACTCGACAATGCCGCAGGCGAACCTTGCGGGCAGTCCGGCAGGCACAGGAACTATCGGCGGTCAGGGTAACGCGGCAACGGGCGTCGTCACAACGCCTCTCGCGTTCACTAACTACCCGTTCATTCTGGAAATTCCAGGCGGAATTTTCCTCGATGAATACTGGGATCTCGCCCTAGACGGTTCTCTGCTGCCTAACGCTGCGGGCGTCGTCGCCCCATCTGCGGCCTTTGTGTCGCCTCAGTACATGGGTGGTGGCGAACGTGTCGTAGTTCCTCAATTCAACGTAGCGCCTCTTGCGGGCACAAACTACGATCAATTCCCAGCCGGTATCACGTCGGCACTTACCATCACTGCGGGCAGCGTTACGGATACCGTGACGCTTAACGCACGCCGAGTCGGCGTATTCGCCAGCGAGAATCCGGCAGAATTGCCGCCGGTATTCAACTGGCAGTATCGCCGCGCAAGCAAGCGTGTGCCAATCGGCGCCGTAACCAAGTTCGATATCCCAATCACTGAATACGGACAGGTGATGTCTACCTATATCCGTATCTTTGACCCCACGACCGCGCAGGGATCGTATTACAACGTCGCCAACATCACAAAGGCGCAACTGCTGTACGGTTCAAACCTGCCGCGATTCGACGACGACATTCCGGCAATGCAAAACCGCTGGATAGAGCAACACGGATTCCTGCCGCCTCAGGGAACAATCGCGTGGGACATGGCGGCAACGGGATTTAACGATAACCTGTCCAACGCCCGCGCACTCAACACGCTCACAAACGCCAATACCCACTTCCACGTGGAGATGACGACGCCGCCAGGCGCCAACGCTTACGCGGTCGTCGGCGTAGAGCTGCTAGTGCCTGTATCGGTACAGTAGGGGAGGGATAACCAATGTCCCCTATCGGTTACTCGTCGGCGCAGGTAAACAGTCAACTCGTCAACATCGCGCCCCGGCCAGGATACGACCCGCTCATATTCGGCCAGGCATATACCGGGCCTGCGTACTGGCCTCGCCAGGGCGTATATAACGTACCGCCCGTAATGCCCTCGTCAACGCTGCAAACTAGCATGGCGCCTGCCTCTTACGGATTCTCGGGTTACCCCGTACCTACGAGCAATGCGGGTAATAACCCGTTCCATCCCACGAAATCCCCGCTATGGCTAGCCCTGCTATTCCTCATCGGCGGGGTACTCATGCTACAGCACATTCATTACAAGTGAGGTAATCCATGACAACTCCCCCGAATAAGCCTGATAAAGCGGCGCCCGAAAAGTCGCAGCCTAGCGATAGCGAACGAATCGCCAGGCTAGAGGAACAGCTAGCGGCGGCAACCGCCAGGGCAGCACTGGCGCCGCGCACAATGGCACCCGCCAACTCTGGCGGTCCTGGCGTAGATGTTTTCCACGACTCATGGTCCCTCGGCGCGCAGACCGCAGCCAATGCAGGCGAGTGGCACGACGAGTGGGGAGACAAACCCGACGATTGGGGATAACGCATGAATCCGTTCGGGCTATTGATCCTAGCCCTCGGCGTCGTGATTATCGTCATAGGCTTTAAGGGATCACAGCATAAGCTAGTTGCTGCGATCACAAATAACCCTGCGAAATCCTCGTGACCAGCAAACAACGTACGGTCATATGGATAGGGCTAATAATCGTCGCCCTCAACCTGGCGGTACAATGGCCGACGATTAAATCAATCGTGTTTGGTACTGCGTCAACTGCCAGCACGAATACCAAGAAACAACCGACACAGCTAATCTTACAATGGCGACTAAACAAGCGCAGCAAGGCCACGATATCGTGGTAACGACCGCAGCCGAACTAATCGGCGTTGCGCTGCTAGGCATCCTGGCAGGAATATCCGATGATCTAGGTTCCATCATAGTTATTCTAATGTGGGGATTCCTACTCGGATGGATGCTACTGCACACACAGCAACTCGGAACGATGGTGAAAGCACTATGAGTAACTTCTGGAAAGTGCTAACGCTGTTTTTCCTCGGCGCAATTTTCGTAGCGGTAATGACCCACGCTAAGGGATTCTCTACAGCGGCGGGCACGCTATTTACCGGGGTAAACAGTCTCGGCAATACGCTAGAGGCAGGGAACATTAAGGCAGGCTCTTAGTGTTCGGGCGCAGTAAAGGCCCAAATAACGGCCCTGGCGTCTCGGGCAACTCGGATACTTCGCAATTCGTCTACAGTGAGTATGCCGACAGTACCAAGAATATGGGCGGGCAGCCTCATAATATGATGCTATATAACGGCCTGCTAGTCGCCAAACGAAATCGGCAGGCTGCAACGTCGGATTACATGCTGTATCCGTCGCCACCCTATCGGCATTTTACCAACGTCGGCGTAACCGACGTGCAGCTAAACAACGGGCTACGATGGGGCGTTGCCTCTGGCGTACGGTGGGGATACCGAGGCGCCGGATATCTCAACGTAACGGCGCCCCGTATTCCAGGGCAGACGAGGGACAACGCGGCAGGCTATCACAAACGCGGCCCATCGCCTCTCAACGTGCAGGCGCTTTACCTCGCAGGTCCGGGTTCGCAGCCCGATAATCCGGGCGGCCCTGGCACTATCGCGGCGCCCATGTTCTATAACCCGATGAGTGGGTGACGTATGAGCGAAACAACACACGAGGGCAAACCGCCAGGAAAGCCAGGCGAGAAAAAGGGCGGTTTGCTCACTGGCAAAAACAAGTGGTATCTCGTCGGCGCCCTCGCAGCGATTGCCGTACTCGTATTCATCTTTGTACGGAAAAGCAACGCTAACGCGGCAGGCGGTGCAACGGGCACAAACACAAGCGGCCTAGATCCGGCAACCGCTGCGGCCCTGCAATCCGCCCTGCAAGCGCAGGCCGCTAACAGTTTCGGATCGGGCGCAGGCGCAGGAGGCGCCCAAGGTCCGGCAGGTCCGGCAGGTCCGGCAGGTCCGGCAGGTCCGGCAGGTCCGGCAGGCCCTAAAGGCGCTACAGGTCCGGCAGGCCCTACAGCTACCAAATCGCCCACTAGTACAAATAAATGGGTTCCCACGACGACTAAGCCAATCATCGCAGGATCTAGCTACGTGGTAAAGCCAAACGAGAGCCTGCAAAGCATCGCTAACAAGTTCGGCATATCGGTTACGCAACTCGCCCACGCTAATGTTTACGTTGCGGGACAGTTGCCCGGTAATGCAAAGGTCGGTCAAACCCTCGGTACAGGCGCAGGGCTAAAGGCGGGCGAAACTCTCACTATCCCACGAGTCGCAAAGGCAGCATGACATGAGCGACGGATTCAAAAAAGGATTCCTCATTACCCTCGGCATCCTCGCAGCGCTAATCGTCGTCGGTTGGGCGATGAAACTGATCTTATGCAGAACCCAATCACGGTAGCGAAAGACCCTAGCTCGCATTTCATGCGTAATCAAAAGGTTGAGCTAGGGCTAGGGATTCTGCTGCTATTCCTCGGCGCCCTGCTGATTATGGACGCTACCGACAGTAGAGGCAAGAAACTATGGTGGCCTTTTAGCGGGCTGGCATTCTGGTGATGCTATGGAGGCAAGATGCCCGGAACACTATCGACGCAGACAATTTACCAAGACTTGCTTAATGCTGGCGCCTCGACGACGCAGGCGGGCGGTATTCTCGCCAACGCAATTAACGAATCGAATATTTCCCCCGAGGCCGTAGGTGATCAGGGTACGAGTTTCGGATTCGTGCAAGAGCATGGCAACTATTCATACCTCGTTACCGGCAGTCCGCAGACGGACATTAATGCGCAAATCGCGTTGCTACAGCAGCAGGGCGCTTTTAGTGCTGCGTCGGGTAGCACCATCGCGCAGGCAGCAGGAAACTTTGCCGCCAACTTCGAGAAATGCGTAGGGTGCCAGCCAGGCGGCGCACAATATCAACAGCGTGTCGCCAATGCGGCAACGGTACAGCAATGGATACAGGGCGGTAACTGGCCTCAGTCGGCAGGTACAACAGGTATCCATATACCAATACCGAATCCGCTTAATTTGCTGCCAGGAAACATTGGCCAGCAAATTACGAGTGGTATCGCTAACGATTTTTTCGGGTTCATTCTCAAGCAACTCGGCCTGCCATCACTTAAAGATGCGTTTGAGCGTTTCGCGCTAATCATACTCGGATTTGTGCTAGTACTAGTCGGCATACATCTGATCAGCGGCGGAGTAGGCAGTAGCCAGCCAATCAACATTACGACAACTAGCGGCCCTAAGGGCGAGACGACGACGAGACGTATTAATGCGCCCGGAGTGAAGCATACAAAAACGACGACAACTAAGGTTAAAGATGCGGGCAAGGGTATAGCGAGCGAGGCTATAGAGGCCGCAGCGGTGGCATAAATGCCGTACACAATCAAACCTAACGGTGATGGCACTTACAGGGTAGAGAATGCCATTACAGGGAAACGCTACGCCCATCGCACGACTAAGGAAAAGGCAGAGGCGCAGGTAAGAGTTATGGAGGCATCCGAAAATAATCCTGGGTGGCGCGGCAGACGTGCGAGGCGTAAAGCAAGATGAGCACAGCAGGCGAAACTCAAACCATCATACTACCAGCGACGGGACCGAATCCTACAGCAACACTTTTGGTACCCGCCGAAAATGGCGTTAACCTCGTCTACAATAACGGGCCTGGTATCCTCTATATCGGTAACCTTAACTCGATACTGCCAACCGATTCGACAGTTATTCCTCTTGCTGTAGGCAGCTCGGTTGTCGTCACTGGTGATCATAATACTTACGGTGTCGTACCTGTCGGTTCGCCGACGACTGTTTACATTTTGGATGGTGGGCTAAATTTTTTCGCGCCAACTAGCCTTACCGGGCTAGGTGGTGTCAAAATCTTTAACCAGCCAACGATGCCCACAGCGCCTCCTCCCATTCCGGTAAACTCGCTATGGTTTACCTCAACGGGACAAATACAGGTATGGAATGGCGCCGCATGGGTGCCGCAGCAATTCAGTGGCCAGCAGATCATCGAGGCTAACACTATTTTTGCGGCACAACTGGCGGCCGGAATTATTTACGCTGGCATCGTTGACGGTACCCTTATAGAGGGCGCACAGATGCGTATCCTCAACGCTCACGGTGCCACCATTATGACTATTAATGTATCCGCAGGATCTTGGATACAATACGTCGATACCGGAAGTGCAGCACAAGGCTATCTCGTATCCTCGTCCATACGTTCAGGCGCTTTTACCGACGAGTTTGGAAACGCCGGTCTCGGCGGCATTGTCACGTATGCCAATATTGGCGGAACGTATTACTCAGTACAATGCCTCAACGGTAACATCAATTTCTCTAGCGCCCCGGCAAATACGGGACCGTGGAATATTTACACTAGCCTAGAACCCGACGCCGCGCTAGGCTATATGGTCTATTTTGACAATAATGGGGATGAGCTATTCCTAGGAACTTACAGTGTGCGCGTACCGTCAACGATTACCATTAATAGTACGACGCCGATAACTATCCTGACACTCAATGTTGCTAAAGCGATAAGTTACAAAATCACAATGAAAATTGTGTATCTTGGAGGCGGCACTGCTGCTAATGCTGGCATATCGTGGGGCGGTACGGCAACGATTAGTAATTCGCTTGGCGTATTGCGTCGAGCGCGCGGCAGTACCAACACTGATAATGTTCTCCCTGTCAACCAGAATAGTGCTCTTGGCGCTCTGGCTTTTCCGTTTAATGCTGGCGAGCTGTGTACGTATGAATGGGAGGGCATTATCACATTCAGTGCGGCAGGAACTTTTACCGTCAGAGGTAATGAGGGTACAGCAGGCGCTACGTTCGCAATTGCGACTAATTCATACATGCAACTAGAGCTAGCATAAGGAAAGCATATGACCAGACTTATCCGCCAGGGTGACACGTACACAATCAAGGACGAGGATATCGAACTAGCCGAGGTCGCGCCCGAACCGTCGCCACCGCCAGAGAACACGCGAGGCGAACCGTGGGGATGGACAAAAGGACCACCCTATCCGCGCGGATATCGTAAGGATGGCCATTATGGCACTGATTAGACGCTGGTATCCGTCCCCTAACTACTCGTCGGGCGGAAAGAAACGCCTGCTAGTTCTCCATACTACCGAGGGTTTCACTGGGAATAACGGTATGATTGATTGTGCTGTTTATTTTCAAGGGAACGTTGGCGCTAGCTCTCAAGTGGTTATCGACAACTTCCACCCTGGCAGTATTGCCGAATGTGTCAAATCCAATAACGGTGCTTGGACGCAGTGTAACTATAACAGCGTATCAGTATCCGCCGAGCAATGCGGGTATGCGTCATGGTCGCGTGACGTGTGGCTTAATGATAAAGAGTCATTGCTGCGTAATACAGCGCAATGGCTGGCCGAGGAATCAGGGCGATTCGGCATACCGCTAACAAAACTATCGCCTAGCCAGGCACAGGGAAATTCTGCGGGTGTTTGTTACCACTCCGATCTAGGGTCATCCGGCTGCGGGCATAGCGATCCTGGTAATGGATACCCAATCGACATCGTTCTGCAATGGGCGCAAGGCGATACGCCCTCAACGCCGTCACCACCACTCGCAATAGAGGAGGATGAAATGCCAACGCTAGCGCTACGCCCGCCAGGATCACCAGAGATACCGCTAGAGATATGCCTTAACGGGCCGTACAGTGATCTAGGCTTTATTTCCGATGCATCAGTGCTATCGGGACCGATTAAAATCCGCGTTGCGCTTCACGTGGTTAACGGACCATGGGAAGTGCATAACGTTACTATCGATTCAACTCATGATCGACCAGTAGTGCGGGCGAACAACGGCAAGAAATACGACGGCGTTAGCCTACGACGCCAGGATTTCATAGCATCCGACATTGTACCAGTGTTTGTAAAATGACTCGGGTACAGTTTCTACAAATGATCGTGATGCTAGTAGCGGCTGCCATCCTGGCGGTTATCGGTATCGTGGGATGGGTCGTACTAGTCATCCCAGCTATGATCTTTCCAGGTATCATCGCGGGTCTGTCACTTGACGCCCTGGCGGGATTCGGCGTTCGCAAGATGATGCAAAGTGCCCGCAAGAAACGGGCGCCGGAAGTTACCGAAAAGTTATAGACTCCCTGGCGGTCGTCATTGCCTCCACGACCGCCAGGGCTTATAATTGAAGTCAGAAGATACCGAACCGTTACTCTGTAGGGGAGATTACGGTAATGATGACTCACACGCTACAGGCAGACTCAGGCTCACACGTCTCTACGCAGCGGACCAACACTCGGGTTACTTACTTCCGAGGCCGCTACTACCGTACGCACGTAGATGTCTGCACTGTCCATCTGGCGCCTGAATCTGACGGCAAGTGCTATCGCGTCGTCACACACGACCGTTTCATCTCAAGCGGACCTCGGCGGTACGGCGCCGACGTTAGCAGCCTCGTCTCTCGTCGTATCCCTGGCGTGATGGTGCCCGCCAGTGAGAGGCCGATACCGGACACGATCACGTACGGAAATTACATTTACGAGAGGGCGCCGTTCTGAGCAAGAATCGCAGCGTTGCCGAGGGCGGGCGTTATACTCGCCCTCGGCGCGGTTACCGGGCACAATCACATTACAGGGATCGTCTAAGGCGTAGGGGACAAACGCCCGCAACGGTACACATGGCAAGTCTAAAAGAGCTGCGACTAATCGCGGCACGTAGGGAAGTAGGGAACGATGGATATTCGAACGAGGCGGGATATAGCCCTAGTTAACGCGACGATGGGATACCTCGCCAATCTACAGGGACAAGATCTCATGCTCGTAATCGAGTGCGGGCAGGCAATGCTTTTCGATCTACTCGGGGCAGATACGCTAGACCCTATCGAGAATTACATCAAAATGTACTGCGATGTAATGGATAATCCAGAGGCCGACAGTCGGCGTCATGCCGATAAGATCATCCTATCGGTGGCGGGCACATGACCGAAGATAGGCCGCGCATTCCCGTAGCGAAACTACTGTACCGTTTCGCTACGGGTTTGCATATGGATGGCAAAAGGCGCAAGAATCCAGCTACCGGAAAAGTGTATCCGCAATACCGTAGCTATTACTGGAACAAAATCGGGCGAGGCCGCAGGGCGAGTTGGCGCCTCTCCGTTTCTGTTGCAGGAATAGCTATAGCTTACGGACTACTCGCGTCACGCAGCCTTACCGAATATTGTCTTTTGGCTACGTTGCCGTTTATCGCGGCATGGATAGCGCGTAAGATATCGCTTAACCTATTCCAGAGGATGAGGCATATAGCAGACGACGGAGTGGAGGAGATTTTCTGGTCTCTACGGCCTAAGTGGTTTAGGCGCCTGGAAAGGGTACGACGTATGCGTATCAAGCTACGACCGCCAACTGAGGCACCGATACCGCAAGACTGGCAACGCCCGATACTGGCGCAACTCGGGGATGAGGGCATTAGCGACGTTCGCCAGCTACGACGCCCACTAACGCCTGCGATACCGCTAGATGAACTGCTGAAACAGAATCCCCCGAAAAACTCACGGAATAAGACCCATACCCGCAACGCAGGGAGGCGACTCAAGAAATGAGCGGCGGTTATCTCATCCTATTCGGCGTCGTACTCGGCGTTGGTCTGGGATGGTGGGGAAAGACAATGCAACTGCGTACGCTTTATTCGGCAATGTACCGCATAAGGCGCACACTACGCGGCGGCGCCCGTCGTCGGCGTTAATCACAAGAGAGGCAAAAACAATGTCATGGGACCAGCCCACGGAAACACCGGAAATCCCCAAGAATCCGATCATTACCATTCTTGGACGCTTTAAGGGAGGCGCCCTAATCCGCTGCGAGTGGGGATCACAGCAACAGCAGCAGCTATCCGACCGAACGCTAGAGGCACTAGCAAAACTCGGCGTAGAGGTCAACGACAACCCTGCTGATTACTGGATACGAGGGGAGTTGATCTAACGTGCTATGCCGAGGTCTGCACTGTGCAGGCTGCGGGCGAGGCATACCGGCATCCCTCGTCGTCGTCGGCGCCCTCATCGGCCTCGCCCACACGGTTAGTTCGGCTGCGGTTGCCGCTGCGCTTTACTGGCTGGCTGGCAGCATAGCTGTTACGGGCATCTCGATAGCGGTCATGGTGACGAGGCTGCATAAGTCTCCGCTACAGGGCTGCGTCGTATGGGATGACTCACTGATGATGAGTGAGCTAGTCCAGGGCGCCGAGCGTTTCCCGTCCATCATACGTACGGGTCAGAGTGTGCCGATTCTGGCGCCATCGTGGCCTCACTACCCGTCAGGAGGTATCGCGGTATGGCAGAACGGATTGCCGCCGCGTTCCTCGTCGGAATGCTCGGAATAGGCACTCTCTGCTGGCTCATTATATGGGCGATAGAGAGGCGCCGTAAATGACCGGAGTAATGGTGGGGAACTGTCCCCTACACAGTTACCGTATATCAGTGTCCCCCATAAAGAGGCCGCATCCCCCGTAACGGCTTCCGCTGATATCCTCACCATTACTCCCTAATCGGGTCGCAATAGAGAGAGGGTGGTCTATAGAATACGCGCATATAGGGAACTTCACATTTTGCCATCGCGGTGGGCGGTATCGTGCTTGCGGACCAAATGAGGGTACCGCCCACCGTTATTAATTAGGTAGCATAAATGCGGTATAAAATCGGGCTAATTCTAGTGTTCACATTTTGGGCGTTCATGTGGGTGGTATTTATTTGGGGGATAATAGCGTGGATTAGAGGGGCGCCATAACCACCCCCCATAATGGCGAGGTCGCATTTCCGGGCCTCGCCATTTGCCATTCCCGCCGCCCATTCCCGCCAGG
>Ga0126373_10001044_pt1 | contig 19292 bp, 15 predicted proteins | sample PanSoiMetPlot_11_FD_92545 | JGI IMG/M metagenome (GOLD analysis project Ga0126373, IMG submission 92545) | Tropical forest soil microbial communities from Panama - MetaG Plot_11 | ecosystem: Environmental > Terrestrial > Soil > Tropical forest > Bulk soil | place: Panama | collected 2016-02-17 | reverse complement strand
GTCGTTCACCCCAAAGCTGCCGTTATCCGAGGTGATGGCGTTCGGCTGGTTCGAGAAGATCACTTTGCCGGTCGAGGTCACCGACGCCGACCAGAGCAGGCTGACGTTGACGTCGTACCCCGAGACGTTGAGCCGGAACAAGTGTCCGTTGTAGCCCGCCCTAACCCCAGCCGGCCGGTCCGAGCTGCCGGTGCCGATGGTGATGGTGAGCTGCTGGGTCCCGGTCGGCCCGCAAATCTGCCCGGATGCGTAGTTCACGTTGTTCAGCTGCACGGTGAAGGAATACGTTCCGGCCTTCGTGGGGGTGCCCGAGATTTGTGTCGACGCGCCCGGGAATCCGAGCTGCAGTCCTGGCGGCAGGCTGCCATTGGCCACCTTCCTCACCTCGGGGATGGTTTGTCCCTCCGTACCACACTGCTGGCCGACGGCGATCAGCCCGGCCCCGAAGGGCATGCCCACGTTGCCGGGGCCCACCTCACAGACGCCGTCGCTGCTGCAGGCGAAGTTCGTGGTGTTCAGTGTGGGCGCGAGCTCGGCGGCGGCCGCTGGCACGGCGGCGCCGAGGCTGGCGGCGACGAGTGACCCGGCGAGCAGTAGCGCCTTGAATGGTGATCGCATGACGAACCTCCCCTGGCCGCGGAAACGGTCGGTGTCCGTGCTGGCCGGATGCGGTGAGAGCGCCTGGCTGGGGCGCCAGCAGAGATGCCTACCCACTACGGACTACGTAGGAGACGGCGGGTGGTTCAGCCGTCCCGCGAATATTTCCGGCCGGCATCTGGCGTCATTCCGAGACGTGCGTGGGCCAGCCGGGCACATGCGGTCCTGCTCCCGACGCTTCACGGTTAAGCAGCGAACGCATTGCGACCTGTGCAGAGCATTGACAGCGCAGTCGCGTCGTCACCAGAATCGTCCAGCCCGTTCGGTCCGGACCGCGCCCGCAAGGAGAGCGCACACGCGCAAAGGGGTACGTGGATGAGAGCGATCTCTCGAATGGTTTTCACGCGCCGACTGCCAGTACTGGTGGCGGCGCTTCTTTCACTAGCAATGTGGGCGTCTCCGCCTGTTCAGAGCGCCAGCACGGCAGTGGCGCGGCCGCTGGCGATCGACTTCCAGCAAGTCGGTGCCGCCCTCACGCCACCCAGCGAAGCCCAATGCGTCGCCCAAGGCCGGCGCTGCTTCGCACCGGCAGCGCTGCAGAACGCATACAACCTGAGTGCCCTGTACGCCGCCGGCAATCAGGGTCAGGGCGTCACCGTCGCCGTCGTGGACTCGTTCGGCAGCAATACGATCCGCACCGACCTCAACAACTTCAGCACGCAGTTCGGCCTGCCGCACATGTGCGGTGAAGCCAATCACGTCTGCGCCCCCGGTGATCCCAAGTTCGACATCCTGTGCCTGCAGGCATGCACCGACACGAAGTCTCCGCCGGACACCGCGAACAGCGTGGGCAAGGAGGACCGCAGCGGCTGGATCGTCGAGGTCTCCCTGGACGTCGAATGGGTGCACGCCGTCGCACCGAGGGCGAACGTGCTGCTCGTGACTACGCCCACAGCGGAGACCCTTGGTGTCCAGGGGCTCCCGCAGATGATGAACTCCGAGCAGTACCTCATCGACCACGGGCTTGCGCAGGTCATCAGCCAGAGCTTCGGCGCCTCGGAGCAGACGTTCAACGGCCTGGCCGCCCTCGAGAATCTGCGCGGCGCGTTCAAGTCAGCCGTCGCGCACAACGTCAGCGTCCTCGCCTCGACCGGCGACTTCGGCAACACCAACGTGGCCAAGACTCCCGCGGGCGGCGCCAATGCCAACCCGCTCATATCGTCCCCGAACATTTCGTGGCCGGGCGGCGACCCACTGGTGACGGCGGTCGGCGGGACATACCTCTGCATGGACGCTGCCACCGGGACGCACGTCGACTCGTCGGCGCCGTCCGGCCAGTGCCCGAACCATCCCGGAGCACGTGAGGTCGGCTGGATCGACGCCGGGGGCGGCTTCAGCAGCATCTTCCCCAAGCCCGCGTACCAGAACGTCCTGCCGCCGGGGAGCAACACCGCCGCCAACGCAGGCAACATGCGCGGCATCCCGGACGTGGCCATGGATGCGAGCTCGAGAACGGGCGTCCTCGTGTATGCCGATGGCAGCTGGTTCGTCGTCGGCGGCACCAGCGTTTCCTCGCCCTGCTTCGCCGGTGTGGTGGCCATCGCCGACCAGGTCAACGGCGCACCGCTCGGCTTCCTGAACAATGCCCTGTACAAGATCGGAGCGAACCCGGCCCGCTACGCCGCGGACTTCTTCGATGTCACCACCGGCAACAACGACCTGTTGAACACCCCCCAGGATCCGAACTACGCGGCGACGACCGGTTGGGACCCGGTGACCGGCCTCGGCACACCGAACGCGGTCAACCTGGTTCCGGATCTCATCGCTGCGGTTCACGGGAACTGACTCGGGTGGGGCCGGGCGTTCGCGCCCGGCCCCCATCCGACCGCAGAGGACATTGTCGTGACCGAAGCCCGGCCACCCTTCCCGCCGTTCGACCTCGACAGCGCCCGCATCAAGGTTCAGGCGGCCGAGGACGCTTGGAACAGCCGCGACCCGCATCGGGTCAGCCTCGCCTACACGCCCGACTCGATATGGCGAAACCGGGATCAGTTCATCTCCGGCCGGGAAGAGATCATCCAGTTCCTCACCGCCAAGTGGGAACGCGAACTGGACTACGTGCTCCGAAAGAGCCTCTGGGGCTTCCGGGAGAACCGCATCGCCGTCCGCTTCCAGTACGAATGCCACGACGCCACCGGGCAATGGTGGCGCAGCTACGGCAATGAGTTGTGGGAGTTCGACGACCAGGGACTCATGCGGCGACGGGAAGCAAGCATCAACGACGTAGCGATCGGCAGCTCGGACCGCCGCTGGTTCGGTCCTCGGCCAGAAGGCGAACGCGGACCGGGACACGACATCCCGCTGCAGTAAGAGTCACGCCCGGGTCCTCGTTCTCGAGTTCCCCGGCCGTTCGTGTTCGCGCTAATGTACGGGGTTCCAGGGCGGTGGCGCAGGGATTCGAACCCTGGGAGGCTTGCACCTCACACGCTTTCGAGGCGTGCTCCTTAGGCCGCTCGGACACGCCACCGCGCACGAGAATACATGGCCCGCAGATCAGCGCCGGGCGGCGAAGAAGTCGGCAAGCAGGGCCGAGCAGTCGGCTTCCCGCACGCCCGCGACCACCTCCGGACGGTGGTTCAGCCGGCGGTCTCGGACGACGTCCCAGAGCGAGCCGACTGCTCCGGCCTTCGGGTCCCAGGCGCCGAACACGAGACGCGACACCCGCGCCAGCACCACGGCGCCGGCGCACATCGTGCATGGCTCGAGCGTGACGGCAAGAGTGCAGCCGGCGAGCTGCCACGAGCCGAGCACGGCCCCGGCTCGGCGCAGCGCCAGAATCTCGGCATGCGCTGTCGGATCAGACAGCGCCTCCCGCTCGTTGTGCGCGGACGCCACGACGTCCCCGGACGCCGACAGCACCACCGCCCCCACCGGCACCTCGCCCAGCGCCGCGGCCGCACGCGCCACGTCGAGCGCGGCGCCAATGGCAGCCGAGGGCGACGTCACACGCGCAGTGCTTCGAATGCGTCGGCGCAACCCGCCTTCTCGCACACGGCGACGATCAGGTCGATCGGCAGCGTGCCCTCGTGCGCGCACAGCTCGAGCAACTCGCCGGCAGGCGTGCCCAGGTCCTCGACGAGCCCGGCATCGCCGAACGGCGCGCTGTCGTACGCAGGCGGCGCGTCCTCGTCGCCGTCAAGAATGTCTTCGCCAATCTCGTCGAGCTCGTCGGCGACCAGGGCAGCGATCGGGTAGGCGTCCGCGGCATGCCCGTCGGAGAGGAACACCCGTGGCTCCTCGCTGGCGTCGACCCGGCCGAGCACGGCGTACTCGTCGTCCTGCTCGATGACCAGCAGCCGCACGTCACCGGACACGTCACGGGTCACCTCGACCAGATCGTCGATGCTTTCGCACTCGTCGAGATTGACCTCGACGGCACGCCACCGCTCGCCGGAACGCGCCAGGACAGCAGCAAAGTAACTCATCGCGGTACCCGTGCGGACTCGATGGCCTGGGCATACGAGTCGGCCAGGCCGATGCGGCCGATGATGGTCTCGAGCATCTCCTCGGGGTAGGCGTCGAGATCGTCGAGCACCTGCTCCATCTCGTCCTCGGGCAGACCCAGATCGGTGAACAAGTCCAGGTCGCCGATCGGCCACACCTCGTCGAGCTCGTCGTCTTCGGGTGGTTCCTCGCCCAGCCGCTGCAACACCTGCTCGGCAAGGGAGTACTCCACCGACGCGGTCAGGTCGGAGAGGAGCAGCGAGATCCGCGCGCCGTCCTGACGGGCGATGAGGAAGAATTCGTCGTCGACATCGGCCACGACGAACGGCCCGCCGTCAGGGGGTTGGCCGCGAAGCGCAGCGATCAGAGCGCGCAGGTCGTCCAGGACCGCCGGCGGCAGCGGCTCGCATCGCCACTGTCCGGCGTCGCGGAAGGCCGCGATCGCGAAGCCGCGCTGCGTCATGATCCCACCCTCTGCGTAAGCCTGAGGGCTCGATCCTGACACGTCATCACGCACCGTGGAAGTACGGGCGATAGCGTCAAGGGTGTGACGACGAGGTTCGGCCGGGTCGCCGTTCTCGGCCTAGGGCTCATCGGCGGCTCGCTGCTGCGCGCAATCCGCCAGACCGGACTTTCGGTCGTCGGCTACGACATCGACCCGCAGACCGGCTCCGCCGCCAGCGCGGCCGGATTCCCGGTCACGGCAAGCGAGGCGAGCGCGGTGCACGGCGCTGACCTGGTCGTACTCGCCATGCCGCTGCCCGAGGTCAAGGGCGCGCTCCAGTCGCTTGCCGCGCACCTTAGCCCGGACGCGGTACTCACCGATGTCGGCACGCTGAAGTCGCCGGTGCTCGAACTGGTGCACGGCATCATCCCCACGGCGCGATTCGTCGGCGGGCACCCGCTAGCCGGCACGGAAAACAGCGGCTGGGCCGCCGCCGACCCGTTGCTGTTCCGCGACGCGCCCTGGGCGCTCACCCTCGAACCGGACACCGACCTGCGAGCCTGGATCGCCCTCGCCGAGCTGGTATGCGATCTGGGTGCCAAGCCCGTTCCCGCCACCGCGTCCGAGCAGGACACCGCCGTGGCCCATGTGATCGGCCTGCCGCACGTGCTGGCCGAGGCGCTAGCGCTGACCGGTCTGACCGGCGGCGAGCTGGGCCTGTCTTTGGCCGCCGGGTCGTACATGACAGGGTCACGTGTCGCCCGCACCCGTCCCGACCTGGTGGCCACCTGGTGCGACGGCAACCCAGAACTCGTCCGTGCCCTCGACGACGTCATCACCCGGCTCCAATACGCCCGCGCCAACCTTGCCGCCGACGGTTCCGTGCTCGACCTCGCGCTTGCCGGGCATACGGCGCGCATGAACTGGGAGCGGCGCCGGTTCGAGCCGGTGGAGCTGACCGCTGATGCGACGGCCCTGCTCGAGCACGGGCGACGCGGCGGATGGATCACAGCTGTGCTGCGCGACGCCGACGGCGTGCGGCTGCTCGGAATGCGTCCCAATCCGTGATCACCGGCATCCCACTGGTGGACGTCGTCCGGTCCGGCTTCGTGGAGAGCGTCCACAGTGGACACCTGGTCATCCTCGACGCGGTGGAGCTGGGCCAGCCTGGCCAGCCGATGTTCCCGCGATCGTCGAACAAACCGCTGCAGGCAGTCGGAATGCGCCGCCTAGGCCTGGACGTGCCGGCGCGACACCTTGCCCTCGCCGCCGCATCGCATAGCGGCGAGGCGGCGCACATCGAGGGTGTGCGTGCGATGCTCGCGAGCGGCGGACTCGGCGAGGGCGATCTGGGCTGCCCGCCGGCGTGGTCGCTCGACGAGACGGCACGTCGCGCGTGGCCGGAGCCGCGGCGCATCACCATGAACTGCTCCGGCAAACATGCAGCCATGCTGTTGACCTGCCGAGTGAACGGCTGGTCCACCAAGAACTATCTCGAGGCTGACCACCCGCTGCATCGATCGCTGCGGGCGACCGTCGAAGACCTCGCCGGAGAGGCGGTGGCGCACGTCGGTGTGGACGGCTGCGGTGCACCGCTGTTCGCGCTCAGCCTTGCCGGATTGGCCCGTGGGTATCGGCGGATCGCCATGGCCCAAAACAGCCCCGAACGCGACGTGGCCGATGCGATGCGGGCTTACCCCAACCTAGTCGCCGGCACCGGGCGCGCAGCCACCCAGCTGATGGCCGGCATCCCGGGGCTCATCGCCAAAGACGGCGCGGAAGGCGTGTTCGCGGCTGCGCTGCCGGACGGAACGGCAGTCGCTGTCAAGATCGACGACGGTGCGCAGCGGGCCGCCGAGCTGGCCGCTATCGCCGGGCTACGCACCGTCACCACCGCGCCCGTGTTGGAGGAGCTTGCCACCGCCCCCGTGTTCGGCGGCGGCGAGCCGGTCGGCGAGATACGGTTTCGGTCGGGCTTGCTGTAATTCCCATTTGTTAGAGGCACAATGTCGCACATGGTTGGTGCCATCATCGCGTTGTTCTTCGTAGGTCTGATCGCCGGCGCGATCGGCCGGTTGATCGTGCGCAGCCCGCGTCGGCTGGGCTTCTGGGGCACGGTGCTGCTCGGCATCGTCGGTTCCTACGCCGGGGGGTCGCTCGGCGCGCTGCTGTTCCACGACAAGTTCGACATCCGCAAGGCGTCCACGATCGTGGGGGCGATCGTCGGCACCATCGTCGTGCTTGCCATCTGGCGCGCCGCCACGGGCAAGCGCGCCCTCAGCAAGCGTTACTGAGTAACCGGGACGGGCACCGGGCTGACCGGTTCCGCTTCGCGGATCCCGTAGCGGCTGTAGAACCCGCGTAGTGGGCGCGGTGCCCACCAATTCACCTTGCCCAGCAGGCGCATGGTGGCCGGCACCAGGATTGAGCGGACGATCGTCGCGTCGACGAACAGTGCGACCAGCATCGCCACGCCGATCAGCTTGATGAACGTGATCGGCGACGCGGAGAACAGCGCGATCACGACCATCAGCAGTAGCGCGGCGGCGGTGATGATCCGCCCGGTCCGCTGGATGCCCGTGGCGACGGCCAAGCGGTTGTCGCCGGTCAGGTCGTACTGCTCGCGTACCCGCGAGAGCAGGAACACCTCGTAGTCCATGGACAGCCCGAAGATGATCGCCAGCACCAGTACCGGTTGCGTGGCTTCCACCGATCCTGTCGGGGTGAAGCCGAGCAGCCCGGACAAGTGGCCGTCCTGGAAGATCCACGTCACAACGCCGAACGACGCGGCCAGCGAGAGCACATTCATCATCAGTGCCTTGACGGGCAACACCACCGACCCGAACGCCAGGAACAACAACACGAACGTGGCCAGGACGACGATGAGCGCCATCCACGGCAGCCGCTGGCCGAGGCTGGAGAGCCGGTCGACGACCTGGGCGGTCGACCCACCCACCAGCACGTCCTGCACATGCTCCGGATGCGGCAGGGCGCGAACCTCCTTCAGCACGTTCTTGGCCTGTGTATCGAGCGCCTCGCCGCGGTAGGTGACGTTCACCTGGGCGGTCTCGCCTCGGGCTGCTACGACCTGTGCGCCCATGGCGCCCGGGACACTACCCGCAGCATGGCTGTAGTTCTGAATCGCAGCCTGTCCCGCGGCGCTGTCAACGGGGACGTCCAGCGACACCGCTGCGATGATCGGGGTATCCAGGTTGCCTCGGAACTCGCGCTGCAGGGTGTCCGCCACCTGGCGTGACTCGGCGCTCTTCGGCTCCATCCGCTGGTCGATGCCGCCCCACTTGACGTGCAGGAACGGGGTGCCCAGCAGGAGCAGTACCGCCACCATGGGCAGTGCGAAAACCGCCGGGCGGCGCATGACGCCGGACGCCAGTCGATACCAGAAACCGTGCTCGCGCTCGGGCCTGGGGCGGCGCACGGCGAGCGCGTCCACTCGCGGGCCAAGAACGGCGAGCAGCGCGGGCAGCACCGTCAGCGCCGCCAGCGCCGCGACCAGCACCGCGGAGATGCCGCCGTAGCCCATGGACTTGAGGAACCCCTGCGGGAAGATCAACAGGCCGGCCAAGGACACGGCCACGGTAACCGCCGAGACGGCGACGGTGCGCCCGGCCGTAGCCATCGTGGTCGTGACCGCATCAGGGACGTCGGCGCCGCGGCGCAACTCCTCGCGGAATCGACTGACCATGAACAGCCCGTAGTCGATGGCGAGGCCGAGGCCGAGGATCGTCACGATGTTCACGGCGAACACGCTCACGTTGGTGATCATGCTGATTACACGCAGCGAGATGAACGAGCCCATGATCGCCATTAGCCCGACGGCGAGGGGCAGCGTTGCCGCGGCGAGGCTGCCGAACACGATCGTGAGCAGAACGAGCAGCACCGGCGCGGAGAGCATCTCGGCCCGAGCGATCGACTTCTTGACCTGCTCGTTGAGGTCGGAGTTGAGGCCGCTCTGCCCGCCGACCTGCACGGTGTAGCCGGTGCCCTTGACGGCATCCCGCATCGGGGCGTACCTCGACATGGCGATCGTGTCGTCGCGGTTCTTGAGCGAGACGGCGGCGAACGTCGCGTGCCGGTCGGCGCTGACGAAGTCGGGTGAGTGGGTCGTCCAATACGTGTTCGTCGCGACGGCGAGGCCCGGCGGGAACTTGGCCATGACCGTGTCGACGGTCTGGCGGTAGGCCGGGTTATCGACGGTAAAGCTGGGATTGCGGAACAGCACCACCACGTCGGCGTTGGTGTTGCCGATGCGATCGTCGAGCAGCGCCTGGGCCTGCTGGTTCTGGCTGCCCTTGTCGTCGAAGCCGCCGTTGCTGAGCGCGCTGAACACCCCGGTGCCCCACAGGGCGCCCACCAGCACGAACACGATCCCGGCGGCCAGTACCCAACGACGCCAGCGCACCACCCGCGAACCCCACGACGCGAACATCCGTTACCTCCGCTAACGGTCGTCATTGCAGTGAACGCTGTTCACCGTGAACGTCGTTCACTATGCTGGGGCGCCATGACGAGCGTCAACCCCGTTTCCGCGGAGAGCTCTCAGCCGACTCGCAGGGAACGCGCGCACGCCGCGACGCGGGTGGAGATCCTGCAGGCGGCACGGAGGCTGCTGATCGAGGGCGGCGCGGAGCGAGTCACCGTTCGTGGCATCGCGGCGGAGGTGGGGATGACGGCGCCCGCGCTCTATCGCTACTTCGGCGGACGCGAGGAACTGCTCGGCGCGCTGTGCAGCAGCCTCTACGACGAGCTGGCCGACGTGCTGTACGAGGCCCGCGACCGCGATCCGGGCGCACCCCTCAAGCAGCGGTTCCTGGTCACGTCCTTCGCATTCCGCCAGTGGGCGCTCGAGCACCGGCCCGAGTTCGGCCTGCTGTTCGGGGCGCCGATCCCCGGCGTGCTCGTCGACATCCACATCGACCCGGACCCGGCAGCCGACCGCGGCATGCGCTTCGGGCAGGTGTGGCTGGAGCTGTTCGCGGAGCTCTGGCGCCAGCATCCCGTCCCTGTACCTCACGCAGACGAGCTCGACCCACGATTGCGAGAGCAGCTCACCGAATACCACGAACAGATCGGGCGCATCGTCCCGATCGGAGCCGTCGTGCTGTACCTGTCCTGCTGGATACAGCTGTACGGGGCCGTGGCCACCGAGGCGTTCGGCCACCTGAACTTCGCGCTGCACGACGGGGACGCAACGGCGTTGTTCGACGACCTGATGCGTGAGCTGGCCGCGAAGCTCGGCCTCACGCACTGAACTAGTGGCGGCCGGCGGGCTCTTCGCGCGAGCGCACCGGTCCGTCCGCCGGATGTGTCTCTCTGCGGCGCCGCCAAGCGGCGCACACCTCGAGCCACTCCGCGCCTTCGGCGCGGACCGCGCGGCGGCCGGCGGGCTCTTCGCGCGAGCGCTCATCGCAGCCGCTTTGAACGGACACCAGCCGCGTCGCTATGCTGAGCAGGCACTCCAACGGGACTTGTAGCATGGAGCGGCCTGCCGCCCTCATCGTCTAGAGGCCCAGGACGCCGCCCTTTCAAGGCGGTAGCACGGGTTCGAATCCCGTTGGGGGCACGCAGCACAACAGGTCCAAGGCCCCGTAGCTCAGCTGGTTAGAGCGTCGCCCTGTCACGGCGAAGGCCGCCGGTTCAAGTCCGGTCGGGGTCGCTCAGCGAGTAGCAGGCGGGCCCTCGAACGGGCCCGCCTGCGGCTTACTTCGGACTGATCGAACTACTTCCCGATGACAAAGGTTGCAGAGTCAGACGAGCCGTTGTACTTGGCGTCGCCGGTTGGGAAGGTGGCGCTCAGCGGATACGAACCCGTCTTCTGCGTGAGCTTGAGGTTCACGGACGCGTGCCCGCTGGTGTCGGTGGTCGCGGTCGCGGTCTGGGCGCCGAGCACGAAGTTCACCTTCTTGCCCACGACCGGCTCGCCGTACTTGTCCACGAGGTCGGCGGTGAGCGTGATGATCTTCGATGGGCTGGCCGAGAGCGGCCCCGTGTATCCGAGTGTGGTGTCGCGCCTGGTGACGTGGACGATGCGGGTGTCGCTGTTGCAGCCGCCGTCCTTGTCGCAGACCATGAGCGTGGCCGTGTAGTCGCCGGGCATCGCGTAGGTGTGCGCGACGCTCGGGCCGCCGTCCGCGCTCGGTGAGCCGTCACCGAAGTCCCAGCTGTACTGCAGGGTTGGCTGGTCGGCCGACCCGGGATCGGTTGCCTGGCCGTTGAACTGCACCGGCCGGCCCCAGTCGCTCGTGGTGTCCGGGCCGGCGTTGACCGACGGGGGCACGTTCGAGACGGTTACGGTGAAGTCCTGGGTGGTGGACAGCCCTGTATTGTCCGTCACCGTCAGCTGGCCGTCGTAGACGCCGTTGTCGTTGAACGCCTTCTGCGGTGCGGGACCGTACGACGTGGTGCCGTCGGAGAACTGCCAGACGTACGAGCTGATCGGGCACTTCGAGGCGACATTCGCGGAGAACGAGATCGGGCTCCCCTCCTGACCGCTGAACTGGCCCAGCGGGTCGATCGTCGGCTTGACGTCGTTCGGCAGCAGCGGACCCATGTTCGTTGCGAACCCGGGGCCGGTGAGGTCGAACGTCGGGTTGGACACGTTCGCCGACCCGACGGGGAAGTCGTGGACCACTGCAACCTGGCCCGTACCGTCCGGGAAGAAGGCTTGGACGATCTGGATCTCCACCTGCTGGGTCGCCGTCGTTGCGGGCGCCCAGTGGTACGGATCGAGCGAGTAAGCGACGCCCTCACCGGCGCTCCCGCTGCACGGCACCGACAGCGTCTCCGTCTGCGGGCTGTCCGTCAGCTGGAGGTCGTTGGGTCCGACGAGGGTGTTTCCGCCGATCGAGAAGTTGCGGCTCACGACAGCCCCTTGCGGGGTTACGTCGAACTTGAGCCCGATCCCGACTTTCGCGACGAGGAACCCGGCCACATCCGGAACGAAAGCCCCGGGGATGGTAATCCCTGGCGAATCCGACGAGCATTCAAAGCCCGCGCCCGAGTACTGCGGGTCGCAGGTCACGTTGTCCGTGCTGAACGTGTCGGGACCGAAGCCGACCCCGTCGACCTTTCCGGAGATCTGCCACTTGACGTCCAGCGAGCCGCTACTCGCCGACGCTGTGCGCGTCACTGCCAGATCGTCACCCTGACGAACCTTGTCACTTTCCCATCCGACGTCGGTCGTGATGTTTCCGGTCCAATTCGCCGTGGCGCTGACCGTGAGATCCGTGAGCACGACCGGGATGCCTGCCGAGACAAGCTCCACAGGTGCCTGCAACGTGAAGCCGCCGAGATCCGCCGTGCCGCTTGCCACGGAGACCTGCTGCGAATTGGTTACCGGTGCGGCTGCTGCTGGTCCCGCAAGCACTAGCGCCGCGAGACCTGACAGGCACCCAAACAGCAGCAACAGGATGCTGCGTTTGCGCATTTTCGAGAACCACATGGTGGTTGGACTCCCCCCTCTAGTCGATGTCTGAGTCCGGCGATATCGCCACCGCAAATAGTCGGTCGAGGCATGTCGTAAGCGCTTCCGGGGAAGCCCTAAGGGTGACTCGCCGAATCCTGGGGACGTCCTCACAGCGCCTCGGCCGATGAGTCCAGCACCCAACGATCGCTTCGGGGGATGCCCTAACAGCATCCCTAGCCAGTCATCGCCGAACGAACGATTTGATTCGGCCACAACGCTTTGGGGGGATCACCGAAGCGGGCAGGCGGGGCGGCAGTGCACGATACGCCACGTGAAACCACACGCCCAGACTCAGCTGCTGGCGACGTTGGCCTCGGTGCCGTTCTTCGACGGCGTACCACGGGAAGTTCTCCGGCGCCTCGCATCGGGGATATCGGAGAGCGTCTTCCCGGCCGCGAGCGTGGTGGTGCAGGAGGGCGACTCGGACGGTGTCGGGTTCTTCATCGTCGTGTCAGGCGTCGGCGCGGTACGCGTCGGCGGTCGCGAGGTGAGGACGGTCCGCGACGGAGATCACTTCGGGGCGATAGCGACTATCGACGGAGGCCCGAGAACGGCGACCGTCTATGCCGTGACGGAGCTTCGGTGTCTCATCCTGACAGATGCAGCCTTCCATGAGCTGATTCATGACCACCCAGGCATCGGGTGGAGGCTGCTCGTCCACTTCGCCGGCCTCGTCCGCGCCTCCCCGGGCTAGGAGACTGTCGGCCTATTCGCCGCCGCAAAGTGCCGCGCGAGCTCGACTCGCGAGCCCACGTTCAGCTTGCGGTAAATGCGGCCCAGGTGAAACTCAACCGTCTTGTGGCTGAGGAAAAGAGCGGCGCCGACCTCCTTGTTCGTCCTGCCGTCCGTCACCAGAAGAGAAATCTGCAGCTCCTGGGGCGTGAGCTCTTCGCGTTCGTGCGACTTCCGCCTGCGCAGAGTCGCGCCGCTCGCCCGAAGTTCGGCCTCGGCGCGCTCGAGCCATGGCTCAGCCGCCAGATCTTCGAACGTCTCGACGGCCGGCCGCAGCTGAGCCCGCGCCAGCCGGCGCTGGCCTGCTCGGCGCAGCCGCTCGCCGAAGGCCAACTCGGTCCGCGCACGCGCAAATGGGTCATCGCCGGCGCGATGCAGCTCGAGTGCGCTCCGGAAGGCGTCTTCGAACGACTCGTCGTCGGCCACCAGCCCGCGTAGGCGCATCGCGACCGCCTTTCCCCACGCCGCCCCCGTCCGCTCGACCCGCCCGATGGACCGCTGCACGCCTGGGAGGTCTACTCGGTCGGGTCGCAGCCGAACCAGTGTCTCGACAAGGTCCGGCTCTGGGGCGACGTTCCTGTCGTAGAAGCCGAGTTCAACAACGTTGACCGCTGAGTCGGTGAGACAGCGCAAGGCTTCTTCCGGTCGCCCGAGCCCGAGTTCGAGCAGACCCAGCAAGGCGCGAATCTCCTCGCGGACCTTCACCAGCCCGTGGCGCTCTGCGAACGCCGAAGCTTCCGCGGCATAAGCGCGACACCTCTCACTATTGCCGCGGGCTGCTTCGATCCTCGTGAGGTCGCAGAGCATGTCGACGATCTGAATCGGCTGGTCAAGCTCGCGGGCGAGAGCCAGCCCTTCGGTCGCGGCGGCGATCGCGCGTTGCCATCTGCCTGACCGGACGCCGGTCCAGCTAACCTGTGCGAGTGCGCTCACCAGACCCGTCGGCCCTGACGTTCGGGCGACCTCGACCGCCCTGGCACCGGCGCTGAACCCCTCGCCGGACCGGTCGAGCATGCCGAGGGTGATCGATTCGACCGTCTGGGCCCACGCCGGGCTCGGCGCGTCGGGAACCTCTGCGAGTTGACCGAGCAGAGTGTCGAAGGCGACCGCGGCCTCCTCGGGGCGGCCGGCCGCAAGAAGTGCCCGCCCGAGCCAGTATTCGGCGTGAGCGTCGGCGAAGGTCCCGTCGCGCGGGGCAAGCTTGCGCGCGCGCTCTGCTGCGTCGATTCCGTCGGCAACGCGAGCAAGGAAGAAGCAGGGCTCCACCGCGTCGCCGAGGAGAACAGCGGCCAGCGCCGGGTCGATGTCCTCGACCAGCCGACCGCCCTTCAGCAACATCTCGCGCGCCCGTTCGTGCGAGCCGGTGTAGACCTCGAGCCGGCCACGGAGATGGAAGAGCCGCGCACGCAAGCGCTCTGCCGGATGTCCGTCCAGCGCCTCGTCGGCAAGCGTGACAGCGCGGCCGGTCGCGCCGGCCCGCCATGCGTTCTCGGCGGCCTCCGTCAGCCTTTCCAGTCGCCCCGCCTCCGTCGGGCTCAGCCGGGCGGCGCGTTCGAGCGCCGCCGCTGCCGGGCCGAATCCGCTGCGTTGCCGGGCGCGCGCGCCGGCAACCGCAAGGGCAGCGGCAGCCTCTTCGTCGGGGCCGAGCACTGCTCCGGCAAGGTGCCACGCCTGCCGCTCCGTGTCGTTGGCTGCCTCGAATGCCTGCGCGAGGGCATGATGGGCGGCTCGCCGGTCGCCGGGCGACGCCGCGTGCGTCACGGCGGAGCGGACGAGCGGATGGCGGAAGCGAACGCGGCCCTTGTCGATCTCGATCAGGCGGGCCTGTTCGGCCGGCTCCAGCGCGGCAAGTTCGAGCCCGCCGAACGTCAGGGCACGCGTAACCGCGTCGACCTGGTCCAGAGTGGCGAGCGCAAGGATGAGCAGCGCGAGCCGAGTTGCGTCGGACAGCCGTCGCGCGCGACCCGCGTACGCACGTTCGACCGCGGCGCCGACCGGCAACGGCTCCTCCAGCCCCTCCCGCCCGGCAAGCTGATCCGGAGTCAGCACTTTGGGAAGCTCGACAAGTGCAAGCGGATTCCCGCCCGTCGCAGCGTGCACGGTGGCGACGACCGCCTCCGGCAAGGCCGAGCCGACGGCCCTCTCGAGGACGAGCCGGCTCTGCTCTGCGTTCAGGGGTGCCACGAACAACTCCTCGGCGCCCGGCCACTCGAGCTCGACGCCCTCGCCGAGCCGCGTGCTGACGATGACGGCAACTCGATCGGCAAACAGCCGGCGCGCGGCAAAGCGCAACGCGTCGGCCGACGGCCGGTCGAGCCAGTGGACGTCGTCCACCAGCACCAGAAGCGGCTCCCTCTCGGCCGCGGCGGCCAGCAAGCTGAGTGTTGCGACTCCGACGGCGAACCGATCGCGGACTGCGGTTTCCTCGAGACCGAGGACGCCGCGTAGCGATCTCGCCTGCAGCTCGGGCAGGTCGTCAAGATGGTTGAGCAGCGGCCGGCATACCTCCAGCAGGCCGGAGAACTCCAGCTCCGCCTCGAACTCGACACCGGTGGCGCGGACGACGTTCATCGCCTCCGCTCGGTCGATCGCGTAACGAAGAAGCGATGTCTTGCCTACGCCCGCCTCCCCACTGATCAGCAGCGCCGCGCTGCGTCCCCTCCGCGCGCTCTCGAGCGCGCGGTCGATGTGGAGGCATTCCAGCTCGCGGCCGACGAGCACGGCGTGACGTTAACACCCCGACGACGCATTCTCGACAGACGATCGCACAGCAGCGCATCAAAACGATTACCCCCACCGTCCTGTTTTCTGGGCTCGTGGCGCACGGCAGACAGAACGACAGCAGCCGGGCAGCGCGTGGGGCGTTCCTGCTCGCCGGGTGAGCACGACCAAACCTGATCAAGGCCACGCCGGGAAGGTGAAGCGCCTCGAGGTCGCCGCGGCCACACTGCCCGCATAGACCCCTTTTCTCGAGGCGGCAGGCTCTCGCTCATGACATCCGAGGCCGGTGTTTGGAGGTGCAACCGATGAGTCAGAGCAAGCCTCGTACGACCGCCGAGCTGCCGCGGCTGATACCCGCCCTCCGATGGCTGCCCAGCTATCAACGGGCCTGGCTGGCCAGGGATTCGATCGCCGGGTTCACTATTTGGGGCCTGCTGATTCCGGAGATGATCGCGTACGCGAGCCTAGCCGGATTGTCGCCGCAGGCCGGGCTGTACACGCTGCTCGCGTCGCTCGGGTTGTACGCGCTGTTCGGCACGAGCCGGCAGCTGGTCGTGGCCGGGACGTCTGCTTCGGCGGTGCTGCTGTTCTCGACGGTGACGGCGCTGCACCCGAAGGATTCGGCTCACTACGCTGCCCTGGCGGCGGCGCTGGTGCTGGCCACCGGCGCGTTTTTCATCGTCGCCGGTCTGTGCCGCCTCGGGTTCATCACCCAATTCCTTTCCCGACCCGTAATGGAAGGATTCGTTTTTGGGTTGGCGATCTTCGTCACGATCAGCCAGCTGCCCAAGCTCTTCGGCCTCGAAAAGGGCGAAGGGGACTCGATCCGTCAGCTGGCCCACGTGATCGCCAACCTGGGACAGACCAGCATGAGCACCCTGGCGGTCGGTGCGCTCTCGCTGGCGGCGTTGTTCGCGCTGGAACGGTGGGCGCCCAAGCTGCCGGGCGGCCTGCTCGTGCTCGCGGTCGCGATCATCGTCAGTTGGTCACTGAATCTGTCGCACCACGGGGTGGCCACGGTCGGCCACATCCCCACCGGACTGCCTTCGGTCAGCCTGCCACACGTGAAGGCCGCCGACTTCTGGGCGCTCATTCCCAGTGCCGCGGGCATGATGCTGGTGATCTTCAGCGAGGCACTCGGGGCCGGGCAGACCTTCGCTGACAAGCACCGATACCGCCTGGATCCGAACCAGGAAATGGTGGCGATCGGCCTGGCCAACGTCGGCTCGGGGTTCCTGCGTGGCCTGGCCGCCGGCGGCAGCCTGTCCCAGACTGCGGTCAACGACGGCGCAGGCGCCCGCAGCCAGTTGTCAAGCATGGTCGCAGCCGCCCTATCCCTGATCACCGTGCTTGCGCTGACTCCGCTGTTCACCGATCTGCCGGAAGCCGTGCTGGCGGCGTTGATCATTCACGCGGTGTCGCACCTGATGAAGGTGGCTGAGATGCGCCGGTTCTACCGGCTCATGCCACGGGAGTTCTGGCTCGGCATGCTGACGCTCGTCTCCGTAATCACGCTTGATGTACTGCCGGCGCTGATCATCGGCGTGGCCATGTCCATCCTGATGTTGGTGTACCGAGCCAGCCGGCCACACCTGTCGGTACTCGGCGCCCTGCCCGACGCGCCCGGTGCGTACGCCGATGTGGAACGCCATCCCGATGCCGTGCCGATTCCCGGAATACTGATCGTGCGACCGAACGCGCCGCTGTTCTACGCCAACGCCCAGGCCGTCCAGGATGGGATCCGCGCATTGGTCGCGCAATCACGCCCCGCAGTACACACCGTGCTGCTCGACCTCGACGCCAACGACGAGATCGACATCACCAGCGTCGAAGCACTCACCAAACTCGCTGCCGCTCTCGAGCGATCCCACGTCCGGCTTGGCATCGTCCATCTCCACGGCCCCGCCCGAGACCTTGCCGAACGGGCCGGCTTGCTCGAGCACGTCACCGACATACATCCCAACCTGGCGTTCGCAATCGCCTGGGCAGAGGACCCTGCGTTCTGAAACTCTAAGCACTGACGGTGCGGCGCTGGTCGCCCAGGATTGCGTGGCGGCGTCCCGTATGACAACGCGTCACAGCGAATGCAGTGACGTCCCGCTCTGGCGCACAAGCCGGGGCCACCCGTACTCTTCGGCTCGGATTTCAGCCGCCCCATCATCCGGGGGGAGAGGTGGCTGCCGTGAAGATCAAGTCTGGTGTGCTCGCGCCATTGCGGCATCGGGACTTCCGGCTTTTGACGATATCGCTCGCCATATCCAGCAGCGGCAACTGGGCCTACAACGTCGCGCTTGCCGTTTACGCCTACCAGGAAACCCATTCAGCGAGCTGGGTCGGCGCGGTGACGCTCGGCCGCATGCTGCCCTCGCTGGCCTTCGGCGCGTATGGCGGGGTATTGGCCGAGCGATTCGAGCGTGTCCGGCTCATGGTGGTGCTGAACCTGATCTGCGCCGGGGTGATGATCGGCCTCGCCGTCGCAGCAGCGGCGCATGTGCCGGTCTGGGCGGCGATCGTGCTCGCCGCCTTCAACGGCATCGTCAGCATGGCGCTGACACCTGCCGACTATGCGATGACTCCGCAGGTGGTTCCGGCGGACGACCTCGCGGCCGCGAACACGCTGCGCAATACCGTCGAGAACGTCGCGGTCATTGCCGGTCCCGCGATCGGCGGTCTCTTGCTGCTGGTCGGGCCGGTCTGGGTCACGTTTGTTGTCAACGCGGCCACCTTCGTCGTCTCGGCCGGCATTCTCATGCTGGTCCGCGCGCGCAGCAAGCCGGTGGACGTCACCGAAGGTGGGTCGGCCGGACCGTTGAAGCAGATGCTCGTCGGCATCGCCACGATCGGCGGCTCGCTCACCGCGACCCTGCTCGTCCTGTACAGCGTGATCGCCAGCTTCGTCTACGGCGTCGACACCGTGCAGTTTGTGCTGCTGTCCCGCGAGCGGCTGGGCACCGGGGCGAACGGCTACGGCTACCTGCTGGCCGGCCTCGGCGTCGGCGCGGTGGCCGCCGCCGGTCTCGTGAACCGGCTCTCGAGCCAGCCGCGGCTGGGCCCGATCATCCTCGCCGGCATTGCTGTCTACTGCCTGCCGACGCTGCTGTTCATCAGCCTTGTCCACCAGCCGTCAGTGGCCTTCCTCATCCAGGTGGTGCGCGGCGCCGGGACGCTCGTCGTCGACGTACTCGCGATGACGGCTCTGCAACGGTCGTTGCCGTCGGAGCGGCTGGCTCGCGTCATGGGCGCGTTCTTCACGCTGGTGCTCGCCGCGATCTCCCTCGGGGCAGCGCTCACGCCGGTGCTGTACGACCAGGCAGGCCTCGACGCCACCCTTTGGGCTGCCGGCCTGGTCATCCCCGCGCTCTGCCTGATCGGCTGGCCGTGGCTCGTGCGCATGGACAACGCGAACCTCGCGCACCTCGCCGCGATCAAGCCACGCGTCGAGCTGCTCCAGCGGGCGGCCATCCTCGCCGAGGCCAACCCGGCCGCTCTCGAGCAGCTGGCGACGGACGCGTCCGAGATCAGCGTCGACGCCGGAGTCCCGGTGGTGACCGAGGGCGAGCCCGCCGACGCGTTCTACGTGATCGAGTCGGGGGCGATGGCCGTGCGATCCCACGGCGCCTCCGGCGTCGAGACAGAGTTGCCCGGGCTCGTCGCCGGCGACTACTTCGGGGAGATCGGGCTGCTGGAACACATTCCTCGCACCGCGACCGTGATCGCGAGCGAGCCCAGTACCCTGCTTCGGATAAGCGGCGAGCAATTCCTGGACGCACTGACCTCGGCCGCGGCGTCGAACTCCCTGCTGGAAGGAGC
>Ga0126373_10001043_pt1 | contig 19311 bp, 14 predicted proteins | sample PanSoiMetPlot_11_FD_92545 | JGI IMG/M metagenome (GOLD analysis project Ga0126373, IMG submission 92545) | Tropical forest soil microbial communities from Panama - MetaG Plot_11 | ecosystem: Environmental > Terrestrial > Soil > Tropical forest > Bulk soil | place: Panama | collected 2016-02-17 | reverse complement strand
GAGGCAATGGTCTGCCTGCTTGCGGTAATCCCGTTTGCGGCCGCGCTGGCTATCGGGCGGCGTCCCCAGGCGGCCCCGTTCCTGTCCGGTCTGGCTGTCGGTTTTTGCTTCGCCCTCCTGAGCCTGTACCTGCTGGATCGGCCGCTGCTCGACGCCTCGGGGGAGACGATTGCGGTGACTGGCGTCACTGCTGTCTGGGTCGTGGCGCTGTCCGTGGTCGCGTTCCAGTTGGCGCGCGTTGACTCGGTGCGCCGGCTGGTGCCGCGAGCCGTCGCCCGGTGGCCGCTGCGATGGCTACCCGAAGTCGGCGCGCTGCTGGCAGTCGCCGTGCTGCTCGGGTTCGCGATCCGGCCGTACGTGCAGACTGTGCACGGCAACCCCAGCCCGGCCGTATACGAAATGATCCGGGCGCTGCAGCGACTCCAGGGGCTACCCATCGACCCGACGCGCACCTACGCCGAGCAGGGTCTGTACTGGGTGATCTGGTACATCGGCCTGCCAACCGTACTGCTTGCCAGCTTCGGCCTCGCTCTAGTACTCCGCCGTTGCCTGCGTGCGGTGCTGACCTGGCGTGACCCGACTGGCGTGTGGCGGACGTGGGGTCTGCCGCTGGCAATGATCAGCGCCGGCTCTCTGCTTGTCCTGTGGGCACCCGACGTTGTTCCCGATCAGCCGTGGGCAAGCCGCCGGCTGATTTTCATCACAGTTCCCGGCCTTATCATCGCTGGGCTTTTCACGGCTGAGTGGCTCGGCAGGCACGCGCGTGATCGCGGCGCGCGGCCGGCGACGGAGGCATGTGTTGGCCTGTTCTGCGTCGCGGCGATGCTGGTGCCGACTGTATCGACGACGTTCGGGTTTGGCCTGAGCCATGTGAACAGGTCTGGCGGTCTCCGGCCTGTCGCGCAAGGCCTGGCGCTCACGCGCACCGGGGCGGGGGAGGGTGGCGCGGTCCGCCAGCTCTGTGGCACGCTCCCGAGCAACGCGACGATCGTCATCGTGGACACGACCACGGCTCTGGAGTTCTCACAGCTTATCCGCGGAATGTGCGGACTTCCCGTGGCTTCGGTGGCGCTCGGTTCGGCGAGCCCGATCAACGCTGTCATCGCGTCGATCTCGGCGAGCGGGCACAGGCCGATACTCGTCGGTGCGTCGGCCAGCGAACTGGCTGGTTTTGGCGGAACGCCGGTGCAGATCCTCGACCTCGCCACGACCGAAGAGCCCCACGAGCTGATTCGGATTCCCACAGCGCTCGAGCCAGTGCGCTTCCAGGTCTGGGCGACGACGCCAACGCCCGGCAGCACCGGGCCGTGATTTGCCAGTGGTCCGCCGGGGCCATAAAGTAGGTGGACGCGACGCGGGGTGGAGCAGTTCGGTAGCTCGCTGGGCTCATAACCCAGAGGTCGCGGGTTCAAATCCCGCCCCCGCTACCAGGTCAGAGGCCTTCGGCAGACAGCCGAAGGCCTCTCTCTCGTATCTGCATGTTGCCGCGGTGCTGCGGGCCGCGGGGCCCGTAGTCTGTTTCGGCCCCACTGTTGCCTTCGGCGATGACCCCAGCGGGAGAGTCGAGGGGGTCCATGACCGCTTCGATGAAGATCAGCTGGTCGTTGGGCGCGCTGAGGGCCTCCTGCAGCTCCCCGGTGGTCTTGACCACAAACGACCGGGCCGCCGTGCCTGGGCGGAACACCTGGGGCAGATCCGCGTAGGCCCAGTTAGCTACGTCGTTGTAGCGCGCGTTCTTACCGAGGTAGCCGCGTTCGACGGTATATCCGCCGTTATTGATCAGGAAGATCACCGGCTTGTAGTCGTGCCGCAGCATGGTCGATACCTCCTGGGCGGTCAGCTGGAACGACCCGTCTCCCACGAACAGCAAGTGGCGGCGACCCGGCGCCGCGGCGAGCGCGCCGAGCAGGGACCCCACGGTGTAGCCGATCGAGCCCCAGATCGCCTGGGCGACGAAGGTGCATTTCGGCGGCAGATCCAAGGCCAGGCTGGCGTACGACGTCCCGTCCTCGGCGATGATGACGTCCCCGGATCTGATGTAGCCCTGAATGGTTTCCCAGTACGCAGCCTGGGTCAGCTTGCCGGAGCCGTCACCGCGGCTCGACGCTGCCGTCGGTTGCGCTGGCACGACCGGACGCGCCGCGCGGTTGGTAACTTGGGGGACCGCGCCGGTGACCGCACGGAGCACATCCTGAAGCCGCACCGCCTGGTAGTTGTCCTCGCCGACGTCGGCCGAGTGCCCGCGAGCATGGATCGTGCCGGCGGGCAGGGAATCGGTGAAGTTCCCCGAGGTCAGGTCGACCCGCCGATAACCGATGGCGAGCAGGCAGTCGCTGGACTCGATGGCCTCGCGCGCCTGCGAGGGCATGCTGCCCGCGCCGTTGTAGATGCCGACGTAGTAGGGGAATGTCTCATCGATCACTGCCTTGCACGTCATGGCCACCGCCACCGGCGCCTGAAGCTTCTCGGCAAGCCCGTGGACCTCATTCGCGACGCCGAACCGGTCCGCGTCCACATCGACCAGGATGGCCGGCGATTTGGCCCCGGATAGGCGCCCGGCGATCGCGGCTGCGCACGACCGCAGCCGTTCCGGGTCACTCGGCGGGTCTTCCAGCGTGAACGGCTCCGCCGGAACCTCGATGTCGAGGTAGGCGATGTCGGACGGAAGCTCGAGGTACACCGGGAGCTTGTCCCGCCAGGCCGTGAGGATGAGCCGGTCGATCTCGGTGACCGCGTTGCGTGGGGTCAGCCGCACAGCCGCCGCCGTCACCTGCTCATATGCCCTCAGGAATCGGTCCTGGCTGTAGTCGGCCATCGTGTGGTGCATCCCCAGGCCGCGCTCCAACGACCGCAGCGGCAGGGAGCCGCAGATGCAGATCACTGGGACGTGCTCGCTGTAGGAGCCGCCCACCCCGTTGATCGCGCTCAGGGCGCCGACCGCCTGCGTCGTGATGAGCGCGGCAATGCCGTTCAGACGCGCATAGCCGTCTGCCGCATAGGAGGCGTTCAGCTCGTTACACGTTCCGATCCACCGCGGCGCACCGGCGTCCTCTAGCTGCTGCAGCAGTTCGAGATTGAAGTCGCCCGGCACACCGAAGACATGACCGACGCCCGCCTGCTGCAAGCGCCGCAGCAGGAAGTCTCCGATGGCCATCGTCCCGCGCTCCGCACCCGGCCCTGCCCGCCTGGCATCTGCCGTCACCCGTTCAGCCGGCACCGTCATTTGCATTGCCCCCTCAATGCGATGTGCTTCTCCCTGAAGCACCTGCCTTCTCGTCACTGTGACGCGGCGGCGCAACGCCAGGTCCGTCACCCAAGGTCAATTACCCGGCCGGTCACGGTCTGACACGACGGGAGAAACGGACACCCCGATGATTCGAGCAGCTCAGCTGATGGCTGGGCCGTCTTCCGGCTCCGTTACATCAGCCACCGTGGCGCTGAGCATCGGCAGAAGGTCGTCGGCGCGCACTGCCACGGCCACGCCGTGTTCTCCGGCGCCGAGAGTGATCTCCCGGCCAAGCACACGCTCGTCGGCTATCACCGGCAAGGCGGATGCGGATCCGAGAGGGGTGATCGTGCCGCGCTCGTACCCGGTTATTTCCCTGGCGACCGCGGCGTCGGGCATGGACAGGCGGTTTACGTCCAGCAAGGTGCGCAATTTGGGCCAAGATATGGTCCGGTCGCCCGGCACGAGCACGAAGAGGTAGTCGCCTTGGCCGCGCCGCACCACCATCGTCTTGACCACATCGGCGGGCTCGACGCCGCGGGCGAGCGCGGCCTCGGCAAGACTGCGCACCGGGCCGTGCCGGATCACCCGGTAGGCGATGGCAACCGAGTCGAGGGCGTCAAGCGCCGGTCTGGGCACGGTCAATTATCTCAGGTGAGCCACGTGCGCGCCGTCCCTGTCGACACCGGCATCTTCAGTCGCGAGAAGCGCGGCGAGTGGGCCTACTACGCACTCGTGCCGGGCGCGCTCGATGCCCTTTCGGCAATCCTCAGCACAAGCAGCCGCTACTGACCTATCGCAATGAGGTTCCCTTGCTGGAGCACCGTGTAGATGACACCGTTCGAGACTGTCACTTCCCCGTCCGACCGTGACGTCATCGACATCAGCCGCAGCTTGTTGCCGGTGGCCGGGTCTAGGAAGAGCAGGTTCCCGCCGGCGCCATAAGGCTCGATGAGCACTCCCGGCACGACCGTGACGCCGGCCGACATGAAGCCTGTGATGCCAGTGCGCCACAAGAACGCTCCCGTTGAGGGGTCGAGCGCGGAAATATTACCGAAATAGGTCGTGCCGTTCAGGGTGACGCCGCCTGCTGCTACGTATAGCCGCGAGCCGTCCCAGGCTGCGGACGCGATCGATCGCGGGCTTCCGCTCGGATCGGCCACTGTCGACTGCCACACCGGTCCGGCCGCCAAGTTGCTGCGGTCGAATGCATAGAAGATCCCGTTCTTGTTCATCGCTCCGACCAGTGCGCGGGCGACGCCATTGATCGTGGCGGTGAACAGGGTTGGCGTCGAGCCGAAATCAGCGTCACCAAAGGTCTGCGCGGACTGGGGTACGGTCCAGCTCGAAAGGACTGTGAGGTCGCTGGCTCGCATCTTGACAATCGACGGAGCCATCTCGCCTGGGGTGCTGCAGCCGTTGGGTGTCCCGGTCGTCACGTAGATGCTGCCGTCGCTAGAGTCGACCAGCGGGGACGACCAAATTCCACCGCCGACGCAGCCGTTGGGCGCCATGACGGCGGTGTGCTGGATGGCTCCCGTTGTCGCATCCATCTGCACCAGCCGACCCTGAACAAGCGGGCAGTCACCGAAGGACGCAACTGGCTGATAGATGCTGCCGTTGTACAGGATGGGGGATCCCCACAGGTAGTCGGCTGGCGGTGTGCCGAGGTTGGTCTTCCACATGATCGCGCCCGTGAGGGCGTTCACGGCGTAGAAGTTGTCGTCGCCACCGGGGAAGTAGTCCACCGATGTGCTACCGATTGTGGCGAGGGTGGACGTGCCGCTAACCCCTGCCACCGGAGGCAGGCAGTTGTTGTCGACGTTCTGGCCGGTGTTCACCGTCCAGATGTCCTTGCCGGTCAGATCGGTCGCGTGCTCGACGCCATTCCAGTCGCCCCAATAGACCATGTTGTTGGCCACGATCGGCTGCGAGTAGCCACCGGTGCCGCCCGTTGTGGTCATCCAGTGCAACTTGAGCGTGCCGACATTGGCGGCGGTGACGCCCGTCTGCGACGGGTAGTAGCCGCTACGGCCGAGGTTACCCCGGTAAGTGTCGACCATCGTCACAGGCAGCGGGCCGGCCTGATACGTGAACTGGTCCGCCTGGCTCGTTGCGCTCGTGCCGCCGGGAGTGGTGACGGTGACGTCGATCGCACCGGTCGAGTTACTCGCAGGCGCCGTGGCCGTGATCGTGGTGGAGTTGCTGACCAAGAACGTGGCCGGGTTGCCTGTGCCGAAGTTCACTGTGGTCGCGCCCGTGAAATTGGTCCCGGTGATCGTGACTGGAGTGCCGTTCGGCCCCGCGGACGGGCTCACTGCGGTCACTGTCGGCGGAGCCGGGGTGACGTAGGTGTATTGATCGGCTGATGTCGTGGCGCTCGTCCCGCCGGGCGTGGTGACTGTGACGTCGACAGCACCGAGCGTGCCGGTCCCGGGCGCGGTGGCCGTGATCGTGCTGGGATCGTCGACCGAGAACGTGGCCGAGTTGCCCGATCCGAAGTTCACGGCTGTCGCGCCGGAGAAGCCGGTACCGGTGATGGTGACAGAGGTCCCGCCGGTGTCGGGTCCGGAGATGGGGCTGACCTTCGTGATGGTCGGCGGCGCTGGGCTGGTGTAAGTGAATACATCGCCTGGGTTGTCGGCGCTGGTGCCGCCGGGGGTGGTAACGGTCACGTCCGCGGCGCCTACCTGCCCGGCCGGGGAGGTGGCGGTGATGGAGGTGTCGCTGTTCACCGTGAAAGAACTGGCCGCGGCGCTACCGAACTTAACGCTGCTTGCTCCGGACAGGGTCGTGCCGGTGATAGTGACCGACGTACCGCCTGCCATGGGGCCCGAGGACGGGCTGACGCTGGTCACCGCCGGCGCTGGTGGTGGCGGCCCGGTGGTGATGTTGACATTCTGGACCTGGTGGATGTCGTTGAAGCCGCCGGTGGCGGCGGTGAAGCCGACAAGCACCTGGGACGGCAGCGTGGTCGCATAGGCCAGCACTTGGTTGCCGTCCATCGTCACGCTGATGCCTGTTGCGGAGGTGGCCACCACGACGTGGTGCACGGTGTTGCGCAGCGACGGGACTGACGAGTTTGTGGTCACGTAGTTGAGTTGCTGCTGTTCGGTGTTGGTGGTCGCGATGCCGACGAAGTTGTTGGACGGGTCGTTGGTGTTCTTCCACGTGTCGAAAGACACGGCGATCCCGGTGATCCCGGAGAAGCCTTCGCCGCCGCCGTTGTCGCCTAGAGCCGTGGGCTTGGTAACGCTGGCGTCAGCAAGGGTGAACGTCAGCCCGTCGGCGCCGTTGCCCGATCCGAGGAAGACGTCAAAGGACGCCGTGATGCCCGCCCCGGCAATCGGGGTCGGATAGAAGGCCGAGCCCACCACCCAGTTGGTGGCCGGCGTCAGCTGCAGGTTGGGCGGCGACGCGGTGGAATTGAGCTGGGCCGCCCCGTTCAGCTGCCAGCCACCCGACACCGGTGACGGAATGGTCCCTGGCGGTGGCCCTGCTTCGTAGGTGAACTGATCGTCGGTCAGCGTCTTACTGGTTCCGCTGGCGGTAGTGACGGTCACGTCGACTGTGCCGGTTCCCGACGGTGCGGTGGCGGTGAGCGTCGTCGAGTTGTTGACAGTGAAGCTGGCTTTGTTGCCCGAACCGAAGTCCACCTCGGTCACACCGGTGAAGTTCGTTCCGCTCACGGTGACCGCGGTACCCGCCGGCCCGGCGCTGGGGCTGACGATGATGACAGCAGGCGGCGGGTTCACATAGGTGTACTGGTCCCCGGTGTTGGTCGCGCTCGTGCCGCCCGGAGTACTGACGGTCAGGTCCACAGCGCCGGCCGGGCCGGCCGGAGAGGTCGCGCTGATGGAGGTGTCGCTGTTCACCGTGAACGAGGTGGCTGCCTTGCCGCCGAACTGCACGCTGGTAGCCCCCGTCAAAGACGTACCTGTGATGGTGACCGAGGTGCCGCCCGCGGCCGGGCCCGACGACGGACTCACGCTGGTTACCGCCGGTGCCGGTGGCGGCGGCCCGGTGGTGATGTTCACGTTCTGGACCCGGTGGATGTCGTTAAAGCCGCCAGTGGCGGCGGTGAAGCCGACCAGCACCTGGGGTGGCAGTTGCGTCGCGTAGGTCAGCACCTGGCTGCCGTCCATGGTTACGGTGATGCCCGTGGTATCCGTGGTCACCACGACGTGGTGGACCGTGTTGCGCAGCGACGGAATGGAGGTGTTTGTGGCCACGTAGTGAAGTTGCTGCTGCCTGGGGTTGGTTGTGGCGATGCCGACGAAGTTGTTGGACGGGTCGTTGGTGTTCTTCCACGTGTCGAACGACACGGCAATCCCGGTGATCCCGGAGAAGCCTTCGCCGCCGCCGTTGTCGCCCAGGGCGGTCGGCTTTGTGACGCTGGCGTCGGCGAGGGTGAACGTGAGCCCGTCGGCGCCGTTGCCCGATCCGAGGAAGACATCGAAGGACGCGACGATGCCTGTCCCGGTCACGGGGGTCGGATAAAAGGTGGAGCCCACCACCCAGTTGGTGGTCGGCGTTAGCTGCAGGTTGGGCGGCGACGCGGTGGAATTGAGTTGGGCCGCCCCGTTGAGTTGCCAGCCACCCAACACCGGAGACGGGACGACGACCGGCGCCGCAGCGGCGACTTGCGAACCCGCTACGGCCGTCAGTAAGCCACCCATGACGAGCGACGCGGTGGCCGTCATGGCCAGCAATCTGAGCTGTCGAGACGGGGCGCGCGGCGCCCGCAACTTGCGCTTCGCGTGTCTGGGAGTGCCCGAGCGCCCCCCCAAGCTCGCCGAAACCGCTGCCGCCAAAAGGATGAAGGTACGCTTCATCGCCGCCCCCCTGCTGGTCCCCGGTCAAAGTAAATCGCAGCAGTCGGCGACTGTCCCGCATTCGACAGCCAATTGACCAGGATTCTTCGGTGTCCAGTTAAAAATGCCGTCAAGTTCTCATCGGCCCGGTATAAATCGCACTCATTGACTCGGCCTTTGCCGCCAAAACATCTACGAACAGACGTCAAAACACTGCAATTCTTCGGAATGGTGAGAGAAAACCATAACCGCATGTAGCATGACTCGGCCGATTGGACGACCGCCACCAGTACGGTCACTGGGGCCAGCCGGACAGGCGACCGATCACAGGGCGCCTAATTGTCACCCGAGCGCCAGGCCCTGTTAGCGTCAATACGGACGCGCGAGTCCCGAGGCGCAGTCGGTAGGGGTGGCCAATGGACAGAGGGTTGCGGCACTACCGGGGAACGTGGTACCGGCGCCGGCATGCTGGCCTATACCCCCGGGGCATCACGCTTCCATGGGGGCACTATGAGCGCTGCGCGTATACGTTCTGGCGGATCCGGATCCCGCTGTGGCTCACCGGTGCGGCCGCCGGGTGGGCGCTCGCCGGTCCGGTCGGCCTCGCCGGCGGCCTCGTGGTGGCTTACGTAGCCGAGGGCGTATTCAGCTTTCGTCGTGCGGCGAGCACGAGCCCGAGCACGCCGCGACGAAGAGCGGCAGATCCGACGGGTGCTGAGGCTAGGGCTGCGCGGGCCCACGCCCACCGGTGGGAGACGGAGGCCGTGCCCTCGCCCGGGGGATGGCGGCCGCCTGATGGCGTGCTTCCGGCCTGGTCCTGGGCGCCCCCGTACGGCCTGGCCCCGCGGCTCGACCGGGTCCCGGGTTGGGTGCGCCTCTGGTACAAAACGCCGCTGCTCGATCGGTACGCGCACGCCTGGATGTGGGAGTACGGGGGCTGGGATGTGCTACCGCCAGGCGCCGCGCCTGACATCAGCGAGACCTGAGCAATCGTCCAGGAAACCTGCAGGCTTAGCCTCTAGGCTCTCCGGGACGAGGTGAGGTAGGCCTGACGAGGGCCAGCGAGATTGATAACGCGGGAAGGATCGGACCGTGCTTGAGCACGTCAGCATCGCCTATCGCGGCGCCAACTATGCCATCGGACAGGGGCCGCAGTTCTACGGCATCTGGCATGGCGCAGCCCTGCAGTCCCCGCCCATCGAATGGTGGCCGCTGACACCCGAAGGCTGGTCAGCGGCGTGGACGCGGTTCGCAGCCGTCGAGGTTCCTGGGACGATCGGACCAGTACCGCAGCAGCAGCCCATGAGCCACGTCACAACCCCAGCGCTAAGTACTGAGGCGTCACCACCCGCGTCGCCATCGCTCGCACCGGCTCCGGTGAGCCCGCCTCAGACCGCGGCTCGGATCGGCGCGGCGCTCGTCGGCCTCGGTGTGGTGCTTGGCATCGGAAGCCTATTCCCGGCGTATGTGGCCGGCGCCAGCCTCGCATCGCAACCGCCCAACCTGGTGACGCATGTGAGCTATCTCGCAGCGTGGAGTCTTAGCGCCGTTTTGCTCGCGTCGGGACGCCCTCGGGTGTGGGGAGGCGCGCTGCTCGGCCTCGGTGTGAGCGCTGTCACACTCGGGCTGTTCTTCGCCGATCTCGGCACCCCGCTGAGCGGTGGGGCGCACCTGGCAGGCGCCGGCCTGCTACTCGGCGTCTTTGGGTGGCTCGCCTGCACGGCGGGGGTGCTGCTGGCGCTGCGCAGCACCCCGGCGCTGCAAGAGGGGAACGGGCTCATCGCACGGCGAGGCCTGAGACGCCATCTCGGCCGCGCGGCTAACCAGGAGATCGTGCCACTCGTCGCCCTAGTGCTCGCTGCCGTGGGGGCTGCCATCGCGTTCGCGCCCGCCTGGGACAGCTTCAGGCTCGCCACCGCGAATGGTGTCTCGCAGGTCGTCACGTTGGGCAACGCGTTCGCGAATCCTGGTCCTGTGATCGCGGGCGATGTCTTCGTGATGGTTGCGCTCGTCGCCGTTATTGCCGTCGCAGCCCTATGGCGGCCGACGTTCCTTGGCGGAGCGCTCGCGGCTGGAGCGATCGTGCCGATGGTGGCGCAGGCCATCTCGGCGCTCGTCATGCTTCACGAGCCAACGTCGCCACTTCAGTTCGGTATTTCGCAAGCGCAGGCCAGCCAGATTGGGCTGACGATCGGCGCGGGATTGACGCCGATGTTCTGGGTGTTCTGCGCGTTCGTCGCGACGATGGTGCTGCTGTGCGTCTGGATGCTGGTCGTGCGCGAGCCGGCGCCGCAGCACTCAGCGCCATACCCGTTCGCGCCGAACCCGGCGGCTACCGCCAGCGTTACCGGCCCGCCAGGCCAGCCAGCGGAAAGTCAGCCAGCAGGGTAACAACCGCCGGCAACTACGGCCTGCGGGCCACCAAGATGTCACGGGTGATGCCCTGATCGACCCGGTGCCGGAATTGCTGGTATGCAGTGGACTCCACTGGCTCAAGGCCCGCGTTTGCCAGGACTGAGGCGGTCTCGTCCCGATGCGCCACGAGCACGTTCCAGGCGACGCCGACGGCGCCGCCCGGCCGCAGCAGGGTCGCCCACGCAGGCGCGGCGGCTGCTAGGAGATCCACCGGGCGTCGCGTGCGGCCTGAAGCCGAGGTCCTGCTTCCGTGGTGAACGCCGTACGGTGCATCCGTCACGACGACGTCGAACGTGCCCGGCTTGAAAAATTCTGGCGCCCTGGTCGTTTCGGCGCACACGACGTCCAGGCGCTGGATCAGGCCAGCCCGGTACTCCTCCCTGGATGCGGCCATCGATACCTGGAGCCGTCGTCCGACGGTCTTGCCGTCGCGCCGGACCGGGCCGTCATAGTCGGCCTTGTGCTTGACGCGCTTGCGCTTAAGCCACGTCTTGATGAACGTTGTGTAGGCCTCGTAATCCTTTTGATCGTGGTCGACGCCCGCGGCGTCATAGCCGTACATGAGGGCCTGGTTCAGCGTCGTGCCCCGCCCGCACAGCGGGTCAAGTACCGCCAGCTTCCGGTCGAGCATCGCTCCGCCGAACGCCGAGGCCATCAGCGTGACGTTCAAGAGCAACTTTGTGAATTGCTCGTTCGTCTTCCCCGGATACTTCTGGATGGTGATCAGGTCGTCGTCGTAACGGCCCAAGCGCCGCAGGTCCAACGGCCGCAGCAACCCGTCGCAGAGCTCGAACAAGGCGTAGCAGCCCGAGACGTTGGCCAGGAACGACACCGCGCGCGGGCTCAGCGTGTCGGCCTCAAACTGCAGGAAGGGAACGCCGCCAATGTCGGTCGGTTCTGCCTCGGACAGCGCGCCGCCAAGCACGCCTTCGCTGAACGCCGAAAGCTCAGCCGCGATCAATTCGACCGAGGCGCCGGCGTAGACGCGGTTGACTGACGGCAGGATCAGCATCGCGTACCTGCTCATGACCCATGAACATTAGCAAGATCACCGTGTCGTCGGCTTGACTCCGTACCTGGGTACGGCCGGTACCGTGCAGGGCATGAGCGGTATGACGATCGGGAAACTGGCGGCCGCGGAAGGCATCGGCGTGGAGACCGTGCGGTTCTATCAACGCCGCGGCCTGCTCGCCACGCCGGAGCGGCGTGGCTCGGGTTATCGCGAGTACTCCGAGGCCGACCTGTCGCGACTTGTCTTCATTCGCCGGGCCAGGGAGCTGGGCTTCACGCTCGCGGAGATTGCAGATCTCCTGGGCCCGGCCGAAGCCCAATCGACAGACCAGATCGCCGAAGCGGCTCAGGCGAAGCTTGCTGTGGTCGATGCCCAGGTCCGCGAGCTCGTGCAGCTGCGGTGCCGGCTTCGCCAGCTCGTCCGCCTGTGCGAGCACGGGGACGGCCAGCATTGCGCGGCACTGCTGCTGCCGGAGCGCGCCGTCGGCTAGCGCATTGCTGCGGTCCGGGCCTAATCACGAGTCAGCACGACATCAAGGGAGGGACGTCATGAGCATCGCCACGGTCGTCACCGATGAGAGCTTCGAAGCCGAGGTGCTGACGAATCCGCGGCCCGTGATCGTGGAGTACTGGGCGGATTGGTGCGGCCCCTGCCGGCAGGTCGCTCCGGTGCTCGACTCCATAGCCGCTGACTACGCGGGCGCGGTAGACCTGGTCAAAGTCAACGCCGATGAGAACCCGGCAACGATCGGCAGCTACGGCATCTTGGCTGTCCCCACCGTCAGTCTGTTCGTCGGCGGGATCGTTGTTAAGCAAGTCGTCGGGGCGCGGTCAAAGTCAGCGTTTCTGCGCGTCTTCGGGGAGGCACTCGCGCCTTCGGCCGTCTGAGCTCGCCGTCGAGTGAGCCCGCGGATCATCAATCACTACGCATCTGCTCAGCGGGTGGCGCGGACGCGCGCGGGCGGCTCATGCCTCATGAGCCCGGAGGTACGGAACAGGAATTCCTCGTACGTGTCGGGCGCCTCGTTGGGGTTGGCGAGGTAGCGATCAGGTGATGTCGTCAGCTCGGCCAGTCTGCGCTGGGCCTGCGAGCACTCCACGATGATGTCGCGGACCCGGCGCGCGAATCGCGCAAGAAGCCTGCCTTGCTGGCTGCGGCCGGGCCGTCGGCTGTGGCCGGACAGCTGGGATTCTGGCTTGTTCATAGATTAAGCGTCGCCCGCAGCAGCGCATTCTGAAAGTGGCAGGAGCGACACATGCCGTTAACATCCTGCCAGCTTTACGGCATGATGGTAGGCATGTTGAAAGACGTGGCGGTTGTGGTCCTCGACGGGTTCGCTCCGTTCGAACTTGGCGTCATATGCGAGGTGTTCGGGACCGACCGTACCGAGGAGGGACTGCCGCGCTATGACTTCGCAGTCGTAGCGGGGGAGCGTGGCCCGTTGCGATCGGAGGTGGGCTTCACTCTGCACACTCCATTCGGCCTAGACCGGCTCGACAGTGCTGATCTCATAGCTGTGCCTGCGTGCGGTGACGACCGCTGCTGGCGGGAGGAGTGGCCCGAGCCGCTGCTGGCAGCGCTAAGGCGGGCGGTCGATCGCGGCGCCAGGGTGCTCAGCGTGTGCACCGGAGCGTTCATGCTCGGCGCAGCGGGTTTGCTCGACGGCCGGGCTTGCACGACGCACTGGCGGCAGACTGAGCGGCTGGCCAAGCTGTACCCCGCGGCCAAGGTCGACCCGGCGGTGCTCTACGTCGACGCGGATCCGGTTATCACCAGCGCCGGCACCGCCGCGGGCATTGACGCGTGCTTGTACCTGGTCCGCAAGGAGCAAGGCAGCCGGATCGCGAACGCGATCGCGCGCCGCATGGTGGTGCCGCCGCACCGGGATGGCGGCCAGGCCCAATTCGTTGACCGGCCGGTTGCCGAGCCAGCCTGCGACACGCTCGCCGACCTCATCGAGTGGATGCAGCGCAACCTCGACAGGCCGGTCACTGTCGACCAGCTGGCCGAGCTGGCCACGATGTCACCGCGTACGTTCGCCCGGCGCTTTGTTCAGGAGACTGGCACGACGCCGCAGCGCTGGCTCACCGGTCAGCGCATCTTGCTGGCGCAGCAGCTGCTGGAGGAGACCGATGAAACGGTGGACGTGATAGCGGAACGGGCCGGGTTCGTGACCGCGGCCACATTCCGCCATCACTTCCGGGCGTGGCGTGCCACCACTCCGCACGGCTATCGACGCACGTTCCAGGAGTCGCAGCCAGTCCGGCTGCCAGCCGGGGCTTAGTGACCCGCTGCGGGTGCGGCCACAGCCGACCAGGCCCGCACCTGAATCAGCGCAGATCAAGGGTCGATCGAGCGCGGAGCGGCGCGGTGACGGTAGGCGAAGAACACCCGGTCGGATTCGTCACTGACCGGGCTGCCGTCGAGGCTGGCTTCTTCCAGCAGCTCGAACCTGCCAGCTAGCGACGCACGGATCAGCGCGAGCGGCACGCCGAGCTCATAAATCCGCTCGTGATGCAGCCGATAGATGTCGTCGTGCTGCCGGTCGAAGATCTTTGTCTCCCACAGCGACAACCCGTCGTGTGCCGACCGCACTGTCATGATCACAAAGTTCCCGTCAAACTCATCGAGAAAAGGCGGTGCATCGTGGAGGCGCCGTAGCCGGCCCGCGGTGTTCACGTCGAAAATGAACAGGCCGCCGTCGACGAGATGTTCATGCACGCAGCTGAACAGCGACAGCCAGCCGTCGAATGACGGAACGTGGTTCAGCGTGTCGAACATGCAGATGACGATGTCGAAATGGCCGGGCAAGCTGAACGCCGTCATGTCGCCCTGGACCAGGTGGGCGCCCGGCACGGTTTCCGTCGCGACAGCCAGCATCTGCGGGGACTGGTCGATGCCTGTCAACTCGAGGTCTCCAGCCAGACCGGCCAGTAGCGCTCCTGTGCCGCAGCCCAGCTCGAGCAGCGATTGCGCCTCGGGCGTATGCCTGCTGACGTAGGACCGTATCCGGTCGACCTCCTCGGTGCGGTCACCCATGATCCGGTCGTAGAACGAGGCAAAGCCGGTGTAGATGGTCACTCGGCCATCGTGCCTGATCCGGGCGGTAGGTCAGTCTTTGGGGCGGCCTCGTGCGAGTGCGTAGTCGATGTCGGTGATCAGATCGGCAGGTGGCTCGATGCCAACTGACAAGCGGATGAGCGATGCGGGCGCCGTCTCGCCCTGCCACCGGCCGCGTCGCTCCCAGGTCGACTCGACACCACCGAAGCTAGTGGCGGGCACGATCATTCGTGATGCGGCAACGACGGAGTCGGCGTCGGCGGCTATGCCGTCGATCTCAAATGACAGCAGCGGGCCGAACCCGCGCGGCATCTGGGCGCGCGCCACATCCATGCTGTCGCCCACGCTCGGGTAGTGGACCGCAGCGACCCGCGGGTGGCTGGCGAGGTACTCAGCGATCGCCAGCGCATTAGCGCACTGACGGTCTATGCGCAGCGGCAGCGTACGCAACCCGCGCACCGCCAGCCATGCCTCCATCGGACCGAGAATGCCCCCGCCCACGGTGCGCCAGGACCGCAGTTCGGCCGCGAGTGCTTCATCGCGCGTCATGACGGCACCAGCAATGACGTCGGAATGACCGGACGCCGATTTGGTCAGCGAGCACAGTGAGGCGACGGCGCCGAGGTCGAGCGGTCGCTGGAGCAGGCCGGTCGCAACCGTGTTGTCGACGATCATCGGCGCGCCGGCAACCGCAGCCAACTCGCCGAGCCGGGTCAGGTCGGCGACGCGCAGCAGCGGATTGGTCGGTGACTCGGCCCACAGCACGGCCGCGCCGCCGTCGAGCTCACGCTCGACGGCGCGCAGATCCCGCAGGTCGACAGCGACCGGCGCGGCGCCGTGCGGGCGCAGTCGCTCGGCCAGTACCCGCGCGAGGTAGTAGCCGTCGCGTGGAAGCACGATGCGGTCGCGGTCGCGCGTGAGCACAAGCATCAGAGCCATCGACGCTGCCTGCCCCGAGCTGAAGACCACCGCCTGGGCGGCTTCGATGCCGCCGAGCGCCTGCTCTAGCACGGCCCAGGTCGGGTTACCGCCGCGGCCGTAATCTTCGGGACGCGGTACGCCCGCCGACGACAGGATCGTCGAGAGCACGGGCGGCAGGACCGCAGGCTCGCCGCGGTCAGGGCCGCCTCCGGCGTGCGCGAGCATGGCGTCCGCCGACACCGCTGGCTCACTCACCGTTTCATCTCCGTTCCAGATTCAGGATGGGAACGGGGCCGCCTAGCTTCGCGGCCGCCCACAGCCTCGACGCTATCGGTCGGCCAGTAAGCCTGAAACCGGGCGCCGCAATTAGGCCAGCGCGCCTTGCGGTGGGGCGCCATTCTCAGTAGCATACTCAGTATGCTACTTGGTGCGGGGCATTCATGAGCGTTCCGCATGCGTTGTTGGCGTTGCTCAGCGAGGGGCCAAAGTACGGTCTCCAGCTCCGCGAGGAGTTCGAGGAGCGGACCGGCGAGGTCTGGCCGCTGAACGTTGGCCAGGTCTATACGACCCTGCAGCGGCTCGAGCGAGACGGGCTCGTCGAGGCCGACGGAGCGGGCGCGGAGAGCCAGCACAAGAGGTTCGGTATCACTGCCGATGGCGAGGCCGAGCTGGCTCTGTGGCTGCGCACCCCGCCGGACCTCGCATCGCCACCGCGCGACGAACTCGTCATCAAGGTGCTCGTCGCATTGCGCGTGCCTGAGGTCGACGTACCCGAGGTGCTCCAAGCACACCGCAGGTACCTGGTGCAGCTCATGCAGCAGTGGACCAGGATCAAGGAGGACGGCGACGAGGACGACCTTGGCCTCGCCCTAGCAGTGGACGCCGAATTGTTCCGGCTCGACTCGGTCATCCGGTGGCTGGACTCGGCTGAGAGCCGGATCCGCAGGCACCCGGTAACTCAAGTCAAGCGTGCCGCCCCGCTGCCCAAGCTGCGCCGCGCGACAGGAGTACGACGATGACAGCGCTTGAGCTATTGCACGTATCCAAGACATTCGGCGACGGCGCGGCCGAGGTGCTTGCGCTGCGAGATGTCAGCCTGAAGGTGGAGCCAGGTGCCCTGGTGGCGGTTATGGGACCCAGCGGCTCTGGCAAGAGCACGATGCTGACCATCGCGGGCAGCCTCGAGGAGGCCACCAGCGGCGAAGTGCTCGTGGGCGGGCATCCGCTCTCGGCGATGTCGCGCAACGAGCGCGCCGGGCTACGACGCCGGTCGATCGGATATGTCTTCCAGAACTTCAACTTGCTCGCTGGCCTGACGGCGGCCGAGAACGTCGCGATGCCGCTCGAACTGGACGGCGTCTCAGTGCGGGTCGCCCGCGTTGCGGCCATGCGGGCACTCGGCGAGCTGGACATGGCGGGCCGGGCGGCGCGATTCCCCGATGAGCTATCAGGCGGCGAGCGACAGCGGGTGGCCATCGCCCGGGCAGTCGTGGGCGAGCGCCGGTTGCTGCTAGCGGATGAGCCGTCCGGCGCCCTTGACTCGGTTAATGCCGAGGCAGTCATGCGCCTGGTCCGCAGCGCGTGCCGGGGCGGCGTCGCCGGGGTCGTCGTCACGCACGACGCCCAGCTTGCGTCCTGGGCCGACCGCGTCGTGTTCCTGCGAGATGGCCGTATCAGCGACCAGACTGCGCCGCTAGCTGGTCCGGAGTCCCTGCTAGCGCCGGGCCACCGGCAGTGAGTACCTCGGTCCGGCCGAGCCCCGTCGCGGCGAGCCGTCTATCGGGTGGTGCGCCGGCGCGCCGCGCCGTGGTCCGCTGGGCCTGGCGACTGTTCCGCCGCGAATGGCGGCAGCAGCTAGCCGTGATCGGCTTGCTGTCGCTCTCGGTCGGGGCGGCCACCTTCGGGATCGCGTTCAGCGCGGACGCGCCGACGTCGCCGAGCGCGCAGTTCGGCACCGCGAACCACATGATCATCATTTCGGGCTCTGCGGCTCAGCAGGCCGCGGGGATTGCCGCGACTTCGCGCTTCGGTTCGGTCGAGGTGATCAAGCACACAAAGGCCGCGATCCCAGGCTCGGTTAACACCGTTGACATCCGGGCACAGCAACGAGACGGCCGATACTCCAGTCCGATGCTGCAGCTCGACGCAGGTCACTATCCCGCGGCCGGCCAGGTGGCCGTAACCGCCGGTGTAGCGGCGATCTATCGGCTGCAGATCGGTTCGCGGTGGCAGCTAGACGGCAGGCCGCTGCGAGTGGTCGGGATCGTCGAGAACCCCGGCAACCTGCAAGACGACTTCGCGCTCGTCGCGCCTGGCCAGCTGCCGCACGCTGATCAGGTCATCGTCTTGTTTGACGCAACGCACCGGCAGCTTCGCGCGGTCGGGCTGCCGGCTGGTGCGAAGCTCGGCACCCGGCCGCCGTACAGCCCCGGCTTCCCGCCCGCCGCGGTGCTGGTGCTGGACACGATCGCCCTGCTGTTCGTCGGCCTGATCGCCGTGGCGGGCTTTGCCGTCCTGGCGCAGCGGCGGCTGCGTGCGCTCGGCATGCTGAAAGCGGTCGGAGCGACGGACCGGCATGTGCGCCTTGTGCTGCTAGCCAACGGCGCCGTCGTCGGCGCGATCGCTGCGGCTGTCGGCGCGCTGGCTGGCCTCGCCGGTTGGGTAGCACTCGTACCAAGGCTCGAGACAGTGGTCGAGCATCGCATGGATGCATTGAACCTGCCTTGGTGGGAAGTGGTCACCGCGACCATCCTGGCCGTCCTGACTGCCATCGCGGCGGCATGGTGGCCGGCCCGAGCGGCCGCGCGCGTACCTCCCGTCGCTGCGTTGTCCGGCCGCCCGAATAGCCCGAAGCAGGGGCGCCGGTCGGCCGTTCTTGGCGTGGCGCTCCTCAGCGCTGGCCTGGTTGCTATCGCCTGGTCTCGCCAGGGGAAGACGCCGGCGCTCATTATTGGTGGCCTTGTCCTGACCGCGGCCGGGGTGCTGTTGCTCGGACCGATCGCTATAGGCGGCCTCGCGGCAGTTGCGAGCCGCGCTCCGGTGGCCCCGCGGATCGCGGTACGCGATCTAGCGCGATACCGGGCCAGGTCCGGCGCCGCGCTGGCCGCTATTGTCCTGGTGACCGGCATCGTCGCGGCCATTGCTATCAGCGCAGCGGCTTCCGCGGTGAACGATGGATCGCCGGGAGAAGTCGGCTGGACCAACCTGCCGGCCAGCCAGCTGATCGTCTACGTTTCGCCAACCGGCGCGAGCGATCTGCCGGGAGTGATTCCACCGCTTTCCACCGCTCGGCTCGCCGCGGACCAGCGAAACGCCAGTCAACTTGCAGCCGCGCTGCACGCCGACCACGTCGTCCAGCTGTACGCGGCGATAGCAGCTGGGGCGCGGCCGCTGCGTCAAGGCCCTGAGACCGGCTACCTGACGGCAACTCTCGCGAGGCCGGTGACTGGACCCGACGGGCATCACGGCCTAGAGGCCGTCGGCCAGCTGTATGTGGCTACACGGGCCGTGCTCAGCTTCTACGGCGTGCGGCCTGCGGCCATCAGGCCGACGACCGAGATCATCACGTCGCGCTCGAGCCTGACAGGGACGAAAATCCTGGACTTCAGCTCTGTGGTCGTCAAGTGCAAGAACGCCAAAGCCACGTGCACCCTGCCTGGATCGGATCGCGTGGTCCGGTCGGGTAGCCGCGTACCAATTGGCCGCGGGCAGATTAGCCCTACCTTCCAGGTGCTCGGGCTGCCCCGCTACACCTCCGCGCCGAACACGCTGCTCACCGCCCACGCCATGACGGTGCTAGGGCTGCACCCGATGCTGGCCGGATGGCTCATCCAGGCGCCCAAGGCCCTGACCGCCGCCCAGGT
>Ga0126373_10001042_pt1 | contig 19322 bp, 19 predicted proteins | sample PanSoiMetPlot_11_FD_92545 | JGI IMG/M metagenome (GOLD analysis project Ga0126373, IMG submission 92545) | Tropical forest soil microbial communities from Panama - MetaG Plot_11 | ecosystem: Environmental > Terrestrial > Soil > Tropical forest > Bulk soil | place: Panama | collected 2016-02-17 | reverse complement strand
TATTCGGGCAAGGTGTCAAAAAACTGCCGGAATCGATTCTCTGAATTACGTTCTGCCTCCTCAGCCTGCTTCAGATCGGTAACGTCCGCAAAGACGGAAAGGGCACACGGCTCGCCGTTGCATTCAATGATCTCCGAGGAGCCTAAGGTCGCGCGGATCTGACCGTCTTTTCGGCGAACGCGAACCTCGATATTTCGCGCAGCGCCTTCAGCCAGAAGACGCTTCACGAATTCCTCCCTTTGCAGCGGGTCGACCCAGAGGCCAATGTCCAAGGGGGTTCGGCCAATCACTTCGTCGGGGCTCCACCCCGTCAGGTGCTCGTAGGTTTCGTTGACTTCGACATAGCGGTGATCCGCGAGGCTTGTTATGGCGATGGCCAGCGGGCCTTGTTCAAAGACGCTCGAAAACTTTCGCTCCGACTGCTCGAGCGCCTGTTCCGCGCTTTTTCGCTCGGTAATGTCAACCGCCATCCCAACCATACGCTTGGGTTCGCCATTCGTTGCGCATTCCAGCGTACCTCGTGAGACAATCCAACGGATTGTGCCGTCAGGCCAAAGGATCCGGAATTCCTCAGCAAAAGGCCCGTGGTGACGCCTCGCTTCAGCCACGGCATCCGAGATTCGCTTTCGATCATCCGGGTGCACATACTTATAGAAATCATCGACCTCCCCGGAGAAGGTTTCAGACCTCATCCCGAACATGGTAGCTAAGTCGCCAAACCAAGCCACTCGCTTGGTCTTAACATCTAGGTCCCAGCCAACCGCTTTGCCATATTGCATAGCCAGTCGGAGGCTTTCGCTGGACCGGACCAGCGCCACTTCCGTCTTTCTTCTCTCGGCCCATTGCCAGAGAAGGGCCCCAATGGCGAGCGATTGCGCTACGAGGACAAGTATGCCGGCGAGGATATATCGCTTATACAGTCGCCAGAAGCTCGGCGGCCGATTGAGCACGATGCTGCCAGGCGGCAGATTGCTCTCGGCGATCTTCCAGCGCCGCAGGGCACGCCAATCAAACATGTAGGCGTGGTTGCTCATCACGACGGGGATATCCTCGGGCTTCTCGCCGTCGAGAACCCGTACAGCCATCTCGGACGCGACCTGAGCGTCCTCCGCCCAATTCACCAGGTCGCCGCCCACCGTTCCCGCCCTAAGATCCACATCGTCCATGACGAAGACCGGGGCATTCGCGGCGCTAGCCACTAAGGGTAAGGACTGAACTGAACCAATAAAGCGCTCTCCCGCCGCATCTTGTGAGATGGACGTGAGATAGACAATCGTGTTGCTTGGCAGATGCCTAAGCCGCTCAAGCAGGACCGGCATCGTCATGTCCGTAAGATACCTGAAATCAAGCTTCGATTCGGAGTTTTGGAACGCCTGTTTTGCCACGGCTTCCCACGCTTCGTCGAATTTGCCCGTGCCACCCACGACCACGACGTGTTTGGTGCCGGGTAGCAAGTGGAGTGCCGCGCTTAAAGTCTCTGCCGGCCGTAGCCTGCCTAAAACGCCGGTAAAGTGCATGGGTGACCTTAGCTGTTGCGGTATCTCTCCCACAACCGCGCAAAAGATGATTGGCGTATCTCGGATGAAGCTTTCATGCGACTCGGCGATGAGCCTGAGCGATGCTGATCCGGCCGCAATGATCACGTCGGGCTTGCGTTCTGAATACTTTTGTATAAGCGACTCGCGAAACAAGCGCTGGGAGGCTTCGTCTGGAAAAAACGTAAGTTGCAAGCTCTCATGATACAACTCGATCTGGTAAGACGAATTCTCGAGACCGCGGAAGATTGCTTGATCGACTTCTGCGAAGGCGGGCGATGAAACAATCCCAAGGTCATTGAGAATCAGTACTCTCCGGGTTTGCTTGAGCTGCGCTCCCAGGCTCGAGGCGAACAGGAGGCAGCAAAGCAGCATTAGGAATATCGCTACTGATGAGCAGCAGCCTCCACGCTCGAATCGAAATTTCCCGCACGTCTGACTACTCCGCGAACGTCTTGGCTCTGGCCAATGCGCCATACGGGAGAGGGAGGTTGCGGTCATTTTCACTGATGTCCGAAAGATGAAACAGGTATGCCCTCCTCGGGCAGCCAAAAACTTCATGCATCCGTTGTCTGGCAAAACCTGGCAAATTTGACAGGTTAGGCTATCGTTCCTTACGGTTACCAGCGTTTCTCCATTAAATCCAGAAAGCTTACGCCAACCGAGGCGAATGAGCCACGCTTTTCGGCCAACATAGAGTGCACCACCTTTTGGGGTATCGGGTATTCCACAAGCTGAACATGTTCGCCCTGCCGCCTCGCTGGAGCGGCCTTTGTCTCTGTCGCAGATTGCCCCCCTTAACGATGGAGTCTGCGTCCACCGAACGCGTCTCTACAACAATAACTAGCAACGAGATGGGATGAGTGTTGGCGATGTGCAGAGAAGTGGCGCAGGCAGCGGGCGATCTCCATTCCGAATCGCGACAGTATTCAGGAGTTCATGGTTCAGACGGCAGTATGTCATGCGGGGTTTGGCCGCTACGGAGGCGCTGACCTGAGCTTGATCGCAGAGCGGCGCGGCGGTGATTTTCACGGAACGTTTTTTGAGTTCTTGCGGAACGAGCTTCTCAACGCAAACCATTTCCTCTTGAATCAGACCTGCCAACCTCGCCAGAACTTCTAGCAGAACCAGTGCGGGTTTGCGATTGGAGGGCCATCCATAAGGACAACTCGCTCGTGTTTGGGTCGTATCAGGGAGCGTGCCAGATAAACGGCCTCGCCGCTGGTCGCGACCTTGCGCTTAAGCGAGCCCCGCCTCTGACCGATGATCGATCAGCGACAACGCTCGGACAGCGTTTTGGCGACAGGAAAAGCTTGGGAGGCCTTGCGGTCAAACCAGATAGATCAACTCTCGAGCCCTAGCTCTCTTGAAACCGCAGCGACACGACTTGCCGGTTTGATTCCTACACCCCAAACCGTGGACCCGCAAAGCCTCTTTTCCGTCAAGGGTTCTCGGGCTCTCGGTTTCTCCGATCCCTGCCATTTTGGTGAAAACCAGTCTTCAACCCTCTTGGCTACAGCGTTCGCCCGGACCTCATGCAATCAGGAGCACTCGAACGCATACTACTTTTTCACTTCTGGCGGGTACTTTTTAAGAAGTTTCGTTACGGCTTTGTTGATGTTCTTCTCTTTCTTTTCCGGCTTGGCTTTGGGATCTAATGTCTTCGATGCCACACCCCTCCAAACCAGCTGTTTGGTCTTAGGGTCGTACATGCTCAAATCCAACTGTCCAACATAGACCGTAGACGTTGAACCATAGGTCGTCGTGCTGGCCATTCCACCACCATACCATCCTCCCCCCCAGCCCGGCCCGTAGCCCCAACCCGTGTTATACGAGGTGAACTCCTTCTCCTGACCAAGGGCAGTTTGATAGCCGACGTACAGATCGGCGTCGTCCGAGTCGGTTTTCGTCAGTCCTTTGGTAGCGAGCTGACTGTCAATAGCGCTCGTTAATGCCTTTTGAGTGAGGTCATCGGGCAGGTCAGCGCCCTTGATGGGCACCCACTTGTAAGTTTTGTATTTCGAAAAGTCCTTTTCTTTGTCGAAGTCGTAGCGCACATCCTGGGCAACAGCCGGAGTTACGCTCGACAAGAACAGAGCAGCCGCTAGAAGTGTTAACCTTTTCATGCTCCTTCTCCTTTAAAAGAGGTTACGAATCTCTTCTGTTTGCCGAACCATACAGCGAGCAGCGTCACCAGTTGTCGTCCGTGGCGTGCCAGGTTTTGTCCGGGTCGTAGAGTTCCATGTTCTTGAATAGATTGAGAGTGTCCGGGCCGAGATCCTTCTCATAGACAGTCCCCTCATAGCTGACAATGAATGTCTTCACTCCCGTTACGCGGTACTCGGCCGGCGCCGCCGCTAGAGCAAAGCCTCCAATCATCGCGCCGTTCACGACGAAGTCCATGCGGCCTAACGGCGCCGAGGAGCCCTGCCCTTTCAAAATCTTGAAATAGTAACCGTGATAAGGCTTGGCTTTATTCGTGTAACCCTCCTCAAGCGCCTTGCCAACTTCCTCTCCAATCGGTCCACCGAGACTCCCATCTGCATTTCGCCAAACCAGACCGTCCTGTTTTCCGGGAGAACTGATGATCCGCTGCGCGTACTGGTTTACCTCGCTACCATCATGCTTTTCCAGAGCGTATTCGTGTTGTGCTTCCACGTAGCCGCGGCAGATCTGGATGGCATCCAGTTCGTTCGAGCCAATGCGCCGCAAAAGGAGTTCCTCGCGGCCTTCCTTGCTGTCGAAGAGCCACTTTCCGTTTCGCTTCACGATAGGAATGGGCAGCGGCCAGTCGTCATTGCCAACGGAAACGATGGCCCGTTTGGAATCTTGGGGATCCGCACTAACCTCGGTCTTCTCGCGCGCCTTCGCCGCAAATGCGGCGGCCCTGTTTTGGTCTTGAACGGAGTCTTCGGACGACACCAGATCCTCGCCGTCCTTCCCGAGAATCTCTTTTAGGGCTGGCAAATCAAAGTTTCCCGCCGCCTGGATGAGAGCATCGGCAGCTTCTCTCGGCGTGGCGAACGTCTTTTGGGATGGCTGCGAGGACTGTGTTTGCGCTGACGAAGGCGAAACCAGCAGCCAACAACAGGCACTGGCCATGATGATGAGAAGCGTGGTCCACGCAGTGCCTTTTGAACTTGGTCCAATCATGCGAGTCTCTTCGCTCATGGCTTCCTTACCTCCTCCTCCCGCCGCCTCCGCGACTGCCGCCGCGACTGCCACCCATGCTGGACGAGCCGCGTGAGCTGCTGGCACGCGCGCTACCTCCGCTCATCCCGCCAGAACCGCCGCCAAAACCGCCGCCCCTCGAGCTACCACCACCGGAGCTTGGGGATACACTTCGGTTGCCTACACGATCGCCGGCCCCGCCGACGCCACCGGCCCCACCGACGCCGCCGGCTCCACCGGCCCGACCGGCCCCACCGACGCCGCCGGCTCCACCGACGCCACCGGCTCCACCGACGCCACCGGCTCGACCGGCCCCACCTGCACGGTTTGCTCCCACGCTGTTCGCGCCGCCGCCTCGCTGAGCTTGGTTCTGGCGCGCGTTCGCCTGGCGGCTGCTCATGGAATCTCCTCGCGCCGTGCCGCCGTACTTGTTTGCAGTTGCCTTATTCGCGTAGGGGGCCCCGCCGCGGTGCTGCGAATTGTGTTGCCGGCTGCTGTTTCCGGTTCTATTGCCGCTCCTATTTGAAACGTTGTTCTGCCGATTGGAATTGTTCACGAACGTGTTGTTGTTATTGATGTTGATCGTGTTGTTGCTTCCCCACCCGCTGTTGCAGCACCAGCCGCCACCACCCCAAGCCGCTCCAATGGCCATCCCCACGCCGAACGAAATCGCCATGCCCGCGGCATAGTAGCCCGGAGGGGGATAAGCGACGGGCGGGTAGGGATACGGAGGAGGTCCATACACGACTGTGGGGTTGTAGCTCGGAACGTAAACGACTTCGGGGTTGGATGGCTGTATTACCACGACGCTCTTGTTCTCGACAACCTGTGTTTCGACCTTCATCTGCTCGTTAGACTTGAGATTGCCTTTATCCTTTGCTTTAACACGCATGCGCTGCACGGCGTCCATCACGTCAGATTGCTGGGCAAGGACCGCATTCCCTAGGTCCGTCGCCCACTGAATGTCGTTCGCCAGCAGCTTGACCGCATCAGGAAATGCTGCCATTGCTTGCACGCTTGGGTCCCAGGGTTGCTTCATCACCGCGTCCGTGAGCGCCTTATCCTTCAGGTCCTTGTGTTTATCCAAAAACTGCTGGAGCTGGATGATTTCCAATGGATAGGTAGATGCAGCAAGCACTTGAGCGAGAAGGCTATCGGGGTAAAGGGCGATAGGCGCGACCAAAGAATCCAATTGATCATTTGGAATCTTCGGAGGCTGCTCGTCAGGGGCACTATCTTGCCGTGTGAGTACGTCCGGCGACGCGGTCGGGGGGGGCGCTCCAGCAACCAGCAAAATGGAGCACATCAGTGCCGTCGACTGCTGCCGCAAGCTCCGCATCAGAGTTGCCATTTCGTCACCTTGTTTCACTTACTTTTCTAATCTCTATAGCCAACCGTGGCTGTTCGGAATACTGGCAAAACTGACAGAGAGCCGGCGGAAATGAGAGGCGCGGTCGCGCCTGTAACTTTTGACAGTTTGCGACAAACAGAACATCTCCTACCGTACGAATCGAAAAAACAGCCAGGCGTAATTCATGCCCAGCTCGCTGGCTGAATACTCGACTCACGCCCGAGAAGAAGAAATGAAGGAAAGAAGCGATCGCACGCGGTCGGGCTGGATTTTCGTCCTGATGGTCACGACTCTAGGAGCAACTTTTCTCGAACTAGCGATCAACTGGGCGATGGCCCCCATGAATGGGAATTGGCTTCTGATGGCAGCAAAAGCATGCGCATATAGCGTTTGTTTGCCGTTTGTTGGCGGCCGCCACGAGTTTTGTGATGCATCGTTAAGGAATGACGGGACAAGGCCGTGAGGTTTCAAAAAATCGAGCTCGTTCTCTTCGCCGCAGGCCTGTCACTCCTGGCCGTGTGGGGTGCTGCTCGCTTTCACAGCGCCGTCAGCTCCAAAGCAGCAATTGCCGAATTTGAAGCCGCACGAGCAGAGAATCTCGCCAACAGTGCGTCCGGATCGCTAGACCCGGCACTGAGTTTGCCGGTTGATTTTCGCCTGTGGTCGCCCAAGCGGATCGCTGCGTACAAAGTCAGCCTCGCCAAGAAGACCGATGTTCCTCTCGGCGTTCTGCGTATTCCCAAGATTAACCTCGAGGTGCCAGTCTTCAACGACACAGACGACCTCACCCTCGATCGCGGGGTGGGCCGCATTCTCGGAACAGCCCGCGTCGGCGAACCCGGCAACCTGGGAATCGCAGGACACCGGGATGGCTTTTTCCGCGGTTTGCAGAGCGTCGTCCCAGGCGATGTCGTTGAGCTAGTCGAGCAGCGACGCACAGACAGATACGTTGTAGACGAGATTCGTATTGTAACGCCGGACGATACTTCCGTTTTGAATCCAAAAGAAGGGCCTGCGCTGACTCTGGTCACATGCTTCCCTTTCTATTTTGTTGGCCACGCTCCAAAGCGGTACATCGTAACGGCACTCTTAGAGAGCGGTCGTGAATCAGGCTTCGGTGCCGACAAGGACACCATTTCCACGGGTAAGAACACCACAGACAAGGAGAACAAGAAATGATTTCAACCAGGATATCAGAAGCGCTCTGGCGCGGCTTGCTGGGTGGAGGCGCTCTTTGCATTGCCTTCTCTCTGCCGTCCGCGGCACAGGTACAAACTTCAAAATCGGAGTCCCACGGCGCAGCAGCCAAAGAGGTCAAAGTCGAGCGGGGAACAATTACTTACATCAACGGGAACAGTGTGGTTGTCAAGATGGAAGACGGCACGCTCAGACACTTTGATAACGTGCCGGACAGCGTCACGTTCATGGTCGACGGACAACCCGTCAACATACGCAACGCAAAAGTGGGGATGAAGCTTGAAAAACAAACGGTCGTGACAACCACACCAAAAGTGATCACCACGGTAGAGACCGTAACGGGCAAAGTGTGGCAGGTCAATCCGCCTAGCACGGTTATTCTGACTCTCGAGAACGGTGAAAACCAGCAATTCAAAATCCCCAAAGGCCAGAAATTCACGATTGACGGAAAAGAAACTGACGCCTGGGGCCTCAGGAAGGGTATGAAGGTCTCAGCTCAGAGAGTGACGGAGGTTCCAGAAACCGTCGTGGCGCAGGAAGTCAAGAGAACCGGCAGCGCCCCACCTCCACCGCCAGCACCGGATCCTGCCGTACCGATTTTGGTTGTCGCCGCTCCGGCCGCACCAGTTCAAACCGCGGCTGCCGAACCCGAGAAGGCGCCTACCAAGCTCCCAAAGACAGCTAGCGATTTGCCACTCATCGCCCTGCTTGGAACGCTGTTGTGCGGTCTTTCTTTGATGGCAATGACCATCCGGGTGATCTCTTCACGCTTCGCCCGTTAGCGAACAGTTGCGAATCTCTGAGTTTGCCCAAGCCCAACACCGGCGCGAGACGGGAGGAGCGCAGGCCGCCTGTCCCGCGCCGGCAGCGTTCTTGAAGAACAAGGTCTGGCGCAATCGATTGCCCGAGGTTTTGCAAAAGGCGGCGCATGCTCTAGGAAGGACTTCAGTCGATGGCCAAATGCCTCACAATTGTCAACGATGACAAAGGATCGGGCGTGGAGCGCGAGCTACGACGCCAGATTTGCAATGTTGGGCGCAGGATGTATGGACGAGGGCTTGTCGTCGCGTGCGAGGGAAATCTATCAGCACGCCTTGATCCGGAACGGATTCTTGTGACACCGGCGGGCGTATGCAAAGGACATCTTGCGCCCCAGGATCTTTTGGTGACTGACCCGAGCGGTGCGGTTGTTTATGGAACTGGACGGCCATCATCTGAAATCTCGATGCACCTTCTTATCTACAGCTTGCGGCATGACGTGCATGCGGTATGTCATGCCCATCCTCCAACGGCAACAGGATTTGCCGCAGCTCGACGTGCGATGGAAGAGGCTGTTCTTCCGGAAGTTATCACGGATCTTGGCAGCATTCCGTTGGCCCCCTACGGAACGCCGGGAACTTTGGAGCTATGTAAAGGTCTTGAACCGCTTATACCGAGACACGATGCCATACTGCTCGAGAATCACGGCGTGGTCACATGCGGGCAAGACTTGACTACGGCCTATCAACGAATGGAAACGGTGGAGCAGTTCGCACGAATCCTGCTCACGGCAGAGTGCCTTGGCGGACCGCACTTACTCTCTCGCGCGGACGTGCAGAAATTAGTCGCGTCGCGGCCCTCGAGAGTTTCGTTCTCGGAAAGCAGCGTGGAGCTCACGCTTGAACCGCGCTGACGCGAGAACTCACTTTGTGGCTTGAAAAACCGTCGCGGGAAACTGCGATAACCACAGGCGTTCGACATACAGACCAAGAATATTCGGTCTGACCTTCCCGTCATCCCACAACAATGCGGCTCTTGATGGCATACTGGATGAGATCTGCGCTCGTCTTAAAGCCAAGATCCTGCATGACGCGGTATTTGTGGAAGGCTACCGTCCGCGGTGCGACGTTCAAAACACTCGCCGCCTCTTTCATGGATTTTCCCTCTGCCAAGAGCTGTACGACTTCTCGTTGACGGGCAGTCAGTGGTTTGGTATGGCTCCTGCCCTGGGGATTGCGGATGAAGGACTCTTGCATTCCCCGAGAAATCTGCGGTGTTATGTAAGACTTTCCTCGAAGTGCCGCCTGCATGGCTTGGAGCAATTCTGATGCCGCCGATTTCTTCAATACGTATCCGGACGCACCCGACCTCATGGCTTCGACAGCAAGTTCGGGGTCTTCGTTCATCGTCAGAAAAACAAGTTTGACGCCTGGCATTTTCTGCTTGAGTTGCCGGCAAGCTTCCAACCCATTCAGCAGAGGCATGGCAACGTCCACAACAATCACATCAGGCTTTAGGGCCGAGGCAGAAGCCAGGAGGGCGTGCCCGTCGGCTACGGTCGCTACAACATCGAACTGTGCCGCGATCAGCCCGTGCAATGCTTCCGCTACCAGGGTGTGATCGTCAGCTAGGATTGCGCGAGGCAGTTTCATAATGAATGTCTTAGGTCAGCCGCAAAGCTAACCTCAAGCACTGGCCAAATGATCCGTGAGAGCCGATACGCTACCATACACGCCATAAACTAGTAAAGATAGTCCTCATGGGTTTTACAGAGTGTTTACAATTCAGTCTGCCCGGCCGGCCGACGCACGGCCATTTCGGTTCCCCAAAGCCCTGGACGGCGAATAACTTGACGCGATCAGCGCGGGACCCACAACACCGCCCGGCCTGGATGAATTTCCCAGAAAATGAGGAACTGAGAGATGACGTCCAGTGCGCCACCGTAGCCTGCAGGCGGGCATTAGGCACCTGGCAAAACTTACAGTGCCATGGAAACGTGGCTGGACTGCGGATGTCGCTCCTAGAGCTTTGTCTCACCCGGGTTATCCGCTAGCAAAATAGCGTCGCTCGCGCCGATCCGTGCCGAACACCATGCTGACAACAGCATTTTGACTGATCGGCGCGTTCAGTTGGTTGCGTCCTCGAGAACCTTCTGAACACCGGATGCCTCCGGCTTTGGATCGTCCTAAGCTCTCGAAGGTCTCTGGGTTGCGGCTGCCGGGCAGAAGCACATGTGCCGGCGACAGTTGATTTGAAGGAGGTTGGCGGACCGGCCTTGCAGAGCGGCTTTACGTCACCACGGATAATTCAAACAGAGTTGCACTATTTCGCTTCTGCGGATTAGGTCACATCACTGTGACCCATTACGCTGCTGCTCAGATACGGTCGCCCTGCAACGGCGGCCTCGAGCCCGGCCAGCAGCTCCCTCACAGCGTCGTCCTTATGAACGTAAGCGCACCCGCCCACCTCGAGAGCTCCTCGCACCATTTCGGGATAAGAGTATCCAGTGAGAAACAGAATCTTGCAATCCGGGTTAACCTTTCGGATTTGACGAGCGGCCTCAATGCCACTCAGCTTCGGAAGGCTGATGTCCAAAAGAACCAAATCAGGTTGTATTTCTTCGGCTTTTTGAAGGGCTTCCAATCCGTCCGATGCAAAACCAGCGATGTGCAAATCGGGATGTCCCTCGAGATGTTCCTTTAGGCAATCCCGCCAAAGTCGGAAATCGTCGACAACAAGTAGGCGAACCAATGCCATGAGTCTTTCCTCACATACACTTCATCTGCACGAGGGGCCGGCTTCTGGAGCGTACTCGAGCCAGTATTCGCCTAAACAGAATCGCACAGCACGACGTGCTCGGTCGTTGTCCGAGGGCATCCTGGCATTTGCGGCAGAGCAATTAGGAAGAACCTGAGCCGAGTAGCAAAGACTGGAACCAAACCATGCTTTGGAGCTAGATGCTACGCAGAAAAAGACCGTCCCGAGAACGAAGCACAACTTTACCGCGACGCTTCAAGACGGCACCGTTGCTTCGCCACTCGCTCAACAGGCGACTTGTGGTGAACGCGGTGACATTGGCGGCGCTAGCCAGCTCCTCGTTCTTGGCATCGAACTCGAATCCGTCCGACACTCTTTTGCCAATGGTCTGGGCCAGGCAGACCAACACTCTGGCGAGTCTCTGACGCGCGGTCTGGCTAATCAGGGCCACATGGTCGGCGACGTACCATGCCAAATAGTCGTAGGCGATTAGCAACGCGTTTTCCAACAGCCGTGGACAACATCCTGCTAGATTTCGGAGAGTGTCACGGTCCCACACCAACATCGAGCTGTCTGTCAGGGTTTCCGTACTTACCAGATACGAGGAAAAGCTCGACAAAAGAGCCGACTCGCCGAATATTTCTCCGGGGGTGAGCCAAAGAAGATTGACTTTTTTGCCGTCCGGCGTGTTGAAAAAAAATCTAGCACGCCCTTTGGTCAAAAGGTATAGGTGATTCGCTGGGTTTCCTTGATTTACGACGACAGAATTGGAAACGACCTGCCGCTGCCTGCCTGCCGCCAGAATGACCCTGAGGTCAGGTGGAGGAATTCCGTCGAGAAGTCGAGACTTCACGTTCTTTGCTGCACCGGCGAGTTCCGATGTCGGCATCCTCAAAGGGAAAACCCACAGAAACAGTTGACCATAAGCATCGCTTCAGTTCCTCTGGCCTATGCCTGCAACTCCTCGGTTGCAGGTTCTTTCTTGTGCAGGGAAAATGCAGTCGTTAGGCACCGGCGGGAACCAGACGTTATCTGCCGACGCGATATCCGCGTTCGCCAATTCCAATAGGTCAGCATCCCGTAGTTGCCGCGATGGCGACTCTGTAGCTCTTCATTTGCGACTCCTCGAACCACCAGCGAGTCGAATAGCATCCTTTGGACAAACCGCAGAACTGTCACTTCTACCAGCGCTGGCGGTCCCCCATAAGGTCGCCTTTTACGTTTCTTTGGGATGTGGCAAGCGCTGGGAAATGAAGATGTTGCCTGCCAACGCTTCTCGAATGGCCAGGACAAGTTCACTGGCAATTCTAGATTTCACGACATAACCAAAAGCGCCTGTTGAAAGGCATCGGCGCACGAAATCCGGGTCGGTGTGAACCGTCAAAAAAACAAACCGCGATTCACATCCTGACCCCATAAGCCGATCAACAGCGTCAATACCATTCAGGACGGGCATGGAGATATCGGTGACGACGACGTCTGGCTTCAATCGCATGGCCTCCTCAAACAAGGCTTGGCCATTGCTCACCTTGCCGACAACTTCGAACTCCGGCTCAAGGAGGCGCTCTTCCATTTCCGGAAAGCGCGGATGATCGTCCGCCAGAAGAATTCTCGCCTTCATTAGTTGGCCCGCCCGATGAATGCGCGCCCATACCAAAATCTTAGCCGTCATAGAGCGCACTCTTTGTCTCCCGCGCAAAGGGGACGAGTCGTCTGCTTTGCACGAACACGCCGAGCCCAGACAGCAGGGTAGTTGAGAGGGGGGGGCCTGGATACTGTCAACAGTGCCAGAAGGCAGAGAATTGGCGGAGCGGGCAGATTCCAGCCACTTCGGGCGGTCGCGACACCGAGCCTACTCGGGAAAGACTCGATACATAGACCAACACAGCCAATGTGTTAGAATTCAGGCCCCAGCATCAAACAGCATTCGAAGGTAGCCACTCCCGTGGCAGTAGCCACTGCTGTGGCCGTCGGTGTGGGGTGAAAATGGCCTGTAAGGTTTGCAAATCCGAAAACACGCAGAAGTTCGAAGGAGAGTTGACAGCCAGCTTGCCGGACCTGAAGGGATTGAAGGTCCCTCCCACCTACATTTGCCAGAGCGTACTGGTTTGCTTGGACTGTGGCTTCGCTGAACTTGTCGTTCCCACAAGCGAACTGCGGGCACTCAAGGAGGCTAAGGCGACATCCAGGTCCTAGCTCATCTCGACGAGTTAGCCGCAGCCAAACCCCAGGACCCTTGGTTGCTACTTCTTGGCTTTTGGCGGGAAATTCTTAAAGGACTTATTGACAATCTGACTGATTTCCTTGTCCTCGTTCTTGCGCGCTTTTTGTGGGTCGTACCATTTCTTCGAGGCTGTGCCCTGCCAGATCACCACTTTGGATTTGCAATCGAGCGCGTAAAAGACGAACTTCCCTTGCACCGAATACCATACATTCGGTGCCAACCCCGCACTTGAACCCGCACCGACACTCCACGTATTGCTTCCAGTGGGACTCAGATCCGGTGGCTGGATGCTATCGAGGCCCTCGGGAGAGGCGGCGGCCACCTGGAGACCCTCATCTCCCGGCCCGGCATGGTAGAAAAGATAGAAATCCGGGTTGCTCGAATCCTCGACGATGCCTTTGGAAGCCAATTCCTGAGTCACAGTGCGCATAATCTTCTGGTCGAGAATTTTGTTATCTTCCGGGTTTCGTATCGTAACCAGGTTATTTTTTCTCCAGGCGAAGCGCTTGAGCTCTCCAAAGTTGAAACCTTTCGCCGATTCCGTCGTGACTTTCTGGGCGTGGGAGGGGTGAGGAACCAACAGGCCAACCAACAGAACGGTCAAACCCAAGCTTCGAAGTTTCTTCAAGATCAGCATTGTCCTTTATTGTCCTTTTGTCCCAGAAGGCCTGATCCTGCGAATACCGGCAGCCCAAAACCGCGGAACTGCGGCTTAGCAAACGGCCCGCAGATGTTCTCGCATGCGGCCTCGCGCCTCGAACATTCGAGATTTCAGGGCCGACAGGGTAATGCCTGTCTCGCGGGCCAATTCGCGATGACTCCACCCCCCGACCTTGTTTCGAATAAACATGTCGATCAAGGACGGCGGCAATCCCAGAAATGCTCTCGCCGTGAGCTCCTTGGCCAGATACTGACGCTCAGGATCAGGGCGGTCATCACTTATATTGTAGGCAAGACCCTTCTCGTTTTCGGACGTCAGCGCATCAAGAGTAAGGTGAACGGGGCGGACTCCGCGAATCCTCATCAAGGCTTCATTGATCGCGATGCGAATGAGCCACGTTGAAAAGCGCGACCGACCTTCGAACCGGTTGATGCTCTCATACGCCTTCCAAAGGGCGTTTTGGACATTGTCTTCAGCATCCGCGTGATTCTGTAAGATCTTCAGAGATATGCTGTAGATCTGTGGAGAGTGGATGCTCACGAGCTCGGCGAACGCGTCTGAACTGCCGCTTCGCGCCTGCTCGATCAAGAGCTGCTCGGCAACCCCGTCTTGCTGGTTTGCTTTCTTCACCTGTCTCCTTGCTCGCAGGTTTTCGAGGATCGTTCCGAACAGCCACTTGGGGCCTGCTGGACGCCTGTCATCGTTTGAAACTTCGAAGGATTGGACTCCGGGCGGGTCCACAGTCGCATGAGGCAATGCGTTTCATTAACTGTTAAAAGTGACAGGCCGAGGAAGAAAAGTGAGCACCGAAGCGATCAATCGGCAGCGGAAAACAAGAATCGAACGGCGACAAAGGCAAACATGACTCTCTAGATGCCAGTACGCACCTCCCGAGCGTTGTGCCCAGGTCAGGTGGAATGCCTTGATCAGAACTTTGTTGACTCCTTGCTCCGCTGCGGTATCTTCCGACTGCATCGCCATGCTGGTCTGACACTCGCAACTCGCTCGACATTGGGCAGCCCGGTTTTCGTTGCGATTTGGCGGTATCCCCTATCCTCGGGCGCCCCCGATCGCCAGGCGGGCCATCCATTTTCATCTGTCAGTTCTGACAGTATGCGGCACAAACCACAGGGGATAGCTTTACAGAGAGCGCCCAGCCGATCGACATTAACGGAGAGGTTAGCTTTGGCGCAACGCGGGTCCTCTCAACGCATAGCCCCAAGAACCTTCATTGGGAAGATTTTCGACAGGCTTGAATCTTCCTTCCCTGCCGTCGCGTTGTTGTACCTATTCGCACCGTTTATTCTTTCCGTCGAGGCGCAAACCCCGCCCGCACGATCCAGCCATACAAACGGCACCAAGGAGCTATCGGCCAGCGAAGTTCCGGCAGTCACTCCGGCCAAACCGGTGGACCAAGCGATTCCTTTGCCACGGATCGCCGACCGCGCGGAGGAGTTAGACCATTTCCTCAGAGAAATCAGCAGTCAATTGATACCGAAGAATCAACTGCGGGAGTCGGAGCGAAAAACGGAAGAACAAGCAGCAGAGATTCATCGGCGAATCATGCAAGCAAGGGACCTTTTGGCTGGTGCCTCCACGCCGATGGAACTCGAAGACGAACAAAGGTTCTGGCGCTCCCTGAGCCTCGACTTCGGAGAAAAACGCGGGCTCTTGACGAATCGTGCAGCAAAGCTGCAAGAGCAGATCCAAACGCTGGACGCCCAACAACCGGAGTGGGCAGCTACGTGGATGCAAATTCATGAATCCCCGGGAATCGAAGCGCTTGTCGAACGCACCAAAGAGCAATTGGACAAGATACAGGTCGCAAAATCGCAAGTCCAAGAGCAGTTAAATTTCGTGCTTACCCTTCAGAATCAGGTTTCCCAGCAGGACCAGCAAATTTCGGACGTATTGCTGCGAGTTCGTGAGGCCCGAGAGCGGGAACGCAGTCGCTTGTTGGAACTGGACAGCCGTCCACTCTGGGAAGGCCTCGACTCACAAGCCCTGCAACCTTCCTTCCTAAGGTCCTTTGACCGGTCCTTTACGACGGCGAGCGAGTTTGTAAGCACACACAAGCTTGCCTTGTTGAGCCTCGCGAGTGTTTACCTTCTGGCACTTTGTGGCCTTCTCAAAACCAGGCGTTATCTCGCGCCCCCGGGCGAAGTTCCAACCGAAGCCTCGCGGGTATTTGGCCGCCCCTTCTCGGTAGCGCTTTTGGTGAGTCTGATCGGAACCGGAGAGTATATGGCTTCGGCACCCATCGGCATTGCATTTGTCTTTTACCTGCTTCTCTTGATCCCGGTGTTGCGAATCCTTGCGCCGCTAATCGAACCCAAGTTCCGCACCCTTCTTTATGTCTTGTCGGTCTTCTACGCTCTGGAGGGCCTGCATCTACTAGTTCAGCTTCCGCCGTTTTCCAGGCGCGAACTGTTTGCCTTGATTGTTCTAGCGGCTTTGGTCATTTTTGGGTGGCTTGCGCGTCCCTCCCGGGTGCGCTCCTTGGCCATGCAAGGTCGAAACTATCGCTTCTTCGTAATTGGAATTCGAGCCGGCCTTGCATTGCTCGCGGTATCTTTCGTGGCCAACATTATTGGATTTGTTTCCCTGGCTCAGCTTTTGGGACTGATCGTGCTGGTCGGCCCCCTGGTGGCGGCTGCTCTGTACTGCGGAGTGCGGGTACTGTCCCTCATTTTGGGCGCCATGCTGCACACTCCTTGGGCGCGAGCACTGCTTGATGTGCGTGCCGACGCCATAGAGCGTTTGGGCATCCGGGTCTTAGCTCTCGGCGCCACATGGCTGTGGCTGAGATCTATTTTACAACTACTGGCCGTTTACGACAGCGTGATCGGCATCGCGTCGAGTCTCCTTCGCCGTCAGATCGGCATTGGGCGGATTCATTTCACACTGGGGGACGCCATTGGCGTCGTGCTTGTCCTGCTTCTCGGATACGCCCTCGCGAATACCTTGACGTTCTTGCTGAGGAATTTGGTACTCCCACGATTGCGGCTGCAGCGCGGCCTGCCCTACGCCGTGTCAACCATCACCTACTACATTCTCCTGCTGCTGGTCGCCCTGGCCGCCCTATCTTCGGCGGGTGTCGAGCTGAACAAATTTACGGTTCTTACCGGCGCTCTAGGTGTCGGTCTGGGCTTTGGCCTCCAGAATATCGTGAACAACTTTGTTTCCGGATTGATCTTGCTTTTTGAGCGTCCCATCCATGTCGGAGACACCGTGGAAGTAGGCGGACTCGTGGGTATGGTTCGGCGAATCGGTGCTCGTTCCAGCACCGTCGTAACGCACCAAGGCGCAGAAGTGATCGTGCCCAATAGCAACCTGCTCTCGAACCAAGTTATCAACTGGACGTTATCGTCGCAGTGGCGGCGTGTTGATGTGCCCATTAGGGTTGCTTACGGCAACGATCCGGAACGCGTGATCAAACTGCTGGTGGGCGTGGCGGAATCACATCCGGGAGTCTTGCTCGAACGCGCCCCTGCGGCTTTCTTCATGGGATTTGGCGATAGCACGCTGAACTTTGAGCTGCGCTTTTGGTCGGCTTGGCAGGACACCTGGTTTCAGCTCCAGAGCGACGTAACCGTCGCCGTCGCTAAAGCGTTACGAGAAGCTGGCATCGAAATTCCGTTTCCGCAGCGAGAGTTGCATATTCGCAGCATTGGCGCATCCGCGGCAGAAAGCCTGGCGAACAACGACGTTGGCATCGCGTCTCCGAGCGCTCTAACGGCACGGGGTACGGTGAGATAGGCGTTTCCTCTCGCTTGTCGGAAAAGGGGCCGTATTCACGTCATTACGCAAAAAGCCGCGTGGCTTTGCTTTGGTGGCGCAGGGGCAAATGGCCCATTACTTTTTCAGAGCTAACCTGGTCCTCTCTGCACCGGTAACCCACCGACCCATGGCCTTCAGCAAAAACAGCGCGAAACAGGCTCCGTGCCAAAACACGACAAACGTGACAGAAATGAGCCATAGGAGAATGAGTACGGCGGCAATAACCAGTAAGAAGCTAAAGGCCTCCTCGAATAAATACTCGCTAAGCCGTGACTGGCTCACCAGGAGGGCTGCCGAGCAAAGAATGATGGTCAGACCGACCTTCCAGTTCATGCTTTACGCTCGAAATACATGAAGTCCGCCCGAGTTCCTAGGGCCTGCAGCCGACAGGCGCAACGTTTGTCCGTAATCGCTCGTTCGGCGAGTTCGGGGGCCTGCGCATCGCCTCACAGCTGCCTAGGCGCGCTTACGGCTTTCGGGGGCGACACAACAACGCCCAATCCGACAACGGCAACACGCACCGCCGGCTGCCCATTGCACAAGCCACAAACGTCCACGTAAGCGACCGACGCCCAGGAAGCCATTTCACTCGCCAATCGTAAGAAAACAGGGGCAAACTATGGACTGTCAGTATTGACAGATCCGTGTTCTCTTTGCGGCATGGCAGGATGGGGTGTGTTCTGAAAAATGGCCATGGAAAACCGCGGCCTGTCAGTTGTAACAGTGTGCATAATACGCCCCGTCCGCTAGCATTGCGGGCCAGTGAGGAATTTATGGCACCTCCGCGAGTCATGCTAGCCGATGACCACACAATCCTTGTCGAGGCATTTCGCAAGCTCCTCGAACCGCAATACGAAGTAGTGGGCACAGTGGCCGACGGGCGTGCGTTGGTGGAAACTGCTCCAAAGCTCAAACCCGACGTGATCGTAGTGGACATTGCCATGCCGCTCATGAATGGCTTGGAAGCCGGATTGCGATTGAAGGAATTGATGCCCTCGGTAAAGCTCATCTTCCTGACCATGAACGAGGATCCCGATTTGGCCGTCGATGCGATTCACAGCGGCGGATCGGGCTATCTGTTGAAGAGCTCTGCAGCGTCAGAATTGATGCACGCAATCCAGCTGGCGCTTAAAGGAAAATCGTACGTTACTCCGCAAATCGCGCGTGGAATGCAGAAATCGTTTATCAAAGGGCCGCGGCCCAAAACGCGCGCCAAAAGTCTGACTCCCCGCCAGAGGGAAGTGGTACAACTGTTGGCCGAGGGGAAGTCTATGAAAGAAGTCGCCGACGTTTTAAAGGTGACTCCAAGAACCGTAGCATTTCACAAGTATCAGGTCATGGAAGAATTAAGTCTCAAGACGACCGCTGACCTGATTCAATTTGCAATCAAATCAAAAATTCTCGTACCGTGAGCCCCTGATCAGGGGATTTGGGGGCTTCATGACTTGGCTGTTGTAGGTTCTGTCCGGATCGACCGGACTCCTACGTGTTCTCGTAAATCAGAAGTCCAGAAGCCCAAACCAGGGCGCAGTGTCACGAGCAGATCTTGCGTCCTAGTTCGTCGCTCAGCCCTATTTCTTGTTTATTCATCCTCCGCGATTTGCAGCTTCAACTTTTCGGTACGAGCTGTCAGTTTTGACAGTTTCTGCTGGGCGGCATTCCGCCTAAGTTAGCGTTCGTCGAGGAGAACGCAAGCGTTCACACAAGAGCAAATCTTGAAGATGAGGAGAAAAACGAAATGAGGCTCAGAAGTGTAATTGTTTTAGGAATTGTTCTGCTGTTTGGGACAGTCGCCTTTGCTCAGGATTATGCCAAGGTGGAAGTTCCGCTGTATTACTCCTTCATGCGATTCAATCCCGAGAACAGCAACATCGTGAGCGGCTTTTC
>Ga0126373_10001040_pt1 | contig 19325 bp, 18 predicted proteins | sample PanSoiMetPlot_11_FD_92545 | JGI IMG/M metagenome (GOLD analysis project Ga0126373, IMG submission 92545) | Tropical forest soil microbial communities from Panama - MetaG Plot_11 | ecosystem: Environmental > Terrestrial > Soil > Tropical forest > Bulk soil | place: Panama | collected 2016-02-17 | reverse complement strand
TCGCGCCAGTGCTTGGTCGATCACAGCCGCTTTATGCTGCACACCAGCCGTATCCAATCCGGTGCCGGCGCCGGCCCAATCGATGCCATTCCCGCCAAAAGCCGCCGCGCACAATGCAGCAGCGATGGTCGTGTTGCCGATTCCCATCTCGCCGACCACGACGATGTCGCGGCCGTCACGCCGCAGCGCGGGCAGCAGCGGCAACAGGGTGGAGGTGGCCGTCCAGCCGGGCAGCGCGCAGGGGTCTTCCGGTCTGACCTGCCGAAGCCCTGGCTGGTCACCACCGCATTGAGCCTGATGCACGCCGCCGCGGAAGACGCTGCCGCTGGCCGCATCGCGGCCGACGACGCAGCCCGCCTGATCACCACCACCCTTCTCGCAGCATTCGCCACGCCCGTTGCCGGTCGGTCATGACCGAACCTGGCCGCGTAGGGCGGCAAGGCGGTTGCGATACTCGGTCTCGTCGATCTCGCCGCGGGCGAACCGCTCGGCGAGCATCTGCTCCGGCGTCTTCGTGTCCTGGCTCGACGGCGCGGCGTGCAGGTAACGAACGAGCAGCACGATAGCGGTGATCACCAACCCCCAGAACACCACCGTGCTGAGCGACATGGCGAACCAGCCCCAGCCGCTCATGTGGTCTCCGTAGTACATCATCGTGCGCTCCCCTCGGACTCTCAGGGCAACTGTCGCCCCGCCTACAAGCGAGCGGAGGGGACCTTGGACACGGGTCAGGGCGCTGAGGGACCCTTCGACGCATGTACCCCCATGGGGTATAGTCAGCGCGACCGGTGAACGGGCATGAGGGGACGTTGTCGTGAGCACTGCCGAGATCGCAGTCCTGGCTGGCACGGTGGTTGCCATTGCCGCGCTGGGATGGTTCTTCTTCGGACCCCGCCGGGCCAGCACCGCCCGGATCGAGGATGGCGTGCAGCGGGTCGAAGTGACAGTCAGCGGCGGATACAGCCCTGATCAGATCCGCGTCCGGCAAGGCATGCCGGTCGAGTTGAGCTTCGACCGGCAGGAGTCCGGTGAGTGCACGTCGCGGGTCGTATTCCCGGACCTGCAGATCTCCGCCGCGCTACCCGCCTACGAGCGCACCACGGTGCGATTCCGTCCCGGCGATCCCGGAACGTTCGGATTCGCCTGCGGTATGAACATGATCCACGGCACGCTGGTAGTCGAGCCCTCGGACGACGCGGAGCAGCCGGCGGCGGAACAGCGAACCGGTGAGACGCCCGAGGTACGGCTTGACGATGCGGCGTCAGCCGACGCAGCACAGGCGGCAGAGCGTCGCGCCGAGATCGTCGACCTGTCCCGCCGGGTCCTCGTCGGCGCCATTTTGACCTTGCCGGTGCTCTTCGCGGTGATGGCCAGCGACGTCTTCAAGGCGGACTCGGCGCCCGGCTGGCTGCTCAATCACTGGGTGCAGCTCAGCCTGATCACTCCGGTGATGCTCTACGCCGGCTGGCCGATCCACCGCATCGGCTGGCTCTCCTTGCGCCACCGCGCCGCCGAGATGAACAGCCTGATCACCCTGGGCACCACCGCCGCCTTCAGCTATAGCTTGCTCGTCACCGTGGCGCCGCGGCTGGTGCCTGCCGACGTGCGTGATGTGTACTTCGAGGCGGTCGGCGTGATCATCACGCTGATCCTGCTCGGCCGGCTGATCGAGGCCCGCGCCAAGGCCGGCACCGGCGAGGCGATCCGCGCACTGCTCGGGTTGCAGGCGCGCACCGCGCGGGTCATTCGCGACGGCGCCGAGAGCGAGATCCCGGTTGAAGACGTCGTCGTCGGCGACGAGATCACTATCCGGCCGGGCGAGAAGATCCCCGTTGACGCCGTCGTCCTCTCCGGCAGCTCGGCTGTGGACGAGTCGATGGTGACGGGTGAATCGATCCCCATCACCAAGCGGGCCGGCGATGCCGTCGTGGGGGCCACGATCAACGGCACCGGGTCGCTGCGTGTCCGCGCCGCCAAGGTCGGCGCGGACACGATGCTCGCCCAGATCGTCCGGCTGGTGCAGCAGGCCCAAGCCTCCAAGGCACCGATCCAGCGCATGGCCGATGCGGTGTCCGGCTACTTCGTCCCGGCCGTCATCGGCATCGCGCTCACCACGTTCGCCGTCTGGTTCATCGCGGGGCCCTCGCCCGCGTTCACCCTCGCGCTCGTCTCCGCCGTCGCTGTCCTGATCATCGCTTGCCCGTGTGCGTTGGGCCTCGCCACACCGCTCTCGGTCATGGTCGGCACCGGCATAGGCGCCAGGGCGGGCATCCTGATCCGCTCCGCCGAAGCGTTGGAGACCGCGCACAAGCTCGACACGATCGTCCTCGACAAAACCGGCACCGTCACCACCGGCAAGCCGACGCTCACGGACATCCACCCGGTCGGCGGCTGGACCGAGTACGACCTGCTGCAACTGGTCGCGGCGGCCGAGGCCGACAGCGAGCACCCGCTTGCGACGGCGATCGTCGCCGGCGCACGCAGCCGCGACCTGGAACTGCCGGCGGCGAGCGGATTCGACTCGATCACCGGCCGGGGCGTGCAAGCCACCGTGGGCGGCCGGGCGGTCCTCGTCGGGACCCCTCGCCTGCTGACCGACGCCGGTATCGACGTCGGCGAACTCGACCCGATCGCCGCCGAGATGTCCGCCGAAGGCAAGACGCCGATCCTGGCCGCGATCGACGGCCGACCGGCAGGTGTCGTGGCTGTCGCAGATACCGTGAAGCCGGATTCGGCCGTGGCTATCGCCGCCCTGCACCGTCTCGGCATAGACGTCGTCATGCTCACCGGCGACAATGCCCGCACCGCAGCCGCCATCGCCGGACAAGCCGGCGTTCGCCGAGTGGTCGCCGAAGTCCTGCCGGAGCACAAGGCCGACGAGATCCGCCGCCTGCAGCGCGAAGGCCGCCGGGTCGGCATGGTCGGTGACGGCATCAACGACGCCCCTGCGATCGCCGCCGCTGACCTCGGGCTGGCCATTGGGACCGGCACGGACGTCGCTATCGAAGCAGCCGACGTCACCCTGATCTCCGGCTCGCTCGCCGGCGTCGTCACCGCAATTGACCTGTCGCGGGCGACCATGCGAAACATTCGGCAGAACCTCTTCTTCGCCCTCGCGTACAACGCGATCGGCATTCCCCTCGCCGCCGGCGTGCTCTATCCCGTGTTCGGATGGCGGCTCTCGCCGATGATCGCCGCCGCCGCGATGGCCCTCTCCTCCCTGTCCGTCGTCGGCAACGCAAACCGGCTGCGTCGCTACCGCCCCGCCCCGCTTCCCGCAATCGCCGCCCCTGCGCTGAGTGATCACGATCGAGCCTCTGCGGCGTCGACCTCTGCCTGATTGGCGAGCGCGAGGCTGCCCGCTAGCGTCGCCACAAAGCCGATGACGGCTAGAAGCGTCAGGTGGTCCCGGACCGCGTCGCCGAGAAAGACCAGCCCCACAATCGCCGGGAAGACCGTCTCGACGACCATGGTGATGGCCGCGACGGTCGTCACGCGCCCGCGATGCAGGGCGAATCCGTAGGCGATCACCGCAAGTGCCCCTTGCGCGAGCAGCGCCCAGAGAACGGGGTCGGCGGCCGTCCGCCACCACGGATGCCGCACCTCAAGGGCACGCGCGGCGATTCCGACGAGCCCGTATCCCGCTCCGGCTGCCGTCGCCAAGATCAGGGATGCGCGCGCAGAGTTTGCGTCGCGCAGGCCGATCAACAACATGAGGGCCACGAGCGCAACCGTGCCGAGCAGCACCCAGCCCGCCACGGCGCCGGCGTGATGCGCCGGCCCCGGCTCGGCGCTCACCGCGAGAAGCACAAGACCGACACCGATCACCGCTAGCGCGGTGATCTCCGCGTGACGCAATCGCAGGTCGAGAACCAGTACGGCCAGCACCGCCGTCACCGCGACGGACGACGCCACCGCCGACTCCACCAGAAACAGCGGCAACGTGCGCAGTGATGCGACAGACGCGAGGAAACCGAGAACGTCCAGGATCAGCCCGAACGCGTACAGCCGCCCAGCGACCAGTCGGGTCCACAGCGCGGCGCCGTCCGGAACCGCGGCCATGCGCTGCACGCCGATCGCCTGTAGCACGGTCGCGGTGCCGTACGCGATGGCCGCGACGGCGGCGCCGAGCAGGGCGACGAGCACGCCCCATGCTGCCGCACGGCAGCTGCGGCGTCCCCGGCGGCCCGCGTTCGGGAGAGCTACCCCCGTTACGGGTCGGTGTGCGTCATCCGCCAGGCGCCCGCCAGCAGCGTCAGCCCGACATAGGCACCGAGTACGGCCAGGCCGCTCCAGGCTGAAAACGAGTGCGCGCTCGGGTGTGACGCGATCGCCTGCTGCCCGATCTGTGATGGCAGCCAGCGCCCGACCACCTCGACGAGGTGTCGCGGGAGGATCTGCACGACGACCGGCGCCACCACGAGCAGGGACGCGAGCCAGATGATCGCCGAGGACGATGACCGCAAGGTCGCGCCGAGTGCGACGCCCCAGATGCAGATCAACATCAGGTAGACCACGCCGCCGCCCAGCGCCGTCGGCAGGCGTGCGTTGTCCCAGCCCACCGAAAGGCCAGCGGTCGCCAGGAGCGCCTGTCCAACCGCGAACGCGGCAAGGCAGGCACCGGCTGCAGCCACTGCGGCGATCGCGGCGTGCGTAGTCAATTTCGCAGCCAGCACCCTCAGCCGCGAAGGCTGTGCCAGGAACGTCACCTTGATCATCCCGGTGGCGTACTCGCCGGTGACGCAGAGCACGCCGAACGCCGCGATCGCCAGCACCGCCGCGTTAACCCCCTGCAGCGAGGTGGCGACCGAGTCGAAGGCCCGCCGATCGACGAGGCTCATGTGCGGCCCGTTGGACGCCATCGCCAGTGAAACCAGGGCGCTGACCGTGATGGCCAGCGCGATCGCGAGCAGCACAGTGCGCGCCGTCTTGTGCAGCGGGCGCAGCTTCTGCCACTCCATGGCCAGCGAGTTGATCACGCGGCCTGCCCCGCGACGTGGTCACAGACGTCGGCGGTGAGCCGCATGAAGGCTTCCTCCAGGGACGCGCGTTGCGGAGAGAGCTCGTAGAGCAGTACGCCGAGCCTGAGCGCGACCTCGCCGACGTGCTCGATACTGACGCCCACCACCTCCAGAACGTCGCCGTCGCGCCAGAGGGATGCGCCCTGCTCCGCAAGGGCGGCAGCCAGCACGTCCAGCTGCGGGCTGCGGACGCGCACCGAGCTTTCGGCGCGCTCGGTGAACGCGGCGACACTCTCGGCGGCTATGAGCCGCCCTTGGCCGATTACGATCAGCTCGGTGGCAGTCAATGCCATCTCGCTCATCAGGTGGCTCGACACGAACACGGTCCGGCCCTCGGCGGCCAGGTCTTGCATGAACCCGCGGATCCAACGGATGCCCTCCGGATCCAGTCCGTTGATGGGCTCGTCGAACACCAGGGTGGGCGGGTCGCCGATCAACGCCGCGGCGATGCCCAGCCGCTGGCGCATGCCCAGCGAGAAGCCGCCGACCTTGCGCCCGGCCACGGCATCGAGGCCGACCAGGCCCAGTACCTCGGCACCACGACGGCGAGACAGCCGATTGGCGGCGGCCAGCCAGCGCAGGTGCTCGATCGCTGTCCGCCCGGGGTTGACCCCGCCCGGATCGATCAGTGCGCCGATCTCGCGAAGCGGGTGCGCGAGCTCGCGATAGCGTCGCGAGCCCACCATCGCCACGCCGGTGTCCGGATCGGTGAGCCCGAGGATCATCCGGGCGGTCGTGGTCTTGCCGCTGCCGTTCGGTCCGAGGAAACCGGTCACCGCGCCCGGCTCGACACGGAAACTGAGGTCGTCGACGACGGTGCGGTCGCCATAGCACTTGGTCAGGCCGCGGACTTCGATCATGGGCAGGCAGGCTCTTTCGGGTCTGTCACTCGACACCGCCCACAGCTCGCGTCCCGGCTGAACCGGTGGTGCAAGCGTCGGACGGCTACCCGATTATGCCTGTCCGGCCACAGCCGCAAACGCCACGCGCAGCGGTGAGCCCGATAAGACCCGCCGGCGAGCGACGCGCCTACCGCTGCTTGACCACGGCGACACTGGGTGTCGCCGCACCAGCCAGCAACACGGACACGAGGGTGCCCAGCGGCAATGTCCCCCAATAGGACTGGTGCGACCCGACGTTGCCGAGAAACAGCATCATCAGCCAGGTTGCCGGAAACGTGAAGATGAAGAAGAAGACGATTCCCAACAGCAACGCCCTGATCACATCTGCCTCCGAGAGGTGCGCGGCCGGTGTCTGCCGCAGGCTGGGCACATCGTGGCGACAAGTACGCGGCGATTCGAGTACCCGCTAAACGGGAGCGTCAGGGACTTACCCGGCACTTCGGTGTTGCCGCGTCAGCACGTCGCGTTCTGTTCGAGCTGTGCCTTCAGCTTGACGACCGCGGGGCAGCGCGCGCAGGGCGATGAGCCCGGCTACGCCGATGACACCCGCCATGACGTAGAGCACGGTCTGGGTGGCGTGGGCGAAATCGAGCTGGACGAAGTGCGGGATCGGGCCACTCTGGCCGGAGCCTCCGGCCTGGGCGAGCCGCGCCGCCTCGCGGCGAGCCGGGACGGCGGGCACGCCCTGGTCGATGAACGACGCGGCAAGATGGGCCCGGAAGACGGTGATCAGAATGGTGCCGAGTACGGCCAGGCCGAGGCTCGCGCCGTAATTGCGAACGGTCTGGGTGATGCCGGTGGCCTCACCGTAGGACGTGCTGGGTGCCTGGTTGATGGCGTCGGTGTTGGCCTGGCCGAGCATGAGGCCCATCCCGGCGCCGGCGAGCACGATGCACCACACCTGCTGCCCGATCGCCAAGTCCGTCACGCGGTTGGCCCACAGCACGAACCCCACGCATGCCAGCGCGCAGCCGAACACGATGGGACGGCGCGCCCCGACACGGTCGAGCATGCGCCCGCCGATCTGCGCAGCGACGACGAATCCAAGGAAGAAGTACAGGAGCAGCAGGCTGGCTCGGGATGCCTTCTCACCGAGGGATACCTGGGCGTACTCGCTGGCAAAGAAGAACACTGGCACGAACACGATCATCGCCAGGGCCAGGATGATGTTGTCCACCAGGAACACCCGGTTATGGAAGATCGTCACGTCCATCAGCGGCGACGGGGTGCGCCGTTCGACCCGGACGAACACGACCAGCAGCACGAAGCCAAGGGCGATGCCCAGGCCGATCAGCGGGTTGCCCCACCCCCACCGAGCCGCCTGCTGGAAGCTGAACACGCTCAGCCCGATGCCCAGAACGATGAGCACCAGACCGCGGTAGTCCAGCGGCGCCGGCCGTCGTTGGCTGATCGGCTTGGCAATCGCGATCAGCACGAGCGCGATCACGGCGACCGGAACGTTGATCCAGAAGATCGACCGCCACGTCCACACGACCAGGTAGCCACCCAGCGCCGGCCCGACGGCAGTTAGCCCGCCGGCGATGCCGAAGAACAACGCCAACGCCCGGCCACGCTCCCGGATGGCATAGGAATTGACGACGATCGCCAGCGCAGCCGGGTACATCAGCGCGCCGCCGAACCCTTGGACGGCACGGAATGTCACGAGCCATGCCTCGGCCGCGCCGCCTTTCGGCGTCAACCCGCACAGCGCCGACGCAATTGCGAACACCGCGATGCCGAGCACGACCATGGGCCGGTGCCCCACCGTGTCGGCCAGCCGGCCCCCGAACGCGAAGAACACGGCCATCGTCAGCAGGTAGGCGTTGATCGTCCACTGCACGCCGGTACTGCTCAGGCCCAGCTCAGCCTGGATCTTCGGTGCCGCGACCGACACGATCGTCTGGTCGATGAACGTCATCGCGACCGCGAAGATCATCGCGGTGAGGGCAAGCCCGCGACGGCTTCCCACGGCCTGAGACGTAGACATGGGCTCCTCCAAGGACAAGCCACGCAATGTCGGTGCCGGGCTGTCAGAGCGCAAACGGCGGCGAACCCCGCGCTCGCCGCGACCGCAGTGTGCCTGCTGACGAGCCCTGCCACCAGCCCCAAACCGGGCAGGTTGATCGCGCGCTGCGGCCACGCGCGAACCTCATCCCTGACGGGTGAGTGCACACCGCAGGGGCGGTGGCAACGTCGCTGATTACGGACGCGATGAGTGATATGTCGGCGCCCTGGCGGGTGTTCACCGCGTCGAGGCGAAAGGTGGGCGCGATGTGGCCGGCACAGCCGGTGATCTACGAGGTCAACACGGCGGTCTGGCTGACCGACCTGTCGCGGGCGGCGGGACGGCGCCTGACGCTCGCCGACGTGGCGTCCGCCCAATGGGATGCGCTCACGTCTCCCGGGGTGGACGCCGTGTGGTTGATGGGTGTCTGGGAACGCAGCCCGGCCGGCCTCGCCCTGGCGCAGGCGAACCCCGAACTGCAGGCGTCCTTCCGCACTGCGCTGCCAGATCTGCAACCCGACGATGTCATCGGCTCGCCCTATTGCGTGCGGCGCTACGTCGTCGACGAGATCTTCGGCGGCCCTGACGCGCTTGCCGCCGCACGCGCCGCCCTGGCCGACCGTGGCGCGCGGCTAATCCTCGACTACGTGCCCAACCACGTCGCCCCGGACCACCCGTGGGTGACGAGCAACCCGGAGCTGTTCATACAAGGCGACGACTACAACCTCGAGACCGACCCGGCCGGCTGGATGAGAGCAGGTGACAACGTGCTGGCGCACGGCCGGGATCCGTACTTCCCGCCGTGGCCCGACGTCGTGCAGCTCAACGCCTTCTCCCCCGCGCTGCGAGCCGCGACCGCTGACACCTTGGCCGGCATCGCGAAACAGTGCGACGGCATCCGCTGCGACATGGCCATGCTGATGATCAACAAGGTCTTCGGCAGCACGTGGGCGAACCGCGCCGGCGTCGAGCCCGCGCAGGAGTTCTGGCCGGAGGTGCTCGGCGTCCTACGCGCCCGGCAACCCGGAACGGTGCTCATCGCCGAGGCGTACTGGGACATGGAGTGGGAGTTGCAGCAGCTGGGCTTCGACTTCTGCTACGACAAACGCCTCTACGACCGGCTCAGCGTCACCGACCCGTTCGGCTTGCGCCAACACCTGGAAGCCGATGTCGGTTACCAGACCAGGCTGCTGCGCTTCCTCGAGAACCACGACGAACCCCGCATCGCCGAGCGCTTGCCCGAAGACGCTGAGCGGGCCGCGGCGGTTGCCCTTGCGACGCTCCCCGGCGCGACGCTGTGGCAGGAGGGCCAGTTCGAAGGCCGGCGCGTTCGGCCACCTGTCTTCTTGGCCCGGCGACCGGACGAACCGCTCCGCGCAGAACTCGCCGCCTGGTATCGAGCGCTCGTGTCCGAAGTTGCCGCGGACGATGTGCGGCGAGGCGTCTGGCGGCTTCTCGAGGCGACCGGCTGGCCGGACAACCAGTCCTGCCGCAACCTGCTGACGTGGTCCTGGAGCGGAGGCGGCGATTCCCGCCACATTGTTGTGATCAACCTGAGTGGGCAGCCGGCACAAGGCAGGATCGCACTCGACTGGTCGCAGCTGCCCGGCCGCAGCTGGCGGCTCACCGACATTCTCACGAAGACCACGTTCGATCGCGACGGCACCGAACTCGCGAACCCCGGACTCTTCGTCGACCTCCCGCCGTGGCAGTGCCACGTGCTCGCACTCAGCTGAGTGCTGCTCGGTTCGGGAATGGAAGGTCGGCACCCTCGATTGCCTCGTCAGCGATAGCGACGATGTCTTCGAGAGATGCCTGCGAACCTCGTTGCCAGGCGGTGCCGAAAGCGGCCGAGGGGACGGCGCGGCGCAGCGCGTCGAGTTCGGTAGGCGGTTCCGGCTGCGGATTCACGACTGCCGGCTCAACGTAGTTTTCGCGAGCTGCGAGCAACGCGACGGCAGCCAGCGCGTCGTGGCTGGCAAGTAGGCCCGCGAGCCGTTCGAGTGCGAGCGGCACGGTGCGAGTGTGTGCGCCGGTCGTTGCGACGGCGAGCGTCGCCCGGAGCAGGGGGATGGCCGCGCCGGTGTCGCCCCGATCCCCCGCCATGCCCGCGAGTAGCAGCAACATCGCGGACTCGCACCGGTGATCGGCCACGCGCCGAAACGTTACGAGACAATCGCGGGCCGCATCGGCCGCTCGCTGTGTCTTGCCGTTGCGGTGATCGATTTCGGCAAGGATGCTGCGGGCATGGGCCTGTTCGTGTTCGCTGCCCAATTGCTCGAAGACATCGAGCGCGTCACGGCTCAGTTGTTGCGCAGGCGCCGGGTTGTCCAGGTCGCGGACAAGTACTGAGGCCATCATGAACGCGCAGTTCGCCGCCGAGAGCCGATCGCCTTCGGCGGCGAAGAGCCGATGGGCCTCGTGGAGAGTGTGCAGGGCCTGCTGCGGGGGTTGCATGAGCGACAGAGCCTGCAACCCGTGCGCCGTACGCCAGCGGTCGCCTTCGGCCCGGAAATAGCTTATCGCCTCTTCGGCGTGCGTCGTGGCCATCTCGGTGCGCGTCGGGGCATACGCCATGGCCCTGGTGCGGCAGATTTTCGCGTGAGCCGACCAGCATTCGTCATCGAGTTGCTGCGCCATCTGGTCTACCTCGCCGGCGAGTTCGCCGAGCCGGCCGGCGTCCCACGGCGCAATGAGCTCGGCCGCGGCAATGAGCGCACGCAGACGCACGGCAGACGGAGCGGTGCGAACGACGAGAGCCCGCTCGGCCCAGTCGACGCCCGAGCGCCGCTGATCGGTGTCTTCCCAGAAGCGGGACAGCGCGCCGACGAATCGGAGCGCATCGGCCGGCTGGTGGCGCAAGGACCATTCCACTGCCGCATCGAGGTTGTCTTGCTCCGCGCGCAGCCGATCGAGCCATTCGGGCTCCCGCGCGCCGCGCAGCTCGGGTTCGGCTCGCTCGGCAAGCTCCAGGAAATGCGTGGCGTGGCGGTCCCAAAATGACCGCGCCGCTGCCGGATCCAGCCGCTCGTGGGCGTAGTCGCGCAGCGTCTCGAGTAGTCGGTAGCGGTTTGACGTCGCGGCCGGCACCGTGATCACCAGCGAACGTTCGACCAAGCGGGGCAGCGTTTCGACGACGTCCATGGGGTCTGCTGCGGAGTTGCTGCAAATCGCCTCCGCGGACTCGAGAGAAAACGATCCCGGGAAGACGGCCAACGCCGTGAACAGCGATCTCTCCGGCCCGCTCAGCGATTCGAAGCTCCAGTCGATTGCCCGGCGCAGTGTCCGATGGCGGGACGGCACGCCCGGTGCTCCGGTGGTGAGCAGGGCCAGCCGGTCGTCGAGTCGGCCGACGAGTTGCTCGGGGCTGAACGTGCGCAGTCGCGGCGCGATCAGCTCTAGCGCGAGCGGCAGCCCGTCCAGCCGGCGGCACAGCAGCGCGACATCGGCCGCGTTCGCGTCCGTAACCGCAAAATCCGTTCCTGCGCTTCTGGCCCGGTCCACAAGGAGCCGGACCGCATCGGTGGCCATGACCTCCCCGGGCTCGACGGTCTGCGCGTTCGGCACGGCGAGCGCATCGAGCTGGCAGACCAGTTCGCCGGGCACACCCAGCGGCTCCCGGCTGGTCGCCAAGACGCCGACCTCCGGCCAGTGGCCGAGCAGCTTCTCGACCAGGGCGGCGCATCCACTGAGCACGTGCTCGCAATTGTCCAGCACCAGCAGGACTGCACGATCCGAGCCGTTCGCGACGAGGGTGTCCAAGGCAGCCTGGCCGGGCACCTGCCCGACGCCGAGCGCGGCAAGCACGCGGTCGGCAACGTCCGCCTCATGCCGGACCGGCGTCAAGTCCACTACCCGACCACCGTCGCGGTACCCACCGCCGGCGCCGCGGCCCACCTCCAGCGCCAGCCTGGTCTTGCCGATCCCGCCGGGTCCGGTCAACGTCACCAGGCGTCCGGACGACAGCCGCGCCGCGATTTCGTCGAGTTCCCGCGCGCGCCCGACGAAGTGGTTCAGCGCAACCGGCAGGCCACTCGCCCCGGCTGCGGCAGGCTGGTCGAGTAAGGCCGCGCCGCGGGCGGCCAGCTCGCGGCGACCGGTCACCCCTAGCTTCGCCAGCAACGCCGATACGTGACTTTCCACGGTGCGGCTGGAAACGACCAGCCGCTCGGCGATCTCCCGGTTGCTGAGTCGCTGCACGACACAGCGCAGCACCTCCAGCTCACGCGGCGTGATCCCCGCCCGCGCCAGCTCCGGTGGCGTGTCTTGCCCCCCGCGCGCCATACCCAGCGATGCTAGCGGCGCGCCGCCTTTCAAACCTGCCCGTTCATCTGAGTGCTGGGGCGCCGCGAGACACGGACAACTCGTAAGTAACCGTCCGATGTCGTCTCGGTGCCGACCGCGGAGAGCTCCACGGATACGCCCGATCAGTGCCCGGCACCGATGTGCGGGGGCCCTCTGTCGCCGAGATTTGACAGTCGACACCGATACAGAGGGGCCATCATGATCCACCACTACGTTCTTGCCGATGTGGCTGCCGAGCACCGAAATGCCCTGCTGACGGAGGGAACGGCGCGTCGGCTGGCCCGGTACGCGTCACGACGTCGCGGCACCGGCCCGGCGCCCGGCCGAGGGACACCTTGTCGACCCACGGGATCGCTTGCGGCGGCGTGCAGCTGTCCTAGTGGAGACTGCCGGACGCCAGCTATCGAAGAGAACCACGCATGACGAGCACGACCGACGGACGCCTCAACGGCGTTGACACCGCCACGCTGTTCGCCACCATCGACGCCGTCCGCGCCCAACCAGAGCTGGCCGACTTCCAGTTCCGGGTGACCAACCACTGGGTCAGCGGCACCCAGAATCGAGCCGTGATCCGTGGCTTCTTCGGCGCCGGCGAGGAGCGTCAGCACGAGCACGGCACGGTCCTGACGAGCGACCACCCGGCCGTCCTGGTGGGCTCCGACAGGGGGCCGACCCCGGCCGAGTACCTGCTGCACGCGCTCGGCGCCTGCCTGATGAGCGGCCTGGGCAACATCGCCGCGGCGCGGGGCATCGAACTCGACGAGGTCACCGCCACCATCGAGGGCGACATCGACCTGCGCGGCCTGCTGGGTCTGGACCCCGCCGTCCGCAACGGCTTTCAGGGCATTCGGGTGACGTTCCACGTGAAGGGAGCCGCCGAGGCCGAGAAGCTGGCCGCGGTCGTCCGTCAGTCGCAGAGCCGATCCGCGGTCTACGACGTGCTCACCAACGGCGTGCCTGTTCGCATCGACATAGCCGGCTGAGCCGCGCCACGAACAAGGCCGGCCGATCGGTTCTGGTCGGCCGGCCTTGTCGCGATTGTTCGGCGTGTGGCGTTTCGCGCGCGGCCGAACGACGACCATGACCTAGCCTGGCAACCATCGGCGTCGCCGAACGTCTATTTCTGCAATACCGCCATCGCGCGGTCCGCAGATCCGGACGGGGGGTTGGTGATGGGGACGGTGATAGCGAAGCGCCGATCTCCGGGCGCGCCGGCGTCGCTTGCCGACGGCGGAGGCATTGAGCGGCTCTACCGCGCGCATCGCCTGGGCATGGTCCAGCTCGCCCTGCTGCTTGTCGACGACCGCGAGACGGCGGAGGACGTCGTCCAGGAAGCGTATGCCGCGGTGCACCGCCGGTGGGACTCGATCGCCACCGAGGAAGCCGCGCTCCCCTATCTGCGTCGGTCTGTCGTCAACGGGGCCCGTTCCGTGCTGCGCCGCCGCCGCACGGTACGGCGCTACCCGCAGCCCGACGAGTCATCGCTCACTTCGGACCCACCCGACCAGCGCGTCCTGTTGGCCGAGGAGCACCGCGAAGTACTGGCCGCGCTGTGGCAGTTGTCTACACGCCAGCGCGAGGTACTCGTCCTTCGCTACTGGTCCGAGCTGACCGAGTCGGAGATCGCGGCCACGCTCGGGATCTCGATCGGCGCGGTGAAGTCCATGGCCGCGCGCGGACGCGACGCCCTCGCGATCGCCCTGGGGGGGGCCTCATGACCGGCTTCGACGTCGAGGAACGGATCAGGTCCGCGCTCCACGCGCGCGCGCAGCAGGTGACCGAGGCCGACCTGTCGCCCGCGCCGGCGCCGGGACCCGACGAGACACATTGTCTGCCACCTGGGCCGCGCTGGACCGGGCGGTGGCTGCCGCCGCTGCTGGCGGCCGCCGCGGTGATCGCGGTGATTGCCGGCACTGTCGCGGTGATCAGCGTCGTGCGGTCAGACCACGCGCGCCCGGCACACAGCCCGACCGCGCCGGCCCCGACCACACCGCCTCCGGCACCTACCACGACGCCAACCGCGTCGCCGTCCGGCCCGGCGGCGCCGACGAGCCCGACCAGTGCCGCAAACCCATCGAGCGCGACGAGCCCTCCGGCGACGCAACCGGTCGAGCCGGGCGGCTTCCAGCTGGGCTACCAGCCGCTCTGGCCGTTTGCGACACTCGTGCAGGCGCAGGAGTGGCAAGTCAGCCACCGCTCTGGGGGACACCAGCCGTGGCACCTCGACGCCGGGCAGACAGCGCTGTCCTTCACCAACGGATACCTCGGCTTTAGCGAGCTCAACACCGTCACGACGCAGCGTACCGACGCTTCGGGCGCACACATCGGCGTCGGATACCACGACCCGAACGGCGTCGCCCATACCGCCGCGGTGCTGCACCTGGTGCGCTTCGGTACCGACACGGACTCCCCCTGGGAGGTCGTGGGCAGCGACGACACGACGTTCACCCTCGGTACCCCGGCGTACGGTTCGGTCGTCGCGTCGCCGGTAACGGTGGGCGGCCACATCACCGGCGTTGACGAGAACATCCGCGTCGCCGTGCGGCAGCTGTCGACGTCCACACCGATCGGCGCCTACTGCTGCCTGCCCGCAGGCACCGGGCCGTGGCACGCAAGTGTGGCCTTCCAGGGCGCAACTGACCCGACCCTGACGATCGTCGCTTCCACCGGCGGCCACCTGCAGCAGGTCGAGCGGTTCGCGATCCAGGGCGTGCGCACCAGATAGCGGTGGCCAGCTCTGTAACCCATACCCGTAGGGGTATATACTGGCTGTCATGAAACTCGAAGAGAACGCGGCCGACGACGTCGCTCGGCGGCTGCGCCGAGTGGAGGGCCAGCTGCGGGGCATCACGAAGATGCTCGAAGAGGGACGCGATTGCGCGGACATCGTGACGCAGCTGGCTGCGGCCAGCAGAGCGCTGGATCGCGCCGGGTTCCGGCTGCTGTCATCGGGCATGCGGCAATGCGTCACCGCCGCTGCGGAGGGTGAGCCGGAGCCGATGACCCCGGAGGCAATGGAGAAGCTCTTCCTCAGCCTCGCCTGACCAGTACCCGAGTCGGCCAACCGTCGGCCGACTCGATCACGTATATACCCTACCCCGTAGTGTAAGGAGTGTTGGTGTCAAGCACTGCAGTGCTCTCGACTTCGCCGGCAGAGGAAGTCTCGGAGCCGCCAGCCTGGCTTGCCCGGCTCGGCGCTTGGGCCGCCACCCATCTCGGCATGGTTCTGCTGTCCTGGCTGGCGATCCTTGCCGTGTTCGGTGCGTTCGCGCCGCAGGTCGAGTCAGCGCTGTCAGGCGCCGGGTGGCAGGACAGCACGAGTTCGTCTGTGCGAGCCCGAGACATCATTGCCCGCGATTTCGGCGGGGTGGGCTCGACGGCATTGCAGGTCGTAGTGCACGACAGCAACGGCCCGATTGCCGCCGACCCGACCGCACAGCGAGCGATCACTCAGGCGAGCGACCTGCTGCGCGCCGACCCTCGAGTCAGCAGCGTCGTGCCACCGCAGCCGGGCACGACGCTGTCAAGCGACGGGCAGACCGCGGTCACCCAGGCCGGAGCGAAGGGCACCGGCCCCGATGGCTCGACCGCGCATTGCCCCACGTCCGATTCACGCACTGATCGTCCCGACCAGGAATCAGAATCCGCACCAGTCCGTTGAACTAGATACCCACCGGGGTATCACTCGAGTAGCAGAGGAGCACTAAACAAATGGCCACAGTCGACCTGACTATGGATACCTTCGAGAGCACCGTGAGCCGCGACGGCATCACGCTCGTCGATTTCTGGGCGAGCTGGTGCGGCCCGTGCCGCATGTTCGCCCCGGTCTTCGACGCAGCCAGCGAGCAACACCCCGACATCACGTTCGGCAAGGTGGACACCGAGGCAGAGCAGCACCTCTCAGCAGTAGCCAACATTCGTTCCATCCCCACCCTGATGGCCTTCCGCGACGGCATCCTGGTATTCGCCCAGCCCGGTGCACTGCCCGCCGCGTCGCTCGAGCAGGTGATTCAAGCGGTGCGCGACCTGGACATGGACGACGTGCGCCAGCAGATCGAGGCGAAGCAGTCCGCCCGTTCGGCCTAGCGGGATCATCAATGAGCTACGGCAAGACCATCACCCTCGATCGCTCGTACGCGGAAACGGTCGCCCGGGTACGCGCCGCGCTTCTTGAGCAAGGCTTCGGTGTCCTAACGGAGATCGACGTGACGGCCACCATGCAGGCCAAGCTCGGCAAGCACATCGAGGACTACCTGATCCTCGGCGCCTGCAACCCGCCACTGGCATACCAGGCGCTCGATGTCGAACGCAGCCTTGGGCTGATGCTGCCGTGCAACGTCGTCGTCCGCGCTGCCGACGCGGGCACGGTCGTCGAGATCCTCGATCCGCACACCATGGTCAGCCTCACCGACCGGCCCGAACTGAGGCCGGTCGCTGACGAGGCCACCCGCAGACTCGACGCGGTGCTCGCCACGCTCGCGTCCTGACACTCAGCCGCCAGCGGGCTCTTCGCGCGCTCATCGCACGGGGATGAGAAACTAATAGCGCGAGGTATACACCCAGTGTAGAGTCGCGAGCATGACGGTGCCGTTCGCCCTGTTGGGGTTGCTGGAGCGCGAACCCAGCCATGGCTACGAGCTCAAGCGCGACTACGACACGTACTTCGGCCGGGACAAGCCGCTGCCGTTCGGCCAGGTGTACGCGACCCTCGGCCGGTTGGCACGCGACGGCAAGGTGATCGCCGGCGACGCGGAGCCGGGCGGTGGGCCGGATCGCAAGCGGTACGTGATCACCGAGCAGGGCGCGACCGAGGTGCAGACGTGGCTCGCCGAGCCGGTCGAGCCGGAGCCGCACCTGCAGACGGTGTTGTTCGTGAAGGTCGTCCTCGCGCTGATGTTGGACCGCGACGCGGAGAAGTACCTGGATCGGCAGCGCGCCGCGCATCTACAACGGATGCGAGAGCTGACCGAGGTGAAGCGCAATGCCGGGACCGTCGACGCGCTGATGGCCGACCACGGGCTGTTCCACCTCGAGGCCGACCTGCGCTGGATCGACCTCACCGCGGCGCGGCTCTCGAAGCTGGCCGAGGAGGTGCGGGCATGACACCGCTCGTCGAGGCTCGCGACATCCATTTGTCGTTCGGGCCGACGCCTGCACTGCGCGGCGCGACGCTCGCGGTAGAGCGCGGCGAGATAGTCGCGGTAATGGGCCCGAGCGGCTCGGGCAAATCGACGCTGCTGCACAGCCTGGCCGGCATCCTCGCGCCGGACTCGGGAGAGGTGTACCTCGACGGCCGCCGGATCGACGTGCTGGGAGAGGGCGAACGCAGCGCGCTGCGCCGGGATCGGTTCGGGTTTGTGTTCCAGTTCGGTCAGCTGGTTCCGGAGCTGACCGCCGAGGAAAACGTTGCGCTGCCGCTGCTGCTGGGTGGTGCGCGCCGAGCGCCCGCTCTTGCCCGGGCACGCACCTGGTTCGACCGCCTCGAGCTGGACGATCTCGGCGCGCGCCGCTCCGGCGAACTGTCCGGCGGCCAGGCACAGCGCGTCGCCGTGGCCCGCGGGCTCGTCGCCGGCCCGGAAGTGCTGTTCGCCGACGAGCCCACTGGCTCGCTCGACTCGCTGACCGGTGAGCGGGTCATGGAGCTGCTGACAGCGACCGCCCGCGAACAGAACGTCACCGTCGTGCTGGTCACGCACGAGCCTCGGGTGGCCGCATACGCCGACCGCGAGGTGATGGTGCGCGACGGGCGCGTCACGTCGCCGGCGCCCCTGGTCGGCGCTTCGTGATTCGCTTCGGACTCCGGCTGACACTGCGCGGTGGCAGGGACGCCGCGACGCGGCTGGTCCTTATCGCGACAGCGGTGGCGATCGGCGTCGGGTTGCTACTCGCCACGCTGGCCGGCCTCAACGCAGTCAACACGCAAAACGCGCGTTTCGCCTGGCTGGAGACCGGTCGGGACGCAACGGCGACGCGACCGAGCTCGAATACCGACGTGGCGTGGTGGCAGCTGTCGGCCGACATGTTTCAGGGCAAGCTGATCGGCCGGGTGGACGTCGCGGCTACCGGCCCGCATTCCCCGGTGCCGCCGGGGATTCCGGCGCTACCGGGCCCGGGCCAGTTCTACGCCTCGCCGGCCATGAGCAAGCTACTTGCCGCCACACCCCGGGGCGAGCTCGGCGCCCGCTATCCGGGCCGGCAGATCGGAACGATCGGTGATGCCGCACTGCCCGCGCCGAACTCGCTAATCATGATCATCGGCCATACGCCGGCACAACTCGCCCATGCACCTGATGCCCGGCAGATTACGAGCATCAGTACGACGTCGCCGAGCAGCTGCAACGGCCCGGACTGTGCGATCGGCGCCGGAGTCAATGCGCGCGGTATCGACCTCGTCTTGTCCGTGGTCACCGTCGCGCTGCTGTTCCCGGTACTGATCTTCATCGCGACGGCGACCCGGCTGTCCGCCGCTCGCCGCGAGCAACGGTTCGCTGCCATGCGCCTCGTCGGTGCGACGCCCCGACAGGTTGCGGTGATCTCGACCGTCGAGTCGAGCTTGGCCGCGGCAGTGGGCACCGCACTCGGCTTCGGGGTGTTCTTCGTGCTGCGCCCAGCGCTCGCTCCCATCCCGTTCACTGGCGAGCCGTTCTTCATCAGCGATCTGTCGCTCAACCTGCTCGACGTGGTGCTCGTGGCGGTGGGCGTCCCGCTCGGGGCTGCCCTGGCGGCGCGACTGGCACTGCGCCGGGTGACCATCTCTCCGCTCGGGGTGACCCGCTCGGTCACGCCGGCCCCGCCGCGAGCCTGGCGGCTCATCCCGCTCCTGCTCGGGTTGGGGCAGCTGGCGTACTTCGTTGCCGCGGGCCGACCGGCATCCACCGGCGGGCAGATCCTCGCCTTCCTGCCGGGCTTTCTCCTGACCGTGGTCGGCCTGGTGATCGCCGGACCGTGGGTGACGATGCAAAGCTCACGCTTCCTCGCGCGGCGCGCGCATCGACCGGGTGCGCTGATCGCCGCGCGCCGGCTCTCGGACAATCCGCAGGCCGGCTTTCGCGCCATCAGCGGGCTGGTGCTGGCCCTGTTCGTCACCACCGT